>Ga0209018_1000531_pt1 | contig 34882 bp, 27 predicted proteins | sample YNPBryBLVA2012_FD_185814 | JGI IMG/M metagenome (GOLD analysis project Ga0209018, IMG submission 185814) | Anoxygenic and chlorotrophic microbial mat microbial communities from Yellowstone National Park, USA - YNP Bryant BLVA 2012 (SPAdes)... ...
GGCAGAGGCCGGCTTACCCCCATCGAGGGGGCAAACCGGCCTGATTCAAAACCCGTCACCCCCGGAGGGTTGACAAAGTCGCTCCATATCAGAAGTAGAAGCGCACGCCGAACTGCGCCTGGAAGGGATTGCCGCTCTGCGACGTCGTGGGCTGGTTGTAAGCGCCCGAGGCGTTGCGCAGCAGCATGAAGCGCGAATCCACGGGCGCGGGGGCGCCGGTGGTCGGGTTGATGCCAAGCCCGTAGATGTTGGCCTGGCCAGCGTAGACGACGTTGTCGAGGTTGAGCAGGTTGAAGAATTCGGCCGACAGTTGCACCCGGTAGCGCTCCCGGAAGCTGAAGTTCTTCAACAGGCGGATGTTGTTGTTGACGACGCCGCGGTTGCGGAATGCGTTGCGCAGGAACGGCACGCCCACGGCGCTGTAGGGGCGGTCGTTGTTGGTGGCGTTGCCGTCTGTGTCGCTGCCCGCGATCGCGTTCAGCGGCAGGCCGCTGCGCGCGTTCAGGGTGCCCGACACCTCGAAACCCCAGGGCAGGGTGTACAGGGCGTACGACGCCAGCACATGCCGTGCGTCGATGTCCGAGTAATTGTATTCGCTGCGCATGTCGTATGGGTTCATGGCCCCCATGCCCGTGGCGTTGCGCTCGTTGTCATCGTCGGAGTAGTTGGTGGAGAGGGTGTAGAAGGCGCCGGCCGTGAACTTGCGGCCGCGGTATTGGGTCTGAAGCACCAGAGCCCGGTAGAGCGCCTTGGCGTTGCTCTCGCGCGTGTTGAACTGCCCCTGGAGAGGAAGGGGGCGGAGCGAGCGGTTGAAGACGGGGCGTCCGTCGGTGGCGCGCACCGTTGGGACCGGAAGGTTCCAGTCCCGGTTGCGCTGCAGGTGAACAGCCTTCACGTGCTGGTATTGCGCTCCGGCGATCCAGTTGCCCGTGATCTGGTGCTCAAAACCGATGCCCCACTGATAGGAACGCGGGTTGCGGAAGCCCGGGGCGAGCATGGTAAGCGAGGCGCCGAGCAGCGGATCGGGCGCCGTGCCGCCCGCCGCGAGCGCCGCCGCCTGCTGCACCTTCTCGACCGGAATCACCGGAAGCGCGCCCAGCTGCGACGCGTTCAGATCGACGCCCACTTGCTGGAACAACTTGTAAACGCTCTGGCCGCTGGCGGCGCTGAACGGGCCGAGCTGGATGCTGACGTCGCCCGGAGGCGTGCGAAAGTTGTTGGTCGGACCCGAAAACAGCAGCAGCGGCGTGGCTGCGTAAAAGATGCCGCCATGGCCGCGGACCACCGTGCGCTTGCCCGAGAACGGGGTCCAGGCGAAGCCGCCGCGCGGCATGACCTGGTTGAGGTTGTTCTCGATCCGCGTCACATCCAGCCGCCCGAGCGGATAGTCGATATTGACGCGGTTGACCAGCGTCGAGTTGTTCGCTTCCACCTTCGGGTTCCACTGGCCTTCCCACCGCACGCCGAGATCGAGCGTGAGATTGTCGGCCACGCGCCAGCTGTCTTGTGCAAAAAGGGCCATCTGCTTCGCGTCGTAATCGGCGATCAGGTTGCCGATCTGACGGCGGTAGATTACGCCGGGGATATCGAAGCGGTTGGCCACGTTGCCACCCGCTCCGAGCACATCGAGGATGCCGGCGATGTCGGCCGAGTTCTGGAAGGAAAAGGCGCCGAACTGGTTGAAGCCGAACAATTGCGCCGTGCTCAGGAGACTGAGATCCATGCCGAACTTGAAACTGTGGCGCCCGGCGAGCACGGTGGTGGAGTTGGTGATCTGCGTGCGGTAGTCGTCCTGGGTGGTGGGCAGGAAGCTGCGCGCGCCGTAAGTCCCGATGAATCCCGCCGCCACCGTGGGCAGCGCGGAGTTCGACAGGCGCGGGCGGATTTCATACGACTGGCTGATTTTCAGATCGTTGACCACCAACGGTGAAAACAGGTGCGTGTATTGGACAGTGCCGAAGTGGGTGCGGTTGATCTCTTTACCCTCGTTTGAAAGCGCCTGGTTGGTGAAGGGGTTCAGGGCGCCGCCGACGGTGACCGAGTTCGGTTCGCTGGAGCGGGAGTGGTTGTAGCGGAGCGCGAGGCGGTGCCCGGCCGAGAACGCGTAATCCATCTTGCCGGTGAGCGCCGTGGCGCGGTTCTCACGCTGGAAGTCCTGTTCCAGACCCTTGAAGAAGCTGTAGGCTTCCTGCGTGGCGGCATTCGGGGTGATGCCCTGCAAGGCGGTGAACACCACTTGTGCGGGCGTGTCGGCGCGCTGGTGTTCGACCGCTCCGAAAAAGAACATGCGGTCGCGGATCACCGGGCCGCCGATGTGGCCGCCCATCTGCTGGAGCGACTCCGAAGGCTGGCGCTTGAAGATCGGGTTGTCGGCGCTGAAGTTGCGGTCGCGGTTCTGATAGAAGCCGCCGCCGTGAACATCGTTGCCGCCGCTCTTGGTAATGACGTTGAGCACGCCGCCGGTGGAGCGTCCGTACTCGGCCGCATAGCCGGAGCTGACGGTCTGGAATTCCTGGATGGCGCTCTGGGGGATGGTGAAGTTGAAGTTGGAGCGCTCGCCCCCGCGGATGCCGCCGAAGAACGGCTGGTTGTAGTCGGCGCCGTCCACCATGATGTTGCCGTTGATGCCGCGCTGCCCGGCAAAGGAGAGCTGCCCGCGGGTCGGCTCCACCTGCACGGTCGGCGTCAGTGTGGCGAAGTCCTGGAAGCGCCGGCCGTTGATCGGCATGTTCTCGATGGCGCGCACCGGCACCACCACGCTCGGCGCCGGAAGCGCCACGTTGATCATCGTTTCGGCGACCTCGATGGATTGCGTCGTCGCCTGCAGTTGCAGCGTCACATTCAGGTTCACCGCCGCGCCGACGGTCAGCGCGATGCCGGTCAGCGTGGCCGGCGCAAATCCGGCGCTCTCCGCTACCAGTTCGTACTGTCCCGGGTCCAGTTGCACGGCGCGGAACTGGCCCACATCGTTCGTGCGCAGTTCACGCTGCAGCCCTGTGCCCGCGTTGCGGATCTTGACGGAAGCATTCGGTACGACCGCCCCATTGGGGTCCAGCACCGTGCCGGACAACTGAGCCTTGTTCGCATCTGCCTGGCCCCACGCCGCGAGGGCGCAGAGCAACAGAAACACCCCTAACCGGAGATATCGATTCATACGGTAGCTTGTCCTCGTTCGCTGTGTAAGTGAGACTGGGTTGGACGGCCGATGGCCGCCATCAGCCTTAGATTAGCGCACGGACATTAAGATTTCGTTACTCCTGCGTTTCACATTCCGATGCTGTCCGGGGCGCTCACTGTATCACGAACAAAAGGCAAAAGCCGCCAGCCGGGGGCCCGCCCTTATTCGAGCGCTTGATAAACAAGTGTCTCGAAGAGATTCAGCGCCGGCTGATCAAAGGGCATCCACTGAAGGAACAGCAGCAGCGCCAGCTTCTCCTGGCGATCCACGCGGAAGTAGGTGGAGGCGGCGCCGTCCCACCCGAACAGGCCCTGGGAACCGGGCCGTCCCGAGCGCGCCGGTTCAATGCGCACCGCTCCGCCCAGCCCGAACCCGTTGGCATCGTCGCCGCCAATCGTCGGCCTCGCAAGCCCCGTCAGGTGGTTCATCATCATCAGATCCACGGTCTTCCGGCCCAGCAACCGGACGCCGTCCAGCTGTCCGCCGTTGGCGAGCATCTGCGCAAAGCGGGCGTAGTCGCCGATGGTGGAATACAGCCCCATGCCGCCGTATGGGACGCCGCCGGTTTGCAGTCCCGGCTGCGCGACGAGCTTGCCTTCGCGCCGCGAGTAAATCTTCGCCAGCCTCGGGCGCTTGGATTCGGGCAGCCGGAAGTGCGTGTCGGCCATCTTCAGGGGGCCTGTGATCCGCTTCTCGACAAACTGGTCGAAGGGTTCGCCCGAGACCACTTCCACCAGGTAGCCGAGCACGTCGATCGAGACCGAGTATTCGTAACGCTCGCCCGGATCGAAGGCAAGCGGCAGCTTGGACAGCCGCTCAATGAACTCCTTCAGGCTCTTCGCGCCGAGCGGGTCCGCCTTGCGGTACATCGCCGACACGTTGTCGTTCGTCCAGCCGTAGATGAACCCGCTGGTGTGCGTCAGCAAGTGCTTCACCGTCATCGGGCGCGCCGGATCGGCAAGCTCCGGCCGGTCCACCGTGCCGCCCTTGTACACCTTGAGGCCCTTGAACTCCGGAATGTACTTGTCCACGCGGTCCTCGAGCGCGAGCTTGCCTTCCTCGACCAGCATCATCACGGCAACCGACGTGATGGGCTTGGTCATGGAGTAGATGTGGACGATGGTGTCCTTCTCCATGGGCAGGCGGTTCTCGAGGTCGCGGAACCCGTAGGTGCGCCAGTCGACGATGCGGCCGTTGCGCACAATCAGGGTGATTGCGCCGGGGCGTTCGCCGGATGAGGTCAGACGCTCGAAATGGCGGTGGAGGCGTTCGAGCCGCGCCGGCGAGAAGCCCTCTTTCTCGGGCGCGGACAGTGGTAGCGGCTGGGCGAAGGCAGGAGCGAGAAGCAGCGCGGCGAACAGCAGAATGCGCATGCAAGAGATTATCTCGAACGCGGGCCCCTGACAGGGGGAGCCCCTCGCCGCCCCGGTTCCGGCGGCGGCTGCCCGCCGCCCGGTCCGGCCACTGGAACGCGCAGCACCTGCCCGTCAGCGGCCAGTTCCGCCGTCAACTCGACCGGATTCCCGCCCGCCTTCACTGTGATCTCGTACTCGCCTTTGAAGCCCCGGAAGGAGAACGCGCCGCTGCTGCCTGTGACGCCGCGCGCATCCGTCTGCCACTTTTCGTAAATCAGCTCCCTCCATACTCTGTAGTTCGGCTTCTCTGCCCAGTTCCGGCGGATCATCGCGCCCGGAGGCTTCCAGTGGCTGCCCTCCCAGAAGCCCCACATCAGGAAGTCGGTCACCGCCGGGTGGCTGAAGGCAAGCGTCATCAGATCGCGCGTGAATTGCGCCTGCAACTCCTCGTCGTCGGTGGCGAAATCGAATTCGGTGATGACGATGGGCAGGCCCAGCCGGGCGAAGCGGTCGAGAATTTCCAGCATGCGCTCGGGCGGCGTGGCCGAATCGAAGTGGCCCTGGAGGCCGATGCCCTGAACGGGCGCGCCGCGCGACAGTAAGGTTTCAATCATCCGGGCATAGGCGTTCTGCTTGCGCAAGTTGGCGCCGTTGGAGCTGAGGATGGCGTACTCGTTGATAAACAGACGCGCGTCCGGATCGGCCTCCCGGGCGGCGGCGAACCACTCCACCATCGCCTCGTCGCCCAGGATGTCCAGCACGTCGCGGTTGGCCACGGGCTCGTTGACCACATCCCAATCCACCACTTGCCCGCGCACGGCCGTGGCCACGTCCCGGATCCGCGCAAGGATCCGCTGCCGCAAGGCCTCCGGGTTTCCCGCCAGGTTGCGCACGTCGCCGGGCATCCACTGCCATCCCGGCCACACCAGGTTGTGGCCCCGGATGCGCCGCACGCCGTTCTCCCGCAGCCAGCGCAGCGCGTCGAGCGCCCGGTTGCGGTTTTCTTCCCAGGGGCCCCATTTCAAATCGTTCTCGAGCACCGCCATGTTGAAGTTCGCGGGAATGAACTCGCGGTAGCGGATGCTGTCCTCGTTCGTCCCCAGCAAGCGTTCCGCCGCCACGGCAGTGCCCCAGCCGAAGGCATGACGCTTCAGGCGGGCGCGGACCTCCGCGCCCCGCGCGGGCGCGCCCTCCGGCGTCACCACGACAACCCTCATTTCGGCCTTGCGGATCTGCTCGATCCTCTCTTCTGCGGCCTTGCGCCATGCGGCGTCCGCGGCGGCGCCTTCGTAGAACCGGTCCAGCCCCAGCGCCTCCGCCGTGGCTTCCGGTCCGTAGTCAAGCAGCCGGATGCCGCCCACCTCGGCCACCTGCACCTGCTGGCCCATCCAGAAGTCGATCCAGTAGCCGCCGGCTGCGTAGGATTCGCGCATCGGAAACAGCACGCGGAAGCGGCGCCACTCGGAGCCCACCGGATAGGGTTCGCTGATGGACTTCGTCCACGGCGAACCGTCCCGCTCGACATTGAGACGCAGGATGCAGTCGCCTCCCGCGGGCTCGAGGCACCGCATCCAGAACTCCGCCAAGATCTTGTCGCCTTGCGCAACCGCCACATCCCCGCGCGCCCGGATGCGCAGGTCCCACTCGTTGCCTCCGGTCTCCGGCAGCGACAGCGTGCGCAGCCGCCAGGCGGTCTGGAAGGGCATCCCCTCCACGGGCACAATCTCCGCCGCTCCGCTGGCTGGCCCTTGCGATGGACCGAAATACTGGAAAGCCGGGGCGGGCCCGCCCGGAAGCAGACTGACCGGGGAGTGCAAGGTCTGGGCGAAGCCGGGCAGAAGCAGCAAGACAGCAAGCAGCAGGACGGCCGGCATGACTGAACCTCATTTTCATCCTCGCCGATCCGGAATCCCCTGCCAAGGGGCGGGCGGCGCGGCCCGTTTCTGGGATAATCGGAGACGCGAAATGCGCCTGTTTCTGGCGAGACTGGGACGCGCGCTGGCCGGGGCCTACCGGCACGGAGCGCTGGGCTACGCAAAAGGGGCCGCCTATTCCGCGCTGCTGGCTTTCTTTCCCGTCCTGACCACGACCACCGCGCTGCTGGTGCAGATGAACGCGGAAGCGGTCAGCCGCCGCATCACGGCCATGCTGTTCCGGGTGGCGCCGTCTGGTGTGGAAGAGCTGATCCGTTACTATGTGACGCAGCGCGGCGCGCGGCCTCTGGCGCTGCCCGTCGCCGCCTCCGTTCTGGCGCTCTGGGCGGCCTCCGGCGTGATGGTGAGCCTGATGGAGGCCTTCAACGCCGCCTATGGGAAGCCGAACCCGCGCGGCGTGGTGGTGACCCGGCTGCTCGCCTTGTGGCTGGTGCTGGTTTCGCTGTTGCCGGTGGTGGGAGCGACGGCGCTGATGGTCTTCGGGGACCGCGCCGTGAACTGGTCGCTGCACTGGCTCGGAGTGCTCGAGGCGGCGCAGTCTCTCGAAGGCGGCGTGCGCCTGCTGGGCAGCCTGGTCCGCTATGCGCTGGCCTGCGGGGCCATGGTGCTGGTCGCCGGCCTGCTGTACTGGTTCGGCCCGGCGGCGGGCCGCAAGAGGCGCATCTGGCCCGGCGCCCTGCTGGCGACGGCCCTATGGTTTCTGCTCACCGCGGCCTTCGCCTGGTATGTCCGCAACATCGCGGATTACAATGTTCTATATGGGGGCATCGGCGCAGTGATCGCCCTCTGCGTCTGGATGTATCTGCTGGCGCTGACCGCCATTGTCGGGTGTGAATTCAACGTGAATTCCGGAAAATCATGAGCCGCTACCGCCTGGGAATCGATTATCAGCCGCGGGGGGACCAGGGCGAGGCGATCCGGCAGCTGGTGCGCGGAGTCGAGAACGGCGAACAGCACCAGGTGCTTCTCGGCGTCACCGGCAGCGGCAAGACCTTCACCATCGCGAAGGTGATCGAGGAGACCGGCAGGCCAGCCCTGGTCATGGCCCACAACAAGATCCTCGCCGCCCAGCTTTACCAGGAATTCAAGACGTTTTTCCCGCACAATGCGGTGGAATATTTTGTCAGTTATTACGATTATTACCAGCCGGAAGCCTACATCCCTTCCACCGACACCTACATTGAAAAGGAAGCCACCATCAACGACGAGCTCGACAAGCTCCGGATGTCGGCCACGCGGAGCCTGTTCGAGCGGCGGGACTGCATCATCGTGGCCAGCGTCAGCTGCATCTACGGCCTCGGCTCGCCCGAGGCTTACTACGGAATGCTGCTGATGCTCGAAAAGGGCCAGCGCATTCCGCGCGAACAGATCCTCTCCAGGCTGGTCGAAATCCTCTACGAGCGCAATGACCACGACTTCCGGCGCGGAACCTTCCGCGTGCGCGGGGACGTGATCGAAATCTGGCCCACCTACGAGGACGACGCCTTTCGCATCGAGCTCTGGGGCGACGAGGTGGAAAGCCTGAGCCGCATCGACCCGCTGGTGGGGCAGGTGAAGGAGCGCCTTCTGCGGCTGCCCGTCTACCCGAAAACGCACTACGTGATGAGCGCGGAGACAAGGGAGCAGGCTCTGGCCGGCATCGAGCAGGAGCTGGTCTGGTGGAAGAAGGAGCTGGAGAAGCAAGGGAAGCTCGTCGAGGCGCAGCGCGTGTGGCAGCGCACCATGTTCGACCTGGAGATGATCCGGCAGGTGGGCTTCTGCCACGGCATCGAGAACTACTCCCGCCACTTCAGCGGGCGCCTGCCCGGCGAGCCGCCGCCCACGCTGCTCGATTACCTGCCGCCGGACGCCCTGATGATCATCGACGAGAGCCACCAGACCGTGCCGCAGATCGGGGGCATGTACCACGGCGACCGCTCGCGGAAAGAGAACCTGGTCAAGTACGGCTTCCGGCTCCCGAGCGCGCTCGACAACCGCCCCCTCACGTTCGAGGAGTTCGAACACCGCGTGCACCAGACGATCTACGTCTCAGCGACGCCCGGACCGTACGAGCTCACCAGATCCGGCGGCATCGTGGTGGAGCAGATTATCCGCCCCACGGGCCTCGTGGACCCCGAAGTGGAGGTGCGCCCGGTTCGCGGGCAGGTGGACGATCTGTTGGGCGAAATCCGCTCCCGCGTGGAGCGCGGGCAGCGCGTGCTGGTCACCACGCTCACCAAGCGCATGGCCGAGGATTTGCGCGAGTATTACGCGGAGCTGGGCGTGCGCTGCGCGTACATGCACAGCGAAGTGTCGACGCTGGACCGCGTGAAGATCCTGCGCGACCTGCGCCGCGGCGACATCGACGTGCTGATCGGAGTCAACCTGCTGCGCGAGGGGCTGGATCTGCCGGAGGTCTCCCTGGTGGCCATTCTCGACGCCGACAAGGAGGGCTTCCTCCGCTCCACCGGCTCCCTGATCCAGACCATCGGGCGGGCGGCGCGCAACGTGGAGGGCAAGGCCATCCTCTACGCCGACGTGATGACGGACAGCATGAGGCGCGCCATCGAGGAGACCGAGCGGCGCCGGCGCATCCAGAAGCAGTACAACGAGGAACACGGCATCACGCCGGAGACCATCGTCAAGCCCGTCGACATGACGCTGGCGAGGATCGCCGAAGCCGACTACGTGACACCTCCGCTTGAGGAGGCGCCCGAAGAGCCCGCATCGCTCAGCCCCGAGCAGCGCGAGAAGCTGATCGCGGAGCTGGAGACGAAGATGCGCGAAGCGGCGCGGGCGTTTGAATTCGAAAAGGCGGCGCAGTATCGTGACCGTATCAAGGCGTTGCGCACGCCGAGTCCTTATGAGCCCGTGGAAGCCGTTGGGGTTGATCGCCTCGGGGAGGATGACTGATTCGCTCCTGCTGCGCCGGCCTGCGCTGACGCGGCATCTGGGCCCGGTAGTGGCCGCCGACCGCCGCCTGGCCTCGCGTTATTCGAACTCGCTGCGGGCCGGCGCTCCGGGCGGGCTGGAAGAGCTGCGCGCGTGCGGCTTGATCCTCCTGCAGCCGGGCGGCGAGGCGCTGGAGCGCGTGCTCGGGATGTTGCGCCCCGGTGCGCCGTGGAAGGGATCGCACTTCGTCCTTCTGGGCGCCGACGAGGAGGCTTCGGCGCTGGACGAGCTGCGGCAGGGCGGCTCGCTGGCCTGCTCGGTGACGGCCGTCCCTTCGCGCGCCCGCGACGTTGTGATTCTTGAGGGCGACCGGCGCGCCGTGCGGCGGGCGCGGCAGTGGCTGGCCGAGGGCCACATCCGGTGTCTCGAACTCGCCCCGGGCGGCAAGCCTCTGGCCCTGCTCGGCATCCAGACGGCCGCGAGGCTGCTCACCCCGCTCCTCGATTCGGCCCTCATGACGCTCCGCGCGGCGGGCGTGGGATCCCGGGATGCGCGCCGGTTGCTGCACGAGGCCGCCGATGCCGCCGTGCGCGCCTTCCTGGCGCGGGGCCGCCAGGGCTGGGAGAATCCCTGTGCGCCGCACCGTGTCGCGCTCACCTCCGGGCTTCTGGAGGCCGCTCGCCAGGCCGTGCCGGCGCTGGCCGCATTTCAGGCCGAGATCTACCAGGCCGTTCAGCGCCACTACGGGCCGGAAGCAAAGCGCCCGGAACGCAAAGATTCCAGTCTCCCGGCGCGGGCCGGAAGCATCACCTGAGTGTAGGCGTTTTCCGTCCGGTCAGGTTAGAATCGGGATTGTAGTTCCCCCTACTGGTCTCATGCTGAAATCCAAGATCGAAAAGCCGGAAGACCTGAATCCTGTCGAAACGCAGGAATGGCTGGAAGCGCTGGATCAGGTCATTGAAGAGGGCGGTCCGGAGCGCGCGCGGTTCCTGCTGGAGCGGCTGGCCACCAGCGCCGCACTGAAAGGCGTGCCTGCGGCTCTGGGCATCAACACGCCTTACCTGAACACGATCCCTGCCGAAGAGGAAATCCCCTATCCCGGGGACCGCGAACTCGAGCGCCGCATCAAGAGCCTGGTGCGCTGGAACGCCGTGGCCATGGTGGTCCGCGCCAACAAGTACGACGACGGCATCGGGGGCCACATCTCGACCTTCGCCTCTTCGGCCACCCTCTACGAAGTGGGCTTCAACCATTTCTTCCGCGCCGCCATCGACACGCCCGAAGGACGCCAGCCGGGCGACCTGGTCTACTTCCAGGGCCATGCCTCGCCGGGCATGTACTCCCGCGCTTTCCTCGAAGGCAGGCTCACCGAGGAGCACCTGAAAAACTTCCGCCACGAGCTGCGCGACACGCCCGGGCTAAGTTCCTATCCTCACCCGTGGCTGATGCCCGACTTCTGGCAGTTCCCCACCGTCAGCATGGGGCTGGGCCCGATCAACGCCATCTACCAGGCGCGCTTCATGCGTTATCTGGAAAACCGCGGCCTGCTGGCGCGCAGCGACCGCAAGGTGTGGGCGTTCCTTGGCGACGGCGAGATGGACGAGCCCGAGTCGCGCGGCGCGCTGCAAATCGCAGCCAACGAGAACCTGGACAACCTGATCTTCGTCATCAACTGCAACCTCCAGCGGCTGGACGGCCCCGTGCGCGGCAATTCGAACATCATCCAGGAGCTGGAGGGCTGGTTCCGGGGCGCGCGCTGGAACGTGATCAAGGTCATCTGGGGCAGCGGCTGGGACCGGCTGCTCGAAAAGGACAAGACCGGCCTGCTCATCCGCCGCATGCATGAGTGCGTCGACGGCGACTACCAGAACTTCAAGGCCCGCGGCGGCGCCTACGTCCGCCAGGAGTTCTTCGGCAAGTACCCCGAGCTCCTCGAACTGGTCGCCGACATGAGCGACGAGGAACTGGCCAACCTGCCTCGCGGCGGGCACGACCCGGTGAAGGTCTACAACGCCTACAAGCGCGCCTTCGAACACAGCGGCTCGCCCACGGTGATCCTGGCCAAGACGGTGAAGGGCTACGGGCTTGGCGAAGCCGCCGAAGGGCGCAACACCACCCACCAGCAGAAAAAGATGAACGAGAACGAGCTGCTGAAGCTGCGGCAGCGGTTCCGGATCCCGATCCCCGAATCCACCGTTCACACCGTCTCCTTCTACCGCCCGCCCGAGGACTCGCCAGAGATGCAGTACTTGCGCAAGCGGCGCGAGGCACTGGGCGGATACCTCCCGGCGCGCACCGCGGCGCCGGTGCGCCTGTCTGTGCCGGGGCTGGACTTTTTTGAAGAGTCGCTGAAGGGCAGCGGCGGCCGCCCGGTGTCGACCACGATGGCATTCGTCGCCATTCTCAAGCAGTTGCTGAAGCATCCCGAAATCGGCCGCCGCATTGTGCCCATCATCCCCGACGAGGCGCGCACCTTCGGCATGGAGAGCCTGTTCCGCCAGATCTCTATCTATGCCCCCGGCGGGCAGCTCTACAAGCCGGTCGACAGCGAGCAATTCCTCTACTACAAGGAATCCCGCGACGGTCAGATCCTGGAAGAAGGAATCACCGAGGCGGGCTCGATGGCGAGCTTCACCGCCGCCGGCACTTCGCACGCCAACTACGGCGTGCCCATGATCCCGTTCTACACCTACTATTCGGTGTTCGGCTTCCAGCGCGTGGGCGACATGGTGTGGGCCTTCGGCGATTCCCGCGGGCGCGGCTTTCTGATGGGCGCCACGGCGGGCCGCACCACGCTGAACGGCGAAGGATTGCAGCACGAGGACGGCCACAGCCACGTGCTGTTCGGCACCGTGCCCAATTGCATCACATACGACCCGGCCTACGCCTACGAACTGGCCGTGATCATCCAGGACGGATTGCGCCGGATGTACGGAGAGGACGAGGACGTCTTTTACTACATCACCATCTGCAATGAAAACTACGTGCAGCCGCCGATGCCCGAGGGCGAGGGAGTCGTCGAGGGCATCCTGAAGGGCATCTACCGCGTCAGCGCCAGCGAGCACGGGCCCGCCCGTGTGCAGCTCTGGGGCAGCGGCTCCATCTTCAACGAGGCGCTGCGGGCCCAGAAGCTCCTGTGGGAGAAATTCCAGATTCCCGCCGACGTCTGGAGCGTGACCAGTTACAACCGGCTGCGGGCGGAGGCGCTCGAAACGGAGCGGTGGAACCGTCTGCACCCGGCCGGGCCGCTGCGCAAGCCGTTCGTGCAGCAGGTGGCCGAAAGCACGGAGGGCCCGATCGTGGCCGCGTCGGATTACATGAAGGTGCTGGCCGACCAGCTGGCGCCGTGGCTCGCCGGAAGGCTCGTCTCGCTTGGCACGGACGGTTTCGGAAGGAGCGATTCTCGCCCCTACCTGCGGCGCTTCTTCGAAGTGGACGCCGAGTCCATCGCCGCGGCGGCGGTGGAACGGCTGGCGCGGTGGGGCGAGCTGAGCCCGCAGGAAGCTGGACGCGCCCTGATCGAACTGGGCGTCGATCCGGAAAAGCCCTACGCCCTCAAGCGCTGACGGATTTGTCACGGGGCCGCCCGCCCTTGTATACTGAGTGGAAGGAATCGCCTGCATTCCCCACTCCCTCAAGTACGGATCTGGAGAAGGCCATGTCGAAATATTGCCCTGTCACAGGGAAGAAGCCGGCCAGCGGCAACCGCGTCTCGCACGCCAACAACCGCGCCAAGCGCGTCTTTGAGCCGAACCTGCATGTGAAGCGGCTCTGGTCGCCCGAATTGAAGCGCTTTGTCCGGCTGCGCCTGAGCGCCCGCGCGCTCCGGATCATCGACAAGAAGGGCGTGGACGCCGTGCTGGCGGAGCTCCGCGCCAAGGGCGTCAAGTTCTAGTTCCGGGAGGTTCTCATGCCGCGCATCACCGTCAAGCTGGTCTCCTCGGCAGGCACGGGTCACTTCTATACCACCACCAAGAACCCCAAGGCCAAGACGGAGAAGATCGTCCTCAAGAAGTACGACCCGAAGATCCGCAAGCACGTGGAGTACAAGGAAGCCAAGATCTGATTGAAACGGATCTCTCCGGTTTTGTCCCAGGCCGCCCGGCGCTCCGGGCGGCCTTTTCCATGTCCGGCCCGGCGTTGATTCCCGGCACCGGATGCCTGTAGTCTCTGGGATAGGCATGGAAGCAAGACAGTTGCGGTACTTTCTGGCGGTGGCCCGCGCCGGCAGCTTCGTGAAGGCGGCCGAGGCCGAGGGCATCGCCCAGCCGTCGCTGTCCCAGATGATCCGGCGGCTGGAGGACGACCTCGGCGTGCCGCTGTTTGACCGGCTGGGCAGGGCCGTGCGGCTGACCGCGCACGGCGAGGCCCTGCTGCCGCACGCCGAGGCGGTGCTGCGCGAGATGGAAATGGCGCGGCAGGCCGTGGAAGCGGGCAAGTCGCCCGAGCGCGGCCGTGTCCGGCTCGGCGTGATTCCCACCTTGTTGCCGGGCGCCGCCGCGCCCGCCGTGCGCGAATTCGAGCAGAAGTACCCGGACATCACACTGGAGCTTCACGAACAGGTCACCGAGCGCCTGATCGAAAAGCTGCGGCTGGGCGAACTAGACCTGGCCCTGGTGGCCCTGCCCCTCAAGCACGACGAGATCGTCTGCAGCGAGCTGTTCCGCGAACCGCTGCTGGCAGCCATGCCCAAGGAGCACGAAATGGCATGCGCTGGCCCGGTGACGCTGGTGAAACTGAAAGGCGAAAAGCTCCTGCTGCTGCGCGAGGGGCACTGTCTGCGCGAGGACGTTCTGGAGGCCTGCACCCGGGCGCGCGCCGATTTCGAGACCTGGTTCGAATCCGACCAGCTCGACAGCCTGCTGGCGCTTGTGGAAGCCGGTTTCGGAGTGAGCCTGGTCCCGGCCACGGCCGCACGGCGAAACGGCGGCTGCCGCTTCCTTCCGCTCGAGCCGCAGGCCGTCCGCCGCGTCGGCTACGCCCTCGCGCGCGGCCATCATGCCTTGCCCGCCCAGCGCACCCTGATCCGCTTCCTCAAACAATACCCCTGGGACTCGCTCTTTCTCCCGATGGGGACAGCCTGACACGACCAGTTGGCGTATTTTCCAAGGGGACGGAGCGCTCTGACTGTTTCGCGAGATTTGCCCTCGCGAGCTCAGCCGCATTCTGCCGCCGCCCCTTCCTCCCTTCCGAAGCGGGCATCGCTGCTCCAGCCGCCTTGAAGCCAGTTCAGGAAGCATGGGCCAGAACGCTGCCAGACAGCGTCTGAGCCCCGCTGGACCGACTGCCATGCGGACGCCTTGCGTGGGCTCTTCGGATGACGCGTGCGCGCCTCTGCGCCGCCAACCTATTGTTAAACGAGAAGTTGCTTGAACGGCTCGATGAGCTGAAGAGCCCTGTACCATCCATCGGCACGCAACTTCCAGCCCCCTTCACCTGTCCACCTGACGAACCCGGCGGCTCCAAGCGAAACCCGACCACCCACTGCCATCTCTCACTCTCTTGCGATCGGCTGGCGCGCATACGCAAGGTCAAGTCCAGCTTCCGGCCTTGGTACACCGCCCCTCGCTCCATCGGGTCGCATTGGCTATACCGGCGACCTGCTACCTACCAAGCCGTGGCCTGAGGAGGAAGAGCCATCGCGATTTTGAAACTGACCCCGGATTCGCAGAGAGGGTTCGCGTACACTTCTCGAACCGCCAGGTGAGAATAGCGTATTTCTAATTATTTATCAATAACTTGCGTTGCTTCGAATGGACCAAGGCAAGCTGGATCTGCACCCCCCCGGCCCGGTAGCGCTGGATCCTGGAGTTCAAACCCGAAGGCATGCATTGCTTGGGAGCCGAAAACCGCCAAGGGGACGAAGTGCTCCGTCCCCTTGGCAAAATGCGCGAATTGCCCGTGTCAGGCTGTCCCCTTCAAAATACATAATGTTGCTAGGGATTAGGTAGATAGGCTATGCTGTCGCCATGAGTTCCAACGGCGACACTTCGCTGGCTCACCTGCGGTGGCTGGAAGCCGAGAGCATCCACATCCTGCGGGAGGGCGCCGCGCAGTTTGCCCGTCCTGTGCTGCTCTATTCCATCGGCAAGGACTCCTCCGTCCTGCTGCATCTCGCACGGAAAGCCTTCTGGCCGGGGCCGGTTCCCTTCCCTCTATTGCACATCGACACGACCTACGAGTATCCCGAGATCCTTGCGTTCCGCGACCGTCATGTCCGCGAGATCGGCGCGCGCCTGGTGGTCTACACCAACCGGCAGGCGGTGGAGTGCGGGGCCAACCCTTATGACCTCGGCACGGCGCGCTGCTGTCAGCTGCTCCGCACGCAGGCGCTCGTGCAGGCGCTGAAGGAGGGCGGCTACGACGCAGCCTTCGGCGGAGCGCGGCGCGACGAGGAGCGCTCGCGCGCCAAGGAGCGCGTGTTCTCCTTTCGCGACCGGAACGGCCACTGGGATCCAAAAACGCAGCGCCCCGAGCTGTGGTCGACCTACAACGGGCGCGTCGATCCCGGCGAGAGCATGAGGATCTTCCCGCTCTCGAACTGGACCGAAGCCGACGTGTGGCGCTACATCGCGATGGAAAACATTCCCGTGGTGCCCCTCTACTTCTCCAAGCTGCGCGACGTGGTGGTGCGCGGCGGAACGCTCATCCTGCTCGAATCCGGCGTCAGGCTGCTGCCGGGAGAGAAAAGCGAACGGGTAATGTGCCGGCTCCGCACGCTGGGCTGCACGCCTTGCAGCGGCGCCATCCGCTCCGAGGCCGACACGGTGGAAAAGATCATTGCCGAACTGCGCGAATTCCGCCGCTCCGAACGCGAGAACCGTGTCATCGACCACGACCAGGACGGCTCGATGGAGCTGAAAAAACGGGAGGGATACTTCTGATGGCAGCTTCCGCGGACACAGTGGCGCGCGTGTTGCCGCTCGCGCATTTCCTCAGGCGCGAGGACGAACGTTCCATGCTGCGCGTCTCGACGGCAGGCAGTGTGGACGACGGCAAGTCCACGCTGATCGGAAGGCTCCTGCACGACACGCACAGCGTCTACGAGGATCAGCTCGAGGCAGTGCGCAAGAGCCCGGTGAACCGCTCCGGCGGGGCAGTCGACCTCTCGCTGCTGACCGACGGACTGCGCGCCGAGCGCGAACAGGGCATCACGATCGACGTCGCCTACCGCTACTTTTCCACGCCGCGGCGCACCTTCATCCTCGCCGACACGCCCGGGCACGAACAGTACACGCCGAACATGGCCACCGGCGCGTCCACAGCCGACGTGGCCGTGATCCTGGTGGACGCGCGAAAAGGCCTGCTGGCGCAGTCGCGCCGTCACGCCTTCATCGCTGCCTTGCTGGGCGTGCCGGAGCTGGTGGTCGCCGTGAACAAGATGGACCTGGTCGGCTACAGCCGCGATGTCTATGAATCGATCCGCAAGGAGTTCCAGTCCCTCGCGCCACGGCTGCGCGGCGCGCGCCTGTCTTTCATCCCTGTCAGCGCGCTGGAAGGCGACAACGTGGTGGAGCGGTCCGCGCACATGCAGTGGTACGAGGGTCCGGCCCTGCTGGAATTCCTCGAAGGCATCGAGCCTGCGGCATCGGTTTGCCGCGGACCTTTCCGCTTCCCCGTGCAGATGGTGATTCGCCCGCACGACGGCTTCCGCGGCTTCGCCGGACGGATCGTCTCCGGAAGCGTGAAGCCGGGCGACACAGTAGTTGAACTGCCTTCGGGCCGCCGCACGGTGGTCGAGCGGATTGTCACCTTCGACGGCGATCTGGAAGCGGCCGTGGCGCCGATGTCGGTCACGCTGGTGCTCGAAGACGAGATCGATGTCTCGCGCGGCTCCATGCTCGCCGGCGCAGCGCAACCGCCGGCGTTCAGCCGCCGGTTCGAAGCTCATACGGTGTGGATGAGCACCGAGTTGCTCGATCCCGGCAAAACATATTTGCTGCGCCACGGGCCCCAAGAGGTGCAGGCGCGCGCCCTCGCCGTGCGCCACGCGGTGGACATCACCACGCTGGAGGAACGCTCCGCCTCTTCGCTCGGCTGGAGCGAAATCGGGCTGGTCGAGTGGGAGACCTCCCGCCCCCTGGCGTTCGACCGTTACGCGGACGTGCGCGGCAACGGCGCGTTCGTGATCATCGAGCCCCACACCAACCGGACCATCGCGGCGGGAATGATCGAAGCGGCGGCCGAGGATCCGCAGTCCCGCCGCGCTGCGCCGCAGCATTTCCGCGCCTCGCGCGTGACGCCGGCCGAACGCGCGCAGCGCAGCGGGCACACCGGCGCGCTCATCCTGGCTGACATCCATTCGGCGGCCGCCCACGGGCTCGAACGGCGGCTCTTCGAGCATGGCGCCGACGTCATCTTGCTCGATCCGCCGGTGACTCCGCTCGAGCCGCTTCTGGAGGCCGGCCTGCTCGTCATCGCGTCTCGCGCGAGCGGCACGGGGCGCTTCCCCGTGGTGGCGTTGCCCTCGCAGGAGCGCCCGGAGGAAGCCGAAGCCGTCGTCGAATCCGCATTGGGAGAGCTGCGCCGGCGCGGCATCCTCGCCGGCCGCGACGAATTCACTGCCGGGGAGGGAATCTGACGATGCACGAAACGCGGCCGCTTTCCGCGGCGGAAAAGATCAAGGCGGCCAGCCGCCATTTGCGCGGCTCGATCGCCGATGAACTGGCCGGCGACGCGCCCCAGTTCGGCAAGGAGAGCGTCCTGCTGCTGAAGTTCCACGGCATCTACCAGCAGCACGACCGCGACGTGCGCAAAGCGCAGGCGCAGAAGGTTTATTCCTGCATGGTCCGCGTCAGCGTGCCCGGCGGACGTCTCGAAGCGGCGCAGTTCCTCGCCCTCCGGAAATTGGCCGGCGCCGTCGGCGACGGCACCCTGCGGCTGACCTCCCGCGGCGGAGTGCAATACCACTACGTGGGCAAGCGCGACCTGCGCGACCTGATCCGCTCCATCCAGCAGGCCGGGCTCAACACTTTGGCCGCTTGCGGCGACGTCGTGCGCAACGTCGTGTGCACGGCGGCCCCGTTCGATTCGCCCGAAGCGCGCAGCCTGGATCACTGGGTGCGGCTCGTGGACCGCTCCCTCAAGCCCCGCACGCGCGCCTACGCCGAGATCTGGCTCGACGGCGAGCGCGCCGCATCCCTGGTCTCGCCGGAGGAAGAAACCGAGCCGCTCTACGGCGAAACCTACCTGCCGCGCAAATTCAAAATCGCCTTTACGCGCGAGGGCGACAACACCGCCGACGTTTATTCGGAGGACCTGGCCTTTGTGGCCCATATCGAGCACGGCAAGGTGGCGGGCTTCACGGTTCTCGCCGGCGGCGGCATGGGACAGACCAACGGCGACCGCAGTACTTACCCGCGCGCCGCCGACCCGGTCGGATTCATCCACCCCGAACAGTGCCTCGACGTGGCCAAGGCGGTGGTCTCGATCCACCGCGACTTCGGCGACCGCTCGAACCGCCGCCACGCGCGGCTGAAATACATCCTGGCCGAACGCGGCGTCGAATGGTTCCGGCAGGAGTTGGCCTCGCGCCTCGGCTGGACGCCCGCGCCGCCGCGCCAGCTCGTCTGGCAACGACACGAAGACTGGCTCGGCTGGCACCGCCAGGACGCGACGCGCTGGTTTTTCGGCCTCCGCATCGTCAGCGGGCGGCTTGCGGGAGCAATCCTTGACGGCGTCACGGCAGCGGTCGAAACACTGAAACCGCAGTTGCGCATTACGCCGCAGCAGAACCTCCTGTTCACCGGACTCGGCGAGGAACAGAAGCCGGTGCTCGAGCAGATCCTCCGGCGGCACGGCGTCCCTCTGCCGGCCGATCTTCCCCCACTGCTGCGCTACTCCATGGCCTGCCCCGCGCTGCCCACCTGCGGGCTGGCGCTTACCGACAGCGAGCGCGTCCTGCCCTCAGTGGCCGAGTCCATTCTGAGCGAGGCCCGCGCCGCCGGCGTGGAGGAGGAGCGCATCCACTTGCGCATGACCGGATGCCCGAATGGCTGCGCGCGGCCCTATACGGCGGAGATCGGCGTGGTGGGCCAGAGCCCGAAGCTTTACAGCCTGTACCTGGGCGGCTCTCCCCTGGCGACGCGGCTGGCAGCGCTCTACACGCACAACGTGCCGCAGGAAAAGCTCGGCGAGACGCTCCGCCCGCTGTTGAAGGCCTGGGCTGACGAGCGTCTGCCCGGCGAGTCCTTCGGCGACTACTGCCACCGCACCGGCGTCGATGCGCTGCGGGCGCGCTTCCTGGAGGCGCCGCAATGAGGGCGCTGTTTCCCCTGATACTGGACCTGCACGGCTGGCCCTGCGCCGTACTGGGCGGCGGCTCGATGGCGGAAGAGAAAGTCCGCACCCTGCTTGCGGCGGAAGCAGACATCACCGTGATCGCCCCTTCTTTGACGCCCTCCTTGCACGAACTGGCGGACGCCGGGCGGATCGAGTGGCTGGAGCGTGAGCCGGGCCCGGAACACTTGCAGGCATTCCGCCTGGCGATCAGCGCGCTGATGGACAGCGCTCGCAATGCGCAACTGGCGCGCGAGGCGGAGCGGCTCGGCGTGCTGTTCAACGCCGCCGACGATCCGCCCCACTGCCGTTTCATTCTGCCGTCGGTCCACCGGCAGGGCGATCTGCTGATCGCCGTTTCCACCAGCGGCCGCTGCCCCACGCTGGCCGTGCGCCTGCGGGAGCAGTTTGCCGCGGAATTCGGACCGCACTACGCAAAGTTTCTCGAGATGGCCGCGGATCTGCGCCGCCGCATGGCCGGCGCAATTCCGGACTTCTCCACCCGCCGCCGCCTTTGGTACCGCATCGTCGATTCCCCGGCTCTCGCGCTGCTGCGCGACGGGCGGGACGCCGAAGCCCGCGCAGAGGTGGAGGCCATCCTGGGACAGGCGCGAAAGGAGAATGCCGCATGAACCCGCTGGACGAGGCCCGCAACACTCTTCAGACAGCGCTCTCACGCCACGGCGAACGGGCGTGCCTGACGTGCAGCTTCCAGGCCGAAGACATGGCCGTACTGCACCTCGCGCGTCAGTTCGCGCCGCAACTGCCCGTGCTGTTTCTCGAAACCGGCTACCACTTCCCGGAAACGCTCGCCTACCGCGACGACATGGCGCGGCGATGGGGTCTGCGGCTGGTGAATTTGCAGGCCGAGCTGCCCCGTGCGCAGCACGAGGCGCGCTTCGGCATCCTGCATCAAACCGATCCTGCCGCCTGCTGCCGCATGCGCAAGGTGGAGCCCCTTCTGAAAGGGCTCGAGCCGTTCGACCTGTGGATCACCGGACTGCGCCGCGAGCAATCGCCCACGCGGCGCCACCTGCAGCTGGAAGAGGGGCACACGCTGCCCTCGGGGCGCGTGATCGTAAAGCTGAACCCGCTGGCGGCCTGGGCCTGGAAAGACGTGCTTGCCTACTGCGTGGCCAATGACATCCCTCTGCTCCCGCTTTATGCGAAAGGCTACACCAGCATCGGCTGCGCGCCTTGCACGGCCAAGCCGCTGGACCCTGCCAACCCGCGCTCGGGCCGGTGGGGCGGCGCCAAGCTCGAGTGCGGCATCCACACCTTCGACCGGGAGGCTTGACCCATGATGTCGCTGGCTGGTTTTCTTGTCGCGCTCGCCGTGGGACTCACCGGCGTGGGCGGCGGCGTGCTGATGACGCCTCTGCTGATCCTCGCCTTTGGCATGCAGCCGGCTGCCGCCGTTGGCACCTCGCTTTTGTTTGTCACGGCGGTGAAGCTGCTGGCCGCTCCGGTGTATGTGGTGCGAAGGCAGGTGGACTACCGCGCCGCCGCGCTGCTGCTGGCGGGCGGTCTTCCTGGCGCCGCAGCAGGCGTCTATGTCCACCGCTGGTTTGTCCGGGGCGACCTCCGTTCGGCGGTGCTGGCGCTGGTGGGACTCACCATCGTCGTGCTGGCGCTCATCCAGATGTGCCGCTGGCTGCGGCGCATCGCGCCGGACACGCCACGCAAGGCGCGGCGGCATTGGCTCGCCTCGATCGGGCTGCCTATCGGCATCGAGGTGGGCTTCTCTTCGGCGGGCGCGGGCGCGCTGGGCAATCTGGCTCTGATGAACTGCACGCAGGCGGCGCCCGCGGTGGTGGTGGGAACGGATCTTCTGTTCGGACTCGCGCTGGCTGCTGCCGCGGGCGGTCTGCACTTCACTGCGGGTCATGTGGATGCGCAGGCGCTGCGTGCGCTCTGCCTGGGAGGCATTCCCGGCGCCCTGGCGGGCGCGGGGCTGGCCGCATTCCTGCCGGCGCGCCCTTTCCGCGCGGCGCTGACACTGCTCATGTTCGGCCTCGGCTCCAGACTGCTGTGGGAAGGGTTGCGGGGGTTCTCGCGATGACGGGCGCATCCACCATTTATCTCGTGGGCGCGGGACCGGGACGCGCGGATCTGCTCACCCTCCGCGCGGCGCGCATCCTCTCCGAGGCCGACGTCGTGCTCTACGACCGGCTCGTCTCGGCCGAAGTGCTGGCGATGGCGCGACCCGGCGCGCTGCTGGTGGACGCCGGCAAGGAGCACGGGCGGCAGGAGCAGACGCAGGCGCGCATCCTCGTGCAGCTCGACTCCTTCGCCCGCCGCTACAGGAACGTCGTCCGGCTCAAGGGCGGCGACCCCTGTATCTTCGGACGCGGCGCGGAAGAGTGGCTCTGGTTGAGCGAACGCGGCTGGAACGTGGAGGTCGTGCCCGGCATCTCCTCGGCCCTCGCGGTGCCGGAGCTGGCGGGCATCCCGCCAACCTGCCGCGGCGCGGCGCGCAGCTTCGCCGTTGTCACCGGCCATGCTTGCGGCGAGGAAGAGCCCGACTGGACGGCGCTGGCGCGCGTCGACACGCTGATCATCCTGATGGGCGTGGCGAGAAGAGCGCAAATTGCACAACGGCTGATCGAAGCGGGACGCAACCCGGGCCAGCCGGTGGCCTTTATCGAAAACGGCACGCTGGCGCTGGAGCGCGTCGTCACCTCTGATCTCGAAACCGTGGCTGCGGGCGGTGTCGATGCCGCCAATCCCGCTGTCATTGTGGTTGGCGAGGTGGTGCGAGTGCGCTGGCAGCTGCATGCGCTGGCCGCGCGGGTGGCCGTTCCGGCCGGCGCCTGACGCGCGTGCCGGCAATTGCCGAGCGAATAACCGCCGAAACTCCCTTTTCTTGCGCGCGCGGATCGGCTAAATTGTCGGGCAGAGCCTCGAGCAGCGACGCGGGCGGCGCCGCCTGGCTGCGCGGCTGCCGCCCGGAGACTGGAACTGACTGAAGCCGGATTTCGGAGAGTGCATCATGCCCCCAACGCCGGGCGCGTTCCATTCCAGTTCTTCCTTCACCTCCTCCTCGGAACTCCATGTGCTGCCGGCGATGCACCGCCAGGCAGCGCACTTTCGGGCTCCCGAACAGCGCCCCTTCACCGAGGCAGATGCAGGCTCCACGACCATTCTGTTCGGCAATCTGACCCCGAAGCACGACGCGTTGATCGAGGCTGTCTTTCAGGGCTGCGGCTATCTGTGCCGGGCGCTGCCGACGCCGCGGCGGGCCAACTACGAGACAGGCGTGGAATATTGCAATCAAGGTCTGTGCAATCCGAACTATTACACGGCCGGGAATCTGATCGATTTCTTGCGGGACTTGCAAAGAGACGGTCTTTCCGCCGGGGAAATCGTTGACCGCTTTGTTTATTTCACCATCGGGGGTTGCGGCCCCTGCCGCTTCGGAATGTATGAATCCGAGTACCGGCAGGCGCTCGAAGATGCCGGATTCCCGGGTTTCCGCGTGCTTACCTTCCTTGCCGCCGCGGCCATTCGTGAGGGTTCCCGGCATCCCGGGCTGAAATTCACGCTGAATTTCGGACTGGGCATGCTGAACGCTCTGATCCTGGGCGATATTCTTTTCGATCTCAGCTACCGCATTCGCCCGTTCGAGGCCGAACCCGGCGCTGCGGATGCCGCCGTGGCGGACGTGCTGGCGGCGCTTGCAAGGCATCTCAAGAGTCAGGGAAAGTATGAGCCGTTCCGCGAGATCCCGCGCGGCAGCCTGGCGCGATGGCTCCTCATTCTGTGGAAGATCCGCCACCATTTGCGCGGACCGGAGTGGAAAGAGGCGCTGGAGGAGTGCCGGGAGCGCCTTGCGCAGGTGCGCGTCGACTGGCTCCGGGTGCTGCCGGTGGCGAAAGTGACCGGCGAGTTTTACTCCGCGCTCTCGGAAGGCGAGGCCAACTACGAACTCTACCGCTACCTGGAGCACCATGGCGCCGAAGTCCGCGTCGATCCCATCACGAATCTCATCCTTTACTGGCTTTACGAGGCCCGGCTCAACAACCGCCGCCGGAAGGGGCTCCGTCCGGGCTACTGGAAAAAGGAAGCGCTCCTTCGGTTTTGCTCTGCCTTCTGGACGTGGCAATATCGCGTGGCCGCGCAGCGGCTGGGCGGGTTGGCGGGTGCGCCCGAGGATCAGGAGAAGGTCGGAAGGCTGGCGTCCGGGTGCTACGACGTGCTGGCGCGCGGCGGCGAAGGCCACCTGGTGGCGGGGCGGGCGCTGGAGGCCGCGGAGGAGCGCAACTGCCACATTTTCATCTCCGTAAAACCGTTCGGCTGCATGCCTGCGACGCAATCCGACGGTGTGCTGGCGCTCGTGGCGTCCAGGCATCCCGAACTGGTGTTTCTGCCGCTGGAGACGCTCGGTGAGGCGGAGGCGAACGCTCTGAACCGCTTCGAGATGGCGCTGGCCGATGCCCGGCGCCGCGCCCGCGAGGAGTTCGTGCAGGCCCTGGCCGCCACGGGACGCACCCTGGACGACATCCGGAGGTTCGTCGCCGCCCGGCCGGAGATGCAGTGCCCGTTCTACCGCTTCCGCCGGAAAACGCCGCCGGCTGGCACGGCGGCGCAGTTTGTTCTGCATGTCGCCGAACGGATGAGGAGCGAGGGATGCTGAGCTGGATCGCCGGAGTCGACATCGGTTCCACTACGGTGAAGGCAGTGGTCTGTCCTGCCGAAGGCGGCGAACCGGTTTGGCGCGACTACCGCCGCCACGGCGCGCGGCAGGCGGAGATGGTAGCCGCCTTTCTGAAGCGGATCGAAGAGCAGTTTGGCCCTGCGGGCGAAGCGCTGGAAGTCGTGATGACCGGCTCCGGCGCCGCGACATTTGCATCGGCGGCGGGGGCGCGGAGGATTTCCGAAGTGGCCGCCGTGGCCCTGGCAGTGGAAAAGCGCTTCCCGGATGTTCTCTCCGTGGTGGAGCTTGGCGGACAGGACGCCAAGATGATCTTCTTCGAACCGCTGCCCGGCGGCGGGCGGAAGAAGACGTCAACGATGAATGACGTCTGCGCGGGCGGTACCGGCGCCGTGATCGACAAGATCGCCGCCAAGCTGCGGATCGGCGAGAGCGAGCTCTCGCAGTACCGCTACGCGGGCGTGCCGTTGCATCCGGTGGCCGGCAAGTGCGGCGTGTTTGCCGAAAGCGACATCAACAGCCTCCAGAAAAAGGGCGTGGCGGCAGCCGAGCTGATGGCTTCCCTGTTTGAAGCCATCGTGCTCCAGAACCTTTCGGTCCTGTGCCGCGGCCGCGTGCTGCTGCCGCGCGTGCTGCTGCTGGGCGGGCCGAATCATTACCTGCCCGGGTTGCGCGAGGCCTGGCGCGCGCATCTGGATCGCCAGTGGCGTGAACGGGGCGTGGAGTTGCCGGCCGGAACCTCCGCTGACAGCCTGGTTCTCTGCCCTGACGATGCGCTGTATTTCGCCGCTCTCGGCGCTGTCGAGTCCGCCCGCGAGGAAGAGGGACAAAGCGCCTACCGCGGCTACACGCAGTTCCTGGCATGGAGCCGCGCCTCCCGCGCCCGGCGCGACGGATTGGCCGGATTGCGCGGATCGGACCGCGAGCTGTCGGAGTTCCTCGATCAATACCGGCCCCCGCCGCGGCCCGTGCGCGGATTCGAACCCGGAGAACGCTGCCGTGTCTTCCTCGGCATCGACGGCGGCTCCACGTCCACCAAAGCGGTGCTCATCGACGAGTGGGGCATGGTTCGCGCCTCCAGCTACCGGCTTTCGGCCGGCAACCCGCTGGACGACTGCCGCCACATTGCGGCCGAGTTGCGGCAGTCCGCCGCCCAGCAGGGCGCGGAGTTGCACGTGCTGGGCGCTGCCGTCACCGGTTACGCGAAGGATGTGCTCTCCCGTGTCTTGCGGGCTGACGTGGAGGTGGTGGAAACCGCCGCCCACGCCCGTTCCGGCATGCATGTCATGCCCGGCGTCGACGTCATCGTGGATGCAGGCGGCCAGGACATCAAGATCATCGTGCTGCGCGGCCCGCAGGTGAAGGACTTCCTTCTCAACACTCAGTGCTCCGCCGGCAACGGCTACTTCCTGCAGGCCGTGGCGCACTCCTTTGGCGTGCCCCTGGAAGCCTATGCGGACCGCGCTTTCCAGGCCCGCGGCATGCCGCAGTTCACCCCGGGGTGCGCAATCTTCCTCCAGGCCGATATCGTCAACTTCCAGCGCCAGGGCTGGACGCAGGAGGAAATCCTCGCCGGCCTTGCCGCCGTATTGGCAAAAAACATCTGGATCAAGGTCGCCAAAATTCGCAATCCGAGGCAGCTCGGCCGCCGCTTCCTGCTCCAGGGCGGCACGCAGAAGAATCTCGCTGCCGTCAAAGCGCAGGTGGACTTTTTGCGGAACCACGCGGGCGCCGACGCGGATCTGGAGATCGACGTGCACCCTTTCTGCGGTGAGGCCGGCGCCATCGGCGCCGCCCTCGAGGCGCGCGATCTCTGGGCGGCTGGACATACGACGCAATTTCCAGGCCTCGAGGCGATCGAGCAACTTCAGTTCCGCTCGTTTTCCGGCGAAAAAACTCGCTGCCGTTTCTGCGCCAACTCCTGTATCCGGACATTCCTGGATTACGAGATTGGCGGGGACGCCGGCCGGCTGGTCGTGGCCAATTGCGAGAAGGGCTCCGCCGAAGACCCCGCCGGAGTCCGGCGCATTCTGGCCGCTGCCGAAAAGCTCCGGCGCGAGAATCCGAACCTGGTGGCCCTGGCGGCCCGCACGTGCTGGTATCCTCCGGCGCACCCTCCCCGGGTGGCCCGGCCGGCGCCCCGGTTTCTTTTGCGCAAACGGGACCGTCTGCTGGCAGAAAGGGCCAGAATCCGGATCGCCATTCCTCGTGTCACGTACCAATATATTTACGGCAATTTCTTCACGGCTTACCTCGAGAGCCTGGGCATTCTCCGCGACAACATTCTCTGGTCGGACTACACATCGGACGCGCTGTACCGGGCTGCCATGGGCCGCGGCGTGATCGATCCCTGCTTCCCCTCCAAAGTGGCCGCGGCGCACGTCTGGAACCTGCTCTCGGTGCACTACCCGCGCCGGCCCTTCCAGATCCTCTTCATGCCGATGTTCGACGTGATGGAAACGCACCTGGAAAGTTCGCTCGGCTCCAATGCCTGCCCCACCGTGATTGCTACGCCGCTGATGGTGCAGGCGGTCTTCCGGATCGGCGCCGACGAGTTCGCGCGCCGCGGCATCCGCTTTCTCCGCCCGCTTGTGGACTTGCGCGACAAGGCGCTGCTGGCCAGACAAATGCTCGAGTGCTGGGCGCCGGTGCTGGGCGTGGACGAAGAGGAAAACGCCGCCGCGCTGGAGATTGCGCATGCTGCCCACCGTGCCTGGGTGGAGCGGATGCGCGCCGCCACGCGCGAGGTGATCGGGCGGCTCGAGGCCGAAGGGCGCCTCGGCATCATGATCCTGGGCCGCCCCTACCACCACGATCCCGGCCTGAATCACGGCATCCCGGAAGAATTCCAGAGCCGCGGCTACCCTGTCCTTTCACAGTCCTTCCTGCCGGTGGACGCCGACATTCTGGAACGGGTCTTCGCAGACGGCCATCCGCTCGATATCGACGACGTCTGGCAGCATTCCTATTCGGCAAGCACCTCCCACAAAGTCTGGGCCGCGAAATTCGTCGCCCGGCATCCAAACCTGATCGGCGTCGAGCTGTCCAATTTCCGCTGCGGACACGACGCGCCCGCCTACAGGCTCATCCAGAAGATCCTCGAATCCGCCGGACGGCCGTATTTCGGCTTCAAGGATCTGGACGAGAACAAGCCTGCCGGATCCATCCGCCTGCGCGTGGAAACCATCGACTACTACCTGCGGAAATACCGGGACCGGCTGATCCAGCACCGCAGCGGTGCGCCGGATGCGCTGGCGGCACAGGTTTGATCGCTCCGCGCCCGCCCTTGGGCCTTACGGCGCCAGTGCGTTGAGGAAGCTCGTGCCGGCGGGCGTCGACGTGCCGAAGTTCGCGGCGATCGTCTGCCCGATGTCCGCCAGCGACGCCCGCAGCCCCAGCTGACGTCCGCGCGCCGCGCCGGGTCCGAAAGCCAGCAGCGGAACGTATTCCCGGTTGTGGTCCGTGGACGGCGTCGTCGGATCGCAGCCGTGGTCGGCGGTCAGAATGGCAAGGTCGCCCGGAAGGAGAGCGGACTCAAGCGAGGGCACCCACGCATCCACTGCCTCCAACGCCTGCGAGTACCCCTCGGGATCGTTCCGGTGGCCGTAAAGCATGTCGAAATCCACCAGATTCGCGAAGATCAACCCACCCGGCAGCTCGCGCATCGCCTCCAGAATTTCCCCCATTCCCTCCGCATTATTCTTCGTTTTCAGGGAAGATTTGATGCCGCGGTTCAGGAAAATGTCGGCGATCTTTCCCACCCCTGCCACCGGAACGCCGCGCTCGGCCAGGCGGTCGAGCAGCATCCCCGCAGGCGGAGGCACGGCGTAGTCGTGGCGGTTCGCCGTGCGCACGAATGCGCCGGGCGCGCCGGTGAAAGGCCTCGCGATCACGCGCCCCACCTCGTGCTCCCCCCGCAGCAGATCCCTGGCGATTTCGCAGATCCGGTAAAGCTCTGCCAGCGGAATCACCCCTTCGTGCGCCGCGATCTGAAAGACGCTGTCTGCGGACGTGTAGACAATCGGCTTCCCCGTCCGCATATGCTCCTCGCCCAGCTCCCGGATGATCTCCGTGCCGGAGGCGGGCTTGTTGCCCAGCGTTCCACGTCCGGTGCGCCGCTCGAATTCCTGCATCAGTTCCGGCGGAAATCCGTTCGGATACAGGGGGAAAGGCTTCTCAAGGACGACGCCCGCCAGCTCCCAGTGGCCCGTGGTGGTGTCCTTGCCCGGCGAGGCCAGCGCGCAGCGGCCGTAACAGGCTGTCGGTTCCGCGGCGGGCGCCAGGTGAGCGAACGGGCGGATGTTGGCCAGGCCGAGCCGCACAAGGTTCGGAAGCCGCAGGGGACGCCGTTCGGCGCAATGGCCCAGCGTGTCGCCGGGCATGTCGTCGCCGAATTCGCGCCAGTCGGGCATGGCGCCGATGCCAACACTGTCGAGCACAATGAGGATCACGCGGCGGAAGCTCACGGCGCCGGCGCCTCCAGCGCCTCGCGAATCCGCTCGCTCAGCATCTCCACAAACCGGTCCGCGATAAATCCATTCATCCGGCTGAAGACGTTTCCCTGACGGTCCAGCACCACCGTCGTCGGGATGGAATTCACCCTCAGAAGCGAGCCGAGCCCGTCGTCGAAATAGGAAAGAGGCCCCCACCGCTGCTTCTCGAGGAACGGGGCCACGGCGGATCGCTCCTCGTCGGTCGCCACCGGCAGGAACACGACGTCGCTGCGGCCACGAAAGCGCTGCCGCACCTGTTCATAAAGCGGATGCTGCGCGCGGCAGGGCGCGCACCACGTGGCCCAAAAATCCAACACCACCACCTTGCCTTTCAGGCTGGCCAGCGCCAGCGGTTCGCCCTGCGTGGCAGTCAAGGTGAACTCGCCCGGCGTACGGGCGCCGAAGTTCGCATCCAGCGCCTTCAGCCTTTCCTGCCGCGCTGCCTGCATCGCCGCCACGCGGTCGTAAGCGTCCAGCAGCGGCCGCGCAAAGGCCGTCTCGTCGCCCCGGGCGCGCCGCGCCAGCGATGCAAGCCGTTCGCGGTCCCGCTTTGCATCCGGCTCTCCCGTGCGGTCCGAACCGAGCGCGATCGACTCGGCAGCGGCATCCAGAGCTTCCTGCAACCGGCCCGCGCGTTCCAGAATCCTGGCCCGTTCGCGCGCGTTGTCCACGGTCGGGCACGCCTGCCAGCCGGCCAGCGCCGCCGCCAGCGCCTCCTCCGTCCGCCCCAGATTGTCGAGCGCGCGCGCCTCCATGGTGTGCGCCCGCGCCAGCGCGTATTCGGTCTCGTCGAGGCGGCGTCCGGCCAGCGGGCGGTAAGCACCGTGAAGCTGCTGCTCGCGCTCCTTCTCGAGCGCCTGCACGAGCAGCCGCGCGTATTGCAGCGCGCGTTCCTGCGCCCGCTTCTCCCCCGAATCGAGCAATGCGCGCGTCACCTGGTCCAGCAGTTGCAAGCTGCGCGAGCCCGCCTCCACAGCGCGAACCCCGTATTCGAGCAGCAGCCGGCGGTCGCGCAGATCCGCGGCGGCCTGCGCCAGCACGCGCTCGATTTCCGCGCGCTGCGGCAAAGCGGGATAACGCTTCAGATGGCGCTCCAGCGCCCTCGCATAATCGATGACACTCGTGCCCGCCTCCGCCAAGGCGCGGTCCAGCTCGTCCTCTGCATTGGAAGCCGCCGGCGGCTGCGCCGCCAGCAGCAAGGCCCACACCAGCGCCGTCACTGCTTCGCCTCTGCCGCGCCCGGCTCCTGCCCGGCCGCCTCAGCCTGCTGGAAAAGCGCCAGCAGCTTCTCGGCCCGCTCCCGCGCCATGTTCAGATAGGCGGAGTTGGCCGCCACTCGCTTCAAAAGCGGAACGTACTGATCCACGCCCACCAGGCGCTTGCGGTCCCACGCGGCCTCGATGCGCAGGATCGCCTGGTTCACGCCCAGCCGGTCGTACTTCACCGCCCGCTCCAGGTCCGCTTGCAGGATCGCCGATTCGCACATCCTCTCAAACCAGTCGTGCAGCAGCTGCGCGTCGGGATCGAGCGTGTGGTTGAACTTCGCTTCATGCCGCTCCCCGCCCTGCTCCCAGCGGAGCAGCTTGTCGCCCATGCGCGCCACCTTCAGCCCCGATTCCAGCGGCTTGCGGAAGTGATCGAGCTTCTCGCTGAGCTCCCACACGACGCGCGTCTCCTGTGGCCGCAGGCGGAACACGGTGGGAAACTCCTCCTCGGGCGCCTCGCGGTACTCGGCGCGCCCGTCCCGGTCGAGGCGGATCTCCATGTACGGCGGCTTGCTGCCGGGAAAGGTCTTTGAATAGAAAAGGCGCGGGCCGTCGGCAGCGGCGGCGACAAGCGCGAGCACGGCCAGCGGAAGCATGCGCATCATAGGGGAACAGGCGTCGAGCGGCGGGCCGCGTGGCAGATGGCCACCGCCAGAGCATCAGACGCGTCCGGCGAGCGCGGCGATTCATCCAGCTTCAGCAGCACGCGCGTCATCCATGCCACCTGCTGCTTGTCGGCTCGCCCGTTGCCCACCAGGGCGAGCTTCACCTGCGCCGGCGGGTAGGCTGCCACCGGTATGCCCGCTTCCGCGCACACAAACAGCGCCACGCCCCGCACGTGCGTCAGTTTCAGCGCGCTGCGGACGTTCTCGCCCGTGAACGTGTCCTCCACCGCCGCCTCTTCCGGTGCGTAATCGGCGATGATCCGCCGTAGCCCCTCGCCGATCGTCTTCAGCCTCAGCGAGAGCTCCTCGCTCGCCTTCGTCCGGATGACGCCGCACGCCACCATGGTGTGGCGCGTGCCGTCGGTGTCGATGACACCGTATCCCGTCGCCTGGCTGCCGCAGTCGATGCCCAGGATCCGCACGCGCCCCTCGCGCCCGTCCCCGCCCGGACTACTCGCCGGTCTCCTCGCCGAAGTCGGCGTTCGTGTAGACGTTCTGCACGTCGTCGTGATCCTCGAGCGCCTCCATCAGCTTCATGACGCCGGAGGCGTGCTTCGGATCCACTTCCACCAGGTTCTTCGGGATCATCCCGATCTCAGCCGACGCCGTCGCAATGCCCGCCCTTTCCAGCGCCTCCAGCACGGCGTGATGCGACTCGGGCGCCGACAGGATCTCCCAGTGATCCCCCTCCAGCTTCACATCATCCGCCCCGGCTTCCAGCGCCAGCTCCATCAGCTGATCCTCGGTCGCCTTGTCCTTCTCGACCAGGATCTGGCTCTTGCGCTCGAACATCCAGCTCACCGAGCCCAGCTCCCCCAGGTTGCCCCCGTTCTTGGAGAAGAGATGGCGGATTTCGGAGACCGTCCGGTTGCGGTTGTCGGTGGCTGTGGCCACCATGATGGCCACCCCGCCCGGACCGTATCCCTCGAACATGATCTCGTCAATGGCCCCGCCCTCCAGTTCGCCCGTGCCGCGCTGGATGGCGCGCTTGATGTTGTCGGCAGGCATGGAGACAGCCTTGGCGGCGAGGATAGCGGTGCGGAGGCGAGGGTTGGCGTCAGGATCGCCGCCATTGCGGGCCGCGATGGTGATTTCCTTGATGAGCCGGGTGAACAGCTTCCCGCGCTTGGCGTCCAGGGCCGCTTTCTTGTGTTTGATCGTCGCCCACTTGGAATGTCCGGACATGGCTGACCTCTCGCCTGGATGGGATGGTTGTTGATCGGGGCGCGCTCGCCCCAATTGTCCAGAATACCATCGGCACGGCGCCGTATCCACGGTTTCCGCAGCCGCGGCAGAGGAGAGCGTGGATCAGGCCCGGGCAGGGCGGCTCGACGCGATGGCGGAGGCGAGAGCGCGCAGGAGAGCGGCGCCGTCTCCACGGTATGCGCTCCCGTGCTGGCAGGCGAGGGTTTCCGGCGCAAGGCGCGCCAGCCGCTCCAGGATGGCCGTCGTGTCCTCCGCGTGGGCGTAGTAGTCGAGCATGGCGCGCATCGACTCGCTCGCGGTGAGCACCTCGCTCTCCGTCACCGGCGGCGTGTCCGCGCCGGGCTGCGTGAACAGATCCCCGCAAAGCAGGGTTCCCGTCGATTCGTCGAACAGAATCCCGCAGTCCCACCCGTGCGGCACATGCGGCGTGTAGAGCCACCTCAGCCGCCTCCGGCCGGTCTCCAACACTTCATCATCTGCAAGCCCGCGCGCCGGCGACCCTGCAAAGTCATTGACCGACGTCAGCGCGCCGATTTGGCTCGAAAACGCCACCGCCCGCGGCGCCGCCGCCAGCAGCTCCTTCAGCGCCCCGTACTCGTCGCCCTCAAAATGCGATCCCCCGATCCAGCGCAGCCTTTCGACCGGCAGCACCTTCGCCACCGCCTCCGCCGTCACCTGCGCCAGGCTGCGGAATCCGGCGTGAAACAACAGCGGCTCGTCGTCCGCCACCAGGTATGAATTGAAGCTGAACCCCCCGGGAATCGCATCCGATGGAGTGCTGATCCGGTAAATGCCCGCCGCGACCTCGTCCAGCCGCGTGCCCGTTGTGGAATTCGTAATCATAGCCCCTCGCTCCGGCTGCGGACTGCATCCGGCTCGCCCGCGCAGTTGCCCCATTATAGGGCGGAGCGCGGCTCAGGGCAAGTAAATTTCGGGCTCCTCCCGGCAAAGTCTGCCGCGCCGGCAATCCATTCGGGCGGTTCGTCTAATTCAGCCGCGCCGCCAGCTCCCGCGCCGCCATGTCGGCATCCTTCTCCGGCAGCCCAGCCACTCCCGCCAACCACGCCCCCTTGGCGAACACGAACACCATCCGGTCTCCGTCCTTGCCGTAGTAGCCGCCAAAGTGGGCGACCAGCTTCGGGTTCTCCATCCGCTTCTTGTAGTCGAACAGCAGGAGCGCCGCAGCCTCCGGAACCTTGGTGCGGATCAGGAACATCTCGAATTCCTGCTTCCCGCGCCGGTAGCGCGCCACATTGCCGCCGGGCAGAAACTCGCGCCCGAGCACATGGTCCTCCACCACCTTGGCGTCGATCCGCCCTTCCGCAGGGAACCGGTGCGTCTCGTCGGCAACGGCAGGCCTCTTCTTCGCCGGCGCCGCCGCGGGCTTCTTCGGCTCCGCGCCCCCTCCGCAGCCGGCCAACAGCGCTGCGCTCGCCGCAATTGCAGACACCCACATCCTGAACCGCTTCATGCCTCGATCCTACCATCTGCGCGCCCCCCTTCCGGCCTTCCCGCGCCGCGGTGCTAGCCTAGGTTCTGGACCCATGCTGCTGGCCATCGACGCAGGTAACACCAACGTCACCGCCGGTCTGTTCAACGGCGGCCGCATCGTCACGCGGTGGCGCCTGCGCACCGTGCACGAGCGCACGCCCGACGAGTGGGGCATCCAGTTCCGCACCCTGTTCGAGCTCGAAAACCGCTCTCTCCAGGAGGTCGACGGCGTCGCCGCCGCGAGCGTCGTGCCGCCGCTCGAATCCACGCTCACCGCCATGGCGCGCCGCTACTTCGGCGTCGACCCCTTCTGGATCAACGGCGCCACCGAAACCGGGCTCAGCATCCTCTACGACAATCCCCGCGAAGTCGGCGCGGACCGCATCGTCAACGCCGTCGCCGCCTTGGGAAAATACGGGGGACCGTGCATCGTCGTCGATCTCGGCACGGCCATCACGTTCGACGCCGTCAGCGCCCGCGCCGAATATCTGGGCGGCGTCATTTGCCCCGGAATCGGCATCTCCATCGCCGGGCTTTTCCAGAAAACGGCGCGCCTTCCCATGGTGGATTTCCGCGATCCCGGCCGCCTCATCGGCACCAACACGGTTGCCAGCATGCAGTCCGGCCTTTACTACGGTCTCATCGCCATGATCGACGGAATCGTCGAGAAGATGGCCGCCGAGCTCGGCCCCGGCACGCGTATCGTGGCCACCGGCGGCCAGGCGGGGTTGATCACCGCAGCTTCAAAATGGGTCAAAACCGCCGACGAGGACCTCACACTGGAAGGCCTGTACCGCATCTGGGAAATGAACCGCCGCCCATGACTCCGCAGCCGGATGACTCCGAATGGAAGCTGAATTACTTCAGCTACTTCACCGAGATTGAGGAGCATTTCCAGCGCGCCCGCGGCACCGGACTGTTCCTCATGTCCCCCCTCGATTGGGCCCTGGCCGAGTCCTGGAAGAACTCCGGAGTGCCCCTTGAGGCCGTGCTCCGCGGCATCGATGCCGCTTTCGAAAAATGGCGCTCGCGGCGGCAGCGCACGCAACGCATCAACAGCCTGGCCTACTGCGCCCAGGCCGTGATGCAGGAGGCCGAGGCCATGGCCAGGAACCGCCAGGAAGCCGGCGCTGCCGCCGGCGAGGCCTTCATCGCCCCGGAGGCCGTGCGGCGCCATCTCGAAAAGGGCGCCGCCGCGCTGGAATCCTCGCCCGGCTTTGAGGACATCGCCGCCTCCTTGCGCTCCATCCTCGCCGAATTCGAGCGCCACGCGGCCGATCTCCGCGAGCTCGAGCTGCGCCTCACCGCCCTCGAGGACCGCATGGCCTCCATCGCCCGCACCCGGCTGAGCGAAGATCAGCTCCTCGCCATGCGCCGCGAACTCGACCGCGATCTTGGCCCCTACCGCAGCCGCATGAGCGCAGAACAATTGGCACGCCTGGAGAAATCTTTTCTTGACCGCAAGGTCTATGAACTTGCCCGGCTGCCGCGG
>Ga0209018_1000533_pt1 | contig 34827 bp, 24 predicted proteins | sample YNPBryBLVA2012_FD_185814 | JGI IMG/M metagenome (GOLD analysis project Ga0209018, IMG submission 185814) | Anoxygenic and chlorotrophic microbial mat microbial communities from Yellowstone National Park, USA - YNP Bryant BLVA 2012 (SPAdes)... ...
CTTTTGAAGGGCATTAGATACTCTAATAGCTTGGGCGGGTGTTGCAAGGTCGGCTACACAAGCTTCGGCTGGGGACAACCTGCTCAGTTTCCGCAGATTTTCGCCGGTTTCGGCATTGACTTCGTAGTAACCGCCAAAAGGATCTCGCCGGAACGCGCTCCAAACGCCGAGTTTTGGTGGGAATCTCCAGATGGCACTAGAGTGCTGACCACTAGGCTCGGCAAGAACGTTAGGCATAACCTGTTCGTAAATGCCTACGTTCCCGCCATATACGGCATTGATCTCTTTGGTCCTGAATACAAATTTGGACCAAAGACCAGCGGCGTTGTTTTCCATAGGGCAGACGATCAACACTGGGAGCGTGACTACTTTAAGGTTGCCGATTACCCGCGCTACTGCCCGGAAGTCGTCGAAGAGTACGTGGAAAGGGCTTGGCACGACACCGATAACACGTTAGCTCCCGATCATAGGCTCCTGTTAGCAGGCTGCGATTTTGCGGCTTGTGCGCGTGTGCTTGGAAAAATTATTTTGGACGCCAACGCTATATTTGATGATAAAGAGCTTGTTCATACGTGCCTTGAGGACTACGTAGCTGCCGTCAAAGCGTCGATCGACTATTCCAAGCTTCTGGTGATTAAGGGAGAATTGCGCGATGGCCCACCCCATGACGGAGCTCTCAACGCCGCCGCTACCCGCGCTCCCATCAAGCAAATGAACAGGAAAGCTCAGAACATCCTCATTCATCAGGCAGAGCCTCTTGCCTCGCTCGCTGTAGTGAACCTAGGAGAGGATTACCCGAAGTCATATCTGGCGCTGGCCTGGGATTATATGTTGAAGGCCCATCCGCACGACTCCATACACGGCGTCACACAGGATAAGACCGCATCAGATGTCGTCTACAGGCTCGAGCAGGCAATCGAGCTTGCGGACGTGGCCACCGAGCACGCAGTTGCCTCAATCTTGAAGAACATTGACTTCTCTTCCTACACGCAGAACGACATTTTCCTCGTGGCAATAAATCCATCCTGGAAGCCTCGAAGCGATGTTCTGAGAGTCGCGATAGACGTTCCGTACGAAATGAACCTTTGGGACTTCGGTTTCGAGGATTCCGAGGGAAATCCTATCCCGGTTCAACATATCTCGCGGACTCGCCGCCGTGCCGCGGTGCACGACAAGGAAGCAAGGCCATGGCCTTTCGACGCGGACAGGCACGAGGTGCTTGTATATGCGACGGACGTTCCCGCGGGTGGGTATCGCGCCTATCGTCTAGTACCGGGAGAGCGAATTCCTAGGGATCACATCTTCGCCAATGTGAACCGCACGAGCACGGGCGACGACATTTTAGTGGGCCATAACATCCTGGAGAACGAGCATCTTCGGGTAAAGGTCAACGGCAATGGGACGTTCGACCTTACGGACAAGACCACCGGACGAGCCTTCCACGATCTGAACTACTTCGAGGACGCCGGCGATGTCGGCCACTATTGGACCTATTATCCGCCTTACCACAACCGTATATATACAACTCGCAATGCGCAACCTAAGATATGGGTAGAAGAGAACGGCCCGCTCTGCGCGACCGTTGGAGTCGCAATAAAAATGCTTCTACCTGCGCGCTGCTTGATAACGGAGAACTACAACGGCACGGAGGGAGAAAGCCGCAGAGTCGACGAGGAAAAGGAACTAACAATACAAACCTACGTTACGCTTAAACGCGGTTCCAAAAGGGTCGATGTTCGAACGGTGATAGACAATACCGTAGAGGATCACCGAATGCGAGTGCTCTTTCCTACAGGTATTGAGGCCGACGATGCTTGTTCTGCAGGACATTTCACAGTTAGCAGACGGCCTGTCGCGCCACCTAAGAACGAAAAAGGTAAGTATTGGCCGGAACTGCAAATACTTCCGCATCAATACTTTGTAGATGTCAGCGATGGCAAGAACGGCCTAGCGCTTGTTAACAATTGCCTTGGCGAATACGAGGCAATGAACGACATCGAGCGGACCGTCGCGCTTACCCTTTTTAGAAGTGTTAGAGCTGCCATCGGCACCGAATATCGCGTGATCAGCGAGTACCCATCGCAAAAAGGCGCCCAACTTTTGCGCAAAATGGAGTTCCATTATGCCGTTTACCCACACGCAGGTGATTGGGAGCAAGGCGCCGTTTATGATCAGGCTATTAGCTTTAACGTTGGCCTGCTGCCTGTGCAGACGTTCTGGCATAATATGGGCAATTTGCCCCTTGATAATAGCTTTTACGAACTCGTCTCTGAAAAGCTGATCGTATCCTGTTTCAAAAAATGCGAGGATAGGGACTCCTTCATAGTTCGCTTGTTCAATCCATCGCCAGATACGGCCGAAGGCATCCTTCGTTTTGCCCGTGAGGTATCCCGCGCCTATAGGACTAACTTAAACGAAGAGCGAGAATGCGAACTGGAAGTTATAGCTGGCCATGACGTCGAAGTTACCGCGTCTACCAACAGAATAGTAACCGTAGAGATTGAGTTTGCGTAGGTTTTCAAGAACGAGCAGGGTAGCAGATGGTCGATGGCCCTGTCACTGCCACGAATGCGGGAATCCGGAACAGCTAAGAGGCGCGTTGCTTCTACCGAACGCATAAGGTGAGCAAGGCAAACTAGTCGGTGACGTATAAAAAGCCAGTTATATTTATGCAGATGAGAATGCGCGGTCGTTCTGGCGATCTAGACAGCGATGGGGTATAATAAAATTGTCGACAGTAAAACGACCGTCGGGCTGTGCCGATCTAAGTAAGCAACATATTGTCGGGGGCGATTGGTTTCGACGGGGAGGTAGTTGGCTTAGGCTGCGGGCCGAGGCGCCGCTGGCCTCGTAAAAAGCGGCAAAAGAATAAACGCGAACACAAGTTACGCACTCGCTGCCTAATTAAGAGCAGCGCATCCGACCGTTCTCAGCCGGTGTGAGCGGATCCGGGTGTCAGATTAACCGGCTAGCTCGTCATTTTATGTCCGTCGACTGACGAGGACACCCCTACGGACTGGGGCCGAGGAATCCTGCCCGTGGGAGCCCAAAGCCCGAGAATCAAAATGCGGGATACGTTCCGTAGACGCTTAAGTTAACTCCTTTTCGGACGGGGGTTCGAGTCCCCCCGCCTCCACCAATGTAACTTGAACAAGGATTCTCTCTACTGAAAGCGCCGGTGATGTCTGATCCGGCGCTTTCGGCGTTTTGCGCGTGGAAATCGTGCTCAGCGGCGATGTCCCGGCCCTCCTCGACCACCCCAGCCTTTGGACTGGCTTCCCGGCCAAAAACGCACATCAAGGTCCGTTTTTCTCTCTTTGCCGCCTTTTTCTCTTTCGCCTTTGGACTTTTGCATTTAAGTCCAAAGGAGGTTTTGATCTCAGGTTTGGTACATTTCGCAACCATTCCGCGTTCGCACGATTGGAGTAGCGGGTGTAACTACGAACAAGCGTTTGGTAACGCTCGGGGTGCTAGATTGGTCGGGCTAGTCCGTATAACTTGTGATATATAGCTGTTGACGTGAGTCACACGATATAGTATAATACTGCGTGTGGCAGTAGTTTACAACTATAGCAGGAGAGTTATGCGGGATTGAAGACCCTTGTTCCAGATGACTACTCGGAAAGAATACGAAGTCTGCGAAGCAGGAGCGGCCTGACCCAAGTCCAGTTTGCGCAAAGGCTTGGTGTTTCGTTTGCGTCCGTCAATCGTTGGGAGAATGGCAAGTCTAAGCCCACACCTATCGTTTGGGAAATCATAGAACGATTAGAACGATCAGGCGTCGGCGTGCTTGACGATAAACCTAAAGCGGACTTAGTCGATCTCAAAGCAGATACTCGCCCATCTTCTTTGGCAGCCGATTTCTCGGTGCGCCCGGAAGTCGTGCGTGCGGTTGTGGAAGGGCATCGCTTAAGCTACGCTCACCTCTGTAACCCGACCTTCGCTGCAGAAATGTCGCTCATTGATCCTTTGCCGCACCAGCGTATTGCCGTATACGAGCGTATGCTTCGGCAGCCTCGCCTGCGGTTCCTGTTGGCCGATGATGCTGGTGCAGGCAAGACAATCATGGCCGGTCTCTATATCCGTGAGATGCTAAGCCGGCGATTGATACGCCGTGTTCTTATCGTTGCACCTGCTGGACTTATAGGGAACTGGCAACGTGAGTTGGAGACGCTGTTCAGCCTGGAGTTCCACATCATCACTGGCGCGGATGCTCGTAGCGCGAACCCATTTCTCGGAAACGGAAGCGACCGAATCATTGTCAGCATCGACACACTTGCCGGTGAGACGATGTTCCGATGCCTTCAGCATCCCGACGTGGAACCTTATGACCTAGTGATCTTTGACGAAGCCCACAAGCTTGCTGCGGACCGAGAGCCAGACTTTCACATTCGAAAGACGGACAGATACAGGGTAGCCGAAGCACTCGCCGGAATACACAGCGACAACCAGAGGTGGCAGCTCACCTGGAAGGCCAAGCATTTGTTGCTACTCACCGCGACGCCGCACATGGGCAAGGATTTCCCATACTACTGCCTTTGGCGCCTTCTTGAGCCTGAGTCTCTGTCAACACTTGACGCGTTCAACTCATATCCACCAGAAGCCAGATCCCAGCACTTCCTCCGACGAACCAAGGAGGAAATGGTCTATCTGGATGGTCGTCCGATATACCCCATGCGGATATCGGACACGCTCAGTTACGATCTGACTCAAGGAGAGATCAGCGAGCAGAAACTGTATGACGAAACGACCGAATACATTCAGAACTTCTACACCCCTATGAGCGTCATGAACACCACGGCGGCGCAGTTGGCGAAGAGCGTATTCCAGCGCCGATTGGCCAGCTCGACATTTGCGCTAAAGAGATCACTGGAGAAACGCTATGAAAGGGTCAGCCAGTACATCTCGGATATCAACTCCGGCAAGATAACGCTGAAGCAGCTTGCATCGCGTGCAAAGCGTCTACAGGATATCTTTGACGATCAAACCGCCGATGAGGAGGTTTTGAGCGACGGGCGCGAAGCCAATGAAGCAGCCGAGGATGACATCATAAGTGGAGTGATAGCGCGCTCGGTCGTCGATCTTAAGGCGGAAGCGGTCAAGCTGGAGTCCTTGATCAAGCTCGCAGACCAAGTCCTAGACAAGGGCGACGAATCCAAGTTTGTCAAGCTGCGTGAGATCATCCAGGACCCAAATTACAAAGACGAGAAGCTGATCATCTTCACCGAGCATCGAGATACTCTTACCTATCTGGTAAATCGGCTGGAGGGTCTTGGTTTCACCGGTCAGGTAGCCCAAATCCACGGCGGAATGGATTATCAGGAAAGGCAGGCTCAAGTGGACTTCTTCCGCAAGCCTGCTGACCAAGGCGGAGCAACGTATCTCGTGGCAACTGACGCCGCCGGCGAAGGTATCAATCTTCAGTTCTGCCGGCTGATGGTGAACTACGATGTTCCGTGGAACCCGGCTCGACTAGAGCAGCGTATGGGCAGGATTCATCGCTATGGTCAGAAGCACGACCCGGTAATTATTCTGAACATAGTGGCCGGTAGGACACGTGAAGGCAGGGTCATAAAGGTACTTTTGGACAAGCTGGAGCGCATTCGCAAAGAGCTGTCAGCGGACAAGGTCTTCGATGTGGTCGGACGCGTGCTCGAGGGAGTTTCCATCAAGTCGTATATCGAGCAAGCTCTCACGGAAGACGGTGCGGAAAAAGCAGTGCGTGAGATTGACGAGCGTCTGACCAAAGAGCGCGTTCAGCGCGTGCAGGAAGAAGAGAAAAGCCTATACGGCTGTGTCGGTGACGTAAAGACAGAGCTTCCCAGACTCAGAGAAGAAATCGAGCGGGAAACGTATCGCCGACTAATGCCCGGCTATGTGCGCAGATTCCTGGAAACTTCAATCCCACTTATTGGTGCAAAAATCGACGGTGACCCCGGCGATGGGTTTTCAATCAAGGCAGCGCAGCCTGGGGCCCTTGACCCATTGCTTCCCGAGTTGGATAGATATCCGAATGGTGAGAGAACAAAGTTCACCGTTAACAAGCCCGAATCAAACTCCAACTTGGTTTTCTTGCATGTTGGAGAGCCGTTCTTCGATGCCTATCGGGAATACATCTGCGCTAAGTTTGCACAAGACGCGTTGCGCGGAGCCGTATTCACTGACCCGACCGCTGGCGAGCCTTACCTCTTCCACCTTGCTCTGGTCACGGTTGTGCGCAAGGCCGACCCTGGCCAGAAAGCATTCTCGGGAACGCAGACTCTTGAGTATAGGCTGGTCGGGCTTAAACAGACTGAGAACGGCGACGTCCGCGAATGCCCCGTTGAGCAACTTCTGCTTCTGAAAGGAGCAGATGGAATCACGCCATCATCTGCCCGTCTTGTAGCCGGATCAGCACGTTTGATAGAGGCGGCCAAGGCATACGCATTCGAATCTGTTGCCAGAAGAATTGCCCAAGAGCGGCGCGCGGCTCTTCTGGAGTCGCTTAAGGAACGTGAGGAGTTCATCCGGCGCGGGTTCGATTACGAATACGCCGAGCTTGCAAGCGCACGGGTATCCATCAACAAGAAGCTCAGAAATGGTGATCCTGCGGCCCACGCCCGATTGGCCGCTATCAAAAAACGCCAGGAGGCCACCGAGCGGCACCGGGAAGAGACTTTGGCTATTATCCGCCGTGAGCCTGAGCTTATTTCGCCTGGCGAGGTCGCGTTTCTTGCGCATGCGCTCGTTGTGCCCACGCCTTTATCAAAGGAGCTGGAAGAATACGATGCCGAAATCGAGCGCATCGCAATGGATTTCGTCCGGGCCCACGAGGAATCGCGGGGCGCTCGTGTCGTTGATGTATCCACGGCTGAACTCGCCGTTGCCGCCGGGTTGTGCGAATACCCAGGATTCGATCTTCTCTCCCATAGGCCAGATGGAACCAAGCTTTGTATCGAGGTCAAGGGTCGGGCTCGCATGGGCGAGATCGAGCTATCGGAGAACGAGTGGGCGAAAGCCTGTAACCTTAGAAATGACTACTGGCTTTATGTTGTCTACGATTGCGCCACGGCTTTCCCAAGGCTAATGCGCGTGCAGGACCCCTTCGGAAAGCTGCTGGCGAAGGTGATAGGAAGCGTCAGGATATCCGAAACTCAGATATTCGACGCTGCGGAGGGTGATGTATAGTGGCAAAGTTTCCCCTTACTGATAAAATCGCGCTCGAGATCGCAAATGTAGCTGCTCGTCACGTTACCCACTATGACATCGGGACGTTCGCAAGAGAATGCGAACTGGCACACGCTGACCCGTGCGACGCAGGACAGAGTCCCAACAAGAACAGGCGAATTCGTGCCATACTGACACAGGCGATGAAGAACTCATACGAAAACGGCTGTGCCTTCGCGGAAAAATTACTGCTTCTCACCGGGAGCCGCGGCGGCCTTCGACAAGAATCGCCCAATTATGTAGAGGAAGAGGTCGCCGAACTGCGGCGAGTGCTCGCCTCCGAGGGCTTCCAGCTATCTCCAGATGGCGAGATTCTGCCCATCGTGCTCGATGTGCTGTCGGACGCTGACCTCACTGAGCCGTTACAAGCATACATTCGAAGGGCTCAGAAAGGTTCTGAGGACGCAGCATTGGTTGTCGGCACGGGAAAAGACCTGTTGGAAGCGATTGCAGCCTACGTTCTGCATCGGCTCCGCGGTGCCACAGACTTTCCGCACAACTTTCCAACCTTGCTGAAACAAGCTTTTGAGGCGCTTGGCCTCAAGACGCCTGCAGACAAGGTTGTGAACGGCGAACCACCGCAGCACCGACTACAGAGAGCGCTCTTCGATGCCGCGTGCGCCGTAAACACGCTGCGCAACAAGGAAGGGACCGGCCACGGGCGACCTTGGCTACCCAATGTCACTAATGAAGAAGCTCGGCTGGCTATCCAGGTCATGGGCATTGTTGGCGATATGTTGTTGACTGCGCTAAAACGGAGGGTTTAACAATGAGCGACTCCCGTCTCATAGAATCGGCGTTTCCGCTGAAACAGGCATCTATCAATTCCGTGCACGAAAAGAACGTGCGGCACGGGCATATATCGACGCTTCATATCTGGCCCGCGAGGCGGCCGTTGGCGGCATGTAGGGCCGCGCTTATCGCCACGCTTCTGCCGGACCCCGGAACCGAGGAAGAACGCAAGAAGCTCTGCGAGCGTATCGGCGGCAAGGTCGTCAAGGTCATCAAACAGAAGAAACTTCCCAGCGGCCGAATCGAAAATATCGAGACCGAGGAAACCGTCGGCGGCATACTGCATTGGGGAAGTGAGTCCGATCCGGACATCCACTGGTTCCGCGAGAAAATACGCGAGGCTTACGGCGGGCGCGCGCCCAAAGTGCTGGACCCGTTCGCGGGAGGCGGTGCTATTCCCCTCGAGGCAATGCGGCTCGGATGCGAAGCAACCGCGGTAGACATCAACCCCGTCGCGTGGTTCATCCTGAAATGCACGCTCGAGTACACGCAGAAGCTCGCCGGTAAGAAGCTGCTTCTGCCGGATTTTGTGCGCAAAGATCGGGAGTTCATGGAGTCGTTCTTCAAGGCGCAGGGCCTTGCCGGAGCGATTCTTAAATCCCAGCTTGCCAAGCTGGGGTTGGACGGCAAGGGCGAGGCGCACCCTGAATTGCTGGAAACAGAGAGTTTCCTCTTTGAAGCCGATTTGGCGTGGCAGGTTCGTGCATGGGGATTGTGGGTCCTTAACCAGGCTCGCAAAGACCTCGCGAGGTTCTACCCCACTTACGCAGACTTCGAGCCTCTGGACAAGCTCGGCTATTGGGAGAAGCGCCCGATGAGGCTTGTGCCGCTAGATGAAAACTGCAAGCCGGACATCGACGCGCTCAACGCGGAGTTCGACGAGAGTTATCTGAGCGACCCTGCCAAGCCCCGATGGATTGCCAAGCCGACGGTGGCCTATCTATGGGCGAGAACGGTCACTTGCAAGAACTGCCGGGCAACGATTCCGCTCCTCAAGACGCGCTGGCTGTGCAAAAAGGACCGAAAGCGCGTGCTGCTTACGATGGAGCCGAACGCCGACCGCACCGGAGTCATCTTCGGCATCGAGAACAACGTGCCTGTTGTCGGTGCGAACGCCGCCCAACGCCGGGAGCACGACAAGCGCATCGGCCAAGGAACGATGAGCCGAAACGGCGCGTGGTGCCCCTGCTGCGGCAACCCGAACACGGTGGCCATGACAATGGAGGACATCCGCCTAGAGGGCCAGGCTGGAAGGATGGGCGCGATGATGACCGCCGTCGTCGTGGACCCAATCAAGCCGAGGCTCAAGCGCAAGGCGGGAGACGAAAGCGCGAGCGGCAAAGAATATAGACTGCCCACACAAGACGAGATCCGCCTTGCAGAGGAAGCGGCAGACGAGATCGAGCGAGTCTTCGCGGAGATACCTTTCGGACTGCCGGAAGAAGCCACGCCAACACCGGGTCTAGGCGCTGCCCGCGCATTCTCGGCCCCGCTCTACGGCTTTGACAAGTGGCACAAGCTATTCACCCCGCGGCAGTTGGTTGCGCTGGGGGTGTTTGTGAAGTTGACCAGAAAGGTCCACAAGCGCCTATCCGGCGACGCCAAAACCGCACAATGGGCGGAGGCTGTTGCTGCTTATTTGGCGCTGGCGGTCAGCAGGATGACTGACCGATCAAGCACTATATGCCACTGGAGCTTGGGATACGAGAAGATACAGAACACCTTTTCCAGATTCGCGCTTCCTATCAGTTGGGACTTCTCGGAATCGAACCCGATAGCGTCCAGTTCCGGCACCTATGACGGACAGATCGAGTGGATAGCCCAGGTCGCGGAGCACTGCGCCCACGCTCAATCGTATGCCCCGGAAGCATTTGCCCTACAGCAATCGGCTACGCAGAAGTTAAACTCCGGTGCGTGGGATGTTATTGTCACGGACCCTCCATACTACGATGCAATACCCTACTCCGATCTAATGGATTTCTTCTACGTGTGGCTGCGCAGAACTCTGCACGGCGCAAGCGCGGAGTTCGACTCCGCTTTCGCCGACAGGCTCTCCCCCAAGTGGGATCACGAGGCCAAAGATGGAGAACTCATTGACGATGCTAGCCGGTTCGGCGGCGACAGGGCCAAGTCAAAAGCGGTCTACGAAGAAGGCATGGCGCGCTCGTTTGCGGCTTGTTATGAGGCGCTTCACCAAAACGGTCGGCTTGTGATAGTATTCGCCCACAAACACCCTGACGCGTGGGAAACGCTGGTCTCTGCCATCATAAAAGCCGGCTTTGTAGTGGATGGGAGCTGGCCGATTCAAACGGAAATGGGCAATCGCACCCGGGCGCTAAGTTCAGCGGCTTTGTCTTCCTCCGTATGGCTTGTATGCAAGAAGCGGCCTGAGGCTGCCCGCTCCGGCTGGGACAACAAGGTCCTCGACGAGATGCGCGCGAACATCACGCAGCGCCTCAGGGACTTCTGGGACGCAGGGATCAGAGGGCCGGACTTCGTATGGGCGGCCACGGGCCCCGCGTTGGAAGCATACTCCAAGTATCCCATAGTGAAAAAGGCCAACGCCCCGGGCGAGATTATGTCCGTGACGGAGTTTTTACGCCACGTGCGAAGGATTGTGGTTGACTTCGTAGTCGGGCGGGTGCTTTCCCACAACGGCGGCGACAGCGAAGGCGCGGGGCTGGACGACGTAACCACGTATTACTTGTTGCATCGGAACGATTTCGGCATGGCCGACGCGCCCGCCGGGCCGTGCATCTTGTATGCCGTCTCCTGCGGCCTTTCGGATACGGAACTTGCCGGCAGGTATGACATACTGGCCAAAGGCAAGTCTCAGCCCGAACCAGATGAAGAAGATGCTGAAATTGACGACGATCAGGAAATTGAGGAAACCGGCTCGGGCAGCACACTGCGGCTCAAGGCGTGGAACCAACGGAAGTCTTCGGGTTTGGGATACGAACCCATCGACCGTTCCGGAGGGGATGTGTCTGCGAAGTCTTCTCGCGGCGTGCCGCTGATCGACCAAGTGCACAGATTGATGCATCTCTGGAAGGCCGGCGATGTAAACGATGTCAACGAATACCTGGATCTACACGGTCTTAGGCGCAGCGAAGTATTCAAGAAGCTCTTGCAAGCGCTAATAGAGCTGGCCGAACCGGGCAGCGAGGAAAGATCGATACTGGAATCGCTTTCGAACCACGTGCAAGCGCGCAAAGAGGCCGCGCCTGTGCAGACCACGCTGCTTTCAACCGATTAGGAAATGGAGGATAACAATGACCAAACTTAATTGGACACCCTGGCATAAGGTAGTGGAGCTGCGGGACGATCTGAAGTCCGGCGAGCTTTCCCTTAGTATATTCGCGGCGGATCTCTACGATGTAGTGATGGGACGCGCAAAACCGGTGTATCAAAACGCCGAGGATTTCTTCGCGCTGACCTACCCGACCTTCAATCTGCGGGAGTTAGCGAAAGACGTCGGGCTGAGGCTGGCCAATAACAACGATAAGGCGGTCCGGCAGCTTACACTAACCTACGGCGGCGGCAAGACGCACGCGCTGATCTTGCTCTATCATCTGTTCAGGGATGGCGGCGCGCTGCCTGATCTGCCGTCCGTGCGCGAGATAAAGAGCCACATAGGAATCGAGTTGCCTAGGGCGGGAGTCGCCGTGCTCCCGTTCGACAAAATAGACGTCGAAAGCGGTTTGGACATTCGCGGCCCGGGCGGCTCCCAGCGTAGGCTGAAACAGCCCTGGAGCATCCTTGCCTACCAGATCGCCGGCGACGAAGGGCTGAAGATCCTGCATCCTGACGGCAAGGCCGAGGAAAGGGACAGCGCCCCCGCCCAACCGTTGTTGGAGGATGTGCTTCGTATTCCACAAAATCAGGGACTGCCCACATTGATTCTAATGGACGAAGTCCTGATGTATGCTCGCGAGAAGGTGCGGCTGGACAAAGGCTCGGCGGACACGCTTGCCAACTTCTTCCAGTATCTGACTCAGGCTGTTACGAAGATCGACGGCTGCACGTTGGTGGCATCGCTTCTTGCTTCCGATCCCGCGAAGAACGACACCATCGGCAAACAGCTAACCGCTGACTTCCACACCATATTCCGCCGAGAGCAGGAAGAGGCGGTTCAGCCCGTCACAAAGGAAGACGTGCCGGAAGTTCTGAGGCGGCGTTTCTTCAAGCCTCATTCGATAGAGAAACCGGAACTATTTCGCGAGCACGTAGTGACGGCCCTTGAGGGTATTGCCAATCTGGATGAGCAAACGGCACGTGATCGCAAGTCGGCCGAGGAACGATTCCTCACCAGCTACCCGTTTCATCCTGATCTAACGGAAGTCTTTTACTCGAAATGGACTTCTCTTGATGGTTTCCAGCGGACAAGGGGAGTGTTGAGGACGTTTTCGCTCGCGCTTAGAGGCGCTTGCAAATGGGATGATGCTCCTCTCATTTCGGCTGGTGTGTTCCTAGGCGCACCTTCGCAGGCCGTAATTAGCGAAGCTGCTGGAGAGCTGATAAGCGTGGCTCAATCCGAGGAGTATGAGGGCAAGACGCAGGACTGGCGCGCGATTCTTGAAGGCGAGATTGAAAAGGCAAGACGCATACAAGACGAATTTCCAAACCTGAAACACCGCGAATGTGAGGCGGCCGTCTTCGCCACTTTCCTGCATTCACAACCGATTGGTCAGAAAGCATCGACGCGTGATCTGCTGCTTCTGCTCGGCCACACCCGGCCTGATAGGATCGACCTGGAAAAGGCCCTCAAGAGATGGTCGGAGGAATCTTGGTGGCTGGATGATGAGGCGATAGAGGACGCCGAAGTGGGTCCCGACGGGCAGAAAATGCTTCCAAAGACGTGGAAGCTGGGCATGAGGCCGAACCTGAAGCAGATGCACAACGCCGAATTGCACAGGATTGACGATGTCCTGGTTGAACTACGGCTTGAAGAGGAGATTCGCGCTTGCAAAAAGCTGACGGAAGGCGCATCGGCCGCCGGCGCAAGGGTTCATACGTTGCCGGAGCGTCCCCGCGATATAGATGATGATGGAGAGTTTCATTTCGCAATCTTGGGACCGAGCGCTGCCTGCCAGCCTGGTCGGCCCAGCGACGAGGCCAAGCGTTTCATAAATGAGACTACCGGTCCGGATCGACCCCGTATATACCGAAACGCGGTCGTGTTGGCTGTTCCGTCATTGGACGGTGTTGACGCAGCAAAGAGCGCGATCAAGGACTACCTTGCCTGGAACGCTGTTCACAGCAGTCTGTCGGGCAAGAACATCGACCCGATCCGCAGAGCGACGTTGCAGAAACACGTTGACGATAGCAAGAAGCGAATTTCGGGAGTCATTAGGCAGGCATACTGCGTGGTGGTGACGGTCTCAGAGAAGGACGAGATCGAAGCCTTCAAGGTGAACGTGGGAGATGATCCCCTTTTCACCACGATCAAGGAAGAATCGAAATCGAGAATGCAGGAAACGGCTATTACCGCTGAGGCGCTGCTGCCCGGGGGGCCATATGACCTCTGGCGGGAAGACGAGACATCAAGGCGCGTTAAGGACCTTGTAGGCGCGTTCGCGCAGTTCCCTCGGTTGCCCAAGATGTTGAACAAGAAGGCTATCCTAGACACGTTAGTCAATGGGTGCAAGTCAGGGACATTTGTATTGGTGCAACTGCGACCAGATCAGTCCAAGAAGACATTTTGGCGCGAAGACGTAGATGAGGCAGCGCTAAGCGATCCTGCGCTTGAGGTAATGTTGCCGGAGGTGGCGACTCTGGAGAGCCTGGACCATCGTTTGCTTGCCCCGAAGGTTCTTCCGAGCCTGTGGACGAGCGATGAGATCAGGCTAGCGGATCTTCGCAATTACTTCAGCGGATCGTTTGTAGCAAACGTGCGTTTCGACAACTACGAAGAGCCGGTGCATATCCCCAAAGTTGATGAAGCAGTAATCGTCGAAACAGTCCGTGAGGCTGTGAAAAACGGAGTATTGTGGTTGACAGATGGGTCGGCTAGCCTTTTAAACGAAGAGGTACCGACCGGATTTCCGACCGAAAACTCTGTGCTTCAAGCACCGCCTGACCCGGTGCCGGCGTTGGACATTATCCCGAACAACCTGCCGAACGCTTGGAGTGACGGCACCGCGACTGCGCTTACCATAGCTTCGGCGCTTTCCAGTGTCAAGGGCAAGACACTGCCGTGGATAACCGTTCGCAAGGCTATTGACGACGCTCTGAAGACGCGCCTGGTCGAGAGAAGTGAAGACGCTGGGTCCTGGCCTTGCGAATTCTCTGAAGCGGCAAATGTGACTTTGCGGGTACCGAGCCAGGCTGTTCCACCAGGGAACCCGCCCGTGCCGCCGACACCACCAGTCGCTCCGGGAGCGCTTGTTGCTCAGGCAGAGCTGCGGCCAGATGAGATACAGAACCTGGCGGAGTGTATGGGCGATCTGATCAAGGCGACAGCAGGGCTCGAATTGAAGTTCCACGTGCGAATCGAGCTAAGCGGCGACGGCGAGGTCAAGGACGAAACGGTTCACAAGGTGAATGACCTGCTTGCGAATGTCGCAGACGGGTTGCAACTTGAATAGAACTTAGGATTGACCAGTGCGAAGTGACAGAGCCTGCGGAGCAGTGATCTGCGATGGTTGATCCAACTGAAAACGTGATTGCTGGTCAGACCATCCCAAGTTCCCGGCGTTGCTCTTCCCACGTCATCGGGAGTTGCTTCGTGAGTTGCGTCAACGACAGCCCGCTCGGCTCATCGCCCGTCAGGATAGCTTCGACTATGTCCGGCGCTAGCAGGGTAAGGCGGAGTAGCCGAGCTGCAAAGGATGGGTCCAGACCTATCTCCATGGCCAGATCGGAGATGGACTCGAGCTTGCCTTCGTCGAGCAGCTTCTGCCACCTGTGCGCCCGGGCAATCGCTATGACGAGCGCTTCCTGGTGTGATGGCCGCATAGGGCTTTCGGCCGTGAACGCCTGCGGCAGAATCACCTCTTTTCTGCCCCCTCGCTTCTTCAGCTTGAGCGGCACGTTGACCACTATGCCATGATCTTCGTTTTGCAGTGTCGCGCTCGTCATACTGCGCACCCCCTATCCTCGTGTTTGTCTGTCGTGTCCTTGAGTTCGCTTACGAGCGAGTGCAAACCGTTGCCACGGATTCGGATGTTCATGCCGTCAGTGTTCACAGTCACACGCTCGACGAGCAACTGGACTATGCGCGACTGCTCCAGAGGGAAAAGCTCGTCCCAGATCGGGTCGAGCCTGCGCAGGGATTCCGCGACATCGCGCTCGCTCACCGGTTGTGCTTCCATCTCCAGCTTTCCCGCGCCCAGACCCTCAAGTTCTTCCGCTTCAAGCAGACGTGTCGCCTGATAGGTCTGCGCTATCATCTCAGGTGACTTGAATATCGCACGAAGCTGCTGAATCACGGCACCCTCAATGTCTCCCGCAGGCACGGACCTGACCGGGCAGTTGCTATGCCCCGTCTTGGATGCCCTGCCGCACGTGTAGTATCGATAGTTCTTGTGAGCCGTGCCGGTCGATACCGGGCTCATCGCCCTGTCACATGCTCCGCATCGAATGATGCCTTTGAGAAGCGCGGGAGCTTTGGCACGGACGTGCTGGGAGCGATGGCGCTTGTTGTTCTCAATAACTGCGTGCGCTCGTTGCCAAAGCTCTCTGGTGACAATCGCTTCATGCTCGCCGGGGTAGGTTTTGTCTTTGTGGATTACCTCACCGAGGTAGGTCCGGTTATACAGCACCCGGTAGATGTGCGTCTTGTTCCAGGGTTTGCCCTCTCGGAACGTGCCGTTCTTGGTCATCCAGGCTTTGGTGGTCATTCCCTTCTTGTTGAGCTCGTCGGCAACTGTCAGAGGTGATCCTATTTCCGCGAACCGCTTGAAGATGTGGCGCACCAGTCGCGCTTCGTCCGGATTGACCACAAGGCGCGTCTTCTCCGGGTCGACGTCATAGCCCAACGGTGGGGTGCCCCCGGTAAACTTGCCTTTACGTTTGGCGGCGGCCACTTTGTCACGGATACGCTCGCCGATGATCTCGCGCTCGAACTGGGCAAAGCTCAGGAGCACGTTCAGGATGAGACGCCCCATGGACGTGCTCGTATTGAACTGCTGAGTCACGCTAACGAATGAAACGCCATTGCGATCGAACACCTCAATTATCTTGGCAAAATCAAGGAGCGACCGGGAGAGCCTGTCGACCTTGTAGACCACTACGCAATCGACTCGGTGGTTCTCTACGTCGTGGAGCAACCGCTCAAGGGCCGGACGATCCATCGTTCCGCCCGAGAAGCCTCCGTCATCGTAGCGTTGCGGCATGACGGTCCAACCTTCGTGCCGCTGACTTATGATAAACGCTTCGGCGGCTTCGCGCTGGGCGTCGAGGCTGTTGAACTCCTGCTCCAGTCCCTCTTCGGTGCTTTTTCGCGTGTAGATCGCGCAACGAACGCGCGGGGTGGTCACACTCTGTGTCTTGTTCATCGTCCACCCCTGCCTGTCTTCTTGTGCGATTCCTTCAGGCCGAAGAAGGTGCGCCCGTTCCAGTGAGTGCCGGTAATCGCTGTAGCGATGGCGGTGAGTGACCTGTAACGTCGTCCTTCATACTCGAACCCGCCGTAGACCACGGTCACCTCATACGTTCTGCCGTTCCACTCTCGCACCAGCCTTGTCCCAACGACCGGCACACCAACCTTGCGCTTTCTCTCGGTGCGCCGTCCATCGAGACTGCCACCGTTCTCATCGAACCCGCACGAGTCCAGAATGTCGTCCATCATCTTTCGCGACTTATCGCTCAATCCTCCGTATGCTATCTCCTGTATCCGGTAGGCCAGCCGTTTGATGAGATACGGCCGGTTGCATGCTGTCGGGTCCTTGCCGTAGAGCGTGCGCCAGAGCTGCTGTAGTTGGGCATGCGACAGGTTCTGCAGGTCCGCGATCTGCTTCAGAACCGAATCGCCGGTTCCGGTATTAGTCGTCATTCATCACCCCCCAAGATATCGCTTCCGAAGAGAGGTCACTGCTTGGCCTGTTTCGCCACCGCCCGCATCTGGGCGAGTGTTCTGCCCTTGGTCCACTGGACGTGCGGGCGATCCGTGAACTTCTTCCAGTCGCCGCCCCATTCCAGGCCGCACTGCCGGGCGATACGTCCGAACGCGTCCCACGGGCCGTTCCAGGTGACCTTGCCGTCAATGACGAAGGCATAGTCGGCCGCCAAACCGAAGTTGTGCCAGGAGTATCCGCCGCGCGCATTGGTTACAATGCTTCCAGGTGCGGTGCGCCCCTTGGCATATAGCTGGTTCTGGCTCTCGATGGACCTGTAGCCCCAGGTCAGGACAACCTTGATACCGCTGTCGGCAAGCTTCCTCTCGAAGAGGTTGAGCTTCTTTGCGAACTCTGGGTCGAGACCGACTCTTGACGCGCTCATCGGCTCTCCCCCTTCGGAAGCGGTTTGTTGTTGCAATGAACGCTCTTTTCCGCGAAAACATCAAGTCCATTGTCTGCAAGCGTGCGGTCTTTCCTCGTCTGGCTCATCTCGCGTTTCCTCCTGCGCAGTATTCCGGCAGCGAGTATCGCCGCCACCTCGGTCATTCGTTCGTCGAAGGTCATCCAACTGGGATCGGTGGTCTGTGCCATTAGCCGCGCTCCTTGGGCAATGATGAGGTGTGCCCCTAATGGCTACATATGCGAAGACTTCGGGTTTCGACGAAACGGCTTGTTCGTGCCGAGTCCGGCATCCTCGAAGACCCTACGTATCAGCTTGGTACGGGATGCTATTGTGGTGCGAGGTATGCCGGAGGATGTGCTTACCTGCCCGACCGTCTGGTTCATAAGCGCGAAGCATAGTTCGCGGTGAACCGGCGGGAGTGTGGCTATCACGGTCTCTACAGCAACCTTGAGTTCGACCGCTTCGATGCGTCCGAGCGTCGCTCGTCCTGCGAGCGTTGAGACATCATCTTCCCCGATGACATCACCCAGCGTCGAGCGTTCTCCATCCTCACCATAGCGCGGGTCATCTAGTGAGCAGTCGACAGCCGTGTAGTCTCTGCAACCCGCGCGGCGCTCACGAACGAGCATCTTAGTCCAAGACTCAATGACTCGATTGGCGAACGTCGCGAGGCTGCTCCTGGCCGGATCGTGTTTGGGCAAGGCAGCGAGCAGATGCAGAGCCATTTCCTGTTCCAGATCCTCTCTATCCTCGGGGGTATGTCCGTAGCTGCCGGACAACGTGTAGGCCCTGCCTTTGATGAGCTTCACCATTTCCGGGGTGAGTCCGGGGTAGTTTGTCGGGATACCCATGTCGCGTCTCCTTGGCCGAGGAGGCCGACGGGTATCGCCGGATGCGGACCGCGCATCAGGTAAGTCATGGGTCGCACCTCCTGGTGATGCGCCCACACCGCGTGGATTACAGCGCGATGCAAGCTCACCCGGAGATGGTCAAATTTGAAAGGGGCAGGCCGGAGACGAGGTCGAGGCGTGTGTCGATATGCGTGCAGACCCAGGAGCCCGAACCGGAATTCGCCGACTGGGGCGCGACGAAAAAAAAGTCCGCGCCGAGATTTCACTACCGGCCAAATTTGAACGGCATGTTCAGCGCGGAGGGGGACTACGCGGATTACGATCAGAGGTCTTGGACGGGTGTGAGTCTGAACTTGGCTTCCCAGTAGTGGTTCACGGGGTCATACGGCCAGAACGGATCATCGTCGATTCGGAAGAACGCACGCAGGTTGGATGACAGCTCGAACTTCCAGCTCGGGTTCTTGTCGGGGTTACCGATGTGGAAGTCTATGACGCCGTGGTTATCGGCTATCTTCTCCAGGAACTCCCACTGCTTTGAGGGCTTGGACTCCCTTCGGTTTGCCATCCCCATTTCTGTGTAACTGTAGCGACCGGTAGTCCCCGCGACATCCACAAATACCGTGTACCCGTCGACAAACCGGATCGCTACGTCCGTCCACTTGGACCTTGGCGGTGTCTCGAAGAATGCCATGACCGGTCCCGACTTCGGTACGACCTTGTCTCGGAACGCGGCGATGTCGGCGCTCCATGACTTGGTGGGTGCCAACGTGTTCTCTGAGGCGATCAGACACTGGGTAAGCGCTCTTGCCAAGACGCTGCGCGCGGTGATCAGCTTTGCGGACCTGTCGGAGAAGCGAGTCGGGGTTGCCGTGAGGAATATGAACTCGCCGTCTCTTAGAGCCGCGACCGCGTGCAAAGACTCCTCGGCCTCGACCACAGTTGGCTTCAGAGCAAGCACGACCGGAAAGCGAAACGACTCCAGCGGATAATAGCAGCCTACCTCATATATGCCCCGAGGAAGCGACAGCCCCTCGGTTTCGGGATCGAGTCCAAGCGCAAGGCATACCCGTCTGCATAGGCCGGCCATGTCGGGCGTCATTATCGCTCGTTCATGTCTCTTAACTAGGAAGGAAGGGCAGTCGTGGGTGTCGTCGAGGAACACCGCCTCCGCGGTGCCGTCATCATACTCATGCACCGCATGGTAGTGCAGGCCAAGCAATGGGCTGGGGCACGGCATCCTGTCGGCGATATGCCCCGTTGGTTTCAGGAGGTTTTCTACGAGCGGATAGGCGTCGCCGGTCCTCAGACGCCATTCAGCATTCGTCGCGCTGAGTCCCGGCAACGTCTCGAGAGTTCTCAATAGGCGGGGGAGATCGGACAAGCTATCCGGCCTCCCGCAGTCTTTCGTCTCTTATGGCGAGTCGCCTCGCTCGCAGCCACCTCTCCATGATCCGCCCGTCGCCGTCCCTGCGATACTTGAGGCTGTTCGGAGGTTTCACTTCCGAGGTCCGCGCACGAGTGCTTCCGCTGAACTTGACCGCGAAGGAGGCCGAGAGCACTGTGGCATCCGGAGCCGTCCTCTCAAGAAACCCCGGTATCTCGTATACGTCGGACGCCTCCCAGGTCGTGGAGCCGTCGTGTCCGCCGCCCAGTGACACCTGTATCTTGCACAGCTTGACGCCGACCATGCCGGGTATATCGTCGCATAGGAGGCACTCGCGGCCTTTGCTAAGAAGCGACTGCAGATCGTATAGGGAAGCCTCCGGAAAATGATCCTCGCTGCCGAACATGTGCTTTCCGAACGTGGTCCTGTAGAGCTTCACGGTACCCCTGGTACCCGCCGCAACTCGCAGTTGTCCGGTTTCCAGGTCATAGGCCACAGCATCGAAGGTTTCCGGTTGAAAGAATGCGCACGAGGACTCGCCCTTGTTTATCGTCGATACCCTGGCGTGCGGCTTGCCGCGCCTGACGATGTAGCAGTGGTCACCGTCGCCGATGAACGGAAACACCCTGCAGTGTCTTCCGAGCTTGTTCTTCTCAGACCAGTCGTTCAGGTCCTTTTCCAGCGCGAGGAGAGCCTGTTCTCCGAGGGGCTCCGAGTGTCCATCTGACGCGCCCTGATAGAAGCGATACACGCGAGGCTTCAGTCTGCTGAGTTTCGCGTAGGTGGATTCGAAAAGCCTGCTGTTCATTGTCCAGGCGCGCACCGCAACATCCGCCGGAGTTGGATCGGGGTCGTCGAAGAAATACCCGGCCTTGCCGTACTCAGCAATCAGAGTCTCCATTCCTTCGGAAGTGGCCATCTCGTCAACATGATAGAGCGCATCGATCAAGCGCTGGGGAGTATCGGTGTCCGGATTGATCAGGACGCCGAGCATAGCGTTGAAGTCTTCCACACTCATGTCATTGCCGATCTTGGATAGATCGAATTGCCTGCTGGCAAAGTACTCGCGGTATGGCTCGAAGAACTCAGCCAAGTGCGCGGGTTTGAAGGACTTGAGGATATGAACTCGGGCGAATCTCTTAAGATCGTAGGTTGCCATTTGTTTCCCTTCTGAACCGCTCTCGGCGGTTCTATTCCTGGTTGATGATAGAGTCCTGTGCCCTGCGCCGTACCGCGATTACCTTGCCGATGATGCTTATCTGGTCGTCCGGCCCGAGGACTATCGGCTTGAAGCTCGTGTTCTCCGGTCGAAGCTCGACTCTGCCTTCGGCGAACCAAAGCCTCTTGACCGTTGCCTCGCCTTCCACCATGGCAACGACGATGTCGCCGCTTTCGGCCGATTGCTGCTGCCGGACAATGATCAGATCGCCCGGTTCGATCCCGGCATCGACCATGCTTGTTCCGTCGACCTCCAAAGCGAAATGCCTGCCGCCACGAAGAGCTAGACTCTCAACGAGTATCTCTCCGACGATATTCTCCTGGGCAAGAATAGGCGCTCCCGCGGCTACCTCGCCCACTATGGGAACCGAGAATAGCGTGCCAGGTAATCCGTCCGGCTCCTGCTGAACCGACATGCTGCGCGCCCTGCCGCTCTCACGGTTGAGATATCCTTTGCGAACCAACTGGCCGATCTGATCCTGGATAGTGGATCGTGTAAGGCCCAACGCCATCGACAACTCCGCCACAGTCGGGGGTATGCCGTGTTCTTCGATATACTGCTGGATCACCCGCAGCGTGCGTAGTTGATGCTCGGTAAGACCCGATACTGGCTTCCGACCTCGCCTTCTGCCCGCCTCCGTATCCTGGCCCGATTCCGTCACCATCACCACCTCCTTTCCAGCCCGAGAAACCTTCGGCAATGCGTCTGTTTGCCAGAGCATACAGAATTATATCACCGGCGATAATGCCGGTCAATAGCGAGTTTTCGCTCATATCGCGCGGAGACCAAGACTGGCGGCGGCTTCGTCATTTCGTGGAGTTTCCGCATATGTAGCCATTAGGGGCGCCCCACAGCCGGAAAACGGAGGAACCATGATTCGCACAGCATACAGATTCAGCTTTGAGCCTGAAGTCTCCATGGACGATGTCGAAAAGGCCCTCGGTCTGTCTACCATCGCCGTCGAGTCGATACATGGCGAGCAGGCGATGATGATAGACGGGAAGTTCGCGGTGAACAAGCGAGCTAGAACCTGCCTGATAGACGCCGAAACTCAGCTCGGCGCTGACTTGGCCAGAGTGCTCGCCGGTTTCATGAACAACAACTCCGGCGGATGCTTCCGAACGGAGATGGTCGAGTGCAGGGAACAACTCGGCGACATGCTCGATCTGTTCAGGGCGTTCGTCTGATGGAACGCATGCTCACCACATACTCGTTCTGGAACTCGTTCCGCAATTGCCGGAAGGCATGCGAGTGGCGGTATCTGAGGGAACTGGTCCCCGCGCAGCGGGAACAGGCACTCTCATTCGGAACGCTGATCCACACGTGCCTTGAGATGTGGCATGGCGGCAGCGGTCTGGACGCAGTGCTCGACCTCATCGGCAGAGCGCTGCCGAACAGGTCGCAGGACGAGTCTCAGAAGTCGGACTGGCACCTCGCCAGGGCGATGATGGCAGGCTATACCTCGCGCTATGGGGTCGAGGACTTCGAGGTTATCGCACTTGAGAAGACCTTCGAGGGCAGGATCATAAACCCCGCGACCGGCGCGTGCTCTCGGAGCCTGACCATAGCGGGCAAGGTCGACGGCATAGTTCGCCGTGGCCGGGAGCACTACATCCTGGAGCACAAGACAGCTTCTCAGGTCGACGCTGACTACCTTGAGAAGCTCTGGACCGACCTGCAGATCACGCTGTACGCGCATTACGTCGAGCAGACCCTCGGCATCAAGATCGCCGGCGTCATCTACAACGTGCTCGTCAAAGCTAAGCTCCAGCAGGGCAAGGGCGAGACGGAAGCCGAGTTCGAATCCCGCCGCGCGGAGCTTCTGGCGAAGTCCAAGACCGGCAAGTCTTCCGCCACTCGGAAGCTGCCGGAGTCGGACGAGGACTTCCAGGCTAGGCTCGCAGCCAAGTATTCCGAGCCGGAGATGCTCCACAGGGAGATGCTCTACATATCCCGCGACCAGTTCGAGGCCATGAAGAGCGACCTCTGGGAGCTCACCCAGCAGTTCCTGGATTGCAGGCGTCGAGACGCGTTCTACCGGAATACATTCTACTGCTTCGCCAACCATCGGACGTGCGCATACTTCCCGCTGTGCCGGTCAAACGGCAGTGAGAACGTGATCGCCAACTTTTATGAGACGAAACCACCGCACGAGGAGCTGCGGTCGGATTCCGAGATACCAACCGCCCACAAGGAGGCATTCTGATGTTACTTCCAACCCAGAAGACACCGCCGAAGCCCAACCTGTCCGACCTGACGGTTTTGGTCTACGGCGCAACAAAGATAGGAAAGTGCCTGAAAGGTGACACCACGATCATCGACCCAGGCACCGGCCGACCCCACACAATTCGTGAGGTTGTGGAATCACAGGCAGGATCAGTTCACACATTGGCTGCGGCCGGATGCATTGTCGAAGCCGAGCCGAGTGCGTATATGTGCAACGAACCGGACCAACTGTTCAAGTTGACCACCCAGACCGGCCGCACCATCGAGGCAACCGCGAATCATCCGTTTCTGACAAGAGATGGATGGAAGTCTCTTTCGGAGCTTCGAGAGTGTGACAGAGTCGCCGTGGTCGCGGAACACCCGAGTCTATACGGCTGCACGCGCACAGATGACGACCTGCTTACTATTCTCGCATATCTACTTGCTGATGGATCCCTCAATGAGAGCGGATCTCCTGTATTCACTAAGCTTGACCCCGAGGTCCGTCTTGACTTCGAGGCAGCGGTAGAAAGACACGGGGACGAGTGTGTCGAGTACGACAACTCCAGGGGCATAACGCATGTTCGTGTGCGAGGCAAGGGCGGTTCCCCAAACAACGTGATCACATTCCTGAAGGAATATGGCCTGCAGGGATTGCGCGCACCTGACAAGTTCATCCCTGAATTCGTGTTCGGATTGAAGAAACCGAAGCTCGCTCTGTTTCTGAACAAGCTGTTCTCCTGCGACGGCAGCATGGAGGCGACGGGCAGGGTCAGCTACAGCTCGACGTCGATCAGAATGGTTCGCCAAGTCCAGCACTTGCTACTCCGTTTTGGAATCGTGTCGCTGATTCGCAACAGATTCCTGGACGGTGAACTCTACGGCGCTGAGCTTCTTGTCGCAAGCAAAAACGATGTAGTCAAGTTCATTGATGAGATCGGGTTCACCGGCGAGAAAGCAGTCAAGGCTGAAACCGTCCGAGCCGCTCTCTACAATGTCCGAGCGAACCCCACGCGGCTGGATCGTACGGGTGCCATCCTGTTCGACAGAATACGAAGCATCGAACCCACGACGGTTGAGCCAGTATATGATCTGACCGTTCCGGATACTCACAATTTCATTGCCAATGACTTCGTGGTGCACAACTCTACCTGGTGTTCCCACGCTGACCGCGCGCTGTTCCTCTCGACCGAGCCTGGCTTGAACTCCCTGGAGGTATTCCAGGTTCCGATTCGGTCGTGGGACGAGTTGCTGGCCGCCTGCGGGGAGATCGCCGAAGGCAATCACGAGTTCAAGACCGTGATTCTCGACACCGTTGACAACGCCTATCGCATGTGCGCCGAGCACGTCTGCCGTAAGTTCAAGATCGAGCACGAGTCGGATCTGGGCTACGGCAAGGGCTTCGCTCTCACCAACAACGAGTTCCAGCGCGTCCTGAACAAGCTTGCGTTCATGCCCTGCGGCTTGTATCTCATCTCCCATTCGCAAGACGTGGAGATGGAGACTCGCACCGGCAAGTATACGAAGACTGTGCCCACCCTGCCGGAGAAGGCCAGAAAGATCGTTCTCGGCCTCGTTGACATGGTTCTCTACTGTGACATTGAGACGGCTGCGGGGCCTGACGGCAAGACGGCCGCACGTCGTGTCATGCGCACCAAGCCCAGCCTGAACTACGAAGCGGGTGACCGCACCGGCAAGCTCCCCGAAGTGATCGACCTCGACTACGCCAAGTTCGCCGAGGCGTTCAGCGCCACGGCCGACACCAAGAAAGCACCCAAGGAGGCAACCCGATGACACAGGATTACGACACCACCGGCATGACCGATCTCGACCTCGCCCAGTTCGATGATGACTTTGCCGAAGCGCCCGTCGAGGAGCGGGAGTTCGAGGACATTCCCGACGGCAAGTATCAGGTGAACGTCGACAAGGTCGAACTCACCCGCGCTCAGTCCTCCGGCAATCCGATGCTGAAGTGGACGCTGAAGATTCTCGGCCCACGATTCGCCGGGCGTCTGCTCTGGCGCAACAGCGTGATGGCTAGCAAAGAGAACCTGAAGTGGCTAAAGACCGACCTGCACACCTGCGGGCTGGATATCGAGAAGCTCTCCGAACTGCCATCGAGACTGGGCGATCTGCTCGACGTGAAGCTTGAGGTCACCAAGCGCACCAAGGGCGAGAGCGAGAACATCTACTTCAACCGCAGGATCGTGGTCGAGGATCTGCCTGCCGGAGACGACGACACTCTCGCCCCGTTCTAGATGGCCGAACTCGTCACGGTCGTAGTCGATACGCGCGAACAGGAGCCGTATTCGTTTCCTCCTCAACGGTTCCTCGTCGAGCGGCGTGCTCTACCGGCGGGGGACTATTCCCTCGCCGGTCTGGAGCACGTAGTCGCCGTCGAGCGGAAGACGACCGAGGACTTCGTCCACACGGTCATCCGCGACAGAGACCGTTTTCGCAAGGAGCTTCTGAAGCTCGCCGAATACGACCGCGCCTGCGTAGTAGTGGAAGCCGGACTGGATGATCTCTTGAGTGGAGCCTATCGTTCCGGCGCTCATCCGAGTTCAGTCGTGGGGGCCGCGCTCTCGATCATTGTCGACTACGGCATCCCAGTCTATTTCTGCTCTGACCGGCAGTGCGCGCGCCGGTTCGTTGAAGAGTATCTGCTGCGCTACCATCGGAGGGCTCAGGATTCATGGCAACAGCAACAACCCAGCACACCCGAATCCGGGGAGAGGTCGAGCGAGTTTTCTTCTCGTCCGCCGACTTCTCAGCCGGACGGTTCATAACGGAGCGCGGCGACCGGATACAGTTTGCCGGAAATGTGGTGGTTCAGGAGAACCAGCCGCTCGTGCTCCATGGCAAGTTCATCAAGCACCCAAAGTATGGCTTCCAGTTCGAGGTCGCGAGCATGGAGTTCGACCGACAGATGGACGCCCGCGGGCTCGCCAACTACCTTGCGAACAATCCCGATATCAAAGGCATCGGCCCGGCAAAGGCCAGAATCATTGCCGAGCGGTTTGGCTCCGATTTCGAGCAGTACCTGATCGACGAGCCAGAAAAGATCGCGGATGCAGCGAAAGTGCCGATCTCCGTTATCGAGGCTCTTCGTGATCATTGGCTCGAAACGAGCAATGTGAACCAGGCCACGACGGCGCTTGCCGCGTACGGGCTGACACATCATCAGGTAACGAAGCTGGTGAAGAAGCTTGGCAACAATGCGGTCGGCATCATCGAACGCGATCCGTATGTGATCGTCGGTCAGATCGATGGATTCGGCTTCAAGCGGATCGACAAGATAGCTCGGCAGGTGGGCGTCGCCAAGGACGAGCCAAGCCGCGTTCGCGCTGGGATTCTGTTCTGCGTCGATGATGCCCTCGACCAGGGCGACTGCTGGGTGGAATACGAAGACCTGCTCGACCGGGCCAACGAGTTGCTCGTGATGGACTGCCTGGACAGCCGAGAGCGGATCGAAAAGCACCTCGATGATCTTATCGACGAGAAAGTTCTGAGCTGCTACTCAGCCGACTGCCGGTTTCTTGTGGCCAAGCCGTTCATCCGGCAGATGGAGGAGGATCTGGCACGGGTGTTCGCTGGTGGCACGAAACTCAGCCCTTGCTTTGGTGACAAGTCCGACCTGCGGGCGAAGGTTAGGCGTTTCGCACCCCGCCTCAATCCCAGGCAGACTGAGGCTGCCGTTAACGCCGCCGCGCATTCCATATCGCTTATCTCCGGCGGGGCGGGATCCGGAAAGACATTCACCATAGCCGCGATAACCCGGCTCTGCGACGAGCACGATCTGGGGGTCGTGCTTTGCGCTCCAACCGGCAAAGCCGCGAAGCGTATTGAGGAAGCCACCGGTCGGGAAGCGTCAACGATTCACAGGCTGCTCGGTTTCAACGGCAAGACCTACGCTCGCGACTCGCAGAATCCTATCTCGGCAGACGTGGTAGTCGTGGACGAGTGCTTCGATTACAACCAGTGTGTCCTCACGGAGTACGGATGGGACTACATTGGACGGGTTGTGAACCAACGCAAGGACGTCAGGGTCTGGTCGCGTGACCCCGAAACCGGACTACTGCAGCTCAGGCCGATCATCCGTTGGCTGAAGCATCCCGCGCCTGATAGGTTACTCAAGATAACAGCCGGTCGGTCCCGGAGCACGCGTCACGCACGGGTCATTCGATGCACGCCGGACCACAAGATACTTACTCCCTACGGATACCGCCGAGCCAGTGACCTGAGGATAGGAGAGGAGATAGTTGTTCGCGGGCATCGATTCACACCTGAGCAACGTTCCATCCTCGTCGGCAGCTTGCTGGGAGACGCGGGGCTCTACAGAGGAGAAGCCAGGAGCAGCCCACAGGTTGTCCTCGTCCACGGAGAAAAGCAGTCCGACTACCTCGATTTCAAGCGGAAAGCCTTTGGGACTTTGGCAGGGAAGGTTCGAGCGTCCAAATCCGGCTATTCGGGTGATGATGTCCTGCACATGTCGCTCGCAGTCAACGATGAGACCTACGATATCTCGAAGGAGATGGTACTGAACGGCAAGCACCCCTCCGGCAGGCGCAGATGGTCTCCTACGAACCGGTTTCTGGAAATGGTTGATGAGCTTGCTTTGGCGATATGGTACTTCGACAACGGCTCCTCTGGAGAACGGACGCTCAAGGATGGAACCAAGCGGTATTCCGCCACTCTCCACACTCAGAGATTCAGTAAGGCCGACCTCTATCGGATCGCCGAGTTTCTCAACATCCGTTTCGGACTATCCCCATCGGTGCGCCCTGATTCCCGTGGGTATTGGATACTCGTTTTCAACACGGAGGAAACTGAGAAGCTGTTCGATATCATACGTCCCTATACCCCGGCGTGCATGAGCAGGAAGATCGATACGGACGGACGCTACTCATACCAGCCCTCGGTCGAACAAGACACCTGCGTAGCTCGGATACAAGAGATTGAGCAGTGCGAACCATCTCAGGCTCACGTCTATGACATCGAGGTCGCCGATTTCCACAACTACGTGGCCGGGAACATCATCGTATCCAACTGCTCGATGATCGACGTTCCGCTCGCGTGGCAGTTGTTCCACTCAATCGATCTTGACCGCACGGCTGTAGTCCTCGTAGGCGACCACAATCAGCTTCCGCCGGTCGGCCCGGGCAACATCCTGCGAGACTTGATCGAATCGAGGGCACTGCCGACCACCATTCTCGATGACATAGTGCGCCAGGCCGGGATTCTCAAGGAGAACAGCATGGCGATCCTCAAGGGCGAGGTGCCGAAGACTCCTCAACGCGATACCTCGGCGCGGGGGGCGTGGTATGTCGCTGACCAGCACACCGATCCGGAACGGGTCCAGCGGTTCATATTCGACCTGTTCGAGCACACGCTCAGTGAGAAACTGGGCTTTGACATCCTGCGAGACGTGCAGCTTCTAACTCCCACGCACAAGGGCCCGCTCGGCACGGTCGAATTGAACACCAGGCTGCAGCGCCTCATCCAGCAGAAGCTGTGGAACTACGACGCGCCGCCCATTCAGCCTGGCAGGCGTCCGAAGCTGCTCATCAATGACAAGGTCATTCAGACCCGAAACAACTACGACCTCGGGGTTATGAACGGCGCGATGGGGATTGTGCGCAGCGTTGGTATCGACGGGTCGATCAGCATCGAGTTCGAGGACAAGATGGTCCATATCGAGGCCGGTTCGCCGCACCGCAGTGATATCCAACTCGCCTACGCGCTCACCATTCACAAGTCCCAGGGCTCGGAGTTTCCGTGCTCAATTGTGATCGCGCACAAGTCGCACAGCTTCATGCACCATCGCAACCTGCTCTATACCGGCGTCACGCGCGCCTCTCAGACCGCCATCATCGTCGGCGATCACTGGGGTATCACCAACTGCGCCAAGCGCGTGCAGGTGGATGCGCGAAAGACGCTCCTCTCACTTATCCTGCCGTGCCTGTCATCGGAGGTGAAGGTTGAACGTTGACCAGGTAGTCGCTCACTTCCCGGGCGCAAAGAAGACGTCCAACGGCTGGCAGGCGAAGTGTCCCGCCCACGATGACAAAGTGGCGTCGCTCTCGATTCACCTCGAAGAGGACGGCAAGGTTCTGCTGCACTGTCATGCTGGATGCGAGCCGGAGGTAGTGCTGCGCGCGGTCGGACTCAAGATGTCCGATCTATTCCCAGATACTGGGATAGCCCCCGGGCGCGGGGCTGGTCGTGGCAACAAGAAGAGGAAGCAGCCTCCGTCCGACTCCGTGATCGTCGCCGAATACGACTACCGAGATGAATCAGGGGCATTCCTTTTTCAGGTTGTTCGGTTCGATCCAAAGGATTTCCGGTGCAGGCGGCGTGCCGTGACCTCAACCAGCGCAGGTTGGACCTGGAACATGGATGGTGTCCGCAAGGTCATCTACCGGCTACCCGAAGTGATGGCAGCCGTTGCCAGTGGCAAGCCGCTATTCGTCGTCGAGGGCGAGAAGGATGTCCACACGCTTGAGCGCCTGGGGCTTGTTGCGACCTGTAACCCGGGCGGCGCGGGCAAGTGGGTAAAGGCATTCGCGCCTTCTCTTCGAGAGGCGGATGTCGTCATCTTGCCGGACAACGATCCTCCCGGTCGCAATCACGCCGAGACTGTCGCCAAGACTCTGAAGGAGCATGCCAAACAGATTCGGGTGGTTAGGCTGCCTGGTCTTCCTCCCAAGGGCGATGTGACCGATTGGGTCGAGTCCGGCGGCACGGTTGAGGAGCTTCTCAAGCTGGCGGATTCCGCGACGGACTGGGAACCTGCCCCAGAAGTCGAGGTAACACTCGGCATTGACGGCGAGCCGCTCAATGACCTCGGCAATGCGCGCCGCTTGGTCAAGAAGCACGGGGACTCCATCCGGTTCTGCTATGACGCCGGCAAATGGTACAACTGGGACGGCAGGCGTTGGGGCAGAGACGAGACCGGTGATATAGTCCGCAAGGCCAAGGAAGTCGTTGACGCGATGTATGCTCAGGCTCTTGCCGCGAAGAAGAAAGCGGAAGCCGAGGCCGATGACGAAGCCCTGGAAGCCGCCAAGACCTTCGAACGCCACGCGATAACATCCGGCAATCACCGGCGCATAATGGCGATGATCTCGCAAGCGGAGTCGGAACCCGTCGTGCCCATACTGGCGAACGAACTGGATAGGAACGGCTGGCTTTTCAACTGCGCCAACGGCACGATTGATCTTGTGACTGGCCAGCTTCGGCCACACAACCGCTCGGACCTGATATCGATGATTAGCCCAATCGCCTACGATCCTTGTGCGAAGTGTCCGACCTGGGAGCGGTTCCTGCGAGAGGTATTCCAGGACGATGAGGAACTGATTCGGTTCGTCCACGCGGCCTCCGGCTACACACTCACAGGTGATACGCGCGAGCAGGTATTCTTCATCCTGCACGGCTGCGGGTCAAACGGCAAGTCCACATTCATAATGGCGCTGCGGGATATCTTCGGTGACTACGAGACCAAGACCTCGACCGATACGCTCATCGAGAAGAACTCCAACAACACGAACGACATCGCGGCTCTTCGGGGATCGCGGTTCGTCAACGCAATTGAGACAAGCGCGGGCAAGCGTCTGGCCGAGGCCCTGGTCAAGGAGTTGACCGGGCAGGACGCCATCAGCGCACGCTTCCTCTACCAGGAGTTCTTCACATTCGTTCCGGTGTTCAAGCTGTGGCTCGCGTGCAACCACGTGCCGGTGATCCAGGGTCAGGATCACGGAATCTGGCGGCGAGTGAGGCTCGTGCCGTTCGGTGTTCAGTTCCGAGAGCCAGAGGAGACAGTTGGTCCCTATAAGGACAAGTCGCTGCCTGAGAAGCTGAGGGCCGAATACGAAGGCATACTCGCCTGGCTTGTACGCGGCTGCCTCGACTGGCAGAAGGGCGGACTGCCGACAGCCAATGCCGTCAGATCAGCAACGGGCAAGCTGCAGCAGGATATGGACGTCCTTGGCGGATTCCTCACCGAGTGCTGTGTGTTCGACCGCAGGGCCCATGTGTCGGCGAAGGACCTCTACTCAGCCTACTGCCAGTGGGCTGAGCGCAACGGCGAGAAGCCTCTTTCACAGCGGTGGTTCGGCCTGCGGCTTTCGGAGCGCGGTACCTGCGAGAGCTTTAGGAACAGGACGACCAGGTACTGGCATGGGATCGGCCTGCTGTCCCAGCACAGTCTCGATGAGCCGTCAGACGGTGTGACGCATGTGACGGATGTGACGCTATCTCCCCAGGAGTTTCCTCCATGCGCGCGCGAGGATGATGTCAGCGCAAGTATAGACATGAAAGGCTCAATAGGATCTTCTGGGCATGTAGCGTCACAAGAGTCACAAGCGTCACAGCCTGAACCGGCGAATGGCGACGGTCTCGACTGGTCGAATGGGGTGGCGTTCTGATGGGATGCTTAGACACTCTCAATCGCCGTGGAATCCGAGCAAGCATTCGCGGGGGCAACATGCTCTGGCTTGACCCGCAGTATCTGGTCTCGCCAGATATCGCCGAGATCGTGCGCTCGCACAAGGACGATATCCTGGGTGAGATTCGTGCTTCGGCAGCAGGTATATCGGACGATCCTTCGGAGATCGTCCCCGACTACCACTTTCTGTGGGTTGCGACCGACCTCGACTCGTTCGAGGAGTTCGATCCCAGGTTCGGCTATGAGGTCGGCGGTGATCCGGTCTACCGGATGCTTGATGCGCCTTACTATGCCTGGCTCCGACATCGCATGGAGAACGTCCGGGCCGCTCACGGATCAGGGCGACTTGATGATCAGACATTCGAGACCCTGAGAACCCGGTTCAACACCATCCATTCCTGGGCGGTCCGGCATATCGGCAAGGATGCCCTTCGCCGGGCGATCAGGACCACGAATGTGAAGTCGTACGTCCCGCCGTCGGAGATGACGTTCGCCGCCTACCGGAAGACCTGGGATGATGCCTGGGACGCGTATCAGCGGCGTCGGACTACTGTGAGTCTCGCTGGTCAGTCAGACCAGGCGCGCAGACTTCAGCATCTGCTCGATAGCCAGGGCTACGCCGGGATTAGATCATCTATCGTCGAAGACATCGTGGTCTTCGTTCGCGACGATTCGATTGTTGTGCCGCCCAAGTGGACAACCAAGGTCCGGTTCACTGTGGACGAGTTGAAGCTAATGATTGGCTCGTCCCCCGAGGCTGTGAAACAGGTTTACGAGGTCAAGCGGGTGTTCGGCGGAAAGGTCGTGCCCGCGGGCGATGATCCGTTTGCGGGCACTGTCCCAGCGGCAAGGCCGACGCCGCTATCGGTTGACCAGCAGTCCTTGCCGATGGCTGCCGTATCCAATAGCGCAAAATGAGGCGCGAAACGCCTCCCGCGCCCGTCTCCGGCTAGCCGGGTCAAACGAGAGGACAACAATGACGCGACCAAAGAACAGACCAAAGATCGGATCCCGAGACGCCGAGGAGCTTGAGCGTTGGCGTCGGAACTCGGGTTCCTCGTGCGGCCCCGGTGCGCCGCGTGGCAACACCAACAACCTACAACACGGCGTCTATGCGAACCGGTTCCTGACCGAGGAAGAGAAGCCGCTCTTCGACGCGATCATCGATCAGCTCCACCAGGACTTCGTGTTCAACAAGAGCTCGGACTTCATGCAGGTTGAGTTGGTGGCGGTCTACTTCCTCAAGCTCGGACGGGCGCAGGAAGCGGGCGACTGGGATGCGGCGGAACGACTCGACCGGATGATCCGCTGCCACCTCAAAGACCTCAAGGCAACCAAGATTGCGCGTGAGGGTGAGGAGCCGAAAGGCCCGGATACTACCCCGGCCGAGTGGGCGACGGCGCTGCTCGAGAAGCTGGCCGAGGCCGAGAAGAGCGGGAAGATCGAGGCCGAACCGGAGAAAACGCGAGAATGAGTTCAGATAACACCGGAGCGGCGGTTACCAGTCGGCTGGATTCACGCGTGGAATGCAGCGAGCCGCACTCGGCAATGTCAGAGAACACCTACTTATCCTCACTTGATCAATGCCTCACATGGCACGCCGAAACAATGGCAGCGGAAACAGAGGCTGGGAAAGGGTTGGTGAGTGTTCCCGTTCCCAGCAACGAGGTAGGGTCAGATCCGTTCCAGCGCTTCCTCCAGCGCCTCGTCAGAGAGGTGCGTGTAGATTTCAGTCGTGGATATGTCGCGATGCCCGAGGGCGCGCTTGACCAGGAGCAGATCAGAGGTGGATGCGTAGAGGTGCGTGGCGAATGTGTGCCGCAGACCGTGCGGCGTGATACTCTTCGCTATCCCGGCTCTACTAAGCCAATACGCCAGTCGCTGAGCGACCTGCCTTGCGCAGATCCGGGTTCCGCGAGAAGAAACGAACAGCGCAGTGACGCCAGGGTTTGCCAGGTTACGGCGTTCCTTGAGATAACCTCGCAGGAGCGTGCGCAGCGACGACTTAAGGAACTTGACCTGCGGAATGCCGCCCTTACCCTCGATGCGGATGTGCTTGCCGTCGAGGTCAATGTCGTCTATGTCCAGGTTCACCAGTTCGGCAATACGGATGCCGGTGCCAAGGAACAGCTCGAAGATAACACGGTCCCGGCGTGCCAGCGGATTGGCGCGGTCGTGCAGTTCCTTGAGCAGCTTGCGCTTCTCGGCTTCGGTAAGGAACTCCGGAGGCGTTCTCGCCAGTCGCTTCGTGGTGACAAGCTTGGCTGGGTTGGTATCGGTGAGGCCGCGCTCGGTGGTCCACGTGAAGAACGAGCGGACGGCGGCTTTCAGCCGATGCATTGTCGCGGCGGATTTAGGAACGCCATCGTCGGAACACGCGAGCGCGGGGTCGGTGAGAGCCGCGTCGATCATCGCAGGCGTGATGTCTCGGACGTCGACCGCGGGCAGCGCTCGAACGAAATAACGTAGATCGCGCAAATACGCGGAGATGGTGTGCTCCGAGCGATCCTGCGCCCGGAGCCTTGCCGCGAAGCTGTCTATGGCTTGTTCGAGGTTACTGGTCGGTTGCATCAGCCGGATCGGATTCGGCATTGGTCACCTCCGTCGTGGTCTTTGCGCTGCGGCCAAGCGAAACGTCTTGCGGTAGAGGAAGCTTGTCGATGTAGCCTTGCTCTTTGGCCCAGATCAGGAAGGTGCGAAAGACGCGGATGGTCTTCCTGACCGTGATCTCGGAGCGATCTTTGTCGCCGTGCATTTTGAGGAGCGCGTCCGACTTGAGAAACCCCGCGACGTGCGGGATAAGGATCGCCGAGAGCTTCTTGTCGGGGCCGAAGAACGCTTCGACCTGTTCGAGGTCCTTGCCGTAAGTGTAGAGCGTGCGCTCACTCTTGCCCTGGCTCCTGAGATACTCAAGGTGCTCAAGGACAGCGTCGTGTAGTGTCTTGCCTGTCATTTCACTACCTCCTCGGGAGTTTGTGTGATTCACATTCACGCTCCAATGTGCCTTACAAGTCAAGGCGAATGTAGGTGGAAAGAAGAGGATGTCTGAGTTGGAAGTATCAAGCGAAGAAGTGAAGCTGGGACTGTCGCTTCGGGACCCGGTATTGTGGGGTCAGAGTTATCTTCGGAACCGAGACGGCTCCCCGCGCGTCTACTGGCCCCACCAGGTGGAGGACCTGCGCAGCGAAGAGCGCAATATCATCCACCTGGACGGAAGGGGCGCCGGCAAGTCGATATCGCTCACGACCGACGCTCTGCACTT
>Ga0209018_1000534_pt1 | contig 34824 bp, 27 predicted proteins | sample YNPBryBLVA2012_FD_185814 | JGI IMG/M metagenome (GOLD analysis project Ga0209018, IMG submission 185814) | Anoxygenic and chlorotrophic microbial mat microbial communities from Yellowstone National Park, USA - YNP Bryant BLVA 2012 (SPAdes)... ...
TCGGAGGAAGCTCAAAAAGGTGTAAAAAGAGATACAGTTTACGAGGATTTATATATATATCAATATCTTACTCCAAATCCTGTTATGTTTCCATCAATGATAGTTCAAGAATGGTCAAGCAAGGTTCTTATGGATACTACGGTTTCTGTTATAAATGAAAATCAAAAATGCAAACGAGCGTTGTTGTATATTAATCGATTTATACGACCAAAATATAGTTGGAAAAAAGTACAATACACGCGACCAAATGACGACCCATCGTTGAATGAATTTTACTTTGATGAAGACGGTGCAGTGTATTTAGATAAAATTCAAATGACAATTATTTACAAACCTAATTTGGGATTTGCTGAAATATTAATTTGGCATCGAAGTGTATGGGGTGATAAGTATTACAAATGGGTTCTTAAAGAAATAAAAAAATAACATTAAATATCTAAGACTTGTACTACCGGATCTTACACCTTGCTAATAAACTATGGAACGAAAGTGGAAGCAATCAAGTTAATTAAAAATTAAAAATTAAGAATTAAAAATTAAGAATTAAAAATTAAAAATTTGTGGTTTATTGAACCTTCCAAAGATTTCTTAACCTTTGGAAGGTTTTGTTGATTTTTTTTGGTTATTAAATTGATATATGTTTTAATTTCTGAATTTACCCTAATCGTTCGAATAGGTCTAAAATAATTTTCTTTGCTGCTTCGGGGATGATTGTTCCTGGTCCAAAAATTTCGGCAACTCCTGCTTGGTAGAGAAAATCATAATCTTGAGGTGGAATAACACCTCCACAAATAACCATTATATCGGGTCTACCTAATTTTTCTAACTCTGCAATTAATTGGGGTACAAGAGTTTTGTGACCAGCAGCCAACGAACTTACACCAACAACGTGGACATCGTTTTCGACTGCTTGACGAGCGGTTTCTTCGGGAGTTTGAAAAAGTGGTCCAATATCGACATCAAATCCCATATCAGCGTAGGCAGTCGAAACTACTTTGGCACCGCGGTCGTGTCCGTCTTGTCCCATTTTGGCAATCAAGATGCGGGGACGACGACCATATCGCTCTGCAAATTCATCAGTTAATTTTATTACTTCGTCCATTTGAGCCTTGTTTCCAAATTCGGAACTATATATCCCACTAACTGATTTAATTTGGGGATTGTATCTTCCACAAACTTTTTCGATTGCATAAGAAATTTCGCCTAACGAGGCTTTGGCTCTTGCAGCTTTGATTGATAAATCCAATAGGTTGCCTTCGCCAGTTTCTGCGCATTTGGTTATTGCGTCCAATGCCCTTTGCACTTCTTGCTCGTTCCGTGATTTCTTTAATTCTTCCAATCGTTTGATTTGTAAATTACGAACAGCAGTGTTATCGATATCTAAAATTTCGAGTGGTGTTTCGGTTTCGGGACGGAACTTATTCACTCCAATTATAGTTTCCAATCCAGAATCAATACGTGCTTGACGGCGAGCCGAGGCTTCTTCGATTCTTAATTTTGGGATACCAGATTCGATTGCCTTGGCCATTCCGCCTAATTCTTCGATTTCCAAAATATGTCGCCAAGCTTTTTGGGCTAATTCGTTGGTTAAAAATTCCATATAATAAGATCCAGCCCAAGGATCGATTACTTTGGTAATATTTGTTTCTTCTTGTAAATAAATTTGGGTGTTGCGTGCAATTCGAGCCGAGAAATCGGTTGGGAGAGCAATTGCTTCGTCCAATGCGTTGGTGTGTAGTGACTGGGTGTGTCCCAAAGCAGCAGCCATTGCTTCGATTGCGGTTCGGACAACGTTGTTGAACGGGTCTTGTTCGGTCAAACTCCATCCCGAGGTTTGACTATGGGTTCGCAATGCCATTGATTTGGGATCTTTAGGGTCGAACATTTTTATAATTTTTGCCCATAACAATCGTGCTGCTCGCATTTTGGCTATCTCCATAAAGTAGTTCATTCCAATTGCCCAAAAGAATGATAGTCTGGGTGCGAAAGCATCGATATTCAATCCTGCTTTAATTCCAGTTCGAACATATTCCAATCCATCGGCTAATGTGTAGCCCAATTCCAAGTCGGCTGTGGCACCTGCTTCTTGCATATGATAACCCGATATAGAGATGCTATTAAATTTAGGCATAAACTGCGACGTAAATGCAAAAATATCTGCTATAATTCTCATCGACATTTCTGGAGGATAAATGTATGTGTTTCGCACCATATACTCTTTGAGTATATCATTTTGGATAGTGCCGGATAATTGATCTAACTTAACTCCCTGTTCTTCTGCTACAACAATATAAAAAGCCATCACCGGCAATACTGCACCATTCATTGTCATCGATACCGAGATTTTATCCAATGGAATTTGGTCGAACAATATCCGCATATCCAAAATTGAATCGACTGCTACGCCAGCTTTACCCACATCGCCAACAACACGAGGATGGTCCGAATCATATCCACGATGTGTTGCCAAATCGAACGCTACCGACAGCCCTTTTTGACCTGCAGCTAAATTACGACGGTAGAATGCATTGCTTTCTTCTGCTGTCGAAAACCCAGCATATTGGCGTATTGTCCACGGTTTGGTTACATACATAGTTGGATATGGACCGCGTAGAAATGGTGGAATTCCTGCTGTGTACTCCAAATGCTTAAATTGTTGAATGTCTTGGAGATGGTACAAAGGTTTGATGTCGATACCTTCCAGGGTGTGGAAAATCATTTCTTCTGGCTTTTTAGAAGTTTCGTCGATAAAGCCATTTACCCACTTTTGATAATCTGGTTGTGATTTAATAATTTCAAATTCTATTTTTGAAAAATCTGGTTTCATTTTATCCTCAAATAATATTATTTATTGTTTGAATTTCTTTTAATGTTTCGTAAGCATTTGCTTTGAGGTGGATGAATGTATCTATTCCATATGTTTTGTATTCTTCAATTTTATTTTCGGGATAGCCAGCCAAAATAACATATGTTAAAGGTTTATTCTTTTTAATTAGTGGAACGAGTTCGGGAATTAATACTTCGTAACGATTATCCGAAGAGCAAACACAAACGATGGGGCTTTGTTGATTATTCAAATACTGGACAGCTTCGATTTTGTCCTGAAGTACCGGCGAGGAGACAATTTCGAAGCCACCAACTTGCAGGAAATCCCAAGAAAAATCATTTCGAGGTTTCCATTCATTCAATTCTCCGAAGTTCAAAAGGATAATTGTTGGGGGAGTACCATTTTTTTTCGCAAATTTTTCGGCATTCAAGCGAAGTGATTCAAAATTGGTTGCGAACCGTCGAACCAACATAAGTGGCAATTCAAAGGATTTTTGGGTTATTTGGTCTTCATTAATTGTGTTGATAATAAAGGGTTTACAATCAAACGGCTTCTTTTCCTTTAATAATGGATATTTATTAGTTCCAAGTAATATTTGTTTGCGGAACAAGTAATTATTTTCCTGTTTTTGATAACTTTGGTTGATTTCTTCTTGTAATTTCCCGTTTTTAATAAGTTTAATAAAACCACCATCACTTTGAATTTGTTGGAATGCTTTCCATACTTTTTGGGCAAGTTCAATTGTGATATTTTCCAAGTAATACGAACCAGATATAGGATCGATTGTGTCCAATAAATGAGATTCGTATTGTAGAACTAATTGGATGTTACGGGAAATTCGTCGCGAAAAATCGCTTGGATAACCATAGGCAAAATCGAAATTACCAACGTCAATGCTATCGGCATTACCCAATATTGCAGCAAAACATTCGATTGATGAACGGAGTATATTAACCCAAGGGTCATATTTTGTTTTGTTGATTATCGAGGTTGAGCAATGCAAGTTTAATTTTTGGAAATTTTCGCCCAAACCGTATTCTTTAACTATTTTTGCCCAAATTAGTCTAGCGGCACGGATTTTAGCAATTTGGATGAAGAAGTCCGATGAAATTGCAAAATGGAAACGTATTCTTGGTATAATTTGTTCGACATTTAAACCTCGATCTTGAAGAGCATTTATAAGTTCTATAGCATTGGCAAAAGAAAATGATAATTCTTGAGTTGCTGTTGCTCCAGCATTATGATAGGCAGCACCATTTATTGTTATTATTCCAAAATTAGAAAAACTCTCGAGCGTTCTATAGGTTTCGGCAAGGTTATTTAATAATTGATTTAACGAATACTTTGAACCTCCATTAATCAGAGCTTCGGTCAATGGATCTGCCCCTAAATTGCCTTTTAATTTATCGGCGGTTATATTCTTTGAATTCAAGAAATCAATCCACATCGAAGAAAAATCGGAGAAAAAGTCACCAGAATTAAAAAATACAGGATATTTTTCCAATTTAATACCTTCGAATGCAAGTTGTAAATCGTTGATTGTTTTCAATTTGGTGCCACAGACTATTGCATCCTTTTGGAATTGGAAAAACTCGTGTCGATTGATGTGAATATTAATTGCATTCTGACCATTTTCCAAATCGGAGCGGAGAGCCAGATTCATTTCTGTTGGATCATAGTAAGGTATTGTTTGGGCGACATACCATTTTTTTAGCTTCAAACCTGAAAAATCATTCCCTCTGGTATAAGGAGCAAATCCAGGAAAAGAATTGTTTTTGAGAAATTCTTTATCAACATCGAAGGAATAATAAATTGGTTTTAGGATAATGTCCTCGAAAGTTTGGGTGAATAATTTTTTTTCGAATGGAGCTCCCTTGAGTGATTTGATTGCTTCATCTTTCCATTCATCGAATGATGGAATTGGAAATTCGTCGAAATTTAGATTCTTATTTAGTTCCATAGTTCATCAATAAATTATTTGTAATATACAAAAAGGCACTACAAGAGTGCCTTTATTATTAAATTCAAATTAATTATTATTCATTTTCGGGGTTTTGTAATTTTTGTAAAATGCTAAATTACAAAAATTTATGAAATTAGCAAAGCATCTCCGAACACATAAAAGCGATAATTGTTTTTAATTGCTCTTTTATAAGCCTTAAATAAAAAGTCTCGTCCAGCAAACGCACAAGAAAGAAGAAGAGAAGGTGATTTTGGCAAATGGAAAGTAGTCAATAAATGAGTTACAATCCTAAAATCATATGAAGGATAGATAAACCGATCAGTCCAACCGCGATTTGGTTTGATTGCTTGGGTGGTGAGATATGAACTTTCTAAAGCACGAGCAACACTGGAACCAATGGCAACAATTTTCTTTTTTGCTTTGATGGATTTATTGACAATGTCGGCAGCTTCTTTGGTTATTTCGAATGGTTCGGAATACATTCGATGTTTGGTTAAATCTTCTACTTCGATTTCGTCCATAATTGCCTGGCCAATTGTTACATTCAATTTGGCAATTCGGACGCCTTTTTCCTCAATTTTTCTAAGAAATTCGTTTGAAATATGAAGACCAGCCGATGGTGGAGCAATCGAGGATAGGTATTTGTCGTTGGCAAACACAGTTTGGAAAAAGATTTTGTCTTTTGGTTCGGGTTTACGCTGCAAATAAGTTGGAGTTGGCATCGAACCAATTCTATCAACAACATCCAAAAGATTGCCTTGATAACTAAATCGAACTGTTCGACCACGATTAGTGGTATTGTCGATAACTTCGCAATAAAATTTGTAATCATCGAAATAAATTTTATTTCCTATCCTAACTTTTCGGGCTGGTTCGACCAATACGTCCCATATTCGGTCTTCTTTGCGAAGTTCACGAAGAAGCAAAACTTCGATTTCGGCATCTGTTTTTTCTTTTTTTCCAATTAATCGGGCAGGGAACACCTTTGTTTCGTTCAAAACAATACAATCACCTGGTTCCAAAAAATCGTATAAATCACCAATTGTTTTGTCGGTGATATCTCCGGTAGCTCTATTCAAAACCATCATCCGAGCTGATTCTTTGGGTTCTATTGGGTATTCTGCAATTAAATGTTTTGGAATTGGATAAACAAAATCGGCAAGTTTCATATGAATATTTTCAGTAAATTATAACTAAAATTGACGAAAATTTAATTTAATATTTTATTTTTTATAGTTTTTTTCTATAGTTATGTCCTCGGAATAAAATCAAAATGATAATCTGGAAGAAATCTATCGAACTCGACAAACGAATTTTCAACATATTTTTCGTGGCTAATTTTAGCTAACATCAATGGATTGATAGTATCCAGGTTTAGTTTTTTGTGTAAATCATACAATTGGCTATCAAAATTACCTACATATAAGTAATTGTCGTGGAAAGATATTTCGCTATTTTCTACTGATATTATATTGGATAGAGAATTTGATTCATTATTAAACTCCTGAATAAAGTAATGATTGGTAGTTGAAGGAACAATTGAGAAAATTCCTTTTTTACCTAAAATTTTAGCGACAGTTTTTGCTTGATAAGCATAAATTTCGAGTGATGTTATTTTTATTAAGTTTATTCTGCTTGCAACTACTAAACCTTTCACAAATGCGAATCCAATTCTCAAACCAGTAAACGAACCAGGACCAGATACAATTGAAATTGCTTTAATATTGGGCAAATTTAGATTATTATCTTGTAGAATTCTATTGGTAAATTCAGCTAGAAATTTATCGTGCTTGTTCTGTTCGTTTGTTAGATAAGAACTAATTAAATGACCCTCGTTGGATAATGCTACTAAACATTGATTTGAGTGTGAATCGATTGATAAAATCATAAATTTTATATTAAAAGTGAATAAAAAAGCTACAACAACATAATATTACAAACGAAGGTTGAAAGAAATTATTAATTTTGAGAAAAAATTGTAGATTATTCCAAATTATTTATTAATTTTGTTAATCGAACCTTAATAAAATCACAATGATTTGTAGTAGAATTTAATGTAAATTTGTAGTATAAATAATTAAAGGAGAAATTTTAATGAAAAGGTTATTACCTATACTTACTTTGGTTTTGGTTTTGGGTGCTTCCTTTGGATTTTCCCAAAAAATGACAGTGCCCAAAGTATCGATGAGTTCGGAATACTTTGTGGAAAACAAAGGACAATGGGACGAACGAGCATTGTTTTTGAGTAAATACGGAAACTTAAATTTCTGGATTACAAACAATGGTGTTACCTACGATTACTTTGTTATCGAACGAGATTTGAACGAAATGAAGCCAGATGGAATCACTCCTAACAAAGATAACTATGGAAAAATAACAAATTTATTTGGTCATGTTGTAATCACTGAATTTTTAGGTGCAAACAAGTCAACAAGTGTCGAAAAGCTGGACAAAAAAGAAGGTATAGTCAATTTTATCATTGGCAACGACGAGTCCAAATGGAGAACTCACATAGGAATGTTCGGAAATGTTATCCACAAGAATGTATACGATAATATAGATGTATCTTATTTCTTTGAAAACCATCAAATTCGATATGATTTTATCGTCCGACCTTATGCAGATCCAAGTAAAATCCGCATTAAATTTGATGGACCAACATCACTATCGATAGCTCCCAATGGTGATTTAGTCATTGGAACATCTGTTGGCGAAATTTACCAAACCAAATTATATGCCTATCAAAATGTTGGAACTTCTCAACAAAAAATTGATTGTAGCTTCCGTATCGAAAATGGAAATGTCGTGACCTTTGATTTAGGTAGCTACGACAATACAAAAGAATTAATCATCGATCCTACATATACTTATGGCTCGTACTTTGGCGGAAATAGCACCGACTATGTTTATTCCTCATCTATTGATGCCCAAGGAAGGCCAATGGCAACTGGATCTACCTACTCAACCAACTTACCATCTACCTCAGGAGCCTATCAAGGATCTTACGAGGGAAATAGGTCAACTTTTGTTGTAAAATTCAATACTTCAAGCTCAAGTTTGGTATTTTGTACATACTTAGGTGGAAGTAGTTCTGATTATGCTTATGGAATTGGTGATGATGGCAATGGTAATACTATCGTTGGTGGATATACTTATTCAACAAACTGGCCAACAACATCTGGTGCGTTCCAAACAAGTTATCAATCAACCCCCGATTTATATGTAACTAAACTGAATGCAAACGGAACAGCACTCATTTGGTCTACATATTTGGCAGGAAATAATTCCGATTATATGTATGCCTTAAAAGTTAAAAATGGAGTAACTTATATAACTGGTTACACATACTCTTCGAACTGGCCAACAACATCTGGCGCATATAAAACATCCATTCCTGGCACTCCTTGTGTATATGCCACAGCATTAAATGGAAACGGAAACGGATTGGTTGCATCAACTTTTATTGGTTATGGAGCTTATGGATATGGAATCGATGCCGACAACAGTGGCAATATGTATGTTACCGGTTATGCCTATTCAACTAATTACCCAACCACAACAGGAGCCTATGGAACCTATTCATATTATGATGTTTTTGTTTCCAAAATTTCGTCAAATGGAACTCAATTAGTTTATTCAACATTTATTCCAACTTCCTCATACACTGATTATGGTTATGGGATCGGTGTAGATTCACAAGGGCAAGCTACTGTAACTGGATATACAAGTGCCCCAACTTGGCCTAAGATAAATGCTTATAGAACAACCATTGGTGGAACAGACGCTTTTGTTACAAAGCTAAATGCAAATGGAACTGGTTTAATTTTTTCCACATATGCTGGTGGAAATAACACCGATTATGGTCGTGATATAGTTATTGATCAATCCGATAATGTTTATTTAATTGGATACACATATTCAACGGACTTATATTTAACAGCTGATAGATTCCAAACAGTGCAAACAACACCCGATGTATTTTTAATGAGATTTGGTCCCAATGGTGGAACACCCACCTATTCAACTTATCTTGGTGGTAATAATACAGACTTACCATATTATTTTCAATGCTCTGATATAAACGCAAGTAATCAATTATCCATTGGTGGATATACATATTCATCAAACTTTCCATTATCGACAATTAGATTTCAATCAACGTTGGGAACTACTCCAGAAGGCTTTATCTCGGTGTTTACTTTTGAACCACCTGCAAAATTGTATTTTGGAGATGTTAATCCAAAAGCATTTTGTGCTGGCGAAAACCTAACGGTAACATATTCCATCGAAGGAACTTATAAATCCGATAATCAATTTATTGTTGAACTTTCGGACGATAAAGGTAGCTTTGCCAATCCAATTCAGATTGGCTCTATCTCTGGTGTTACAGCTCAACCAATTGTTTGCACAACTCCTTCAAATATGATGCCTGCAACAGGTTATTTGGTACGAGTGCGTTCAACTAATCCTGCTATGACAAGCGAAGTTAGCAAGGAACTGACCGTTTATCCTCGACCTCTTGCCCAAAAGATGCTTGGCGATGGTGGTTTTTGCACTTTTGACGAAAAAGGTGCAGAAATTAAATTGGAAAAAACCGAAAAATTCTCATTATATCAATTATATCGTAATGGTGAAAAAGTTGGATCTCCAGTAGTAGGAGATGGTGGAGAAATTAGCTTTGGATATACAAAAGCAACTGGAAAGTATACTGTCGAAGGTATCTCCCCAATGGGTTGCAAAAATTGGATGAGTGGAGAAATCAACGTTCGTGAAATTCCTTCACCTATAGCATACAATATAACGGGTGGTGGTCCTTTTTATAATCAACCTGGTCCAGGCACCTATTGCGAAGGTTGCGAAGGTGTTGCTATTGGTTTAAGCAATAGCGAAGTTGGTGTTAAGTACCAATTAAGGCTTGATGGAAAAAACATAAACGTTCCAATCAATGGAACTGGCGATGAACTTAGCTTTGGTTTTGTTACCGAACCCGGAACATATACAATTTATGCCGAAACTATTCTGGGCGGTTGTCCAAATACAATGAACGGATCTATTAAAGTTTCTATATTGCCTGCACCAAAACAATTTGATATTATTGCACAAGATGCTTTGTGCGAAGGTAGTTTAGGCAATGAATTCAAGCTTTCCGGTAGCGAAACTGGGACTATTTATCAGTTACTACTAAATGGTAAAAAAGTTGGTAATGCTATTAGTGGAACTGGTGCCGAAATTTCCTTCGGTAAATTTAAGGAATTAGGTAAATATCAAGTCCTTGCAACTAATACAACTACTGGATGTACAAAATTATTCGAAAAAGCTATTGAATTAAAATCAATTCCATTACCAAAGAAATTCGAAGTTAAAGCCGATAAATATTTCTGTCAAGGCAGCGAAGGTGTCGAGTTCTTCTTGATGGGCTCCGAAAAGGATGTGATATATCAATTAATGCAAGGCAATAATGCAGTTGGTAATCCAGTTGTTGGCACTGGTGGACAAATTTCATTAGGTTATTCAAACGTTTCTGGCACTTATACCGTTGTTGGCAAGACAATCAATGGTGGATGTGCAAATTCGATGTTGAATGCAGTTCAAATTCAGGAACTACCAGCACCTAATTCAATAATCAAAGGTGAAAAAAATCCACAAATCAATTCCACTGAGCAATATTGGGTCGAAGATACATTCGAAAACGATAAATACAAATGGAATGTAACCAATGGAACAATCGAAGGACCAAACGATCAGGCAAAAATAACTGTTAAGTGGACAGATAAACGCACTGGAAAAGTCGAAGTTTGGCGAGAAAATGTTGCCGGATGCCGTTCCGAAGGTGTATTGGACATCACTTTGAAAAATGATATTGTTCCCGAATTTACAGCCGAAAAAACCGAAGGCGATGCTCCATTTATGGTTTCCTTCAAAAACAAATCTACTGGTTACATCACCTATTACAACTGGGACTTTGGTGATGGAGGAAGCAGTCCATTGCCAAATCCAACCTATACCTATAAGGTTCCCGGAAAATATACAGTTACTCTTACCATTGGTTACCAAGACGTTCGTGTAACCAAAACTATGAAGGATATGATAACCGTTCATCCAGCTGGTTCGGTCAAAGATGAACAACCCGAGTCCAATAGTTTATTGACAATTCTACCGTTGGATCCAAATCCCGCTACTTCTCTGATTAGATTAAGTTACAATGCAAAAACTGAACAAGAGGTAACAATTTCGATCTACGACATTATGGGTAACAAAGTTATGAATGTATTCGATGGCACTTTGATGCCGGGGACAAACGAAATGTCCATTGATATTAATAATTTGCCCAATGGTGCCTACTTATTACAAATTGTAAACAAAGAAGGAATTTTGGCCAAATTCTTCAATGTAAGTAGATAATTAAATTTAACAAGACATTTTTTGACATCGGATGGCTTTTAGTCATCCCATGTTTTTTTTAATATTGCTTAATATAAAGTTTTACTTTTAATTTACTTCATAAAAGAACTTTTTTTAAATATATTTTTTCTAAATTTCATATTTTTGAGAAAAAAAAATAATAAAATGAAAACAAATAGAAGGCAAATCTTGAAAACTTTAGGCACAGCAGCAATCTTCACACCATTTTTGGATTTTAATGCTTTGGGTGAATTGATTGCATTAAATTCATCTTCCTTGAACTTCGAAGGAGGGGATATTAATTCAAACAACGAAGATTTTTGGAACTGGGTTCATAGTTGTTATACTGTTAATCCAAATATATTGAATTTGAATAATGGGGGAGTATCGCCCCAACCAAAGCAAGTTCAAGATGCATTTGTTCAGTATTACCAACTTTCGAACGAGGGACCAAGTTACTTTATGTGGAGAATATTAGATCAAGGACGCGAACCTTTGCGAGAACGACTGGCTAAAGAATGTGGTGTGGATCCAAACGAGATTGCAATAGTCCGCAACACTACCGAAGCCTTGGACAATGTTATCTTTGGACTTGATTTGAAGCCAGGTGACGAAGTTGTGCTTACCAAACAAGATTATCCAAATGTTATCAATGCGTGGAAGCAGAGAGAAATGCGAGATGGAATAAAGTTAAAATGGGTTAACTTAGATTTACCAATCGAAAACGACGAAATCTTGGTCCGCAAATTCACTGAACAATTTTCGGAGAGAACCAAAATAGTTAACATAACTCATATTATCAATTGGACAGGTCAGATACTTCCAGCTCGAAAAATTGCAGATGAAGCCCATCGACGAGGCATCGAAGTTATGGTTGATGCCGCCCACACAATGTTCCATATCGACTTTAAAATTCCCAATTTGGATTGTGATTATTTTGGTACGAGTACTCACAAATGGCTATCGGCGCCTTTTGGAACTGGGTTGCTGTATATTAAAAAAGAAAAAATTAGCAAAATATGGCCTATGTTTCCAAATCCCGAACCTAAAAGTTCGGACATCCGTAAATTCGAAGCACAAGGCACAAGAAATTTTGCAGCCGAAATGGCAATAGGTGATGCATTGAATTTTCATCAACTAATTGGTATGAAACGGAAAGAAGCCCGTTTACGGTTCCTAAAAGATTATTGGGCAAAAAAATTGTTAGAAATTCCACGAGTCAAACTTCATACTTCATTAATACCCGAATATTCTTGTGGTTTGGCGTTATTTTCGATTGATGGAATGAAACCCAACGATATTGCCGACAAGCTCTTCAACAAGTTCAAAATTCATACGGTTGCCATCGAATGGGAGAACATCTCGGGCGTTAGAGTTACTCCTAATACCTACACTCGGTTAGTTGATTTGGATAGATTTGTAGATGCAGTTTGGAAAATTTCGAAGGAGTAGTAAAATGCAAAAAAATTTTATTAAATTTGTAATTATGTTACTTATTTCTTTTTCTTCATTGTTTGCCGAACCAACAAAGGAAATTATAAAAACTCAAAAAGCTCCAGAACCAATTGGTCCATATAGCCAAGCAGTGAAGTATGGCGATTTGCTTTTTGTTTCGGGCCAAATTGCATTAGACCCTAAAACCAATAAATTGGTGAATACAAGCATAGAAGCCGAAACCCGTCAGGTTTTAGAGAATTTGAAGGCAATTGTCCAATCTGCTGGATTTGAAATTAGCAAAACTTTGAAAGCAACAATATATTTGACAGACCTAAACGATTTCAAGAAAGTTAATGAAGTGTATGGAGAATATTTTTCCAAAAATCCACCGGCAAGGGAAACTGTACAAGTATCTAAATTGCCCAAAGAAGCACGAGTAGAGATATCTGTGATTGTGGGAAAATAATATTTTTATACTAATTCAATTTTTAAACCCAAATTAAGTCTGCGATTAATTTCCTGAAGGTATCGGTGCTTGTAAAGTGTTGATGTTTTTACCATTATGTAGTATTTACCTATTTGTCGTTGATGGTATCTTGGATGTTTTACTGTGCTAATAAAATCCACTCCCAATGATTTTAAATTCAATTTTCTAACATTCTCGACCCCAATCTTTATAATCGTATTTACAAATGTTTCTGTTACATTACTATAGTTTAAAATTTCGCCAGACGGAAAAGTTACTTTGATTTTTTTGGGAGAAGACTTGTAATTGGAATCTGATTGTGTTATTTGAACAGAATTTTCCTGATCTTTTTTGTTTTGGTCAATATTAATTGCTTCTTGATTTTCGATAAAATTTTGATTTGTAAAATTAAATAATGTTGAAATCTTTCGTTCAACAAATTTATGAATTCGAGATTTGTCGATAGTTAAATTTGAATTTTCTTTTTTTAGAAGCGTATCAATAGATTTAGTTAATAAATCTGTTATTTTTGGAATTGTGGAGAAATTTTGCTCCCATTTTTGTTCAATTAATTTTTCTAAAAGAATATTATTTTGATAGTTTTTGACAGCTTCATCAATTTTGTCGATATTATCTAATGAAAATAAATTGAATAATTCAATGATTTTTTCTTTTTCCGAGGATGTAATGTCGATTTTCCATAAAATTCTATTATCCGGCGAAGTTTCGAAAGTATTATAGAACAACCATTGTTTTCCATTCGATAATATCCCATATCTTACGCCCATATTATAACAATATTGAGCTAATTGGCCGACTATTTCTCGTTTTTCCAAATCAGCAGAGGCATTTTTTGCTTCTAATATTAGAATTGGTTTTTTGTCAAGCAAAAGAGTGTAATCTGGTTTTTTGCTATCTTCGTTGGCTGCATTTGGTATAACTTTTTCGGGGTCGGTAGGATCCCAACCTAAAACCCTTAATAATGGGTCGATTAATTGATTGCGTGTAGCTTGTTCATTAGTACTGTACAAATTAAAATGATTTGCTAATCTTTGTTGTATTTGATCAATTAATTGGTTTATATCCATTTGTAAAGAAATTTTTTTCAAATTTAAGAAATTTTAATAATAAATTTAATCTTCATCTGCAAGAACAATAACTTTATCCTTTGGTGAAAGCGAAATCATTTGGCTTTTTCGTGGATTCAAAATAAATTCGTTTTCTACTGGATTATCTTTGATTTTTATTACTCCAATTGCTGTTTCGTTGCGATTTATTGCTGATTCAACAATTGTTGCAAAATATACAGGTTGGTCGGTTTGGACATAGTTACTAATTGGGCGGACGTAAATTTCCGAGCCTTCGCTTGTGAACAACACATCAAACACTTGTTTTAATTCTTTTTCTTCGGATAACTGCGACAAAACTGGTCCAATTATGTTCGAACTAATAATAAAATCAGTAACATATTTGTTTTTTACTATTTTACGATTGTTGTCATTCAAAATTTCGGCAATCACAGCAAAATTTAAGTTTGAATTGGTTTCGATTTCCTTTAAAAATAAAAGATTCACCAGCGTATTTGTGTCCACTTCGTCTTCGCTATTGTATCTTTCGGTCGAGGCTACAACAATTACGGTTTCGATATTAACTAATAAACATTTTAAAATTTCTGCATTCAAATGTTCTTCGACAACGATTTCGATGTTACAATTTCCGTATTTGCATTGGTACCTATCAATTCTATTAAATTCGAATTCGGTTTGGTTATCTAAAAAAGTATTTAATTTGTCCAATTCTTGATCGCTTGCCAAGACAATTCTTACAATACTATCAGTTCGTAGATAACTTGTGAAATTTTGTAAGATTGAGTTGGTTTTTGGACTGTAACCTACCAGCAAGATATTATGTTGGTGATGTTGAATTTCGTTATTGTATAATATCAAATTATGTTGTATATTTGGACGTGAATTTGGATTATATTTAATAGTGGAATCGTCTTCGGCAAGTATCACTAATTTATCGCTCTGTTGCAGAATATAATTGGGTGGGGGATTCAGAATACATCCCTCGTTGTTCAAAACTCCGGCAACACAAGATTCTTCGTATCGATAAAGCGAGTCCTTATAGGTGGCTCCAACCAAAGTTGATTCCAAATTTTGAATATAAAATTCGCTTCCTTGAAAACCAAGAATTTCGGTATAAACTTTTGATATATTGGGGTTTAAAGTTGCTTGGGCAATTAATCTTGCAATAAAATCTTCGGAGTCGAAAATTATTAAATTACCATTATTATTGATATTTTGTGCAATACTAATAACTTCGGGGTCGTTAATTTCGGCGACAATGTGAAAGTTGTTATCTGTTTTATGTTCCAAATGATTAAAAAGAGCTATGATTGTTTTCAGAACTGCATAATCTGCACCTGGTTCGCCATTGTTAAGTATGATTATGGATTTACTTTGCCAAGCATTAACTAACTTCAAGTCTTCTAAATGGGTTATATTTCCACTACGTGTTCGCACTTTGGTTGTGGAAAATCCTTCAAATTTATCTTTTATGATAAAATCCATCTCGTTTTTATCTTTATCTGCAAGTATTACAATTTCGGCGCTTTCTTTACTATCGTTTGCTTCCCTAAGCTCTTCGATAATACTAAATATTTTTTCGTTCCAACCTAAAATAAGGGTATGTCCAGAAGAATAAATTGGGGATTTACCGCGTTTTTCGTCTTCACGAACTGATTCCATATCAGATGTTATAATACCAATGAATAAATTCAAGAAAATAAGAGCTGCTATGAATTGAAAAGTTATAAAAATCGAAACAAAAATCCACTCGGGAAATCCACTTTGGAACAATTCTTGGATACCTTCGCTATCATATAGCAACGACCAACCTTCGAACGAAATAAAAAACAAACTTTTCATTGATAGCCATAATGAACCAAATTCATCGGATGCGTATTTTCCAAACAAATCAGTTGTTATTACTCCAAAGACATAAAAGAGCAAAATCAAAAGTATAACGACATAAACCATCGAAGGTATGATACGGAATAGAGTGTTGAGGATTAATTTAAGTTTTTTAATTTTCTCGAATATTCGCGCAAGACGCAAAATTCGAGCTAATCGGAAAACTACGACAAATTCGGTATTTGAGTTTGGGAAAAACAAAGGGATTAAACTCACAACAATTATAGAGAAATCGAATATATGCCAAGCATCACGAAATATCGCCAAGGACGACGACCGTGCTCTAACATATATATAAACATTTCGACAATAAAAATTGCAATTATAATTATGTCGGCAATATGAAAAAAATTGCGATAATTTTCGTTTATTTCAGGGTTGGTCTGCACTCCTGCTAAAATACCAGCAAGAACTATAACGATGGTAATAAAATTTTGGAAATAATTATTTGAATGGAGAAATTTTTTTACTAATGCTTGAATTTTGTCGATTAACATAAATATAAAGTTTAATTTTTTACAAAAATAATAAACTTAATTTAGGTAAAAAGCAAAAAAATTGAATTTTTAATAAAACATTCTTGATAATATTGTTTGCATAAAACGAAAAAATTATAAAATGAATTGAGTTATAAAAAAAATACCACACTTTGGGTGTGGTATTTAAAATGATTTTTGTGAATTATATTAATACATATCGCCCATTCCGCCACCTGGCATTGAAGGAACGGGTGGGTTCTTCTCGGGTTTTTCAACTATCAAGGCTTCGGTAGTTAACAATAAGCCAGCAACTGATGCTGCGTTTTCCAAAGCGACGCGTGCAACTTTGGTTGGGTCGATAACGCCAGCTTCCATCATATCAACAAATTCTTCGGTAAATGCATTGAAACCATAGTTTCCAGTGCCTTCTTTCACTTTGTTGACGATGACAGAGGCTTCCAAACCAGCATTTTCAACAATTTGACGGATAGGTTCTTCAATTGCTCGCCGAATGATGTCTACTCCAATTTTTTGGTCGGGGTTTTCTACTTTAACATCATCCAATTCTTTGACGGCGCGCAAATAGGCAACTCCACCACCGGGAACGATGCCTTCTTCGACAGCTGCGCGTGTAGCGTGGAGAGCATCTTCAACTCGTGCTTTCTTTTCTTTTAATTCAACTTCGGTTGCAGCGCCAATTTTCAAGACAGCAACTCCACCACTTAATTTAGCTAATCTTTCTTGTAATTTTTCTCGATCGTAATCCGATGTTGTTTTTTCGATTTGAACTTTAATTTCGTTGATTCTGCGTTTGATTGCTTCGGGTTTACCTGAACCTTCTACGATTGTAGTATTGTCTTTGTCGATGATAACTTTTTTAGCTGTTCCAAGGTGCTCTAAGCCAGCAGCATCTAATTTATAACCTTGTTCTTCGGTGATTAAAGTTCCATTTGTCAAAATGGCAATATCTTCCAGCATTGCTTTTCGGCGGTCGCCAAAACCTGGAGCTTTGACAGCTGCAACCTTCAAAACACCGCGTAATTTATTCAATACTAATGTTGCTAATGCTTCGCCTTCCACATCTTCGGCAATGATTAATAATGAACGTCCCGTTTGGGAAGTTTTTTCTAATATACCTAAAATGTCTTTGATTGAAGAGATTTTTTTGTCGTGGATTAAGATGAAAGGATTTTCTAAAACAACTTCCATATTGTCGGCATCGGTAATAAAGTAGGGTGATAGATAGCCTCGATCGAATTGCATTCCTTCAACAGTTTCCAAAGTAGTGTCCATTGTCTTAGATTCTTCGACGGTTATAACGCCGTCCTTTCCAACCTTTTCCATTGCTTCGGCAATTAATTCACCAATAGTTATATCATTATTTGCCGAAATAGCGCCAACTTGGGTAATTTCTTTTTTGCCTTGCACTTCTCGAGATATTTTTTTCAAGCCTTCGGTAATTTTGGAAACTGCTAAATCGATTCCACGCTTTAAATCCATTGGATTGGCACCAGCAGTAACATTTTTCAAGCCTTCACGATAAATTGCTTGAGCTAATACAGTTGCTGTTGTTGTTCCATCACCTGCGACATCGCTAGTTTTTGATGCTACTTCACGAACCATATTGGCACCTAAATTCTCGATAGGATCTTCCAACTCTATTTCTTTTGCAACCGTGACGCCATCCTTTGTGACGGTGGGTGCTCCAAATTTCTTGTCGATTATCACATTTCGTCCCTTCGGACCTAATGTAACCTTAACTGCATTTGCTAATTGGTCGACCCCAGATTTTAGATGGGAACGAGCTTCTGCATTGAACTCAATAATTTTTGCCATAACTATAACTCCGTTTTTATGATAAATAATAATTAAAAGTATACAAAAATTAAAGAAAAATATTTTCGAATATTTTAAACGAATAAAGAAAAATATTATTTTGTTTTAAATCTTTTTATATATTTTATATCTGTTTTTTTATACAATTCTGAAAAAAATATAAAAATATTAATGATTTTTTTCTTTATTTTTTTGTTTTTTATTATCTTTGTATTTAAAGCTTTTACAAAATTTATTAAGAAATTATTAAGACAAATCTTTTAAAATAAATTAAAATTACGGAGTGAATATGCCATTACTAAAATTACAAAAAGCAGCACGAATTGCTTTAAAAGAATATATGGGTTTAGAAGATGGCGAAACCCTATTGGTGTTAAGTGATGAGATATTAAGAGAAATTGGTCTTGCTCTCTACGAGGCTGGCCAAATTATTGCCAAAGAGGCTATATATGTGGAAATTAAATCCCGCGAAGTTAACGGACAAGAACCACCAGAACAAATAGCTGAATTAATGAAGTCGGTCGATGTTGTTATTGCACCAACATCTCGGTCTATTACTCATACCAAAGCTCGTCGCGAAGCTTCCAAATTGGGTGTACGAGTTGGCACGATGCCCAATATCACTTTGGATACAATGATTCGCTGTCTCAATCCAAATGTTGATAAAGTTGTGAACAATACTCGTACAGTACTGGAAGCATTCAACGGAGTGAAAAACATTACTGTTACATCCAAAAGAGGAACAAACCTAACATTTAGCATCGAAGGTCGCAATCCTATTGCTTCGACAGGAGTTTTGAAAAACATTGGTGATAGTGGAAACATACCTTCCGGAGAAGTTTATATCGCTCCTATCGAAGAATCTGTTAATGGATTATTAGTTATTGATGGTTCGATTGCAACAATCGGCTTATTAACCCATCCAATTTATGTAGAAATCAAAGATGGTATTGTTACCAAAATATCGGGCAAGGGCGGCGAAGCTCGCTTCTTTGGTAGATTAATTAATCGTTACGAAGATGGCAGCAAAACAGTATGCGAATTTGGAATTGGCACCAATCCTTACGCAAAATTGACTGGCGAGATATTAGAAGATGAAAAAGTTTTAGGCACAGTCCACTTTGCTTTTGGCAACAATATGTCCTTTGGTGGCAAAATAGATGTTCCATTGCATATAGATGGACTTATAACCAAACCAACAGTTCTTTTCGATGATAAAATGATTATGGATAATGGCAAATTGTTGCTTATCGAAGATTAATTGAATTCAAGTATAATTTTTCGTAAATAGTTTAGATATTCGACATTGTGCACTCGTACAATGTCGATTCCTTTTGTAAGCAGTATTGAATGCAATAAAACAGTTTGTAGATCTCGTTCCTTAGGATTTGGAATATCAAACATTTTACCAATAAAAGATTTTCGGGAAATGCCTAAAACTTGTGGACAATTTAACGCATTGAATTTTTCCAAATTCTTTAGTAAATCAATGTTATGCTTATACTTTTTACCAAATCCAATACCAACATCAATCCATATTTTTTCGACGCCGTATGATTGAGCTAATAACTTTTGATGGTCCAAAAATTCATATACTTCGTTAACCACGTCTTCGTATTCTGGATTATCTTGCATATTTTGGGGAGTACCTTTCATATGCATAATAATTAAGGTTGCATCGTATTGGGCAGCTAATTCAGCTAATTTTGTGTCGTATTGCAGTCCCGATACATCGTTGATTATGGTTGCTCCCTCGTCCAAAGCAGCTTTGGCAACATCGTATTTGGTTGTATCTATCGAAATTGTCAAATTAGGGTATATTTTTCGTATTTCCTTAATAACTGGGATCACCCTTTTTAACTCCTCATCTAAACCGACACTTGGGGCGTTAGGTCGTGTGCTTTCTCCTCCAATGTCGACAATATCAACATTATTAAAAACCATCCAATCCACTTGTTTGATTGCTTGGTGTAGATCTACAAAATCACCTCCATCCGAAAACGAGTCGGGGGTTACATTCAATATTCCCATTATTTTGAATATCTTGTATTTCATTTTGTATCTCCGTTACATTATTACATCGATTTTTTATATCAATTTGTTTCTTATTTCAATAAGTTTGGTTATCAACAAGTCATTTTTTCTTACAATTTCTATATTTTTGTTCTTTAGGGGTATTTGGTCGTTATCGATTAATTTCCCATTTTGCATAATATACACAAATCCTTTTTCCATCGGTAATAGCGGGTGAAGACTTTTGAACAAATTTTCCTTTGTTTGCAAATCTTTTAGTAAAAAATTAATTTTTTGCAAAATTAAACTTTTCATTTTTTCTTCGTTGTCCTCAAGATTTTGCTGTAAAAAGTATAATTTATCCAAAAATCTTTCTCTAAAGTTGTTGTTAAAAGTTCTATCTAATTGAATTTTATATTGATTAATTTTATTAAATAAGATATTTTTAAGATTTGACTGGGCTTGATCAAGATAATTTATATAATCCAAAAGGGTGTATTTGGTTACGTACTGGGCAGCTCCTGTTGGGGTTGGGGCTCGCTCGTCGGCTACAAAATCGGCAATAGTAAAGTCTGTTTCGTGACCAACAGCCGAGATTATGGGTATTCGGGAATTAAAAATTGCATTAGCAACAACTTCGGTGTTGTAGGACCATAGATCTTCGATCGAACCACCACCTCGTCCAATGATAATCACATCCAAATCGTATTGATTCAATTCTTCTATTGCTCGGGCAATATCCAATTCCGAGCCTTCTCCTTGGACCATAGTTGGGCGAAAGTATATTTCCACCAGTGGTAATCTATTGTGGATAGTCGATATTATGTCGCGTATGGCAGCACCAGTTGGCGAAGTGGATACTCCGACCTTCAGGCAAATTTTGGGTATAGGTCGCTTTCTTGATTGGTCGAAGTAGCCCAATTGCTCTAATTTTTTCTTCAATTCTTCAAATTTTTGGTATAAATCCCCAATTCCTGCTGGTTTAATGGTTTGCACAATAATTTGGTATTTACCTTGTGGTGGATAAAGCGAAATGTAGCCAGTTGCAACAACTTTCATCCCATCAACAAGTTGAATATTAATTTTGTTGGAATTCCAAATTGCACAAGAGATTTGGGCTCCACTATCCTTAAGAGAAAAATAATGATGTCCAGATTGATTTATTTTATAGTTTGATATTTCGCCAATAACAAAGACATAGGTAAAATTGGTTTCCAACAAATTTTTCAATCTGTCGGTTAGTTCGGATATAGTTTCGGGGCGAGGTTCTTCCATATTTTTACTTATTAGGGAAATTTTTTCCCTTATTAAATGTTTCGATTCTTTGGATTGCTTTCAAAAAGTATGGTTCCATTTCTTGGGGCATTTTGGTTTTGCTATAAAATCTTATACTTTTTTCGTCTCGTGGAAGTTTAGCCGAAGATGGAACAACAAAGAATTTTTTATTTTCTTGGTCGAAACGAATCGATATGTTTAGTTGGAAACTATCTTGGTTGATTCGAACAAATCTTTCGGCAATTAAATATCCTCGCTCTTCATCTGCTTTGTTTATAGTGAATTTTTCGTCAATCAAAATATCAGGAACGGAGTTAAAAAAATGAGTTTTGTCGAAAACTGTTTCGAATTCAATTTCGTGGGGTTCTTCGTAGTAATTTTTACAAGCAACAAGAGCAAAAGCAATTAAAATGAATAAGGGGATTATTCTCATACTAATACTCAACTTTGTTTTCATAATTTTTCCAAACATCAAAAACTTCGAGTGATTTGGTTTTGTCCAACTGAATCATTTTTACTTTGCGTTGTTCGATTGGTTTTTGTAGTTCTTCGTAGATAAAATTGTCGCTAAAGCCAATTTGTTCAACATCTTTCCGAGTGGTTGCATAATAAACGATTGGTATTCGTGCCCAATAAATTGCCGATAAACACATAGGGCAAGGTTCGGTTGAGGAATAGATTACGCATTCGCTTAAATCGAATTTTCCTAACTTTCTGGCTGCCGAGCGTATTGCATTAATTTCTGCGTGGGCCGTAGGATCGTTGTCGATGGTTACTGTGTTGTGTTCCAAAGAAATTATTTCGTTGTCCCGAACTATACAGGCACCAAAAGGACCGCCACCTTTTTCGATAGATATACGAGAAATCTCTATTGCTTTTTCTAAAAATTGTATTTCCATTTGAGAAAAAAGTAATTTTTTACAAAATTATACATTTTTTTGTTCAAAAAAAGTACATAAAAACAAAAAAACTGCTCCCGGAATTATGGAGCAGTTTTTGTTTTGATAATTAATTTATATTTAATTTATTGCTTGGGAGCGAAAGTGGATTGGTCCACTGGGATGTTGAAATAAACCACGTTGTCCAAATCTAATTGATAAAATGGAGTATTGACTTCAACTCTCAATGGATATTTAATTCCATTAATTGTTTCGTATTGTGAATAGGTCGAAATAATTTCCATAGGACCCTGTGGAGTGTCTTGTGTAGTTTCGATTTTTGTAATTAGGAACGAAACTTTATCGAAGTGGTAGGTGGATTTTTCGCCATCAGCATTTGTTACTTTCAATTTGATTAAACCATCCTTTTCGCCAATTAATTCTAATTTATAGTTGTTTTGGATAGCTTTGGTCAATTCGAAAAGTTCGTTTTTGATATTCTTTTTGAGTTCTTCGAATTCATTACCTGCGAGTTCTATGGTTTCGGCGCCTTGTTTAGCCCAAGCTTTGGTGCCATTGCACCAGGATTCTTGTTGGAATACGGGAGTTGTTATGCTTCGGTATTCTTTATCGGGAAATTGAGTAATTTGAATTGCTTTGGCATCGAAAGATTGACCTTGGACTTTGAACTTTCCACGAGCTTCGATCTTTATGGTTTGGATGCCATTGATTTTGTCGATTCCGCCAATAGCTTCGGTATATTTTTTAATTAATTCTTCGGCAGTTATATTTACTGGAGTAGCACGAGCAATATCTTCTTCAGATTCCAAATCCAAGGTGTATTCATAGACATTTCCCCATTTTTTTAGAGAGTCCTTTATTTCGGGATTGCTGACCACCGTAAGGTATAACTTGTCTGTTCGTAAATATTTTTCGGATACTTTTGCAATGTCGAATGTAGTTAAATTGTTCATCCGAGTGGTAAATGTTTTGACAACATCCATCGACTCACCATAAAATTCCGCATTTTGAATTAAAGATGCAACAAAGTCTGAACTTTCGAATGCCATTTGGTAATTGCCAATTACATTATTTTTAATTCTTCGTAATTCCTCTTCGGTCAATCCATCATCGCTATAAAGAGCTTTCACTTGTTCCATGATAACAGCAATCGAGGAATCAGTTTTATCTAATTTTACTTCGGAACCGGCTATGAATCTATTTGCAAATTTATTGCTTGTTTGCGAAGCAAATGGGCTATAGGTAAATGAGTATTTTTCTCGCAGTGTCCTGAACAGTTTTGAGCCGAATCCACCACCCAGTACCGCTGAGGTCAAGCGTAATGCTAAATGGTCAGAATGATTGCGTGGAACGGTTAAGGCAGTGATTGTAACCGAGGATTGCTTGGATCCACTTCGAGGAATAAAATAAACTCCCTTTGGCAATGGTTTTGGCTCGGGTAAATCCAAATTTGGTTTGGTACCTAACTTCCAGTTTTTAAATTTTGATTCTAAAGCTTTGATCAGCTCTTTTTCGTCAAAATCTCCAATTACTGCAATGGTTAGGTTGTTGGGCATAAAGGTTGATTGATAATACTTTTTGCAATCGTCAACTGTTATGGATTTTAATGATTGTTCGGTCGAGACTTTTCCGTAGGGATGGTCCTTGCCATAAACAGCTATGGCGCCAAGCAATCGGGCTAATTGTCCGCTATTGGATTTACGCATTTTCACTCCAGCGATTGATTGTTCTATTAACTTGTCGAATTCATCTTTTGGGAATTTTGGATTGAGAACAAAATCGGCAAATACTTCGAACATTGTGTTGAAATGCTTTTTTAACGATGAACCCGATGCGACTATGTAATCTTGGCCTGCCGAGACATTAACCGATGCACCAATTCCGTCCAAAGTTTGGGCAATTTCCAATGCATTACGTTTGCCGGCACCTTTGGTCATCAAACCAGTTGTGATATCGGCTAATCCTGCTTTTTCGCCGTCCAAATTAGACCCACCAGCGAGCAACATACGCAATTCGATAACTGGTTGTTCTTTATCGCTTATTAAGAAAACTTTTATTCCATTCGATAGAACAACGGTTTTATATTCTGGGAATACAAAATCTTTGGCTGGTTTGGGCTCGGGCTTTGGAAGTGGATCGATTGCAAATAGATTGTTGAATGATATGGCAATAAATAATAATCCTATCAAAATTTTAATTTTATTCATAATTTTTTCCTCTTAATTATTAAGATTTTGATTTAGGTTTGTAAATAAGCACAACTCTTTTGTCGGTCGAAAAGTATTTGTGGGCAACTCTTTTGACGTCGTCCAATGTTACTTTCATATATTTTTCGATTTCGGTATTGATAAGTCCGGGGTTGCCAAAATAAGCATCGTAGCTTGCAAGGCTTTCTGCTTTGGACAAAACGTCTTGTTTATCGCTAACAAAGCTTCCTTCTTTGATGTTTTTGGCCTTTTGTAATTCTTCTTCAGTAATTCCTTTGTTTATCACATCTTTTATTATGTCATCCATTGCTTTGATATTTTCGTCGACACTTTTTTCGGGTGCAACAATAGAATAAAATATCAAGGTACCGGCTTTTTCCAAAGCAAATGGGAAAAAGCTTGCACTCAAAGAAATTTTTTCTTTGTCCACTAATTTTTGGTAAAATCTTGAACTTTCGCCAGCTGCAAGAATGTCACCTAAAATCGAAAGTGGATAATAATCGGGATCAGACGAACTAACACCTAAATAACCTATAAAAACTCCCGTCAATTGTGCTTTTTCGTCCTCCACTTCTTCGTATACTGCTTTTTCTAATGGTCTGATAATCATTGGTTGCTCTTTAGGAATTTCTTTTCGGGGCAATCTGCCAAAATATTTTTGGACCAGCGCTCGTGCCTCGGCTAAATCAAAATCTCCACAAATTACCAATGTTGCATTATTTGGATAGTAATAATTGTCGTAGAACTCTTTGAAATCTTCGATTTTGGCATTTTGGAGGTCTTGAAGCGAGCCAATTACTGTCCATTCATAATTAGTTCCTTTGAATAGATTTTCGAACATTTTGTCCAACATTGTTCCATAGGCAGTGTTTTCGCGTCTCATTTTTAATTCTTCGCTAACAACTCCTTTCTGGGTGGCAACTCCAATACTATCAACTTTTAAACCTCGCATACGCGATGATTCAATCCATAAAGCCATTTCTAAATAATTTGATGGTAGCTTTAGGTAATAAACTGTTTCGTCGAATGCTGTGTGGGCATTCAATGTGCCACCTGCTTCCTCGACAAATTTGTCGATAGCGGCACGCTCATAAGCATTGGTTGCTTCGAACATAAGGTGTTCGAAAAAGTGGGTATAGCCTGTTTTACCTGGTCGTTCGTAACGAGAACCAATTTTGTACTGAACAACAGTTGCTACTATTGGTGCTGATTTGTCGATTGAGTATATCACGCTCAATCCGTTTGGTAAAGTATCTTTGATAAAAGATATGGGGTTAAAACTGTCAACTTTGGCGCTTGTTGTTTGTATCAACAAAACTGTGATTGCCAAAGTAAAGATTAATTTTACCTTTCGAATCATATCAAATCCTATTATTGTATTAAATAAAAAGACTAAAATTATTAATACGAAATTATTAAAGATTTAGTTACAATTTGTGATTTTTCAGTTATTTTTTTTATAATTTTGGTTTTTTAAATCTGAATTATGCCAAAATTTGCTCCCAAAAAATCAATTGGCCAACACTTCTTGCACGATAAAAATATAAGTAAAAAAATAGTGAGCTTATTGCAAATCATTAATAATGATACAATTGTCGAAATTGGTCCCGGTACTGGAGCCTTAACTCAATTTTTGCTAAAAAATAATATAAAATTGATTGCATACGAAATCGACAAACGCTCTGTTGAATTTTTAAAACAAGAATACCAAAGTTTCCTTGGTCGTAGTTTTCAAATTGTCGAAGATGATTTTTTGAATTCCGATTTATCCAAGATTGCAAACGAAAGTCAGAGTAACATCAAAGTTGTTGGCAATATACCCTATTACATCACCTCGCCAATTTTGTTTCACCTATGCCAATACTCCAACTACTTGGATAGTGCAGTTCTTATGATGCAGAAAGAAATATTTCAACGCTTAATAGCCAATCCCAAAACGAAGGAATACGGAATACTAACAATTTTGGCGAATCTTTTTTTCACGGTGGTTGACAAATTCGACGTGCCCCCTTCTTGCTTTTTCCCCCCGCCAAATGTGATGAGCACTGTTGTAAAATTAGAGTTTGATCAAAACATTCATCAAATGGATATTGAACAAAAGTTTAAAGTTTTGGAGCTGGTTAAAACCCTTTTTAACCAAAGACGAAAGATAATCAATAATACAGTTCAAAAATATTTGAGTCAGAAAAACCTAAGTTTCTATCATTTAAAGGATTTACCCGATTATTTGAAATATTCAAAAATGCGTCCCGAGGAATTATCAATCCAAGATTACTTAATTTTGTATGATTTAATAACCCACAAAACAAAAATTTCAAAATGAAGTTACGAAATTTATTAGAAAAATACAACCTAAGATTTTCGGAAATTTACACTCTTTTGTCGTTATTGGTTACAATTATTTTGAATTTGCTTTTCTTTTGGATAGTTCCACATTTTTTATTGAATATCTTAATTGCATTTTTATATTCTTGGATTATAATTTACTTGAGATTCAAAGCAAAAGAAAATAAAATTTTTGAATTCCTGAGCAATATTCAATATTTAATTGGAATATTGATTATTTATAGCCTATATCAGTTTTTGATTAAATCACTTCATCCCGTTGATTATGATAACTTGTTGATTTCGTTGGATTTGGCAATATTAGGTAAACATCCCGGTGACCATTTAACTTGGATTGTTAATCCTTACTTAACTGAATACTTACAGATTAATTACACCCTATTCTATTTTTTGCCCATTTTTACAGCAGTTGATTTGTATTACAATCAAAACGATAAATTCGATGTTTTTTTGAGAAATGTATTATTTGCTTATTATTTTTCGTATTTTCTTTATTTTGCTATGCCTGCGATAGGTCCTCGCTTTACGGTTTACACTTTTGATCAAATCAACAAAGAACTCCCTGGGGTTTTTTTAACAGATGTGTTGCGATGGTTTATCAACTTTGGTGGTGGCGTAACTAATAGCAGAGTTAATCCTTCCCACATTGTGAATCGGGATTGTATGCCAAGTGGTCACACTATGATAACATTGGTGGCAATAATTTATAGCTTTCGTTTTCAATCAAAATTGCGTTGGGTCGTTTTTGTAATTGGAATAAGTATCATTTTTGCAACAATATATTTAAGGTATCATTATTTTATTGATATTTTGGCGGGCTTTACTTTTGGAATAGTTTCATATTTTTTAGAGCCATTGATTAATAAACTTTTGTTGAAGTATAAAAATTAATGATAAATACTAAAAATACGGAAAATATTGAATTAAGCATTGTAATCGTTAATTATAATGTAAAAGATTTTTTGTTCGATTGCCTAAGTTCAATAGAAAATTCCAAAACCAACTTTGATTATGAGGTTATTGTTGTTGATAATAATTCAAACGATTTTTCTGTTGAATATCTAAAACCAAAATTCCCAAAAGTCAAGTTTATTCAATTGGAAAGCAACTTGGGTTTTGCCAAAGCCAATAATATTGGTTTGCAACAAGCTAAAGGAAAATATATTTTATTTTTAAATCCTGATACAATAATCAATTCCGACACTTTGCAAGTGATGAAGGATTATATGGATACTCATCCCGAAGTGTACATCTCGGGATGTAAATTGCTAAATCCGGATGGTTCGTTTCAATTGCCTTGTCGACGTGGGTTCCCAACACCTTGGGCAGCATTTTCCAAATTATTTGGTTTGCAATCACTATTTCCCAAGTCCAAACTATTCGCTCGTTACAACCAAACCTTTCTTTCCACCGAAGAAACCTACTATATCGATTCGGTAATGGGTGCGTTTATGTTTTGTCGGACCGATATTATCCGCCAATTAAAAGGTTTCGACGAGGACTTTTTTATGTATGGCGAAGATTTGGATTTATGCTATCGGGCGACAAAAATAGGAGGCAAAGTTGCTTATGTGCATTCCACTTCCACAATTCACTTTAAAGGCGAAAGCACCAAACGTAGTTCTATCGACGAGATCAAACACTTTTACGAGGCTATGGAAATATTTGTCCGCAAGCATTATTCCTATTCTCGTCCATTTTTGTTTTTATTGCGTTTGGGGATATTTATCAGGACTTTTTTTGCATATATTTTTAAGTTCAAATACGACATACCTTTAATTTTAGGTGATATATTAATTATCAATTTGGCATTATTATTAGCTACTCCAGTAAGGTTCAACAACTTTTTTGGGTTTCCGGATTATGCTTATCCGCTTGTTTTTATTGTTCTATCCATAGTTCACTTTATTTCATTCTTTTCGGTTGGCGAATACTTCGAGGGCGAACATTCCATCCGCAAAGTGTTTTTTGGATATTTAGTTACCTTTTTTGTTTTGATGGGGTTCACTTATTTTTTCAAAGAATATGCATTCAGTCGAGGGGTTTTATTGTTGACTATTGGAATTGGCATACTTTTGAGTTCAATTGTTCGATTGTTTATTCATTCTTATGCTCGCGGTAGGGATAATGCAACACCACGAGTTGTATTGTTGATGAATGCTAGTAGAATTCAACCTTTTTTCGAGGATTACAATGTTAATAAAATCCTAAAGAACATCGATTTAGTTGGAATATTTGTTTTGGACAAAATCCAAGAGTCAATTCCAAATCCTTTAATCAAAGGTAATATAGAGTATTTTATCAAAGATATAGCTAATTACGATTTGGACGAAATAATAATTTTGAAAGAACAAGAATACAATGAACACACAACGCTATTGATAAATAACGCATTAGATTTAGGAATAAAAGTATATTTAGTGAAAGATTTGCAAGATTATACAATTTCGAAAGTTATTAATTCCGTTAGCACAAACCAATTTATAAAGCATTCCCACAAATTAATTCTTCCCCGTTATAGATTTCTGAAAAGAACATTCGACTTGGTAATAGCATTGCTTGCTTGGATAATTTTATTTCCAATTTCCAGATTTAATAGAAACAAAGAAACATATTCCAAAATATTATCGGTGTTGTCCTCACATTATTCAATAGTGGGTATCTATCCAGTTGATAACATTCGCAACTACAACTCAAAACCAGGAATTTTAAATCTAGTTATGTTTGCCGATCCACAAAGCTTAAATGAGTATACAATAAAAAAATTAAATGATTATTACGAAAACAATTATTCTTTATCATTAGATTTTGATATTTTAATTAAATTTGTTTTTAAACGAAGGTAGCAAAATGCAAATATTTGATTTCGAGAAACCAATAGCGGAGTTGGAAAACAAAATAGAGGAAATTAGAAAGCTCGCAAGCGATATTGATGTGAGCAAAGAATTAGGAGATTTAGAGGCAAAATTGTTAGAATTGAAGAAAAATGTTTATAATAGCTTAACAAATTGGCAAAAAGTTCAAATTGCACGTCATCCCGATAGACCTTACTCACTTGATTATTTCAACAACATCTTCGACGACTTTGTGGAATTGCACGGAGATCGCAAATTTGGCGACGACAAAGCTATTGTTGGAGGATTGGCAACATTGAACGGCAAAAGCGTTATGGTTGTTGGCCAGCAAAAAGGGCGAGGAACCAAAGAAAATTTAATGCGAAATTTTGGTATGTCCAATCCCGAAGGGTATCGAAAAGCTGCTCGTTTGTTCCAATTAGCCGAACGTTTCGGAAAACCAATTTTGACTTTTATAGATACTCCTGGTGCATTTCCGGGCATCGAAGCCGAGCAAAGAGGGCAAGCCGAAGCAATTGCATCCAATTTGATGTTGATGAGCGACATTAAAGTGCCTATCATAGTTGTGATTATTGGCGAAGGTGCATCTGGTGGTGCAATTGGCATTGGAGTGGGGGATAGGATTCTGATGTTCGAATATGCCTGGTATTCGGTAATTTCGCCCGAATCTTGTTCCAGTATTTTATGGAGAAGTTGGGATTACAAGGAGCAAGCTGCCGAGGCATTAAAACTAACCGCTGACGATTTGATTAAATTCAACATTATCGACCGAATTATACCAGAACCTTTAGGCGGTGCCCACAAAAATCCAACCGAAATGTTCAATACACTCAAGCCAATTCTAATTGAAGAATTGGATAATTTGCTCAAAATTGATACTACAAAATTAGTGCAAATGAGAAAAGAAAAATTCTATAAAATGGGAGTTTGGCAACAGTAGTGGTTATCAATCCCAAAATAATTTTTTTTGGAACACCGGAAATTGCTGTTCCAACTCTACAGGCTTTACACAATGAATTCGGTATTGTTGCAGTTGTTACCAATCCCGATAAAGAACAAGGACGCGGGAAAAAACTTTTACCCTGCGAAGTTAAGTTAGCTGCTCAAGAATTACACTTGCCAACATTCGAACCTGAAAATTTGCAATCAACTGAATTTGAAAATCAACTTAAAAAGTTCGAACCCGATATTTTTGTCGTATTTGCATACAAAATTTTACCAAGTTCTATTCTATCTATTCCATCAATTGGTTCATTCAATATTCATCCAAGTTTATTGCCAAAATATCGAGGTGCAGCACCAATAAACCACGCAATTATCAATGGAGACAAAATTACAGGAATTACTACATTTTTAATGGAAGAAAAAGTAGATGCGGGTGGAATTCTGCTTCAGGAACAATTCGAAATTCCCAACGATGCAACTGCCGGCGACTTAATTGAAATCGTTAAACATAAAGCACCAGAAATAGCTATTCGAACAATCAAATTGCTGTTATCGGGAAGTTACCAAGTTATAAAACAAGATAATTCTTTGGTTACCAAAGCACCCAAATTGTTCAAGGAAAATTGTCAAATTGATTTTGCAAAGCCTGCCGAAGTCGTTAAAAACTTTATCAATGGTGTATCGCCCGAACCAGGTGCTTGGTTCTGGTGGAACGCTCAACAAGTAAAAATTTATCGTGCTACCCTTAATAATCAAATTTTGGGATTAAAACCAAAGGAATTTTTGGTCCACAATAAAAACTTAATCGTGGGATGTTTTCCCAGCGAAATAAAAATCTTAGAAATTCAATTCCCAACCAAAAAAATGATAAAAATAACAGACTTTTTGAATGGATATAAAGGGCCAAACAATGGATTTTTTGATTAATTTAATCTTTTTTTCGTGTCCAATAAGTAGTTCGTCCAATTAAGGAAATTCCAATATAACCACGAATTTTCAATTTGTCTTTGTTTTCTAATTCCATATAGCAACTATATGTTTTTCCACTTTTGGGATCATAAATTTGCCCATCGCTCCATTCGTCTTTTCCATCAAAAACAAAATCTTTGAGAATCACCAAGCCAATCAGAGGTCGATTTCGGAGTTTTTCGTCTGGATTTTTGTCATCGACTTTTGGTTTTCCGTCTCGCAAAGGTTCTTTGAGCCAAATTATTTTACCGTAAAACTTATTTCCAGTTTTATAAATTTCGATTAATGATTCATTTTTTTCGGAATACCATTGCCCAACCACATCGTCTGCTTTTTGGGCATATAAAACTTTTGTAAAAAGAAGAAAAAGCACAAAAATATACAACGATTTCATAATTTGTTGGAAATTATTTTAACAAACTACGAGAAATAACTAAACGTTGAATTTCGCTGGTGCCTTCGTATAGTTCGGTGATTTTGGCATCGCGGTAATATCGTTCGGCATTGAAGTCCTCGGTGTAGCCATATCCACCGTGAATTTGTATGCAGCGGTCGGCACAAAATGTTGCGACCTCCGAAGCCTTCAACTTTGCCATTGCTGCTTCGCGAGAATAATTCATACCACGATCTTTCATAACTGAAGCTCGCCAAGTGAGCAATAATGCAGATTCGTATTCGACCCACATATCAGCAATCATCCATTGAATTGCCTGAAAGTTAGCTATTGGTTGATCGAATTGCACCCTTTCTTTTGCATACTTAATTGAATCTTCGATAGATGCACGCGCAATGCCCAATGCTTGAGAAGCAATACCCAATCGGCCTCCATCAAGAGTTACCATAGCTACTTTGAATCCTTTGCCAACTTCACCTAAAAGGTTTTCTTCGGGAACAACGACGTCCTCCAATATAATTTCGGCAGTAGAAGAGGAACGAATTCCCAATTTTTTCTCTAATTTTCCAATCCGATAACCAGGCATATCGCGTTCAACAATAAATGCAGAAAGGTTATGCTTATCATCGCCAGTTCTGGCTATAAGGACAAATACATCAGCTTCGTTGCCATTTGTTGCAAAAAGTTTTGATCCATTAATTATCCATTTGTTGCCGTCTTTTCGGGCAAAAGTTTTGGTGTTGCTCGAATCCGATCCAGCACTCGATTCGGTTAGCGAAAATGCACCAATTTTCTTGCCAGTAAGCAAATCGGGTAGATACTTTTGCTTTTGTTCTTCGGTCCCAAATCGATAAATCGGATCACAAACCAATGATGAGTGAGCCGAAATAATCACTCCAGTCGACGCACACCATCGGGAAATTTCCTCGATTGCAATCATATACGAAACAAAATCCATTCCAGCACCACCATATTCGGTTGGATAGGCAATTCCCATCAAACCCAATTCGCCAGCTTCTTTTATTATTTCTTTGGGAAATCGATGGTTGCGTTCATTATCGGCTGCAACGGGTGCAATTTTCTCGGCAGCAAATTTAGCAACCATTTCTTTGAGCATTTTTTGTTCTTCGGTCAATAAAAATTCCATTTATTCCTCTTTTTTGTTAAATTTGAATAAAGATTATTTAAAATTAAGAAATTTTTATTAAATTAGACGACTAAAAAACTAAATTTTTTGATTAGTGAAATCATTTTTAGATTAACATAAATAATTTATGCCAATTAATAGAAATTTAACAGAAGAACAGATATTATTACGAGATACTGTTCGCAAGTTTGCAGAAGAAGTTATTCGTCCAGTAGCAGCTGAATTGGACGAAAAGGAACAATTTTCTTTGGATATCACAAAGAAAATGTTCGATATGGGTTTTATGGGTGCTTTCCTACCCGAGCAATATAGTGGCTCGGCATTAGATTATGTTTCCTATATTATTATTGTCGAAGAATTATCGAGAGTTGATGGCTCGAATGCCGCGACAGTTGCAGCCCACAATTCTCTTGGAGCTGGTCCTATATACTATTTTGGAAATGATGAACAAAAGAATTATTATTTGCCAAAGTTAGCTACTGGTTATTTATGGGGATTTGGTTTAACAGAACCCGAAGCAGGAAGCGACGCCGGCAACACTCAGACAACTGCAATCGAAGATGGTGATTACTGGATTTTGAATGGTTCCAAAATTTTCATTACCAATGCTTCAACCGATATAACCTTGGGTTCCACGATATTGGCTGTTTCGGGCACACGTCCTGATGGTAAAAAGGAATACACTTGTTTTTTGGTCGAAAATGATACTCCAGGTTATACTGCAAAACCAATACACCGCAAAATGATGTGGCGAGCCTCGAACACTTCCGAAATTCACTTGGATAATGTTCGCGTCCATAAATCTGCTATTTTAGGTCGCCGTGGTGATGGTTTTCGTCAAATGCTCAAAACATTAGATTACGGTCGTCTTTCGATTGCTGCAATGGGATTAGGGCTTGCTCAAGGTGCAATGGAGTATGCTTTGAATTACGCTAAAAATCGCAAGGCATTTGGTCAACCCATTTCTCATTTTCAAGCAACTGCATTCAAATTTGCCGATATCGAAGTTGGATTGGAATTAGCTCGAACTTATCTATACGAAGCTTGTCGAATGGCAAATCAAGGTTTGAGTGTTACCAAAGAAGGGGCAATTGCCAAGTTATATTGCAGTGAGTTGGCACATATGGCTTCGAACCACGCAGTGCAAATACTTGGGGGTTATGGTTTAATCAAAGAATACGAAGCCGAACGCTACTATCGTGATGCTAAATTGTTGGAAATTGGAGAAGGAACAAGCGAAATCCAACGCCTTGTTATTGCTCGTCAATTAGGTTGTTTTGATTAAATAAGAAAAAATTGCATAAGAAAATTAAATATAATTACTTCTTTTTCTTAAAGAATAGCTTTTTAATAGCTGTTTTATTGATATCTACTAGTTTTTTATGTTTT
>Ga0209018_1000536_pt1 | contig 34734 bp, 23 predicted proteins | sample YNPBryBLVA2012_FD_185814 | JGI IMG/M metagenome (GOLD analysis project Ga0209018, IMG submission 185814) | Anoxygenic and chlorotrophic microbial mat microbial communities from Yellowstone National Park, USA - YNP Bryant BLVA 2012 (SPAdes)... ...
GCTGGATGACTGGCAGGTAGCTCACATGTTGACCTTTTTCACCGGCCAGAACTTTTCCCCCAGTTATAGCATCCAGCAGGCGAACACAACCAGCGGCGTAGGTCTGAATCTGGTTTTTCTGGGTACCCCGGACCTGGCGCCGCGGCCCCTCATCGTGGACAACCCGAACGAGCTTCCGGGGAAAGATTTCGCTCACCGCTGGGATCCAACCAAGATCGCGCCCTCCGGTTTCTTCCCTGAGTTTGACGGCGCCGGGAGCCGGAACTTCCTGGCCGGTTACGGCACGTTCAACAACGACATCACGCTGACCAAGCAGCTCGCCGTGACCGAGCGCGTCAAGCTGGAAATCCGGACCAGTTTTTACAACCCCTTCAACCAGGTCAGACGCACCAGTTACAACGCCTCGGTCACGTTCAAGGCTCGCGGTCCGCGTTTTGCAGACGGCTTCTACGTTTACAATACACCCGAGCAGCAAGAGGCACGACTGCGCGCCACCGGCCAGAGTGATCCGCGGGTGCTTTACAACACCTATCGGGGTGGGGTGGGGCACATGAACGTGACTGCGGTCGAGCCCATGCGCATTATCGAGATCGGCATGCGCCTGCGTTTCTAGCCGCCTCGGGGAACTTCGGGCTGGTTGCCGGGCGACGGGCCGCGCTCAAGGCTGGCCGGAGCCCGCTACTGGGGCGCCGGCGTCCGTAGGCCGCTGCACCGGGAACAGGGTGAACACGTAATCGGCGGTGGACTGATCGTACCCGATGACGCGGAACAGCCGCTCGGCTGCGCGGGCCAAGTGCTCATCCATCAGTTGCCCGGCTTGCTCGGCATCCCGGCGGAAGATCGCTTCCAGCACGGCGTTGTGCTCCCCCACGATGCTGGCTACCACATCGGAACGATTCACGGCCCGGCTGATCCAAACCTCGAGCAGAAGGCGCATGCCGTTCAACAGATGCTGGAGCACCGCGTTATGGCTTGCCCGCGCCAGCCGTATGTGATACTCGATGTCGTACTTGGCCGCTTCCGCCGGGTCGGCTACGGCATCAGCCATGTGCCTCATGACCACCTCGAGCTCCTGTCGGTCCGACGCATCATGACGCAAAGCGGCCAGACGCACAGCACCCACCTCGAGGACGCGTCGGGCTTCGACCACCTCGTGAACCTTGCAGCGATGAATCATCATGGCCAGCCCGATCAGCTTGCCCAGCACGGCGCTGCCCGGCTGCGCGACGTAGGTTCCGGACCCCTGGCGCACCTCCAGGGCGCCGATAAAGGCGAGGGACCGAATGGCCTCGCGCACGGTGGAGCGGCCAACGCCCAGGCGGTCGCACAGTGTCTGTTCGGTGGGCAGACGCGCGCCCGGCTCTGAGGTAGCAATCAACTGCGCGAGCCGAGAGGTGACTTCCAGGTGGAGGTCAGGCTTGTAGAGTCGGGAGTCCAGGATGCCGTGAAGCTGGGCCGGGTCGGCGGTGGGCGCCATAAACGTCTGACCTCTTTTCTCTTTCATCTCCATCGTACCGTTGAGGATAAGCCGCAGGCAAGCTGGGAATAAGACCTCGGAATTTGTACGATGGCCCGGCACGATCGGGGGTGGAGGCCGAAGTGATCCAGAAATCTGGCTTGACAGGATCAGACGTCAGATGTATATTCACCTGAGAAGGGATGGCCTTGGACTTGGAATCTTTGCACATCCGCTTCAGTCACCTGACTGGGCCAGGACGCGGCGTGTCAGCGTTGCCACAAGCGAACCTGCGATGACGGAGCCGATGCACGGTACCATGAGTCCCATCTCAGCCGCTGGCGTTCTGCGCCGCTTGCCTCCCGAGTGGCCCGACGATCTGCTGCCGGCAATTCGCGCCGAAATCGAGGCTTCGGGCAGCAAGCTGATCGTGCTGGACGATGATCCCACCGGCACGCAAACTGTTCAGAATGTCCCGGTCTTGACCCGCTGGGACGTGGACCTGCTGATGGCGGAGCTGCGCCACCCCGGCGCCACCTGCTACATTCTGACCAACTCGCGTAGCCTCGGCGGCGAGGAGGCCCGAAGGCTCGCCTCGGGCATCGTGGGCAATCTGGTGGCGGCTTCGGCACGGACGGGGCGCCCGGTCCGGGTGCTCAGCCGCAGCGACTCCACGCTTCGCGGTCATTTTCCGGACGAAATCGAGGGCATCGTGGAGGCCTTGGGATTCGAGCCGGATGCCCTGGTGCTGGCGCCGTTCTTCCTGGAAGGCGGGCGGCTGACGATCGGCGACGTCCACTACGTGCGCGAGGGAGAGGATCTGGTCCCCGCGGCGATGACGGAGTTCGCGCGCGATCCGGCCTTCGGGTATCGGAGCTCGAATCTGCGCGAGTGGGTCGTGGAGAAGACTGGGGGGCGAATCCGGCCGGAACGGGTGGATTCGCTGGCTCTGGAAGAAATCCGGCAAGGAGGGCCGGACCTCGTGTTGGAGCGGCTGCTGGCCGCGCCGCGCGGGAAGGTTTGGATCGCGAACGCAGCGGCGATGTCCGACGTGCAGGTCGCGGCGTTGGCGCTGCTCCGCGCGGAGCGTCGCGGTCTCAAGGTATTGTGCCGCACGGCGGCGTCGTTCGTGCCTGCCTACGGCGGCCTGGAACCAGCCGCTCTGCTCGACGGCCACGACCTCTGTCCCGGCGGAGGCGGAGGGTTGATCCTCGTGGGTTCCTTCGTGCCGCGCACGACACGGCAGCTCGCCGAGCTGCTCTCACGCGGCGACTGCGCGTGGCTCGAACTCGAGGCGGCAGCGCTGCTGGATGTGGAAGAACGACCGCACGAGGTTGGCAAGGCCGGGGAGTTTGCTTCCAGGACGATGGCCGAGGGGCGTCACGCCGTGGTCTACACCAGTCGCCAAGTGATTCATGGTCGCACGCGCGAGGAAAGCCTGGTGATTCAGCGCACAATGTCGCAAGCTTTGATCGAGGTGGTGCGCCGACTCGAGGTGCAGCCGCGGTTCCTGGTGGCCAAGGGCGGCATTACGGCGAGCGACGTCGCGACGGAGGGGCTGGGCGTGATCCGAGCTGAGGTCCTCGGTCCAATCGTGCCCGGGGTGCCGGTTTGGAAGCTGGGACCGGAGAGCCGGTTTCCCGGGATGCCGCTCGTGGTTTTCCCGGGCAACGTCGGGGGACCCGAGTCCCTGGTTGAAACTTTGCGGCGCCTGGAAGGACGGCGCCGGGAGGACGCGCCATGCTGAGGCCTGGCGCCGCGCCCGTCCGGCTTCCGCTGGCAATTGGCGTAAAGGCGAGGATTGAACCACACTCGATCCATTACCAGGAGGTTTGAAATGCTGCTGCGCATGATGATACTGGCGCTCATCCCCGTCGCCATCTGGGCCCAGGGTTCAGGCGCGACGGTGACGGGTCTGGTAACCGATGCCTCGGGCGCCCTCGTGCCCGGGGCGACGGTAACGGTGACCAATCGCGGTACCGCAGTCGCGAGCCGGACGGAGACCAACGAGGCCGGGCTTTACATTCTCCCCACACTCATCCCCGGCTCATATTCTCTCGAGGTGCAAAAGCCCGGTTTCAAGACGTACCGCGTGGATAACTTCACTCTGGAAACAGGTCAGAAGCTTCGCCTGGACGTGGTGATGCGGGTGGGCGAGGTGCGCGAACAAGTGGAGGTGCAGGCGGCCGTCACGCCTCTCCAACAGGAAACAGCGGAGATCAGCAAGACGATCACGTCCACGGAACTGCGGAACATCCCGCTCAGCTTCCGAACGGCCTACGGCTTAATGGTGCTCACCCCCGGGATCGCAAGCAGCGGCAACGATCCAAGCATTATTGGGTCGGATGACCACGTCAGCATCAATGGCAGCAGAAGAGGAGGAAACGCCTTTTACATTGACGGAGCTCCCACCACGCACATTGGCGGAATTCCCGAGCGGCTGGGCTCGATCGAGGCAGTGCACGAGGTGAAGATCCTGACCAACACCTATTCCGCCGAGTACGGCCGGACATCGGGAGGCTTTGTGATGATACAGGTGAAATCGGGGACCCAGCACTATCACGGGTCTCTTTACGAATTTCACCGCAACAGCGCCCTCGATGCGGCCCAGTGGGAGAATAACGCGCGCGGTATCCGGCAAACCGCGCTGCGGCGTAACGAGTTCGGGGGCACGCTGGGCGGGCCCTTCCCCCGGCTGCGCGACCGGCTGTTCTTTTTCGCGAGTTATGAAGGCCTGAGGGATAACATCCCGAGCACCACGACGCGCACAATCCCCGATCCTGCCATGCGCACGGGCGATTTCTCGGCCTCCCCCGTGGTGGTCAGCGATCCTTTGGCAGGCGCGCCTTTTCCCGGCAACGTGATCCCGCCCAGCCGGTGTGACCGGGCGGCGTTGAAGTTCATGGCATTGTTTCCTCAGCCCAACGCGACTGGCGTATACGACCCGAGGTACGGCATCCGGACGCTGAACTGGGTCCTGGCGCTTCCGCGAAGCGATAACAAGAATTACGGCATCACGCGGTGGGACTACAATCCTACCGAAAAACAGAAGCTGTTCGTGACCTTTTCCCACATTAACGAAGGCCCCCGCATTCTCGCACGAGACTTCGACAATGTACTCATCACGACAGTCGGGCCGCGATACCGCAATATCCGGCGCCTGACCATGGGCTACACCCGCTTCATACGAACGAATCTCATCAACGAGTTCATCGCCGCCTCGCAACGCGATCCGCGAGTAATCGAGCCGTGGTTTCCGAACTTCGATGTGACCAAGGAACTGGGTATCGCGCGGCGAATCGGAACCACGCTCCCTGTGATTACGATCTCTGGTTTCGGCAATTTCGGCAATAGCAGTGTTCAGCGGTGGGTTCATCAGCCCTCGAGCCTGCAAAATATCGTTACCTCGACGCGCGGAGCACATGCCGTGCGCGCAGGCGCTCAGCTCTCCCAGAACCAGTTCTGGTACATCTCGGCGGGGAACACCACGGGCACCTATACCTTCAACGGCGAAATCACCGGCTCAGGCGCCCGGGGCCGCGATAATCCGGTCAACGCACTGGCCGACTTGGTATTGGGTGCAGTAAAGACCTCCAGCATCAACGTGTCCCAGATTCCCGTGTGCCGTGTGAATTACAATTTCGCGGCGTTCATCAATGACGACTGGAAGCTTACCAGCCGCCTGACGGTCAACCTGGGCCTGAGGTACGCGTTCGAGACCAAGCAGATCGTAAAAAACAACGTGTACTCTCGCGTGGATCTGGACACGGGCGAGCTGCTGGTGGCAGGTCGGAACGCTTCGCCCAATCTCAACTTGCAGAATCACTACCTGAACTTTTCCCCTCGACTGGGCGCTGCCTTCGCTCTGACCCCCAAGACCGTTCTCCACACCGGCGCCGGGGTGTTCCGCTCGAATTTCTGGGTGGATAACGGCGGAATGGTCAGCTATCCGGGCTGGACGGGCACGGTGGTCCAGGTAGATCAAGGTTTGGGGCGAGCTCAGCCCTTCCGGTTTTCGGAGGGCTTCCCCGTCGAGCAGGTGCCGGCGGTGGTGGACCCCTTGAAACTGGCTGCGGAAGCCAGCCTCAGCCGGCCGCTGTCAGTCGCCGCGGTCACCTACAGTCCGAAAGACAAGGTGCCGCTCATTTACCAGTGGAACTTCGGCATCCAGCGAGACATCGGTTGGGACACGGTGGTGGACGTATCCTACGTGGCCAGCCGGAGCCTCTGGCTTTCCCGCACGATCCCGGTGAACAATCCCCGACTCGAGCGGGCCTCCGAAGTCGTGATCCAGCGGGTACCCATTCAACAGGTACGACCGTATCCGCGATACTCGGCGTTCAACGCCGTGTTCTACGATGCGCGTGCTGCCTATCACTCTCTTCAAATGCGCGCCAGTCGTCGTTTCCGCGCCGGCCTGGCGCTGGACGCCAACTACACTTTTTCCAAGAATCTCGATACCGCCTCGAACCTGTCGGACTCGTTCCAGATTCCATGGCAGTTCCACCACGAGCTCGAAAAGGGGTTGTCCGGGCTCGATCGCACCCACATTCTTAGCGCCGGTTGGGTTTACGAGCTGCCGTTCGGGCGGAACAGGCGCTTCTTCTCCGACCGGAAGTTGCTCGCGGCCTTGCTGGGTGGCTTCGAATTCAACGGAATCTTCAACGCCTCCACCGGGTTGCCCTTGAACATACGGCAGAACAACACGAATCTGATCCTCTCGGCCCAGCGGCCTGACGTGATCGATCCCAGTAGGCTGGACGGGCGGCTGAGTCGGCCCGAGGAGGCGGGTCCAGGGGCGCGGCGGTGGTTGATTTCGCCCACCGCACCCGACTCCCCGTTCCGTCCTTCCAGCCCGCTCGGTTTCGGCAACCTGGGCCGCAACACGAGTCGGGAGCCAGGCTTCTGGACTTTCAACCTTTCTCTCTTCCGCTCTTTCCCGTTGACCGAGTCTGTCAAGTTCGAGCTGCGCTTTGAGGCCTTCAATGCTTTGAACCATGTCAACTATCTCGAGCCGGCCAGCACGAACATAGATACTCCCGCCTATGGGCTCATCCAGGCCTCGGCGCCGGCGCGCCAGATCCAGGTGGGGGCGCGGCTTTCGTTCTGAAGGAGGAACAGATGAAAACCTGGCTGGGGCTCCTGTTAGCAACCGCGACGCTGTCGGCTCAGGAGATCACGGTGTCGAGGACACGGTTTCTGCTCGACGGGAAACCGTTTCCCTTCACGGGAGTGAGCTTTTTCAACGCCATTTACAACCGCCCCTTCAACGAATCCGACGCGGCTCGTCGCGAGTGGTTGCGCAAGTTCGCCCGCTACGGCATCAACGTGCTGCGGGTGTGGGCCCAGTGGGATAACCCGCGCGGGTTTGTTGATTCGTGTCCCACCTGCACGCTGTATCATCCCGACGGCTCGCTAAGGCAGGAGCACCTGGCAACACTGAAATCGCTGCTGCGCACGGCGGCGGCCGAGTCCTTCGTCATCGAGCTGACGCTGTTTTCGCAGGAGAGCTGGCGGGCGGGCATTCGACTGCAAGAGGCTCCCATGGAGAAAGCCGCGGAACAGTTGGCGCGGGAGCTGCTGCCCTATCGTAACTTGACCTTTCAGATCTGGAACGAGTTCTCGCACCACACCGTGCCGCTGATAAAGATCATCAAGGGCATAGATCCCCGGCGTCTGGTCACGAACTCTCCGGGAGGGGCGGGAGTCTTGACGGCGAGTCCAGACGAAATGGCCCTCCTTGACTATCTGACCCCGCACACCAGCCGGCAGCGAGCCGGTCGGCCATGGGAAATCGCGCTGGCCGAAATCCGTTACCTGCTCGCGCGTTACCGGAAGCCCGTGGTGGATGACGAGCCCGCACGCACCGGCACGCCGCAGTTTGGCGGGCCGCCCGAACCCACTTTTCCCGAGGACCACATTCTTCAGATCTATCGCGTGTGGCAGGAAGGCGGCTACGTGATCTACCATCACGATATGTTCCAAGTTCCGGGCTCCGGCGCCGTGCCGCCCTCTGGGATTCCGGATCCCGAGTTCAGCGCCTATCACCGCCGCGTCTTCGAGTTTCTCTCCCGGAGAGATCGCTATGCACCTTGGCAGCCGTAGTTGGCGGCCGCTCGGGGCCGGACAGCGGGGTAGCTCTCGGCGGCGCGTCGTGCGGCGGATTTGAAGGAGGACTTGCCATGTCGGTTGCCCAACCCGGCGCGATTCCCGCGCATGAGGACCGGATGCGTTTCGAGCTTTTCTGGCGTCCTTTCCGCAGCGACCCGAGTTCGGTGGTGGACGTCCTGCCGTTTCACCGGGAGTATCCGGCCCTGTTGGAAAGCTGCGAGAAGATGGCCTACCTGATCCGTAGTTACTCGGTCTTCAGTATGACCTGCGCGAGTTTGGGCCATCCCGGTGGCAGTTTCTCGGAAGCGGAATTCCTGGCCGTGCTTTATAACTACGTACTGCGCTATCGTCCCGAAGATCTGTCCTGGCCCATGCGGGATGTTTTTTATCTTTCGAAGTGCCATGCCTGTCCGGCTTATTATGCTGCTCTGGCCCTGGTGGGTTATTTTCCGGTGGAGCGGTTGAAATTTTACGGGCAGTGGGGATCGGGCCTCGAGTCTCATCCCGACGCGCTGGTGACGCCCGGAGTGGAGATCAGCGGGGGTTCGCTGGGCCAGATTCCCGGCGTAGCCGTGGGCCGGGCCCTCGGGATCCGCCGCAACGGTCCGGAACATAACGACCGGATGGTGTATGTGCTGCTGGGCGACGGCGAATGCAATGAGGGCGCAGTCTGGGAAGCCTTCATGGCCGCGGCCCACTACGGGCTGGACAATCTGACATTCGTGATTGACTATAACAAGGTCCAGGCCAAGGGGTTCGTCCACCAGGACATGAACATCGAACCGCTGGCCGACAAGTTGCGGGCCTTTGGTCTGGATGTTTACGAGGTTTCCAACGGCCACAACGTGGCCGAGCTGGTTGACCTGTTCACCAGGCTGCGGCAACACCGCTGCGGCAAGCCGATCGCCGTAGTTTTGCATACCATCAAGGGCAAAAAGGTTGGGCAGTGCCAGTACAACCCGAACTGGCATACCTCGGCGCCTCGCACGATCGAAGCCGCGCGGGCGTGGTTGCGCGAGCTCTGGCACCAGGACGGCAAGCGGCTGGGGGCGCCGGAAGCCTTCGTCGAGTCGCTGGGCGCCGCGATGGAGATCGTTGCTCCGCTGCACCCGGACGTGGAGCAGGTGGTGGACCGGCAGGCCTGAGGAGGACCCGATATGGCGCAATTCACGATACCCGAACGCGAAGCGACCAAGGAAATGCGCTATCAGATGGGCTATGTCCTCAGCGACCTGGCCCGGGAGAATCCCCGCATCGTTGCGGTGGACGCCGACTTGCGCAGCTCGTCCGGCCTTCATATCCTCGAGCATTTCCATCCGGACAAGTTGATCAAGGTCGGCATCGCTGAACAGAATCTCATCGCTGTGTCCGCAGGGTTGTCGCAGGAAGGATACATCCCGTTCCCTTGCACTTTCGATGCCTTCTGCCGCCGTTTCATGGACCAGCTTTACGTGACCGTGGCATACACGAACCTCAACGTGAAGGTTCTGGGGGCTTACGCCGGACTGTTCACGGGCAAGGCGGGCGCCACGCACCAAAGCGACAAGGAGCTAGGCCTGCTGTTGCGCATTCCGAATTTGCGCGTGATCGAGCCCGGCTGCAACCTCGAGATGGCTCAGGCTTTGCGCTGCGCGGCGGAGACGCCCGGGCCCTTCTATCTGCGCATCGTGCGTTGCGAAGTCGAGCACAACGAACTTTTCGATGGTTATCAGTTTCAGTTGGGCAAGGGTGTGCGAGTTGTTGATGAAGGCGACGAGGTTGGACTGGTGACGACCGGATACATGATCCGCACCGGGAAGGCGGCGGCACGCAAGTTGCTGGCGCGCGGCGTCGGAGTTCGCCTGGACCATCATCCCACGCTCAAGCCGTTCGATCGCGAATTGCTGTACGACATGGCGCGCCGCGTGGGGGTGATCCTTACCCTGGAGAATCACTGCACGAGCGGAGGCCTGTACTCGCTGGCGGCGGAGGCGCTGGCGGCGGAAGGGATGGCGGTCCGCGTGGGGGCGATCGGCACGGATCCGGAGGACTTCATCCACACGGGGCACGTCAACGATTTGTTGCACCGGTATGGCATGACTTCGGACCACGTTGTCGAGAGAGCACTGGCGTTACTGAAAAGGAGTTCCTGATGGATGATCTGGCTTTTTTCAGCCGGTATATGGCCATGACAGGCACGCCGAGTCTGGAGCCTGAGCCGGCGGGCGATCCCGGCTTGGTGGGGAAGACCTTGGGCATGGTCCACGGCTCGATGTGGATCGCGCCGTTTGCGACCTTTTTTGCGCGGCGTTTGTTGCCGGGCGTCAAGCTGGTCAGCGTGGGCAATGACGCGGTGCAGTTGAATTTCATGCAGGCCCACCGGCAGGGACTTCCCTGCCCGCCCCAGGCGAATATTGATTTGTTCGTATCCTATGCGCGGCAGCTTTGCGAACTCTACCGCCCGGACGCGATCCTGATCACCTGCTCGACCATGAACCGCGCCTTCCGGGCGGTGCGCGAGGCCATGGAGTCCCTGGGGGTGCCGGTCGTCCAGATTGACGAGGCCATGATGGAAATCGCGGTCCAATGCGGCGGAGCAGTGCTGGTGATCGCTACCCATGGGCCCACAGTGGCCAGCACGCAGGCCCTGCTCCGCGAGACAGCTCAACGGCTCGGCCGAGAGGTTAGCTTCGAGGGGGCGACGGTGGAGGAGGCCTTTCACCGGCTGGGTCGCGGCGACGTCCAGGGTCACAACGAGCTGATCGCCGATGCGATTCGCCGAGCGCAGGCCGGGCGCCGCATCGCAGTGGTGGTCTTGGCCCAGCTTTCCATGGCCGTGTTCAAGCTTTCTTACCCGGACACGGAGAAAGTGTTGGGCGTGCCGGTGCTCACGAGCGCCGAAACGGGATTCGCGCGCGTGCGGGAGATCCTGTTGGCTCGATCTTAACCGGGCGCACGTGGCCACCGAAAGGGGAATCGCCAGTTCGCAGAGCCGGGGTTGCAGGCTGGCCGCTGCCTTCTCGCGAGATCTCCTTCCCATTCCCGGTGGTTTGGCCAGTGGTCCAGGATGACGTCATGAGAACTCAAATCAAGAAGTGGGGCCTGTGCTTGATGATGATGCTGGCCACCACGCTCATTTATCTCGATCGCCAGGCGGTCGGCCTGGTGGCCACCGACATCAAGCAGGAGCTGGGTATTGACAACGCCGGGCTGGGATGGGTGTTTGCGGCCTTTTATTATTCCTACACGCTGGGACAGTTCGGCGTCGGGCTTCTGCTCGATCGCTACTCGCTGCGTTGGTTTTACGGCGGCGCCATCCTGGCGTGGGCGGGCGCTTCCGCTCTCACGGGCCGGGCGCACAATCTTGCTACACTGGTGGCCTTTCGCATCCTGCTAGGGATCGTCGAATCGGGCAACTGGCCGGGCGCCATGCGGATCGTCTCCCGGTACTTGCCACCCCGCGAAAGGCCGCTGGGCAACGGCATTTTCACCAGCGGCACCAGCGTGGGAGCGCTGATCGCGCCGGCTCTGGTCCTGGGCCTGTCCGAATGGGTGGGCTGGCGTCACTGCTTCACCGCTCTGGGGCTGTTGGGAGCGATCTGGTATGCGGGCTGGATCCTGGCCACGCGCAGCCCGGAACTGGCGCAGGTCTGGCGCGCCCAGCCCGGCGAGAAAGAACAGACCAGTAACTGGCAGATCTATCGTTCCGTAGTTTCGCTGCGACAGTTCTGGCGCGTTTTCGTGATCACCATTTCGGTAAACCCGACGCTTTACTTTTTTTTGAATTGGCTGCCTATCTATTACCGGCAAGAGGGCGGCTTAACGGCCGGCGCGCATTTGGCCGGCATCCTTACGCTGACGTATCTGGCGTTGGACATCGGCTACTTGAGCTGTGGCCTGGTGGTGCTGCTGTTGAGCCGCCGCGGTCTCTCTCTGCGCGCGGCGCGGAGGATCGTGCTGCTGGGCGCCTCGCTGAGCATTGCGTGCGCCGGCTTGGTCGGGCTGGGGGGGTCTGGGCCAATTGCTTCGGTGTTGTTGATTGTGGCGGTATTCGGGACAGGCCTCTGGATATCCATGTACCTCACTCTCGCTCAGGAAGTCAGTGCTGCCTACGTATCCACGGCGGCGGGATTGCTGGGCGGCAGCGGTTCGCTGGCGGGCGCGCTTTACATGCAGACCGTCGGACGCGTGAGCCAAGCCACGGGTTCCTTTGTTCTGCCTTTTTCCATCACCTCGGTCATGGCGGCCGCTGCGGCCGCTGCCGGCTGGCTCGCCACGCGACGGGAACCTCACGCCTGAGACGCCGGGCTTCTCTCGTATAGGTAAACCGCCCGCGACGCTCCGACGGAGGGAGCGTGAAGAAACGACTAACTACGCCGCCAGCAACCTCTGAGGATTGAGACACGTCATCTGGCGTAAGTGATCCCGGTCAAAACCGAGGGCTCGCAGGCCCTCGGCAAAAAGCTTCAGGCATTCCGGGGGCGGGGGATTATCCGGCTGGCCGGAATCCGTGGCGAGCACTGTGGCTTCCACGCCCACCTGGGCGATGGTGTCGGCAATTGCCTCCAGGGGCACGTGTCCGCCCCGATGGGTCGTCGAGTTATAACAACGTTCGAACATCACGCCGCGTGCGGCCAGCTCTTTCTGGAGGCTGACCGGATACTCGGTGACGGGCCATTCCGGATGAGTGACCACGAGCCTCTCGATGCCCAACTCGCACGCGCGCACAATCAAGGGCAGGGCCTCCTCGGGACTCAAATGTCCGGTGCACAGGATGGCCCGGGCAGACGCCATCTGCGCCAGAATTTCCTCGACCTCAGGCCGCAGGCGCCCGTCCCCGTCCAGAACCGTGAGGCCGCCCTCCTCGCCGCGGCGCCGCCGATGATTGAGCGCCGAGCGGGTGGGCATCCAGATGAGCCGGGCGCCCATGGCGAGCGCTGCGCGAACCGCCGCAGGATTCAACCCACCAACCGTCTCGTTGAGGACGAGGCCGCCGAACACGGGCAAGCCCGGAACAATCTTGCTGACCAACCAGGCCCGTTCTGCCGTCGAAAAGTGGTGGTTCTTGATGACGATCCCGCCCAGACCGGCGCTGGCCGCCTCGCGGGCGAGTTCGAGGTCGTCGAAGCGGCGCGGATCCAGGTCCGGCGCACTGTGTAGGTGCATGTCAATAGCGCCATGCAACCAGTCAGGCAGTTTCATAAGGCCTTTGTGTGCAGGCAAGACCACGGAATCCGATCGGTTCCGGCGCTGAGTCCTCGACCCGAGACGCTATGTTTGCATCGCGGAATGCAGCGGGATCCGAGGTGACCGTCGTTAGCCAATGGCATCGCTGCCTGCTCGAAACTCGTCTTTGCGGTGAGGATTCAAAGAGTCACGGGTATATGAAGGGGGCCGTGCGAGACCACCGCATCGAGCAGGAATCGGACCGCGCGTTCGAAGTGGGCGTGGATCAAACGTTCCGCAGCTTCGCCGTCGCCTCGCTTGAGCGCATCAAGAATCACCAGGTGGTCCTGGTGAGAGGAAAGCACCTTGGCCGGAATCTCCAGTGAGAGGGAGCGAAACCGGCGGAAGTGCTCGTGAAGGGATTCGATCACTCCGGCGAGCACGCGATTCTCGCAGGATTCCACGATGAGACGATGTACTTTGACGCCCGATTGCGAAATGGCTTTCAGATCCGCATTTTCGCCCAGCGTGTAGCTTCGCAATTCTTCTTCGAGCGCCGCGATGCGAGAGGCCGGGATCGTGCCCGCGACCTGGCGAGCCGCAGCGCCCTCGAGCAAGCTTCGCACTTGATACATCTCGCGGATCTGCCGCAAATCCAACCGGGAAACCAGAGTCCCCAGACGCGGATGAATCTCAACGAAGCCCTCCTTCTCAAGCCGGAGGATAGCCTCTCGCACGGGTGTGCGACTGAGCCCAAGCCGTCGCGTGAAGGGTTCCATCCGAATGACCTCACCCGGGCGGAGACGACAACTCAGGATTTCCTCCTTGATGACGCGGTAGGCAGTATCCGCTCCGGATTCTTGGTGGGCAGAGCTTCTCGCTTTCACACCGGTCCGAGCCATGGCCAGTGGTACGCTAACGGTATTTTGCCTTCCGTCGGCACCCATCATCATAGCGCATCGAGCCGGCGAGCGTCACCCGCAGGCCGGCATCCCTGTCTCCGGGGCAGGCCACCTCGCCGGAACCGCGCGGGAACCGGCGCGAGCTTCCCGCCCGGGCCCCCGTCGACTGGTGGCGTCCGATGACCCGTTCCATCGGGTTTCCATGGGCCAGGCTGCGGCCAAAGGGATAACCGCGTTCGCCGGCGAGCCCGAGCCTCAGCGGACGGGAATACCCCCGCCCAGCGTGCATGGCTGCGGACAGGCGAGGCGGGCCCGTTCCGTGCTTCAGCATGAGGGCGCGGCGTGGATCCGCGTTGAATCGCGCCCGGGTTGGCCAACCCGGTTCGCGGTCGGTGGCTTTAGGTCTGAAGGGGTCAGCTCGGACCCTGACCTGGCGAACCTGAGCCGGCAGCTCGGCGAAGGCTCGCCGCAACAGGTGGGATCACCAGGCTGGACACGTTGGTGTCGCCAGGGTGGTGGCTACGCAACAAAAGCGAGCACAGGCTGGCGGCCGCAGGATATCCCGGCAACCCTGTCCAGTAGTGAAAGACTCCGTTGTAGCGTAAGGGTTCCGTGGTCTCGATTCCCCCAAGGCCTAGGCAGGAGCGACAAGACCAAAGTTTCCACAGCATCACTGACACTGGAGCGATGGTTTCTCCGCAGGAACCGGATACGCCTCGAGGAAGAGCCCCGCCGGCCGATCCGTGGCGCCCCCTGCCCGATTAGGGCCTCGGCGCCTCCTTGAGTCAAGCCAACGCCATCGTTGGCTGCGGGGAGATTTTGAGGTTCTCGGGGGTATTGCAGTCAACCCCCTTCAAAGCGGTTTACGTGCCAAGACCATACTGGCATCCGCGACCCCAGCTCGCAGGCCTGCATGCCGCCCAGGGTGTCCTGATGACGCAGGATTCAGGTCGCGACACCGTCGCGGCCCGGAGGTTGCAAACTTCAGGACGTCGTGCTACGATCCTCATTTTCGTGCTACGATGGCGTGCACTTTCCTCAACCCTCACAGACCTTCCACCGGATCGGCCAGCGCCCTGTTGCTGGTGATCCTGGCGGCTGCGCCGGCCCGGGCCCAGACCGCCGCCGCGCCGCCGGAATCGGCCACGGCACTTCGGGAACCTGGCGACCGCAAATCCGCGCCGGCGGGGTCTTGGGCGACTGGGAACTGCCGGCCTCCCACAACGCTGACAAGTCGCGCGGTTACCGCGACACCGATCCCACCATGGGCCTTAGCCTGTTCCGAAAAGGTTACCCCTTCTGCCTGAACCCCCTCAACATCGAATTGGAGCGCTACCCCAGTCATTACCGATCCTGCCGGGCCGCCTGCCGAAATTCCAACAACCGGTTCGGATTCTCGCTCGGCGGCCACGCCTTCAACGAAGATCTTTACGGCGGCAAGCAGAATCCCCGGACGCCGGGCGACCGGCTGATCGGCACGGCTGCGCTGCACGAAGCTCTGCGCAGCTTCGGCATACTCACGGTTCGTTTCGGGCGCCAGCGCCACACCTGGGAAACCCAATCCACCAGCGGTTCGTTGCGCGTCTCCAACGGTGCGATAGCAGGCCGCTATGTGTTCCCTGCTGCGGACGCCAACACCAGCTACGTTTACGATCCCAGGGTCATTCAGCTTTCCACGCCCTCCTACACGCGGCTGCCCCAAGATGCCCAAATGGATATTCATGCCCTGCGCGGACATATGATTGCCGCCGGCGTCACCTGTCTTGCGGTCCGCCGCCGTTCGCTGCCCCTGAGTCCGGACCGGCAGCGCACGATGGCGCGCCCCGATTGCGACACCGGCCAAACAGCCGGTTGCTTCAGGGGGCAGTACAAGTTCGCCGGAGTGAAGGCACCGTGTCGTTCGGACCGCGGCGGGAAGCCTCGAGCTAACATGACGTCTTCGACGGCGGGTTCATCTACAACGCTCCCGGCTGTTTTATCGAAGTTCGCCTCACTTCCCACTCCGGGCGCTGAAGCCGCACCATGAAACCACAGATGCAGAAGAGGACCTTCCTGGCACTACTTGCATGGCTGGCGCTGGGGTGCCTTCAAGCTGTCGCCCAGGCGCCGGATGAAATCTGGAACCACTTTGTGGAATGGGGGCGCAACCCGCCTGCCAACCCGGGCAACAAGTCCATGATGGAGCTCTATGTCGGGCAGCTCATCGCGGAAGGGGTTTCGGAGCAGGAGGCGCAGCGGCGCGCCAGGCTGATTTCTGGAGTGCTGCGCCAGAAAAGCCGTGCCAACAACGTCTTTTTCTGGGACACGATGTTTCGCATCCGCAGCGGTCCGGAACGTCCCCTGAAGCTGCTGGTCGAGGCGGTCCGCGACTTGCGGCCCGGCCGGGCTTTGGACGTAGCTATGGGCAACGGGCGCAACAGCGCCTTTCTGGCATCTCAGGGATGGCAGGTGACCGGATACGACGTTTCTGCGGAAGCCCTCGCCGTTGCGCGCCGCCGGGCAGGAGCGCTGGGCGTCAACTACGAAATTCTCCAGTGCGATCATCGGGAGTTCGACTTCGGACGCGAGCGCTGGGACCTGGTCCTGCTCTCCTATATCGTTGCCGACGAAGACGACCTTGACCTGGTGTTCGGGAAAAAACTATGGGATTCGCTCCGGCCTGGCGCGCGGATCCTGTGCGAGGGCAACTTCTGCGAGCGGTTCATCCGGACGCTTTTTCCGCCCAAGCTGCCCGGTTTTCGGCTGGAATTCTACTCCGACGGGGAGGAGCTGCGGGAGGACTGGGGCTGCGGAAGCACCAAAGGTCGCGTGATCCGCGCCGTCGTGCGGAAGAACCCTTAGTGCCGCAACACAAGAGGCCCGCCCGCCGTATCCGCTGACCCCCGCCGCTCGCCGGCGGCAGCCACAAGCCTGTATTTCATCGGAAAGAGATAACGGTCCAGGTGGCGCCATCCTGCGCTGCCTGACACAAAGCCGATGTTCGGGTAGGCCAACTGCGCCAGGATAGTGTCAATGCCGTGCGGCATGTCCTCGTCCCCGGTCGCCCAACGCGCCCGCGGCGCACCGAACCGATCCAGGCACATGCCTGCGTAATGAATGAGCAGGTCGAAGAGGCCACCGCCGCTCTTCGCAGCGTCGAACGCCCAAGGTCCCCAGGGCGGCGCGGCGCAGGGGCGGCGGACCGTCGCCGAGCGAACTGCTGCCAGTTCTCCCCTGCGGACCCGTTCGGCCATCGGGCAATAGCCGGAGAGAAAACGCAGGACCCTGGGTGACCGTCAGCACCCGGCCGCGTCGTTGCGTTTCAGCGATCATTTCATCACGAGCGGCCCCGTCCCAAGCATAGGCTTCTCCGGCAGCACGTGCTCTCTGGCGCCAACCGCCGCCGGCGCCGCCGGGGCATGCAAATGCGCGGGCAGGCAAATGTCCACGGCGTCTACAACCGGATGGGCGGCGGCTTCGTCTGTAGTGCGATACCGCCCCAGACCCGAGGAATCCAGGCGCTGTCCCGGGCTCCCGATGATGCCTTCGATAGCGCTGTGATCGCCCGAAAGCCGCTGTTCGTCCTGATCCATCACCGCGAGCAGCTTCAGGCCCGAGGTGCGCCCCGGCGCCCTCCGGCGCGTGCGTCGTTGACAAGTCGAGATGTCCGGTTTTGATCACACTGGATCTGTCCGGTTTCACCAGGCGGCCCTTTGGGTTCTCCCCTTCGAGAGGGCCGCAAGGATAGTCTCCTTCAGTGTTTTTCGCCGTCGCGGTCCGCAGCGGTCCGCCGCGGGCGTCCAAGCGACCCACCACCTGCGGGAGCCGGCGCACCGATGCCGCACCCTTCACCGCCCCCGCCACCGTGAACTGCCGGTTGACGTCGGCGAGGTAGCCCTCCCGCAAGAACCGGCTCGCCTCCTCCAGGGTGCGGATCCCCGCCAGCCGCGGCTCCTGCGGCAGCCGCCCCAGCCACGTCCCGAAGTGTTGCTCACTGCGCCCCCGCGCCTGCGGCCACCAGGCCGCAATCATCGGCACCCCCAACTCCTTCCTCGCCCTCCCCACCTTTGTCAGCCGGTGCTTGTCCGCCTTCTCGCCCGCCTTGGCGTCACGAAAAACTGAGTTCCCCGATCGCTGTACAGCACGCGAAACATACCTGGGTCTCAATCCCCTCCCGCAGGGCCGCCATTACCGCCCGCGCGGATCCCTCCTCCGCCAACGGCGCGTAGTAGATCTGGCTGGTGGCGTCGTCCACAATCACCAGCAGGCCGTGCCGGCACTCGTCCTGGAACCACCAGTGTCTCAGCCCCCCGACCTCCAAGCGGACAGATCGTGTGAGAATTGGACCGGAGAGGTCACAGGTTAAGGATACGGTCGGTCCACGCGGGCTTGACGCGCTGTTGATATTCTGCTAGCATACCATATGGGCACCAGCCGACCGGAGGCCCGGGGGGCGATGCCGCCGGCCTTTTGCGTCCGCGTTGCCCGTGAAGCGAACAATGGCTGCCTCCTGGACGGTTTGGGCGCACAGCCACCCCACTGTCTCACACCGCCCATCTCTCCGCCAGCGCATCCCATCCTGCAATGCAAGCTGGAGTCGAACGCTTGCTTGGCCGGAGTCCGGCGTTTTGCAGTGCAGGTGACCGTGACCACGCGATCCGAAACCAGCGACCCGCGTGGTTCCGCCTGCAAGTTGTTCCGCAGCGCTGCCTTCGATGGGCGCCCGGCTTCCACCGGTTCTGCGGGACCTGGCGAACGGCCCCTGCCATACAACGGGTTCAGAGATACACTTGGCGGAACCCTCATGATCACGCGTATAAGCCCGGGCCGCAATCGAACCCTCCTTTTCATCCACTGGGGCGACATACGGGCCCTGGCGAGCAAGCGCGAACAGCTCCGCGTGTCGGCGGATGTCGCCAGCGGCTTTCCATTCAGCCTGGGCCTGCCCGGCAACACCCCCCAGACGCAGGCGACGCCCCCGCTCGCTCATCCGCTGGACGAGCCCCGGCCTGGAAGCGTGAGTCGCCGGGCGTGCCGGTTCGAGACCCATGCGTTCCGGTCGACTGTGCCTGCTGTACACTGCAGTTCGGGACGCAACATCCTCAAGGTGCCGTGCGCCCTCCAGATCAACCTTTCCCTAGTCCTCAAGGAGGTTTATGCGCTCGCTCCTGGTGCTGCATAGTCTCGTGTTGGTTGGCTGGGCAGCGGCAATCGAGGTCGCCACCGGCAAGATGCTGGGATCGGGCTACGACCCGCGTTGCTTCTATGTGCGCGAAGGACGCGGACCGTGGCGCAAAACGTACACCGGCAAACAGTATCGTCCGGAGGCCGCCGGGCGTCTGATGAACCTCCGCATCGCCCAGGGCATTTTTGACGATGAATGGCTGACGGAAGCCCCCTTCGACCCCGAGCGCAATACCGACCGTCTCATCGAAGCCCTGGACATCTACAAGGGCCACGGCATTCTGGCCATCAACGTCTCCTTGCAGGCCGGCAACGCCGGCTACGGCCGGGAGTGCGAGCTGGTCAAACGGCTGCCCCACGCGAAACTCGGTCCAGGCAAGGGTTGCCTGACCAGCGCCTTCCGACCGGACGGCAGCCTGAAGGAGGCGTGGATGAGGCGACTGCTGCGTTTGCAGCGCGAGCTGGACCGCCGGGGCATGATCCTCAACCTCATGTACTTCTACCAGGGCCAGGACGAGGTGCTGGAGGGTCCGGAAGCGATCCGGCGCGCCGTGGTCAACGCCACCGACTGGCTGATCGAGCACAATTGCCGCAACGTGATCATCGAAATCGCCAACGAGCACGATGTGAACACTTACGATCATGATGGCTACATTCACCGCGAGATGGGAAGCCTGATCCAGCTCGCCCGCGAGCGTTTTCTGGTGAAGAAAGCGCCCTTCCGCCTGCCCGTTTCGGCCTCCACCGACGGGCGCATGCGTGTCTACGACAGCGAGCGGCAGCATGCAGATCTGATCATCATTCATGGCAACCGACGCACACCCGAGGACAAGGGCAGACGGGTGGCCCAGTTAGTGGGGGATCCGGCGATGCCCGGGCCGATTTATACGAACGAGGATGACAACGGCCGCGACACGACGCCGGAGAATCTCGTCCGCGAGCTGGCCAGTTTCGACGCGGTTTTTCGGAGCGGCGGCAGTTGGGGATACATGCCGTGGCGTCAGGTGCAAATGTTCCCTTTCCGCTTCTATCGGCCTGCTCGCAGCACGCAGTTGCTGGCCGAGATGCCGGTCGAAGAGCGCGATCCTGCATATTTTCACGCGGTCCTCGAGCACATCCGCAAGGCCGTCTTCGTGCCTGAGGTGGCGGCGAAGCCGTGCAAGTTGGCCAGCCAATGACATCCATTACGCCCTGGCGGCCGTGGCTGGTTTGCGCGGTCCTGCTGATGGCCACTGCCCTCAGCTATCTCGACCGCCAGGCACTTAGTGTAGTCGCTCCGCTGGTGCGCGAGGAGCTGAGGCTCGACAACGCGCAACTGGGCCTGCTGCTTTCTGCCTTCTTTTACTCTTACGCGGCGATGCACCTTTTCGTGGGCGCCATTCTGGATCGCTTCAACATTCGCTACGTGTACGGCGCCTTCGTGGCGGCGTGGTCCCTGGCGCAGGCGTGCACCGGCGTAGCCAGAACCTTCGGCGCTCTTTTTGCCGGCCGGATGGCACTCGGAATTTTCGAGGCAGCGGCGCAGCCGGGCGCCGCCCGCATCATCGCCCGCCTGGTGCCCGCCAGGGACAGGACCCTGGCGAACGGCATCATGATGAGCGGCGGGAGCATTGGCGCCATGGTGGCGCCGCTCGTAATGATCTCGCTGGCAAGCGCCGTCGGCTGGCGGGCAGGATTCCTGCTGTTGGGAGGCATCGGGCTGCTTTGGGCGTTTTTTTGGGTTCTATGGTTCCGGCCTCCGGCCGAAGTGTTGAAGGGCCATCCCGCGGGAATTACTCAGGCGGAAGCCGACCGCTGGGGCGCGATCTTGAGAGGCCCGAGGTTCTGGGCGGGCGTGGCCGGCGCCGTGTTCGGGATTCCCATCATCCACATTTCTTCGTCTTGGGTCCCGACATTTTTTGTGCAGGAATGGAAGTTGCCGCTCACCGCGGGTCTCGGCGTGTATCTGTTTCTGGTCTATCTGGGCCTCGATCTGGGATTCGTGGGCGGCGGAGCGGCGGTCAGCCTTTTGGCGCGTCGTGGTTGGCGCGTGGGACGCGCTCGCAAGGCGGTGCTGGTGGTCTCGACCGCGTGCATGCTGTGTGCCTGCGCAGTTCCCTGGGCTCCGAGCGTCCCCGCGGCGGTGGCTCTGGTCTTCCTGCTGAACCTGGGGCGAGCTTCCTACGGGGCGAACTTTCTGGCCTTCAACCAGGATCTTGCGCCCGGCCGGGTGGGAACGATCGCGGGGTTGATGGGCGCCATTGGAGCCTTTTCCGGCGCGCTTTTGGTCTGGGCGGTGGGAGTACTTTCCAAGGCCAGTGGTTTCAAGTTTCCGTTTCTCATTGTGAGATTGTTAGCAGTGCTCGGAGTAATCCCGTTGCTCGCGGTGGACTGGGACAGGCCTTTGTTAGAGAAACGAGGAATCTCATGCGCGAAGTAGCCATCATACGTGGAGATGGCATCGGTCCCGAAATTTCCGAAGCCACCCAGCAGGTGCTGGAAACCGCCGGCGCCGCACTCCGCTGGCAGGAAGTCATTTTGGGACAGGAGGCCAAGCGGCGTTGGGGCAGCGAGCTTCCCGCCGAATCGGTGGAGAGAATCCGCCGGATCGGCGTGGCGCTCAAGGCGCCTCTCATTGCGGAGCCGCGAAGCGGCGGGCTCTGGATCGAAGGACATGGCGAGCGCCGTCGCTACCCTTCGGTCAACAACGGGCTGCGGCGCGAACTGGGCGCCTATGCGAATCTGCGTCCGGTGCTGGGCTTTCCGGGGGTCTCGGGCCGGTACCAGAATCTGGACATCATCCTCGTGCGCGAGCTCACGGAGGACACCTACGCCGGCATCGAGCGTCAACCGGAAGAAGGTCGTGCCGAAGCGGTCAAGCTCGTCACCCGCGAGGCCAGCGAGCGCATCGCACGCTTTGCCTGCGATTACGCTGTGCGCCACGGCCGCCGAAAGATCACGGCCGTGCACAAGGCCAACGTATTGCACCTTACCGACGGTCTGTTCCTCGAGAGCGTCCGGGGCGTAGTCGCCCAGCACCCGGAACTGAGCTTGGAGGACCGCATGGTGGACGCGGCCTGTTACTTGATGGTGAAAGAGCCCGGTTTGTTCGATGTGCTCGTGCTGCCCAACCAATACGGGGACATCCTTTCGGACTTGGCCGCCGGGCTGGTCGGCAGCCTGGGTCTGGTCCCGGGAGTGAACATCGGGCCGGGTGTGGCTGTGTTCGAGGCGGCGCACGGCGCGGCCCCGGATATCGCAGGAAAAGGAATCGCCAACCCGATCGGTCTCATCCTCTCAGGCGCCATGCTCCTGGATCACCTCGGTCAGCGGGAAGCTGCCGAGCGCGTCCGCCGCGCCGTGGCGAGGGTTCTCGCAGCGGGACGCTGCCAGACGCCCGATCTCGGCGGCCATTCGTCCACCTGGGAGCTGACTCGCGCCATCTGTGCGGAGATCGAGTGCACATGAAAATCCGACGAGTCGCGTTCATCCACGCTTCCCCGGCGGCTCTGCCACCCGTGCTCGGTTACTACCGGGAGGCGGCGCCGGATCTCGAAATTACGAATCTCCTGGACGACGGCTTGCTGCGGTTGTTCGCGAAGCCGGATTGGGGCACTGCGGAGCGTCGGCTGGGGGACATGCTGGACGTCGCGCGGGAGATTTATTGCGTGGAAGCGGCGTTGCTCACTTGCTCAGCCGTCCCCCGCGAGATGCTGGAGCGCTTGCGGTTGAAGGCGGGCTTTCCTGTCCTGAAGATTGACGAGACCCTGGCGCGCGCTGCGGTACGCGCGGGACAGCGCATCGGTCTGCTGGTGACATTCGCGCCAACCCTCGAAGTGAGCCGGGCGCAGCTTGACGAGGCGGCTCGCGAGGCGGGCAGAAGCGTCGAGGTCGTGCCGCGCGTGGCGCCCGAGGCTTATCGGGGAGTGCTGGCGCAGGACGCCGCGACCCATGACCGCCTGGTGATGGCGGCGGCCCGGGAGCTGGCGTCGGAGGGCATTGACGTTCTGGTTTTGGCCCAGGTTTCGATGGTCCGGGTGCTGTCCGAGCTCAAGGCCAGCGTGAAGGTTCCCGTGTTGACGAGCTTGCAAACGTCTCTGGACGCCCTGCGCAAGCTGCAAGTCCCCCTGCCGCGGGGTGAATTCGGTGCCTAGGCCGGGGCTGTCACCTTTGTGGGCCTTGGCGCGGGATTCGTATATCAGTAGAATATCAGTATGCTGCCCTTCAGTGCCGTGGCCCTTGCGCTGTTGATTGCATTTTCCCTGCTCGCCCAGACCGGCTCTACGCCCGATCAGATCCATCTGGCCTGGACGCGCGATCCCTCCACAACGGTCACGGTTGTGTGGAGAACCCTCGACACGTCCGTGCCGTCGGTCGTCGAGTACCGCAGGCAGGGAGAAAGCAGGTGGCGACGCGCCAGCGGCGGTCCGCGCCCGAGCGGAACCGAGGGCCGGCTGCACGAGGTCCTGGTGCAGGGCTTGGTGCCTGCCTCCCGATACGAGTACCGCGTGGCGGGGCCGCAGGGATCCTGGAGCGAAGTTCACTACTTTCTCACCGCGCCGCGACCGGGCGGGTCCTTCGAAGCGGTCTTCCTCGCCGACACGGGGCTGGACGGGAGACCGGACGGTCTTTCCACCGGCACCCGTGAGGTGATCGAAGAGGTGGCACGACTGAACCCCACGCTCATTCTTTGGGCCGGTGACGGCGCCTACTACAACACCGACAAGCGTTTCGGCACGCTTGACAGAACGATTGACTATTGGTTCAACATGGTGATGCCCTTCGCGGCGAAGGCGCCGATCATGCCCACTTACGGCAATCACGAGATCTTTCTCAATGAGGGTTACCTGTTCTGGGCTGACCGTTTCCCGACGCCCGAGGGCTTCGATAACCGGCGTTACTACTCGTTCGACGTCTCCGACGTCCACTTCGTTTCGATTCTGGCTGCCGATTCGGAGCGTGGTGAGCTGCCCGTGACCATCTTGCGCTGGATTGATGCTGACTTGGAAAAGGCCCGGAGAGCGGGCAGGAAGTGGCTCGTGCCCTATCTCCATGTCGCGCTGTTCTCCGACGGCTCCAATCATCCGTCCAATCTCGACTACCGCAGGCAGCTCGCTCCCATCTTTGAAAAACACGGTGTGCGCCTCGTGCTCACCGCCCACGACCAGTCCTACGAGCGGACCTTTCCCTTGCGTGGCGTACCGGACAACATCGAAATCACGAGCAAGTCCCGAGATTGCTACGGGGCAACTGATGGGACTGTTTACCTGAAAGTTGGGCCGGGCGGCAAGTTGAGTAACATCAACCGCCGCTTCGCCGAGTTCAAGACGAATCCGCCGCCCCCGTACACTGCCTTCCGCGACAACACCGCTCATCATTTTGCGAGACTGTTTTTCAATCCGGAAAGGGCCCGCGTGCAGATCATCGCCGTGCTGCCCGGCAAGCCGGCATGGGTACAGGACGAAGTCCTGTACACCCTGGCAGGCTGCGACGCCCGCTGAACTGAACGGCGCTGAGCCGAGGCCTCAACGTTTCGCTGTGGCGCCGGGCGGAGGATATCCTTTGTTGGCGTCATCCAGGACCAGGATCCAGTCGTTATCGCGTCCTGGTGTGCCCGGAGGCGTGAAGGTCCTTACTCCGGCGTTGGGATATTCGCCGATGCGCGTGGCCTGTCCGGTGCGCGGGTCGAACCACCACGCGACCACGCGATCCCCGGAAATCTTCCCGAGGGCAACCGTCAGGGGTTTGCCAAACGACGAGTAAATGAAGGCGTAACTATTCCCTCGCGTGGCGACCGAGTAATCCGGCCCGGGGGGATTTTCCGAGACGATAAGGCTCTGGTCGGGCGCCCGCTCCAACATGGGCCGCGACTCGATCAAGTCGGGGACGTGCATCATGTGCCAGGCCCCGGGCAGATCCAGGATCTCGTGCCAATAAGGCGTGGCTCGCCCGCGGGCCGGCCGCCCGGGCGCATGCATGTTCCATAGTCCCTGCGCACCGTAAGTCGTGCCGTGAGCGCCTGCGAACAGGCCCCAGTAGGCCGCCTGTCTGACGTCGAACGCCTCGATAAGACGGTCGCCCTGGTATCCGGACGAGGGTGCGGTCTCGTAACGGGGCTCGGCGTCCATGGTGGGTTTGATCGGGCGCAGAGCGTAGTCTGCGGCGATAGCCTCGTAGTTCGCGCGATACCGCACATGGCCCGACTGGTGCATGTTGAAGTCCAGCCAGGGCTCGTTGTGGAACCATTCCGAGGACCTGCGCCCGCCGCGAGGATGGAGGCTGATCAGATGACGCCAGTCGCCCTGCCGCAGGCCGCGCCCCAGCGCACACCAGATGGCATGGCTCCAAGGGCTGTCCGCGGTCCAGTCTCCGCCGACGATCCATATGACGTTCGGGCGGTTGCGGTAGCGCTCCCCAAGCCAGCGCCCGTAAGCCTCGGCATTGGGGGGCGTAAAAATCTGCGGTCCCGCCCCGGGGTGCTCGTCGGAGACCTTGTCGCCCCAAGTGGGCAACAGGCCGATGAAAAGTCCCTTCTCGGCCGCCTCGTCAATCACCCAATCCACGTGTTCGAAGTATTTTTCGTTGGGGCGGCAGGGATCGTTTCCGATCAGCGGCGTCTGACCATATGGATTGGGCCTGCGCAATCCGTCGAGCTCTGCCAGGATCACGGCCTGGATCACCGTGAAGCCTTTGGCCCGCCGGTTTTCCAGATAACGCTCGGCTTCCTCCCGGTTGAGACGATGAAACAGTTCCCAGGCGGTGTCGCCCAGGTAGAAAAAGGGCTTGCCGTCTTTGTGAACCAGAAACCGGCGATTCTCCGATATGCGGAGGTCGCCATGAGAGAAATCCACCGAGGGGCCGGCGCGAGGCGTTTGGGCAGCCATCTGGGACGCCAGCAAGAACAGCGTCAAAACGACTCTCTCCACAAAGCACCTCGCTAGTAAGGACGCGGAGCAGCCCTCAAGCGGCTGGCGGCGGGCGCCAACCAGCTCTACGGATGCCCCGTCGTTCCACGCGTGAGCATGAGAGCACCCGCGGGCCTCGCTCCCCGAAAACCGCGGGGTGGCTCCGCCGGCGCCGGCCGGTCGGTCCCAGCCGGATCGCTGCAACGAAGCCACCCTGGAGTCAACTACACCCTATCACGTCCTGGGGCGGCAGACAGCAGGCGCCTACCAGATCAGTTTTGCCGCGATCTGAATCTGGCGAGTGCCGCTGCCGCTGTTGATCCGGCCCACGTTGCCGCTCTGAAGGCTGGTATCCGGCGATCCCAGGTTGAAATGATTGAATGCGCTGAAAGCCTCTGCCCGCAACTGGAGGTTGTAACGCTGCTCTGGTCCAAAATAAGTGTTCTTCACCAGCGCCAGGTCCGTCATGTTGGTGCCAGGAGCCCGGACCTCCGGCAAGGTTCGGGAGACATTCCCGAGGGTGAAGGCGGGCGGCTGGGAGAAGACTGTGTAGTCGAACCATCTGGCCATGCGTTGATCCTTGTTATGGCCGCCGTGATTAATGTAGGCGCTTTGCCCGTTATTGTTCGCCCTTTGGCTGGTGGTGAAGATGTTGGTGTTGTTGGTGATGCCGCCGATGATCAGGGGGAGACCCCGCTGAAGGGTGGTGATGCCGCTGACCTGCCAGCCCCTGACGATTCGATCGAGCCAGCCGGGGAGGCTGCGGAGCAGCGCCCGGTTCCCGCCGAAAGGCAACTCATAGATATAGCTGAGGACGGCGCGCTGGGAGAGGTCAAAGGAGGACAGCGAACGCTCGAGCTTCCAGTTGTAGATGTCCAGGTGCGTGCCGGCGACGGGCCCAAGGAAGTTCACGGCCGAAGAGCAGTCGTCAATCAGCTTGCTGTTGGTGTAGGAGAACAGTACCGTCAGGCCGTTGCCGAAGCGCTTGTCCACGCGGATGGTCATAGCATGGTAGATCGAGTAGCCATTCGGTTTGCGGAAGGAACCCAGGCTGGTATAGTGCGGATACGACCGGAGCAACTGACCGCGCGAGACCGCCCGCTGGGCCAGCGGGCCCACATTGTAGGGGATCCTGCCGAAGAGGGGATTCTCCACCTGTTCCTGCAAAGCCACGCCAAAAGCCTGGAACGATGCCGGGAGCTGGTTGTACTGTCGCGTGGCTTCACCGTCTACCAGGCCGATGCTGTGACTGCCGAGATAGCCGACTTCCACCACTGTGTCGCCCGGGAGGGCACGCTGGATACTCAGGTTCCACTGCTGGACGTACGGGTTCTTGTAAGCATCGAAGAAGGAGTCCCCGATGTCGAGTCCGAGGTTGGTGCGCTCACCGAGGGCACGCCCGGTGGGCAAATTATAGCCGCTGGGAAACGGGTTGCGCAGATAGGTGTAAATCGTTCGCATGTTATCGAACGTGAAATAGGCATCCGACCGGCTGTTGAAGCCATCCATGCCCGAGGCGCCCGTGGTTCCGGCCGCTTGGAGGGCCGACGGGGCGAAAGCAATGCCATAAACGCCGCGCAGCACCATGTTAGGCGCAAAATTGTAGGCGAACCCGAAGCGGGGTCCCCAGTTGTTGGCGTCCGTGAGGGTCTGGCGGCGATGCTCAGGAGTAGTGAACCGCATCTGGCCTCTCAAATCGCCACAATTCAGGCAGGCAGAGGCCGGGATTATGCCTTGAAGCGGCGAGGGCGCATTGATATCGAAATAGGAGTGCTGGTTGTACCTTTCGGTTCGCGGTAGGTCCAGGTCGTAGCGAATCCCCAGGTTCAGAGTGAGTTTGGATGTCACCTTCCAGTCATCCTGGAAATACCCTGCGAAATAGAGACTCGTGGAGGCTGCGGAAGGCTCGTGGGTCAAGTAGCCGCTGGCCGGGAGCCCGAGCAGGAAGGAGGCCAGTCCCACACCCTGAAGGCTGCTGGACGTGTTGATTTCGCGCTGGGTCCATCCCCGGCTGAAGTTGAAGATCCCGGAGGGCCTTCCGTACTGGGAATAGTTCAACTGGAGCACGCGGTATTCGCCGCCCCACTTGAAGCTGTGCCGGCTGGTGACCTTGCTCATGCTGCCGGTAAGGGAGTGATTCATCGGGTAATTGAACATGCGGGTGTAGGCGGGCTGACCGAGGCGCGTGATGGAAAGGTTGCTGCTGACCTCAGCACCGGGGAACTCGAGCCCTCGCATGGCGGCGATCTGCGCATAGTCGCGACTGAAGCCAAGCTGGGTCAGATCAATGCCATCGGAGAACGGCACGCGCTTATAAGCGGTGCGGCTGAAGGCGTAGCGCAGGTTCGCGATGAGCCGCGGATTCAGGATGTAGGTGTGGTCCATCGAGACCTGCACCTTGCGTTCGTTCCATGGGCCGTCCCCGATGGAAGTCCCCAGGGTTCCGAACCCGTTGAACGGGGTGCCCTTGCCGCCGGCGAACGAGACCCGGAGCCACATGCGCCAGTTCTCGGTCCAGTTGTGGTCCCAGCGCGTGCTCTGCCGCCAGTAGTTGTTCCTTGAGGGGCCGCTGTTGATGAAGTTGTCCTGTTGCGTATAAACGTTGAGCGGCCTGGTGTTCGGCCTGGGCCAATAGGCAGCCAGTTTCTTGGCCAGAGGATCCACCCGATGCTCAGGGATGCGATTGCCCGGGAAAGGATCGCGAATCCATAGCGACGGGTTATTGGGATCCTGCCTCACGGTGGTGGGGTCGTAAATGGTGATCAGTGAGGTTCCCGAGCTGTTGCGAAGGTTCGAAAAGTCGCCTGCCAGCCATTCGGGCAGCGGGACCGTGGCGGTCGCGTTCGAGGTGGCGCGGTTCTCGATGCCTTCGTAATCCGTAAAGAAGAAAGACTTGTTGCGACCGTCCATCAGCTTGGGGATGAATACAGGACCGCCCAGGGTGTAGCCGAACTGGTGGATCTTGGCGCCGCTGCGCTTGCGCCCCTGCCGGTTGTTGATGAAACCGTTTGCGTTGAGCACCGGGTTGCGCAGAAACTCGTAGACCGTGCCGTGGACCTCGTTCGTACCCGACCTCGTCACCACGTTGATCACGCCACCCGAGAAACGCCCGTACTCGGCCTGGAGGGCGTTGACCTGGACGCTGAATTCCTGCACCGCGTCCACCTGCGGATCGTAAATTCGGCTGTTGATGCCGACGTTGTTTTCGGGGGCGATATTGGTGGCGCCATCTATCTGGATCTCACTGGTGGCGTTCCGGCCGCCGCCCATGCCCGGCGTGGCGCCGCCTCCCGTGGGGTTCACCCCCGGCGTCAGGTTGGCGAGTGCAATCACGCTCCTGCCGAGTAACGGCAGGTCCAGGATCCGCTTGGAGTCCACGACCTGTCCGATGGAAGAGGTGTTGACGTCCACCACCGGCGGTGCGGCTTCCACTTGGATCTGCTCGGTGATGGCGCCCACCGCGAGGGTCAGATCCACCGACCGGTTCTGGCCCACCTCCAAGCGCACGTTTTCCTGTCTGAGCGTCTGGAAACCGGCTTTTTCGACCGTGATCCGGTAGTTTCCCGGAAGCAGGAACATCTGCACGTACCTGCCCGATTCATCGGTCATGATCACACGCGACTCGCCGGTTTGGACGTTGGTGATCGTGACCTTGGCTCCGGGGACGACCGCCCCAGTGGGGTCTTTGACGATTCCCTGGAGCGTGCCCGTCGGTGTCTGGGCCCGAAGGCCGCCGAACGACAAAGCCAGCGTGAGCGTCAAGCCCAAGAGTCTTTGCATGATGGACCCCTTTCGAATGCGTTGCTGCTGCACTGATAGAATTTTAGTAAAATACTAGCGCCCCGTCAATAGCTTTGGGCAGCGGCCGTTCCAGGTTTTTCCATCTGGTTGAAATCACAAGAGATGACCCCACCGAGAGCCGCCGGCGGCCACGCCCTCTCTCCGCCCCAATGCTCTACCAGGGGCACTGCTCAAGGGGGGTTGCAGTGGCCTTGGTTCAGGACAAACCGGTGCTGAGGGCATGACATATCCAAATAAATCGTGACCCAGCATCTGCCACGGCAGCAGCAGATCCCGGGCGGGGAGCGAAGGTATTACGCGGGGAAGCGCGAAGGCTCTGGGCCGGACCCCAGGGCGCTCGGGCGGCGCGCCACTGGTACGGGTTGCGGCTTCCCTGGCCCGAGCTGCCGCGCAAGTAGTTGAACCAATGTCGGTCGGACCAAGCCTGGCCGAGAAAGGCCCGCACGTCGCCGCGGAAGCATTCCAGCCCATAGAACTCCGATTCCACCGCGCCATGCACGGCTTCCACGTCACGGTTGTAGGTGGAGCGACGCGCGGGGCGGGGCAGCCCGATGGAAATCAGCTCGCGGCAGCCGTGCAGATCGGAGAGGTTTTTGACGTCCCTCTGGAGGCGGCAAAACGGCGCCCTGAGGCGCCTTTCGGCAGCCAGTCTGCGCACCGCGAGCCGGGACTTTGGGTGGCGCCGGCTGTGGCCCGCCTGGCGCAGCATGCTCCCGATGGCGGCGGTCCGCCAGGCCGGCCTGGCCGTCCCGCTCCAGTCGCTCCCGCCGGCGCCGCAGGGTCCGATCTGTCACCTCGATGATCTCCGCCGCGTCCCACCGGGTGGTCTTCTTCGCCATCGCTTTCAACAGCACGTCTTGTAGCTTCACCCTCCGCCCCAACTCGGCGCTCGAGTACGGCCGGCTCTCCGTCACCGACCCAGCGTCTCGAACCCCCGACCTCCCAGCGGACAGGTCGTCCGTGAATTGGACCGGACAGATCACATGTTAGCGAAATTAACCGGAAATTACCTTGACGGCCTGGCACGCCTGAGCTAGAATCTCGTCGAGATGCTTGGGGAGATCCGGCCCTGCCCCACCCCCTCCTGCTGTTGCTTCCCCCGAGCCCAGGCTAGTCCCCGACGGATTGGGCCCAAGCGACGTGGCCCGATCCACTGCGCTGCCGTGAAGTCCCTCCAAGCAGCGCAGACCGGGGCTGGGGCGGCGTCGGACGATCCCGCTATGGGACCGGTTCAGCATGCGCCCGGCCGCGTTGCAGGTGAGGACCTGCGGTCCGGCGCAGCGGCCGCGCCCTACCGCCGGGCGATTGCGGACCCCGCCGACGCCCGGCGTGGGGCCTTCGCTCGAGCCGGGCGCGAGCGAAAGGTCGAAAAGGTGAGTAAAATGTCCCTGCCGCGCGGCCTTGCGCCGCGCCGAAAGCGAGAGGTTCTTCATGGAGTCGACTAAGTTTGCTGCCTTGCGGATCCTTTCTTGCCTCGCGTTGATCCTGGGATATGCCCAGGCGCAGGACTATCGGGCTCGCATCCAAGGACGCGTGACCGACGCGACGCAGGCGGTCGTGGTCGGGGCCAAGGTCACGCTACTCAACGTCAGTCAGGGCGTGGAAACCCATCGCAGCACCGGACCCACGGGTACTTATATCTTCGACTTCGTGGATCCGGGAACGTATACGCTTTCCGTCGAAGCGGCCGGCTTTCGCAAGTTCGTGCAGCAGAACATTCTGGTTCAGACCCGGGGCGACATCACCGTGGACGTGGAGCTGCAAGTCGGCATGGCCAGCCAGACGGTCGAAGTGACGGAAGCGCCCGCCGCCATCCAGTTCAACACCGCCAACCGCGATCTTACGATTGACAACAAAATGGTGCGTGAGCTGCCCTTGATCACGCGCAACCCCTTCAAACTGGCGGCTCTCGATCCCGCGGTGGTGAACACCTCGGGCGGCGAGCAGGCGCCTTACCATCACTGGGCGGCGCAGGATCTGGAGACGGGCGGCGGCACCAACCGGCGCAACGACATTTTGATTGACGGCACGCCCGTGGAAACCGGTCCCAAGACCGCCTACACGCCCAACATGGACGCCGTGGCCGAGTTCACCATCCAGCAGAACAGCGTGGATGCCGAGTTCGGCCACAGCGCCGGCGGTATCATCACCCTGGCCATGAAATCCGGGACCAATGAGTACCATGGCTCGCTGTTCTATCTGGGCCGCACCCCGCGCCTGAACGCGGTGGCCGACCGCACCGTCATCCCGCGCAGCCGCAACCGCGTCCGTCATAACGTCTTCGGAGGCGCGCTGGGCCACCCCATTGTCCGCAACCGGCTGTTCAATTTCTTCTCCTTCGAAGACTGGACGACCGTACAGCCCTGGAACTTCACCCGCACCATGCCGACGGATCTCGAGCGCAACGGGGATTTTTCGGGCACCCTCACGGCGCGGGGTACGCTCCGTCCCATTTACGATCCCTGGACCACCAAGTTCGATCCGGCGCGCAACGCGGCTACCCGCCAGCCCTTTCCCGGCAACGTCATCCCCAGGGCGCGCATGGATCCGCTCTCGGTGAAAATCATGGAGCAAGTCTGGCGCCCCAACAACCCCGGCGCCGACCCCAGCGGACGGAATAACTTCCAGGTGGAATCCAATCGCTTTTACGATTTCTGGAATCTCTCAGACCGCGTGGACTGGCACATCAACGATCGCTGGAAGGTCTTCGGGCGCTACAGCCAGTTCCATACCGTGGTTTCCGAGGACAACCTCTCGGGCAACAACTCGCAGTGGTGGCCTTACGATGCCGGCAGCATCCGGCACGGCCTCAACATTGCGGGCGACGCCGTTTACACCCGCTCGGCCACCACGGTGCTCAACCTGCGCGGCGCGTATAACTCGATCATTGACCAGTACGACGGCGGCCCCTTTGTGACCAATGTGGAGGGCTTGGCGAAACTGTGGCCGACCAAATGGTTCGAGCCCTACATGAAAGAAGTGCCCCAGGTTCTACCGCCGCGCTTCGACATAGACCAGAGCGGCCAGTTTGCCAGGGGCAATTACTGGTTCCAGCGTCCCAAGAGTTACAGCATCCATAGCCGCCTCTCCCACTATCTGGGCTCGCACTACCTCAAGGAGGGGGTGGAGATGCGCGGGCACGGCGGCCGCTCCGCGCGTCCCGACCCCATGCGGTTTTCTTTCTACCGCGCCCTTACCGCCGACACTTTCATCTCTCCGAACACCGCTAATGTGGGCGACGGCTGGGCCACCTTTCTGCTCGGTGCGCTGGACGGCAGCTCATACGCTCGCTATATCCCCATGCAAAAGGCCCGCTTCCGCTATTGGGGCGCCTTCTTGCAGGATGACTTCAAAGTGACCCGCCGGCTTACCCTGAACCTGGGCTTGCGCTGGGAGTATGAGACCGCGCCTTGGGATCCGGAGGATCGCGTCTCACGGGACCTGGACCTGGATGATCCCATCCCCGAGATGGTGGCCAACCCCCCGAAGATGCCGGCCGACGTGGCGGCCATGATGAAAGTGCCCTACAAGTTCACCGGCGCCTGGCATTTTGCCGACAAGAACGACCGCCAGATGTGGAACAGCCCCAGGTTCGTCTTCCTGCCCCGCGCGGGCGCGGCCTTGCGGGTCAACGACAAGACCGCCCTGCGGGCCGGCTGGGCCCGTTTCCTGATCCCGGCGATCTTCATGCCCCTGGGGGGCGTGGGCGACTCCGTGCTCGGCAGCCTCTACATGCCCGGTTTCAACGCCGATACCTACACCACTCCGGTGCTGGAGGGCATCCCTACGGCTCGCTTCCACGACCCCTTCCCGCCCGCCAACCCGCTCATCATGCCCGTCGGCAAGAACCTCGGGCGCTACACCGGCATCGGCGGCGACACGCGCTGGAGTTATCAGGACGTGAAACCCGCCACCAACGACCGCATCAACCTCTCCTTGCAGCGCGAAGTAGTCAACCAGATCGTCGTGGATGCAACTTACTTTCTTAACCTCGGACACAATCTGGCGTATGACAAAAGGCCGAACTTGATGGATCCTTCGCTCAATTACACGTACAAGGCTGAACTGAGCCGGAGGATCCCGAATCCCTTCTACATGTATTTAACTCCGGAGAAATTCCCCGGCCAGTTACGCAATCGGGCTGAAATTACCAAAGGGGACTTGCTCAAGCCTTATCCCCACTACGGCACGCTTACTCAGCAGAACACTCCCGGGCCCCGCAATCGCTACCACGCATTCCAGTTGCGCGCCCAGCGGCCTTTCGCCCAGGGCTTCAACCTGCTCGTCGCCTACAATTACAACCGCGAAAGAACCGAGGGGTTCTTCAATGCGGACGACGAATATGCCGGGCGCTTCACCTTTCTGAGCGGCGCCCGGCCCCGGCATCGCATCGCCAGCGCCGGCGTCCTGGAGCTGCCCTTCGGCAAAGGCCGCCCCTGGCTCAACCGGCTCCACCCCGTGCTGGAGGGGATCCTGGGCGGCTGGCAGGTCAGCTCGATCGTAACCTGGGAGTCCGGGAACCTGCTCACTTTCGGGCAGATGGAATGGAACGGGCAGGATCCGAAGGTGGACAAACCCACGCCCGACCGCTGGTTCAAAACCGAAGTCTTCGCTCGCGCGCTGCCGTACACTCCGCGCACCAACCCGCGCGACTTCCCGGGTTTGACCGGGCCCGGCTATTTCGCCTGGGACGGCACGGTGTCCAAGTCCTTCACGCTGACCGAGCAGTTCCGTCTGGAGCTGCGGGTCGAGGCCTACAATGTGATTAACAATCTGACCATGGCCAACCCCAGCACCTCCGTGACGGATTCGCTGTTCGGGAAAACCACGCGGCCGCGCGAGTACACTTTCGGTCGCCAACTCCAATACAGCCTGCGCCTGCACTTCTGACCGACGCATCGCTCATCGGCCTCAAGACTTTCCTGCGGGAGCCGAATCGCGGTGCCGATGGGCGGCCGCCTCACCCTGGAGGTGAACCTGGGCGACATGGCCGAACGCGTCACGGTCACTGCCGAGGCGCTCCCTTTGGAGGGCGAGGCAGCCAGCTTGGGCCAGGTGCTGGGGGAGCGCTTTGCCCGTGGCATGCCTCCGAACGCGCGCACTCCTCCGGGCGCCTCGGCTGGCAAGGGAACCGGCTTGGTTCAGTCCCGTTCGGGCAGAAACCGGACTGGGGGGCGGGCCGGCGGCCTACACGGGCAGCCGCCGTTTGGAGGGCAAACTGGCGCGGCGCACCGAGTACGCCGTGGTCACGCGCAGGCCCGGCCTGTCTCCC
>Ga0209018_1000537_pt1 | contig 34700 bp, 30 predicted proteins | sample YNPBryBLVA2012_FD_185814 | JGI IMG/M metagenome (GOLD analysis project Ga0209018, IMG submission 185814) | Anoxygenic and chlorotrophic microbial mat microbial communities from Yellowstone National Park, USA - YNP Bryant BLVA 2012 (SPAdes)... ...
GATCGCGTTGGCCACGTCCTCCACTGTCACGGCCATTGTCAGCCGACGGTTCGCCGCATAGAGCGCCTCGATCTCGGCCAGCGTGCGCTGCGTGTCCTGAAAAAGGCGGGCGCTCTCAAGGGCCAGGCCAGCCTGTTCGACCACGGCCTGGATAAGAGCCTCGTCTTCTGCCGAGGGGAAACGATCCCGCAGGGAGAGAGAAAGCTGACCAATAACGTCCTGACGTACCCGGAGCGGCATCCTGATCTGGGCGGCAGGGGCCACCTCGGCTGCGCCTCCCTCTCTCACCTCGATGCCATCATAGACATAGCGCCAATCAGGGCGCTCGCTGGCCAGACGCCGCCAACCCTCGCGGCCCGATTGCCCCAGCAAGACGGTAATCTGGCGCAGACGATCCTGCGCTTCAGCCAGCAGGCGCGCATTGCCGATCGCCAGGGCCACCTGGTCGGCCACGGTCTGCAGGACGGCGATGTCCTCTTCGGAGAAAGCGGCAACATCGGTCGATTGGACATCGAGAACGCCGATCGTTTCGCCGCGGATTTTTAGCGGCAGCACCATCTCCGAATTCGTCTGCTCCAGGCCCGTGGCGCGCAAGAGCCCTTCGTCGCTGGCGGTTCCGGCGATGAGGGGCTGGCCAGTGGCAATCACGTGACCGATGATGCCAGCTTCGGTCGTGGCCATGCGATAACCCTGGGCCAGCATCCGCCGCCCGCCCTCCGAAGAGGCCGCCCGCAGCACGGCATAGTCTTTGGCCTCATCCAACAAATAGACCGCCGCATGGTAATAGCCAAAGCGATCCGAAATAAGCCGCACTGTCTCATCCAGCAGCGCCTGGACATCGCGGATCTCGGCGGCCTTGCTGGCGACCTGGGCAGCGGCCTGCAGTTGGGTGGTCCGCCGCCTGAGATCCGCCGTGCGCTCATCGACGCGGCGCTCCAGCTCGCCGTATAGGGACTGCAACTGCTCAGCCATCTCGTTGAAAGCGAGAGCCAGACGGCCCAGCTCGTCGCTCCGTTCCACAGGAACCCGCTCGCCAAGTTGTCGGGCCGCGATCCGGCTGGCAGCCTCCGTCAACTGCTCCACCGGCCCCGCGATACTGCGTACTGTGGCCAAAGACGTGACAGCGGCCACCACCAGCGCCAGCACGACAAAGAGGGGCGGAACCAGGCGTGCTATCTGGCGCGCCATCGCCGCCTCGCGCGTCGCCACAAGTTGCCGCTCTCTGGCACGAGCAACGATTTCTTCAATCGACAGGCTCACCAGACGATTGTAGGTAGTCAGCAGCTCGCTCTGATAGAAGCGCACCTTGTCCCACTCTCCTGCCTGGGCTGCCGGCACGATCAGATCGGAAAGCGAATCGATACGCGCTGTGCGGCTCTGCACGGCAAAGGCCGCATTGCGCACCGGATCGAGGAGAGGGAGATCCTGAACCGCAGCATCGAGATCCGCAACGGCTGCGCTCAATTCCTGCCGCGCCTGGGCAATCGCAGCGATGAAACCTTCCAGGTCCTCGGCATAGGCAACCCCCGCCAACGCAGCAGCGATGTGTCCAGAGACACGCCCCACCTCCATCGCCGCCGTCATCCGTTCTGTCTCCCGTTGAGAGGCTGCCAGGGCGCGTTCTAGCTGCCTCAGCGCGACCACCTGCACCAACCCGCTGGCGAAGAGGAAAAAGAGAACAACCAGGAAACCCAGCATGAGCCGGGCGCGGATCGTCAGTCTGGCGCGGGGGCGCTGCCGGTCAGACGTTTTCACTGTCATGCTCACCTCCCTCCTGCCCATCGCCTTGCGGACCGCTCACCTCAATCGCCACGTGCTCGGCCCGCAACACGCGGCCCAATTCGCGCACCGTGGTCTTGAGAATCGTGTCCGGGTCCAGCGAGGCCCGCAGTTGACCGACAATTTCACCTACCAGCCGCTCACGGGCGGCGGTGCGCTGAGTCTCTTGATAGAGACGAACGCTCTCGAGCGCACTGCCCAACTGCTCGGTCAGCGTCTCCAGCACGGCCATCTCCTCAGCACTCCACTCGCCCCCGTGCTCCGGTTTGCGGAAGCGGACCACGCCCAACGTGCGTCCGCGCACTTTGAGCGGCACGGCGACCGTGAGCGGATCGTCATGCACCGTCTGCTCCAGCAGGCCAGCACGCACCATCGTCGGGTGCCAGGCCCCACCCACCTGGCGCTCCCCCTGAGGGGTAGAGAGGTAGCCCAGTTCCTGTTGCTGGCGGGTCAAATCTCTCCAGGCACGCAAGGTCATCTCGCCATAGGCCTCCCGTTCGGCCAACAGGCTCTCCTGGGCCTGCTGGTAGAGGCGGGCGTTGCTGATCGCCAGTGCAAACTGATCGGCCAACATCTGCAGGGCAGCAACATCTTGCTCGTCAAAGGCGCGGGGCCGGCGGCTGCGCACGTCCAACACGCCGATCACTTCCCCGCGAGCGCGCAGCGGCAGGGCGATTTCCGAGCGCATTTCGGGCAAAACCACGTTGCCAAAGCGAACCGGCGTGGCCCCCATGTCCAGCGCCAGGCGGGCGCGGGCGCTGGCTGCGGCCTGCCCCACAACACTCTCCTCGTCGACGCGAAGGCGATAGCTCTGTGACAACATAAGCTGCCCCTCCGGGCTGGATGCCACCCGCAAGATAGCCCACTGGCCGCTCTCGTCGAGCAGGAAAAGGCCGACATGATCGAAAGCAAAGCGCTCGGCAGTCAGCGAGACAGCCCGCCGCATCAGTTCTTCCAACTCCAACACAGCGGATGTCTCTTGCGTCACAGCAGCGGTCGCCTCCAGGTAGCGGGCGCGTCGCAGCAGGTCCTGTGTACGTTCCTCCACCATTTCTTCCAGACGGGCGCGCTGCGTCTCCAACTCGCCAGCGTAGCGGCGGGCGCGGTCGAGGGCGCGGTTGAGGCTGCGCGTCGCCACGTGCAGCAGGCCGGTTATGCCCAGCAGCGTCACGGTGAACTCGAGCCAGATGTACGACGAAGTGATGTGCGCTGGCAGCGGGGGCAACAGGCCCAGCGTCTCGGCGTAGAGCATCGCCGCCGTCGCCACGATGCTCAGCACCGCCGCAGCAAAAGCAGCATAGCTCCCCAGCAACAGGCCAGCAATCAGAACGATACCAAAGTAGCTGCTCAGTCCCGTGCCGCGCAGGCCGCCGCCCACCGCAATGCCAGCCGTGACAGCCACCCACAAGAGCAACGACAGCAAGGATGCCGAGAGACGCACGCGGCCCCGGCGCATGAGTCCCCACAGCCCCGCCACAACCGCCAAAAGCACAAACTCGACAATCAAGTTCGCCGCGCTGACAGTGACCAGCGAAACGACGATAAAGAGGCTCACCAACCCCGCAATGACCAGCAGGATGAGGTTCAACATCTCAGCCATGCGGTTGGTCTCTTCATCCGCAAAAAGCGGGGCTGCCAGAAAGGATCGTTTTCGTTCAGCCATACCTCTGCTCCTCGTTTAGCTGGCCGGCAGGCTCTTGCCCCTGCGCCAGGGGCACTGCGAGGCGTTTTCACAGTCCTTGCAACTGTGCTGGTTGGAGATGTAGGGCAGGATGACAAAAGCGACCACACAGAACAAGGCCAGCAACGCCAGCGCCAGCCAGGAAAAGCGGGACAACAACAGCACCAGTCCCCCCAGCGGCGGCGCAAACCAGACCGGCAGCATCAAGGCAATGTTGAGCCTGAACTGGCGGGCAAATGTGCGATCGGGCCGCGGCGGGAAGAAGCGGGCCGTGAGAAGATGATAGCCGCTGGGGCACGACTGAGCCGTAGAGCGGTAACAGTACGGACAGAGCGTGGCGATGAAAATCAGCAAGGAAAAGAGGCTGTACAGCAGATAGACCAGCCCCAAAGGCCACCACAGCAGCCCTAGCAGCGCCGTGCCCAGGCCATATAGGACGGCCATTTTGCCGTTGTCGATCAACGCCGACCCCACGCTAAACCCTTTCGTGCTCATCTCGCATCCATTTCCCAATCCCCCACGCCGATGCGAATCTCCGTCTCCTCCAGTTCCAGGATGCGGCGGAACTCGCGGGCGGCAGTCCTGAGCACGGCGTCGATATCCATCGTCTCGCGGATGCGCGCGCTAACCTCGCCGATGATGCGGTCCTGGGCGGCGCGGCGCTGGGTCGCGTCGAGCAGGCGGATGTTGTCCGCGGCCAGCGCAAACTGTTCGCTGATCATCTCGAGCAGGCGAATCTCCTCCCTGCTCCACTCCCGCCCGCGCCGACGCAGGCCCAGGGCGCCAATGGGCACGTCGCGCAGCACCACCGGCGCGACCACCGTGGAAGCTGTTTCCTCGCCATTCTCGTTGGCCACGACCAACTGCTGCGTCGTCAACACCTGCTGCACCTCCGGCAATATCTGGCGGCCGAGAGGCGTTTCCGCGGCGCCGCTCTTTTCCACACCCAGCACCGCGCGGGCACGCGCATATTCGGCCCAGGCCTGACCCAGATAACGGCGCTGCGTCGCTTCCATCTCTGCCAGCGCCGCCTGGGTGCTGGCAAAGAGACGGGCATTGTCGATGGCCACCGCCACCTGGTCGGCCATCGTCTGCATCACGGCAATATCGGCCTCGTCGAAGGCGGCTTCCTTCTCACTTTGCACGGTCATGGCCCCCAGGATGCGGCCACGAGAGCGCAGCGGCAGGGCCATCTCGGAGCGGGTCAGCGGCAGGAGAGGGTTGTCGAAACGCCTGGCTTCGGCGCCGACGTCGAGCGCAATGCGCGCCTCCGCGCGCGCGACACACTGGCCGATCATCGAGTCGCCGCCGACCTCCAGCCGGTGGCCACGGGCGATCATCTCCCGCCCCGCCTCGCCTGTGCCAGCGCGCAACACCGCGAACTGCTGCTGCTCGTCGAGCAGAAAGAGACCCACATAGTAGAGGCCAAAACGCTCGCGCACCAGCTCGACCACCTCGCGCAGCAGACGGTCGGGGTCGAGCACCGAGGTCGTGGCGCGCGAGACTTCGGCAGCCGTTTGCAGACCGCGCGTCCGTTCCACGACGCGCTCCTCAAGGCCAGCGACCATCTGGCGCAGGCGCACTGTCATCGCGTTGAACGCCCGCGCCAGCTCGCCGACCTCATCTTCGCGCTCCACCGGCACCGTGCGCTCCAGGTCGCCCGCCGCGATCTGCTGCGCCGTCTCGGCCAGCAGCAAGAGCGGCCGCACAATCGAGCGGGTGATCAGCAGCGCAGCCCCCAGCGCCAGACCCACAGCAACGACGGCCACGGCCAGGCTGATCAGCAGCCCCTGCCAGACAGCGGCCAGCGTCTCGATCTGGCCGGTCAGGAAAGCCAGGAACAGCGTCGCCCCGCTGGCGACCAGGGTCAGCACAAAGGCCAGCAGCCCGAACGCCAGCAGCAGGCGCTGGCGAATGGTGCTGACGCGAAAGGCGCGGATGAGCAGGCCCAACACAACCAGGAAGAGAAACAGGATGAGAAGCGGCACAAAGACACGGATGCTGGCTACCGCTTCGACGCTGTAGCGCGGCAGCGGTTCGAAGCGGTTGACCAGCCAGGCGTAGAGGCCGAACAGACCGGCCACGGCCAGCCAGGCCCACCAGCGGCGGGGCAAGGTCAGGCCACCAATGAACGGAATCAGCACCAGCGCCCCGCCCACCAGAAAGAGCGTCAGCCCGCGCTGAGCCAGCTCGCCCGAGGCAAAGCCAGAAATACATGCGCCAATAAGCCACCAGGCGGCAGCGTCCAGCCTGCCACGGCGGTTCAGGCGCAACGTCCAGGCTACCATCCCCACGGTAACAAGCGAACCTGCCGCCACAACCAGCAGTTGCCAGGCGCCGCTCAGGGCAAAGAGGGCCAGGTTGAACAGGACCGTCAAGAGCGCGCCCGCGCCACCGCCATAGGCGAGCCAGGCAATCCTGCGCTGGCGGCTTGCATCGAGCTGGCCTGCCGGCAGAGTTGGGCCTGATGCAGTCGATTTCTCTTCCATAATGCTTCCTCGCTACCCCCCGCCCGTCTGCTCATCCTCTGCGGGCGGGCCAGCCAACTGGACAAACGCCTCCGGCGCGTCCAGGGCAGCCATGATTTCCTGAACCGTGATGCGGAACAGACTCTCCATATCGACCGCGCGGCGCATCTTGTCGGTGATCTCGCGCACCAACTGCTCACGCGCGGCGCGGTCCTGCGTATCCTGATAGAGGCGGGCGCTCTCCAGCGCCAGGCCCAGCCGCTCTGCCAGCGCTCCGATCAGCCGCGCCTCCTCGTCGCTCCAGCCAGCCTCGGCCTCTTCCTTGCGCAGTTGGAACGCGCCAACCACGCGGTCGCGCACCCGCAGGGGCACGACCAGGCTCCTGCGCCCTTCACCCCAGACAGGCTGGCCGCTCTCGACCGCCTGGCGCATCGCCGGGTCCCATTCGCCGCCCGCCGGTTCGACCCGCTTGCGCGTGTAGAGATAGCCCAATTCGCCGCGCTGACGCAACAGCTCGCGCCAGCTCTGCGCCTCGATTTCGCCATAGACACGGCGCATCATCTCCAGCGCCTGCTGGCTCTCGGCAAAGAGGCGCGCGTTGCTCAGAGCCACCGCCACCTGGTCGGCAATGAGCTGCAGTGCGGAAAGCGTCCCCTCATCGAAAGCCCCCGTCTGGTCGCTCTGGACATCGAGCGCGCCGAGCACCTGGCCGCGGGCGATGAGCGGGAAAACCGCCTCGGAGCGGGTATCCGGCAGGAGCGGGTGATCGAGGCGCACCCGGTCCAGCCGGACATCCTGGGCCACGCGCATCTGGGCGTTGGCAATGCACCAGCCGATCATCGACGAACCACCGAGGGCAAAACGCAGCCGCTCCCCCAACAGCGCTTCCGCCGCTACCCCCGCTCCGGCGCGATACTCGGCAGCCTGGCCCGTCTCGTCGACCAGGCAGAGCGCAACGTGGTAGAAAGCAAAGCGATCGCAGATCAACTGGGCCACCTGCTGCGTCAACTGCTCCGGCTCCAGAATCGAAGCAGCGGCGCGTCCCACCTCCACCGCAAGCTGAAGCTGCGCCGTGCGACGCTCCAACTCACGACTGCGGACCTCCAGCGCCAGACGGCCAGCCTCGGCCTGGCGCTGGCTCTCGGCCAGCGCCTCGGCGCTGCGGCGGAGCCGTTCGGCGCCGCGCGCCATGGTGCGGACGGCGGAACGGAGCAGCATCGCCGTCAGGCCCATCACCACAACGAGAGAAAGCACCTGAAAGGGAGCGGGCTGCGCTTCGATGTGAGGTGTGATCCATCCCCTCAGTTCGGCCAGATAGACGCCCACCACCGAGAGCACACAGAGCAGGAAGGAAACAAGCGAGCCGGGAAGGCCCAACAACAGCGCAGCAAGGATGATGACCACCACATAACCGGCCACCGTCAGGTCGCGCACGCCGCGGTAGGTGGCGATAGAGGCCGTAACGACCAGCCAGAAGGCCATGGTCAGCAGGGCGCCGGCCAGGCGAACGCGGCCACGGCGCACCAGAACGATCAGCCCCACGATGGCGGCCAGCAGGAAAGCAGAGGCAGCCAGGATGACCACCCCCTCCGAAGGGGTGAACACAAACGTGGCCAGGGACACGATGATCAACGCGCCAGCCAGGGTTAAGAGAAGCCCATAGATCAGGTCAGCGGCCTGCGTCTTTTCCTCTTCAGCAAAGACCGGCGGGCGAAAAATGGTTCTCAGCCAGTTCCCCATCGTCAACGCTCCCCCTTTGCGATGTCCCTGCGCAGCACGTCAACCCCTGCCCAGGCCGCCCAGAGCGGGGCCAGGACAAAATAGCCCCCCAGCCCGATCAGCTCCAGCGGCCCGATCTTGACATCCCGCAACAACATGAACAGGCCCAACACCACCGCGGTCCAGCCCAGAGCGCGCCGCTGGCGGCGCAGGAAAAGGCCAATGCCCAGCCACCACACGCCGCCCAGGAGGGGATCGAGCAACCCCCACACCCCATCGTAGACGGCGCGGGTAAAGGCCAGGAAAAGCGCCTCGTGGACAGGGGCGAGAGCTGCCGGGGCCTGAGCATAGGCAGCAATCTGGGCCGGCAGGACCGCCGCCAGCGCCGCTGCCCCTGCCGCCCCGCAGAAGAGATAGCCCAGCCCCAACAGCGTCGCCAGGCCGACCCAGGCCGGGCTTTGGTCCCTGAGCCAGTCCCACAGCACCAGCGCCAGAGGAATCAGCAGCAGGTAGAAGCCCAGCATATCCGCGACCATCGACCAGCGCGTCAGGACAGCGCCTGCCGGGTTGCGGGCAATGAGCTGCAGCCCTGCCCGGGCGTCGCTAAAGATGCCCAGGTCGAACCCCACAGCCACGAGCGCCAGGCCGACGTTGGCATAGGCCAGGGGCATGGCGACGATCGCCAGCCAGGCCGCCACACGCCGAAACGTCCGATCGGTCATGGCCTCCTCCTAGTCGCCGCGCAGGCGCACCTCGACCTCGACGCCGCCGAGCATCTCGCCCGTGGCGCGGACGGCGGTGCGCAGCATGGCATCCATATCTAGCGATTCGCGCGCCCGCGCCACCACCTCACTGACCAGGCGCTCGCGCTCGGCCAGGCGCTGCGTCTCCTCGAACAGGCGCGCCTTTTCCACCGCCACCGCCAACTGGTCGGCGACAGTGGACAGCAGCAGTTGATCCTCTTCGCTGTAGGCGTTGGCGCGGTACTGCTGCACCGAAACGACGCCGATCACGCGGTCTCCGATCAGCATGGGCACGCCCAACCAGGAAGAGGGCATGGCGCGGCCAAAAATGACCGGCGCTGGCAGACTGCCCTTCTCCTTCTCCCAATCGCGGACAAGCAGCGGCTTGCGCGTGGTGATCACTACCGACGACAGGCCCATAGCCAGCGGCTGTCGGCGGCGCGGCTGCACCTTGCCCCCGTCTACGGGCAGGCGAAAATCCAGCTCGTTCGTCTCGGCGTCATAGAGGGCGGCAAAAAAGGCGTCCGGCTCAAAGACAGGAGCCAGTTGGCGATAGACCTCATAGAGCAGATCGTCCAGCTTCAGCGTCGCGCCGATGGCAGCGGTGATGCGGTTGACCAGCGCCAGCCGCGCGGCCCGCCGCTGCGCTTCCTCCAACAAACGCACATTCTCCAGAGAAAAGGCCACCCGCTCGGCCAGGCGCTGGGCCAGCCTGGCCTCGTCAGGACGCCAGGGCCGCTCGCGCTGCACGCCGATCACGCCAATGGGCACGCCGTGCAGCCTGACCGGCACAGTCAGGACTGCCTTCTCCTCGTCGCTCTGAGCGACGAGCGGCGTCTCCGCCTGTAATGCCTGGGCAGCCAGTTGCTGCCAGACCTCCCCGCCAGGCTGGCCCTCCCCGGCCTGATAGCGGCGCAATTCCGGCCTGGCGCGGACAAATTCATCCCAGGCCTGACCGGTGACGAGACGGTGGGCCTTTTCCAGTTCCTCCAGGCTGTAGCGGGTCTGAGTAAACAGGCGCGCGTTTTCCAGACCCACTGCAAGCTGGTCAGCCAGGGCACCCAGGATCTGCACCAGGTCATCAGCCGGCCGGCTCTCCTCCTGGAAGTGGATGTCCAGCACCCCCAACGCCTCGTTGCCGACGCGCAGGGGCAGAGCAACGATCCAGCGGCTCTGCGGCAGGTCGCCGAGAAAACGGGCGGGGGTCGGCTCGACCTGTGGCTGGCGGGAGTGGAATGCCTGTTCCAGCGGCCCGCTGCCGGCAAGCTCGATTTCAAAGCCGCGTTGGAGCATCCGCCTGCCCCCTGGGGAAGCGGCCGCGCGGAGCGCCAGCGAGTCGCCCTTCAGGTCGAGCAGAAAGATGTCGACGTTGTAGAAATAGAAACGCTCATAGATCAGTGTGACGAAACGCTCGCGCAGCTCGGCCTCGTCGGTAAGAGAGGCGATCTGGCGGGACACCTCGGTGGCGGTCGCCAGGGCGCGGGTGCGTTCCGCCAACAGGCGGTTGGTCTTTTCCAACTCCTCAGCCCGCTGACGCAGGAGGTCAGAGCTCTGCGCCAGCTCAACCGCGTTGCGGTGCTCTGCCTGCATCGTCCGCTCCTGGAAGCGGGTAAACTGCCACAGCAGGACAACCTCGACAGCCAGGGCCAGCGCCACATCGGTGGCGGAATCCCACCAGAAATCGAGTGTGAGGGGATTGTCGTGGATGATCAGCCAGTTTTCCAACAGGCCAACGTGAGCCAGGAGAGCAAAGGCGACATACAAGAGCATCCCCACCAGAGCGGTGACCATACCGGCGCGCGCGCCGGTGATGATCACGGCCAGCACCGGCAGGAGCAGCAGATAGACACGCCCGTCGCCGGCCAGGCCGCCGCGCACAAAGGCCACGATGGCGACGGCGTAGCCGACCAGCAGGAACGCCGCCGCGCGCAGGCGCAGGTCGATGCGACGCAGCAGCGTCATCGCCAGCAGAAAGAGGTAAATAGCAGCGCCGACAAGCAAGGCCGGCCATTGACGCGGATCGCGCTGTACCTGCGGGATCAGGGAGGCGAACACGAACAAACCGGCAACAGAGGCCACGATCAACACAATGTTGAGCACCCCTGTGCGCCAGCGCTGCAGCCTGGAAGCGATATCTCCAACGGCAGAGGCGTCCCTGTCCATCATTCCCTCCTACTCCGCCTCAGTTTCTCCGGGCGGCGCCCCCACCAGAGTGGGGCCCATCTCGATCACAACAGCCCTGGCATCGAGCACGCGGCCCAACTCCTCGGCCACATTGTGCAACAGCGCTTCGATGTCCAGCGACTGGGCAAGGCGGTCGCCAAAGAAGCGCAGCGTCGACTCTTCCAGTGCCTGCTGGCGGGTGACCTCGAGCAGGCGCACCCGCTCCACCGCCACCGCGGCCTGAGCGGCCAGGGTCTGGTAGAGCCGCAGCGACGCCTCGCCAGGCGCGCCGGGTTGAGTGCGGTAGACAAAGAAAAAGCCCAGCGGCGTCTCTCCTGCCAGGATGGGGAAATTGGCCACCGCGCGCACGCCAGCGCGCTCCAGAAAGGGGCGAGTCGGCGCCGGCACAACCGGCGCGTCGAGGTCGCCGGCCACCCAGGCAGAGGAATAAGCAGCCAGCAGGTCCGCAGTCAGAGCGACGCGCGTGCCCGCTTCGATCGAGGGGCAGCGGTCGCGGCGCCAGATCGAAGAGAGCACAATCTCCAACGGCTGCTCGCTGCCGAGCGGCTCGAACAGCCCCACCACACAGCCATCCGCCTCCGTCTCGGCAACCAGCGAGACAATGACGTTCAAAACGTCGTCCATCGACAGCGCCTGGGTCAGCCGCTGGCCGGCGCGGTAGAGGGGGTTGGTCGCCTCGAGCAGGGCGGCGTCCTCAGAGACGCGGCGGGCGTTCTCAATGGCGATGACAAGCTGGTCGGCCATGCTCTGCAGAGCGCGCACGTCATCCGAATCGAAGGCGCCCTCTTCCAGCGAGTGCGCCTCCAGCACGCCCAACAGCCGCCCGCTGACCAGCAAGGGCAGGGCGACAGCGGAGCGCGTCATGGGCAGCAGAGGGTCGGCCAGGTAGAGGGGGTCCTCAGCTACATTGGGGGCGACGCGCAGCTGGCGGTGCAGGGCAGCCCAGCCGACCATCCCCTCTCCCACATAGAGGCGGTGGCCGCGGGCTTTGAGCTGCGCGCCGACCTCGCCCGTGGCCTCGCGCAGCACCACATATTCGCCGGCATCGTCCATGAAAAAGATGCCGACATAGTAAAAGCCAAAGCGGTCGCGGATCAGATCGACCGCCTGGCGCAACAGTTGGTCGAGGTCAAAGATCGAGGTGATGACGCGGCCGATCTCAGCGCTGGCCTCGATGTGGATGGCGCGCCGCTGCAGGGCATAGTTGGCCTCCTGAAGGGCGCGGGTGCGCTCCTGCAGGCGGATCTGCTGGGCCTCCAGGTCGGAGCGTTGCGCTTCCAGTTGCCGTCGCTGTTCTTCCAGTTCGTCGGTCAGGCTGCGGCTGTGAGTCAGCGCCTGGTAGAGGCGCCCGATCAGGCCGCCCTGGGCCAGCACCAGGGGCACGCCGAGGGCCAGCATGACCATCGCGTTGCTTATCCAGGAGAAAGGATTGGCCGTGTTGGCCTGCCGCTCGACGGGGATCGTCAACCGTCCGCTGGCGTAGAGCCAGCCAAAGAGGGCCATGGTCAACATATCGACAGCCAGAGCGATGAGACCCTCCCGTCGTCCGAACAAGAGGACCGCCAGCAGGGGCATGGCGAGCAAAAAGATGCGCCCGTCGCCACCGCGGCCTGAATCGATCAGGTCGACGACAGCCAGGCCATAGATCAGCGCCATCAGCCCCCACGCCCGCAGCGGATAGGTAACCCCTTTGACAAAAGCCAGCACAATGACCACGACATAGCCAGCAGCATAGGCGGGGATCAGCCATGGTCTGCCATTGAGATAGGTGTAATAGGAACCGGCAAGGAAAGCCAGCAAGCCCAGCACGGCCAGGACGCGGAACGCCCCCAGGGCAAACTGCTCCCGCCAGGTCTGGATGTCCTCATGGAAAAGCGGCTGGCGCTGGCGGGGGGGAATGCGGGCCGCCTCTCCGCTCTCCGCCAGCGGCACCGCCGTCCGCCCCTTCCTGCCCTCCGGCGTCGGCGCCGGAACGTCGGAAAAAAGCTCCTCCAACGACCGTTGCAATTCGTCTTCGCGCATACCTGCTCTCCTCTGCCCAGAAACGCCTACGGGGACGTCGGCGAAAAGAGCGAACCGTGCGTTGTCGTTGCGCTGCTGCCGTCTACCGGCGTCGCCAGTTCGAGCGACAGAGGCAGCGCCGCAAGCACCTCACGGGCCAGTTCCCGATACTGTGCCGCCGCCCGCGCCTGGGGCGCGTACTGGACGATCGGCAGTGTAAAGGCCGGACTTTCGCGCAGCCGCGTGTCGATCTGGATGGTCGTCTCGAACAGCGCCTGGTAGAAGCGGCGGCGCAGATAATGCAAGATCAGGCGGTGCACCTTGTTGCGCATGTCGAACATGGTCACCAGGAGGCGGTAACTCAACTGCGGATTACTCTTGCGCCGCACCAGGGTCACCATGTTCAACATCTCGTGCAGCGAGCGCACCGAATAGTACTCACACTGGAGCGGGATGATGAGCAGATCGGCCGCCGTCAGGGCGTTCAGCGTCAGCGTGCCAAAGGACGGCGGGCAGTCGATCAGCACCAGGTCGTACAATTCATAGCGCATCCGCTCGAAATCCGCCTTGAGCCGATATTCATAGCCGGGTCTTTTGTACAACAGTTTGTCCAACAGGACAAGCTCGCGGTTGGCCGGCGCCAGGTCGATGCCGGGCACGGGCGTCTCGACGCTGACGGCAACCAGCGAGCGCTGAGCGAGCAAGACGTCGGCAACCGTGCGGCGCAGGGTTTCGGGATCGGCCCCCAGGGACATGGTCAGATGGGCCTGGGGGTCCAGGTCCACCAACAGCGTCGTCAGGCCCTGCTCCGCCAGCGCGCCGCCCAGCGAGAGACAGGTGGTCGTCTTGGCCACGCCGCCCTTGTTACTGGCAATGGCAATGACCTTCATCGCTACACCCTCCGTCCGCTTACCCTTCCCCTGTTGAGCGGTTCTGGGCGAGGGGGCGCAACGGCAGGCTGAAAGTGAACGTCGAACCCTGGCCGACCTGGCTCTCCACCCAAATCTTTCCCCCGTGCATCTCGACGAACTCTTTGCTCAGGGCCAGGCCCAGGCCAGCCCCTTCGGGCCGGCGGCCGTTCTCCAGCGTCCCCTGTTCAAAGCGCTCAAAGATGCGCTCGTGGTCCTCCGGCGGGATGCCGATGCCGGTGTCGGAGATGCTGACATAGACCCAGTCCGCGTCCGCCCAGGCCCGCACGCGAATCTCCCCTGTCTCGGTGAAGCGGGCAGCGTTGCTCAGCAGCCCCAACAGCACCTGGCGGATGCGCGCAGGGTCAGCCTGCACCAGGGGCAGATCGGGCGCGATCTCTTCGCGGAGGGCAATGCTCCGTCCCCGCACCAGCGCGCTGGTGGTGACCATCACGCTGTGCACCAGATCGGCCAGGTCGATCTGGCGGAATTCGAGCTCCATCAGCCCGGCTTCGATCTGGGAAAGGTCCAGCAGATCGTTGATCAATCCCAGCAAATGGCGGCCATTCTGGAGGATGATTTGCAGGTCCTCACGCTGCCGCGGCGTGAGCGGCGCGTCGATCTCTTTGAGCATCAGTTGTGAAAAGCCCAGGATGTTGGTCAAAGGCGTGCGCAGTTCCCGCGACATGTTGGACAGGAAGCGGCGCTTGGACTGGTCCAGCTCCTTCAGGCGCTGGACGGCTTCTCGCTCCACGGCATAGGCCCGTGCGTTCTCCAGCGCCGCTGCTACCTGCTGGGCCACGTTCTGCAGCACGGAGACCTCGTCGTGGTCGAACTCGTGCTCCTCCAGGCTTTGCACGCCGAGCACGCCCAGCACGCGCCCGCCCCACAGCAGCGGCAGGGCCACCTCGCAATGGGTGTAGATCGCAGTGGGGCCAACGGTCACAGACAAGGGGTAATCCTCGACCACCGGCCGCCGCTCGCGGAAAGCGCGGCCTATCGGCCCGGCCACGGTGGCAAGCGCCGCGTCGCCATGCACAGAAATCGGCTGCCCTGCCGAGGCTGCCAACGTCAACTCCTCTCCGTTTACAGTGTATACCACAACGTGCGAGTAGACAAATCGCTCCCGCACGACCTCGACCACGCGCTTGAGCAACAGGTCGGGGTCGCGGATCGAAGTAATGGCCTGGCCGACCTCCAGGCTGGCCTGCATCTGGATGGCGCGGCGTTGGATCAAATAGTTGGCCCTTTGCAGCAACTCGGTGCGCTGGGCTACTTTGGCTTCCAGGTCGCTGTAGAGCACCGCCAGTTCGGCGCTCATGCGGTTAAAGACGTGGGCCAGGATGCCAATCTCGTCGCGGGAGTTGACCTCCACTTTTTGCGACAGGTCGCCAGCGGCGATGCGCAACGCTGACTCGGTGAGCTGGACAACAGGGCGGGTGATCTGCCGCGCCACAAAGGCCGCACTGACCGCGGTCAACATGGCCACGCCCAGCGCAAAAGCGACCAGCGCCGTGACCAGGGCATCGTTGGCGGCAAAGGCCTCCTGCTGCGATTGCTCGACAAAGAGCGCCATCTCCACTTCTGACAGCCAGCGGTAGGCGCCGATAACCGGCGTGCCTTCGTAATCGTTATATAACCCCACCCCCTCCTCGCCGCCGCCCAGCGCGGCGTCGATCACAGGGCTGGAAACCTGCCGGCCCTGCGGGAAAGCCATCCCCAGTCGATCCACCACATAGACCCGCCCGGTCTGTCCCAGGCCGGCCGTCTCTGCCAGGATGCGGCTCAGCGCGTCTTGCGGCACAAGCATGGCGATGTAAGGCCAGCGCGGGTCGTCCAATGGGACGACCAGGACAATGCCTGGATTACGGCGGTAGATGAGGGAAAGGCGCGGCGACTCTGCGCCAGCGGGCAAAGCAAGGACGTCGCCCTCCCATCCCGGCGCGCTGGCACACTGCACCTGCCCGCTGCCGTTCAACAGGGCCAGCTCGACGTCGCTCCACTGCGCGGCAACGCCGGCAAGACAACTACAGGCAGCAGTGCTCCCCGCGGTCAGGCATGAGTGGACGTCGAGAGAAGACAGTGCCGCTCTCTGCTCTTCCACCCAGCGGACGATCTGGGCCTCTTTCGACGTTGCGACTGAGGCCAGTTTGTCCATCACCTCGCGTTGAATGTTGAGGCGGCTACGGCTGGTGGCGTACCAGCTCACCGCGCTGAGAGGGAGAATCGCCAGGACGAGGAAAGCCGTCAGGAGCGTACGTCCCAACCCACCACGCAGCCCAATGTCCGGCACCTTTTCTGCGCTCATGTTTTCCTCGAGGAGCGATACAACAAGCGGGCCCCCCGCTACCCCGCGCCTCCACGAGGGTACTTGAGCCAGAGACCCGCTCTCAACCTGCCGGCCTATCCACCGCTCCCTCTCAAGCAAGGGGACTCACGAGGTTTCCCAAATCTTTTCCCCTCGCAAGATGCGCTCGATCTGCCCGGGAAAGCGGTCAGGGTCGATCGGCTTGCCAATAAAACCGTCGAAACCAGCCTGACGCGCCTTTTCCATATTCGACTGACTGGCATCCGCTGTGACCGCAACGATGAGCTTGTCCTTGAAACGAGGGTCCCGGCGCAGCAACTCCAACGCCCTGTACCCATCCACCTCCGGCAGATTGATGTCCATCAGAATCAGGTCGACATTGGGCAGCGACTCGACAAACTCGCGCACCTGCCAGCCGGATGCTTTCCACTCACAACGCTCGACGCCGAGGTAGGCCAGAAGACGCGCGATGAGCAAAAAGTTGTTCAGGTTGTCCTCGATGACCAGAACCGTGGCATCTTGCGGCTTGATGGCCATTTCTGACCCCTCTCTCGGTTAGCCGGACGTGAAAAAGCTGGCAATCTGTTCAGCCAGCGTGTCCACGTCGATGGGCTTTTGCAGATAGCCGTTGCAACCAGCTTCCAGCGAGCGCTCGCGGTCGCCCTTCATCACATTGGCGGTCAGCGCGACGATGGGTACCTTGCGCAGGCCTGGCGTCCGGCGCAACAGCCCCACCACCTCATAGCCGTCCACGTCCGGCAGGTTGATATCGAGCAGGATCAGATCCGGCAACGACGCCTGCGCCTTTTGCACGCCCGAAGGGCCGTTGACGGCTTCTTCGACCCTGTAGCCAGCCGCCTCCAACACGCGACGCACCAGCAGCCGGTTGGCCGGGTCATCCTCGATATAGAGAATCAATTTGGACATGACCACCCCTGACGAACAACTTTCTCTTATCATTATACACATTTCTGGAAAAAGTTGCCAGTGCCCCTCTCGTTACAGAATCGTTAAGGAAAGGCGACCACGGAACGCTACAGCGGTGAACCGAGACGCCGCGTCACCAGCTCCTGGCCCTCTGGCCCCAGAACCCACTGCATAAACGCGCGAGCTTCCCCTTGAGGCTCGCCAGGCGTGACCAGGAAGAGGACATAGGCCAGAGGCGCATCAGCGCGGCGCGCTGCGGCCGGAAGTACCCCATCGACCGCCACAACGCGCACATCGCCGTCGAGGCGGGAGAGGGGAACATAACCAATCGCGCCGGGCGTCGACGCCACTGCCGCCAGCACCCCCGCGTCGTCGGCAACCACCAGCGCCGTCAGCGTCACGTCGTACCCATCCATCACCTCCGCCTCGAACAGCGCCCGCACTCCCGAGCCGGCCTCGCGGCTGACCACCTGCACGGGCGTGCCGTCGGCCCACTCGCCGATGCGCCCGCGAAAGATCTCGCGCAGCGTCTGGCGGTCGAGCCCTTCGACCGGCACGGCGGGATGGACGATCACGGCGATGGCATCGCTGGCAAAAGGGAGCAACCACAGGTCCGCCTCCCTGCCTGGCCAGACCAGCGCCGCCAGGTCAGCCGCGCCTGTGCGCAACCGCTCCTCGGCCACCGCGTCGTCGAACACCTCGACCTCGACCACGGCCCACGGATGCGCCGCCTGATAAGCCACCGCCAGCTCCTCCATCAGCGGCCCGCAGGCATCCGTCGCCACCAAACGCAAGGTAGTGGGCTCTGATGTCGTCACAACCGGCGCAGGCGAGGTGCAGGCAGACAAAAGCAGCGCAATGAACAACAGGCGACAGGCACTGAGCAATAAACGATCCGCGCCCACTCTTCACCCCCTGACCAGAGCCACCACCAGCCCGCCCAGACCGACAAAGGCACAGTAGATGGCAAAGGGGTAGAGAGAACGGCGCTGTAGATAGCGCAGCAGAAAGTGGATGCAGGCCAGGCCCGCCAGCAGGGCCGCCAGGAAACCGACCAGGAGCAAGGGCAGTTGCGCCGACAGGCTGCCGCTCCCGAGCAGATCGGCTACCTGCAACAGCCCGGCGCCCAGGATGATCGGCGTCGACAGCAGAAAGCTGAAGCGGGCGGCGTGCTGGCGCTCCTGTCCCCGCGCCATGCCGGCGGCGATGGTCGAGCCAGAGCGGGAGATGCCGGGCAGGATCGCCGCCGCCTGCGCCAGCCCGACCAGCAGGGCGTCCAGCCAGGTCATCTGCGCCAGTGACCTGTCACGGCGCGACCCGCTCTCGACCAGGGTCAGGATGCTCGCCGTAACCAGCAAGAAACCGGCCGCTGCGGCGGGCCGGCCAAACATACCCTCGAAAAAGTCCTCCAGCGCCCAACCGGCCAACGCCGCCGGAAGCGTGCCGATGACAAGCCAGAGGAGCAGGCGCGCGCGCGGATCGTCCAGCGAGCGGCTGCGCAGGGCCTCCCAGGCGCCCTGGAGCAGCTCCAGCCAGTCGCGCCAAAAGTAGCCGACGACGGCGGCTGCCGTGCCCCAGTGTACCAGCGTGTCAAAGGCCAGCGTCGGCGCAGGCCAGCCCAACAGCCAGGGAACGAGCACAAGGTGGCCGGAGCTGCTGACCGGCAGGAACTCGGTCACACCCTGGAGCAATCCGAGCAGCAGAGCCTGAATCCAGGACATGGCACTCTCCTAGCAGATGCGCGGCAAGAGTTCGCCGAGGGGCATATCGACCACACGGCGTCCACCGATGGCGGTGCGCGCCAGCACCAGCCGTGGGTGTTCCGCCGTGACCGTGCCGATAGGCGCTGCCTCTCGACCGAGGGGATGAGCGCGCAACGCCGCCAGCGCCGCCTCGGCCTCTGTCGGCGGGACGAAAGCGACCAGCTTGCCTTCGTTGGCGACCGTCAGGGGGTCAAAGCCCAACATCTCGCAGGCGGCGGCGACGGCAGGGCGCAACGGCACAGCCACCTCGTCGATCTCGACGCCTACTCCCGAAGAAGCGGCCAGTTCGTTCAACGCCGCTGCCAGCCCGCCGCGGGTGGGGTCGCGCAGGCAGTGCGTGTGCGGCGCGGCAGCCAGCAATTCCGCCACCAGGCCGTGCAGCGGCGCGCTGTCGGAAAGAAGGCTGGTCTCGAAGGCCAGCCCTTCGCGCTGGCTGAGCACGGCAATGCCGTGGTCGCCGACCGTGCCGCTGAGCAGCACCACGTCGCCGGGCTGCGCCTGGTCCGGCCCCACGGCCACGCCCTCCGGCACCAGGCCAACGCCAGCGGTGTTGATATAGATGCCGTCGCCATGGCCGCGCTCGACGACCTTGGTATCGCCAGCGACGACCTGAACGCCTGCCGCGCGCGCGGCATCGGCCATCGAACGAACCACCCGCTCCAGCACATCGATCTCCAGCCCCTCTTCCAGAATGAACCCCGCGGTCAGCCAGAGCGGGCGCGCGGCGCTCATCGCCAGGTCGTTGACCGTGCCGTGGACGGCCAGCGAGCCGATGTCGCCGCCGGGGAAAAAGAGCGGTCGGACGACGAACGAATCGGTCGAAATCGCCAGGCGCAGGTCTCGCGTTGCCAGGGGCACCAGCGTCGCGTCGGCCATCTGCCGCAGATACGGATTATCCAGCGGCCCGGCAAAGACCTGGCGGATCAACTCAGCCATCATCCGCCCCCCCGCCCCATGCGCCAACCGAATCACCCTCTCCATATCACCCGCCTACCCACAAACTTGCCCACTTGCCCACTTGCCCACTTGCAAACTTGCAAACTTGCAAACTTGCAAACTTGCAAACTTGCCCCCCCCTCCTACCATCCCCCATACCGATAATACGCCGCACATGCCCCCTCCGCGCTGACCATGCACGGCCCCACCGGCTTCTGCGGCGTACAGAGGCGGCCAAAGAGCGCACAATCGGGCGGCGAAAGCACGCCGCGCAGGACGTCGCCGCAGCGACAGCCGGGCGGCTCGCGGGCTGGCGCAACCGTCACGGCAAAGGTCCGCGCCGCGTCGAAGCGGGCATAGGCCTGGCGCGGCCGCAGCCCACTGGCCGGAATGCTGCCAAAACCGCGCCACTCGGCGTCGACTATCTCAAAGACCTGCGCCATGGCCGCCTGCGCAGACGCGTTGCCTGCCGGGCGGACCGTGCGGGCGTAGGCGTTGACCACATCGGCGCGACCCGCTCCGACCATTTCCACCAGCGCCAGCACCGCCCGCAGCAGGTCCAGCGGTTCGAAACCGGCAATCGCGCAGGGGATGCCATACTCGTCGGGCAGAAAGCGCCAGGCGTCTGCGCCGATCACCGTCGTCACGTGGCCCGGGCCGATGATGCCGTCCAGAGCCACCTCGCCAGCGTCGAGAATGGCGCGCGTGGCTGGCGGGGTCAGCTTGTGCATACTGAACAGATACAAGTTCTCCAGCCCCTCCGCCTGCGCCGCCAGCAGCGCCGAGGCGCTCATCGGCGCTGTCGTCTCGAAACCGACGCCCAGAAAGACCACCCGGCGAGCCGGGTTCTGCCGCGCTATCTGCAAGGCGTCCAGAGGCGAATAGACCACGCGCACATCCGCGCCCTCCGCTTTGGCCTGAGCCAATGAAACACCGCCGCTGCCAGGCACGCGAATCATGTCGCCAAAGGTGGTCAGGATCACCCCCTCTACCTTCGACAGCGCAATCGCCCAATCCAGCTCGGTCGCGGCGGTGACACAGACCGGGCAGCCCGGACCGGAGAGCAATTCGACAGTCGGCGGCAAGAGAGAGGGGATACCGTAACGCAAGATGGCATGGGTATGCCCGCCGCAGAACTCCATGAGCCGCACAGGGCGAGCAGCGCAGCGATGGATGGCTGAGGCTATGGCACGGGCTGCGTCAGGGTCACAAAATGGCTCGGTAAATGATCGCAAAGCGTAACGGCTCACCCTTCCGCAGGTTCAGGCGCGAGTCCAAAGCTATCCCTGCGTTCCCAATCTCTGGCTTTGCCATCCCAGCCTGCGCAGCACTTTGGCTGGCGTCACGCGGCGGACGCGCTGCCACTGCTGTCGCGCCCAGCGCTTGAAGGCGTTGAACGGCCGACGGCGCTGGCTCTCGGCCATGGCCCAGCGCAAGAAATCATAATCCTGCCCGCGAATCTTGGGCTCGGTCGGATTGCGCCGGTACGAGTCATAGTCGGTGATGCGGCTCAGATCGTGCTCGACCACATAGTCGTACAGGTCAGTGCCGGGGTGCGGCGTGAAAAAGGCCGGGCTGTAATAGTCCGGATCGATCTCTTTCATCAGCCGCACCGTCTCCAGCACCTCTTCTTTGGTCTCGGTGGGCAGGCCCATCATATAGTTGGCCCAGATGGCAACGCCGTACTTTTTGCAGATGCGCGCCGCCTGGCGGTTCTGCGCCACCGTCGTGCCCTTGCGGATGAACTTGAGCACGCGGTCGCTGCCGCTCTCGAAACCGATGAAATAGCCGCGCAGCCCGGCGCGGGCCATGCGCTCGACCATGTCCTCGTGCCTGACGATGATGTCAGCGCGGCTCTGGCAGAAAAAGGGCATGGTGAAGCCCTCGGCCACATATTTTTCGGTGAACTCGGTCACCCAGTCGCGGTCTTCGGTCAGGCAGTCATCGTGGAACATGAACGAGGCCAGCCGGTAGCGGTCGACCAGATCGCGGATCTCGGCGATGACGTTGTCGACACTGCGGCGGCGGGTGCGCTTGCCGAAAAGATAGTCCTCGCCCGGCTTGCAAAAGCTACAGTTGTAGATACAGCCACGGCCAGCGATGATGGTGGCAAAGGGCGGCGGCAGTTCGGGCACAAAGGGCACTTCGGGCGAGTCCAGGTCATAGCCCCACTTGCGCCACTCGTCGAGAAAGAGGTCGCGGTCGCTGAAGGGGATGGCGTCCAGGTCGGGCGCCTCGCCGCGCAGGACGCGCTGCGCGGGTGGCCTGCCGTCGGCAATGGCGCGCAACAGGCGAGGGAAAGTGATCTCGCCCTCGTGCAGCACCAGATAGTCGACATGGGGGATGCGCAGGCTGTCCTGCAGAGCGATGGTGACATGCGCGCCGCCGATGACGGTGATGACGTCGGGCTTGACCTCTTTGGCGATGGCGACGGCCTGACGGGCGGGATTGTAATCGACGCTCATCATCGTCACGCCGACCACATCGGGATCGCGTTCGGCCAGCACCTGGCGAAAGTGGTCCCAACTGGAGAGCGCCCGCAGGTCGATCAGATCGACAGCAAAGCCTTCCGCCTTGGCCGCCGCGCTGAGCGAGGCCAGACCGTGTGAGATCCAGCCGGCCTCCATCCCCTGCCGCAGCGAGTTCCAACCCCGGCCCGCAATGCCAGGATAGATCAACGTCGTCTTGAGCGCCATCGGCCCTCGAAGCTTATGCCGTCGGCAGCAAATAGACGCAGCGGCCCGGCTTTTCCATCTGCCGCTCGACCGCGCGCGCGTCGACGCCAGCCAGTTCGGCGATCATGCGCGCGCCGATCTCGCAGGTTAGCGGGTGATGATGCGCGACGCGCCCGTAGGGACAGTTGGCTATGCGAATAGCCAGCCGGCCATCCTCGCTCTTCTCCAGCGAGGCCAGGTAACCCATCTCGTTCATAAACGCGAGGGCGGCCGACAGACGCGCCTCGAAACCCTCGCCGACCGGCAGGTTCACGCCCGCAGCCAGGCGACAGGCTACGCTGCTGACCAGGTTCTCCATCTCCTCTGGCGACAACCGCTCTTCCACCTCGGCCAGGAGCGCCTCGGCCAGACGGTCATAGCTCTTGGGGAACAGGTCATCCGCCTCCTCGGCCAGGCGATAGACGTGCTGCGGACGTCCAGGTCCGCCTTTGCGCACGGCCTTGGGCGGCGCGATGGCCCCATTGCGGCGCAGGACCTCCAGGTGATGGCGGATCGTGACCGCCGTCAGCTCCAACTCGCGGCTCAGGTCATCCACCGTTGCCTGCCCGCGCCGTTTGATGATCTCGAGAATTCGCTGGCGAGTTTCTTGCATTTTCCACCTTCCACGGCGATTCTATCATATAGTAAATGATTTGTCAAAAAAAGGTTTATAAGAGTCGCCTGCCTTATCGCTTATCGCTTATCGCCTATCTCGCGTATCGCAATTCGTGGCTTTTATGGTATAACCACCCCCATGAACAGGCCACAGCGCACCCACATCTTTATCCTCATCGGCACCGCCGCCGTCGGCCTGGTTGCCGGTATGATGGCGCTCAACGGCTATGACCCCTTCCTCTACAGCCTGATCCGCGCCTGCGGCCTGTTGGGTTACCTGGCCGTCTTTCTCTCCTGCCTCTCCTCCGCCTTTTTGCGCCAGATGACGCGCGCTTTTGGACGGCCCTGCTGCGCAGCAGCCTGCGCGGGAACTGGCGGCTGATCCACCGCCTGAATTACGTCGCCTTCCTGCTCAGCACGGCGCACGGGCTCCTGATCGGCAGCGACCTGGGCCATGGGATCGCCCGCGTGGTCGTGATCGCTATGGCAGTGGGCCTGACCGCAGCAACCGCCTGGAAAAAAGCCCTGCAGGCGCGCCAGAAGGCCAGGCGTTCGTAGCCATTTCGATCAGGTGCTGCGCCGTCCGACCAGACCGGCCCCCACAGCCAGCTCCTGCGTCTCGCGGGTGATGGCCTGGCGGCGGGCAGTCTGCACGACCATCATCATCTCCTCGATCAGTCGTTCCGCGTTTCTGGTTGCGCCGTCCAGCAACTGGCAGCGCATGGACTGCTCGGCAGCAGCCGACTCCAGCAAGAGGCTGTAGAAGCGCACAGCAGCCCACTGGCTGACGACCTGGACATAGAGACGGAGGGCGTAAAGAGGGCAGGGCCGCGATAGTGGTTGTAGATCACATCGACCGTGTCCAGCTCGTGCGCCTCATAGCGGGCCAGCCAGCGACGGGCCAGATCGAAGGCCAGCGACGGCGACGGCAGCGCCGTGACCGAGAGCGGCGCGCTCCACGCCGGGCGCCTGCCGCGCTGGCTCAGCAGGCGGACCGCGCGGCTGCCCAGCGCCAGCAGTTCCCGCCTCTCAACGGGCCGGGCGGCCCATTCTTCCAGCGCCAGCTCGACAACGGCCTCGTTGAAGCGGCCGCAGAGGCCGCGCTCGCTGCCCACCACCACAACCACCTCCCGCGCCGGCTCGGGCGCGGGGCGCCGCCGGGGCGCTGGCGGCACATCCTCCACTGCCACACTGCCGAGAAAGCCCTCCGTCGCCGCCAACAGGATGATGACCTGCTGATCGAGCGAGAGCGGCTGATGGGCGGGCTGGCTCAGCGCGGCCTGTAGCCGCTGACCGCGCTGATGTGTTCCTGCACTTCGGCGGCATAAACCGCTTGCCTGATTCACCGCCGAGAATGCCGGGGGCGCGGGGTTTTTCTTCCTCTCGGCGTTCTCCGCGCTCTCTAACGAACAGGCAGAGCGCGGCACAAGTCAGCGTGCGCGAAGCGGCGGCTATGCCCGGCGTTTCCCTGTAGCCGCGATACTGGCTATAGATGCCGCGCGCCAGCCGGCGCGCCATGTTGCCGCCCATTCTGCCCAGACCGACCATCCCCACTTCCATCGCTCACCCTCCCTTCCGTTCGAGGTGGCGGACTCCTGTAGCATCCGCCACCAGCACATCCGTCGCCAGGCCCAGGAACAGGCCGTGCTCCACGATCCCTGTGCGCCCCTTCATCTGCGCCGCCAGCCGCGGCGGGTCAGCGATCGGCCCAAAGGCGCAGTCGAGGATCAGGTTACCGTGGTCGGTGACAAACGGCGCTCCCTCGCCCGTCCGGCGCAGAGCCGGCCGCCCCCCCAGCGATTCGAGAAAGGCCGCCTGCGTGCGCCAGCCAAAGGGCACCACCTCGACCGGCACGGGCCAGCGCGTGCCCAGGCGCGGCGAGAGCTTGGACTCGTCGACCACGATGACCAGGCGGCGGCTGGCCTGGGCGACCAGTTTCTCGCGCAGGAGCGCCCCCCCACCCCCTTTGATCAGATCGAGCTGCGGGTCGACCTCGTCCGCGCCGTCGATGGTCAGGTCGACGACAGGATGCTCGTCGAGCGTGGTCAGCGGGATGCCCAGGGCGCGCGCTTCCTCTTCGACCTGACGCGAACAGGGCACGCCGAGGACGCCCGTCAGCCGGCCCTCGCCCAGCAGGGCGGCGATGCGGCGCACGGCCCATATCGCCGTGCTGCCGTGGCCTAGCCCCACCACCATCCCCGGCTCGACGAACTCGACCGCCCGCGCCGCGGCCTGCTGCTTGAGCGCCGTCGTCTCCTGCGTCATCGCCCCTCCTCCAGCGCGCGCGTCAGCGCCATCAGCTCGCCCGCCACGTCCTGGCCCAGGTGAAAGCGGAGCAGCCGCCGGCCAGCCTGGCGCAGCGCCTGCGCGTCGCCCAGCGCCTGCGCCGTCTTGAGCACGCCAAAGGTCATGGACGACGCCGGCGAATCGGCCTTGTCCGGGATGGACACGTCATGCGGCATCTCGGCGGTGAACTGGATGAACAGCCCACTGCCGTTATCGCCCTTGTGGAGCTGACCGGTGGAATGGAGAAAGCGCGGGCCGTAGCCGACCGTCGTCGCCAGGCGGGTGCGCTGGCGCAGACACAGGCGCAGCGCCCGCAGCGCCGCCGTAACCTGCTCGTCGGGGCAGACATAGGCCTGCAAGGCGATATAGTCGCCGGGGCGGGCCTGGGCCAGAAAGCGCCGCAGCGCCTCGGCCGTCGGCGCTGCCACCTCCTCTGTCGGCAGCGTCCCCGTGGCTGTGTACGCGGTCACCGCTTTGCGCGCCAGCGCCTTGGCCGCTTCGACGTCCGGCTGGTCGAAGGGGTTGATCTCCAGCCGGTGGCCGGCCACAGCGGTGGCAAACTCCCACAGGAAGAACTGCCCGCCCAGGTCGTAGACATCGTCCAGCTCGTAGCGCAGCAAGGGCTGACCGGCGGCTGTCAGCGCCGCCAGCGCCGCGTCGTCGGCTGCGTCACCTGCCAGCCGCAGGTGGACAAAGAGACGGTCGTCGCCATAGACCTCCGGCGGTCCCAGCGGCTCATCGACGACGGGGACGATGCCCCGGCCATCCTTGCCCGTGCTTTCGGCGATGAGCTGTTCGACCCAGTCGCCAAAACTGGCGATGGGAGGAGAGATGACAAAGGTTACCTTGTTGCGGCCAGCGCGGGCCAGCTCGCCCAGCACAGCCCCCAGGTGCGCGCCGGGGTTCTCTGCCGCCGCGCTCGCCGCGCACTCGCCTGCCGCTGCCAGCGCCCGGTCGAGCAGGCGGTCCAGGTCGACGCCGACCAGCGCCGCCGGGACGAGGCCGAAATAGGAAAGGGCCGAGTAGCGCCCGCCGATGTTCGGGTCGTTGAGGAACGTAGTGCGGAAATGATACTGCTCGGCCCACTCGGCCAGTTGGCTGCCGGGGTCGGTGATGGCGACCCAGTGCGCGCCGGCGGCCTCGCTGCCCAGCGCGTCGACAGTCCAGCGGTAAAAGAACTTGAAGAACGACGCCGTCTCGACCGTGCCGCCGGACTTGGTCGAGACGATGAAGAGCGTGCACGCCGGCTCGAGGCGGCCGGTGTGGGCCAGCACCGCGCCAGGGTCCGTGCTATCGAGAACGGCCAGGCGCAGGCGGCCCTGCCCAAAGACGCGGCCAAACAACTCCGGCGCCAGGCTGGAACCGCCCATGCCCAGCAGCAGCACGTCGGTATAGCCGTCGGCCTGCGCCTGGCGGGCCAGCGCTTCCAGCGCGGGGACGGGCGGACGCATCGCCGCGGCAACGTGCAGCCAACCCAGGCGGTTGGCGATCTCGGTTGGCTCGGGCTTCCAGAGCGTGTGGTCGTGCTGCCACAAGCGCTCGACGGCACGCGCGGCGTCCATCTCGGCCAGCGCCGTTTCTACCGCGCGGCAGTACTCTCCTGATTCGATCTCCTGATAGTATTTCATTCCCCTCCACTCCCGGCCCCCCATTTTACTCCAGGAGGTGGAAAGGGACAAAACCACTTGTAGGACAACTGCTCGCAGTTGTCCTACAAACTGCTTCGAACACCCTTGACACCAGGCCTTTTTCACATTACAATGAGGCATAATAAAATTATGGGTACACAGAGCAAAGAGATGACAGCCAGGGACGAGATAGAGGCAGGTCAGCTCAACCAGATGCGCAAGGGAACGACGACGCTGGCAGTGCTCAAGCTGCTGGTCGACGCGGGCGAGCCGATGCATGGCTACCAGATCATCCGCGCGCTGGAGGAGCGCAGTCAGGGCCTTTTCCAGTTCAAGGAAGGGCTGATCTATCCCCGCCTGCACCAGATGGAGCAGGACGGCCTCCTGGAGAGCCGGTGGGAGGGCGAACCCGGCACGCGCCGCCGCAAGGTCTATGCTGTGACGGACAAAGGCCGCCGTCGGCTCGAGGCGGAGATGGCGCAGTGGGAAGCGTTCCGCCAGGGCATGACCAGCCTGCTGGGGCTGGAGGCCATTCGCTCCTAGTCGTGCGCGGTCGGAGAGCGTACGACAGCGGGAGAGCCCCGTTCGGCGCGGCCAGAGACCGCGCCGGGAGAGAGCAAAGTGACCATTGACGAAGCACTCGACCGCATCCGTGCCCGGCTCGACCTGGAAGCGGAGACCGAGTACGAACTGCTAGAAGAAATCCGCGCCCATCTGGAAGACGCGGTCGAAGAAGCGCGCGCACGCGGCCTGGACGAAGAAGCGGCGCTGGCGCAGGCGGCAGCCCGCTTCGGCCTGGAGGAGTCGGCCCAGGAGCTGCAGGCCACCCATGTTGGCTGGGGCACACTGGAAGGCATCGCAGCGGCGGCCCTGCCGGTCCTCTTTGCGCTGGTCCTGCGCTGGTCGATCTTTGCGCCGGACGGCACGGCCATCGGCTGGCGCGAACTGTTAAATCGCCCTGCCCTGTGGGCCGTCGCCGCGCTGGCCCTCCTGCTGCCCATCCGTCACTTCCCTCGCCGCCGCTACGCCCTCCTCGCCTGGGCCGTCTTTTGGGGCCTCTCCATCCTCTTCATCACCTTCCCCGCCCTCCGCTGGTAACCCCTCCCCACCTGCACACTTGCACACTTGCAAACTTGCACACTTGCACACTTGCACACTTGCACACTTGCACACTTGCACTACAATGGGATTATCTTCCCGGAGGTGAAGCCTATGAGCAAAACGATCATCGCCACAGACCAGGCCCCCCCTGCTGTTGGACCCTACTCGCAGGCCGTGCGCATGGGTGACCTCATCTATACCGCCGGCCAGTTGGGACTGGTGCCGGGCACGAGAGAGTTTGCCGGGCCCGACATCGAGGCGCAGACCCGTCAGGCGCTGGAAAACCTGCGCGCCATCCTGGAAGCGGCCGGCTCGTGCCTGGAGCACGTGGTCAAAACCACCGTCTTTTTGCAGGACATGGCCGAGTTTGCCCGCATGAACGGCGTCTATGCCTCATTCTTTCCGCAGAACCCACCAGCCCGCTCAGCGGTGCAGGTGGCGGCGCTGCCGCTGGGCGGACGGGTCGAGATCGAGGCCGTGGCCGAGGCCTGCGACTGCGAATCGGTGGACGCCTGCGGCTGCCGGGACCCTCATTGAGGGGGAAGGTCTTGTAAACGCCTGAGCCAGGCGAAGGGAGAAACCATGAACAGGCGCTTTACAGCCAGCATCGTCCTGTCCACAGTGTTGCTGGCATTGCTTTGGGGAGGGACAGGCCGGGCGGCCAGCATGCCGCGCGCTGCCCTGGCAGAGCTCCCCAAAGCGTCTGCTGTCCTCTTGGGGCCGAGCGGGCCCCTCGTAACGTATGAAAACTGTAGCGCAGAGCAACAAACCACCCTGGGCAATGCCCTGACCGGCATCGGCACGACGCTGGCAGGAAACTGCGTTGCTGGCGCCGCTCTCAAGACATGCCTGACCAACAAGGCGGCAAACGTCACCATCATATGCGGGGGCGGCCGATGCCCAGAAAAACCTCGACTGGCTGGTGAGACGGTGCGCGGCAGCAACTGGGTGCGCATCTGCCCGCGCTCGTTCAACAACGCCCAACGGCTCGAGGCGGTCCTCTTTCACGAGCTGGTCCATACCTGCGACCGCGACGAAAAGACGGCGGAGGCCTGCCAGAACGCCTGCTATGAGGGCAAAGGAGCCACGCCGCCAGACGAGGGCGAAGAAGGCGGCACGTGCAACGGCCATCTAACCCGCACGCCAGCGCTTCCCCCTATTGCCCCTGCTGCACCGCAGCAAATCATCGCTGGCCTGACCGTTGCTTCCCCCTTCGCCTTCTGGGGCGATCCCATCACCCTCACCTTCCAACTGGTCAACAACGACCCTACCCATGTGATCACCGTCAACACAAGCTGGTACGACCCCAACCAGAACAGCCTCTCCATCACCGGCCCCGGCGGGCAACCCGTGCCCTCCACCATCCTCTGGGAGGTCGATCCGCCAGGCGCGTCCAGCTATGTCGCCCTGCCGCCAAACGGGGGGGCGTTTAGCGACCAATTCGTCATCACACCCGAATCCTACAGCCTGCAGCCAGGACCGCAAAACATCCAGGTCATCTACAGCAACTTTGAGACAGGTATCTATTCCCCCACCTACCCCTTTCTTCAGATAGGGAATGCCAACGCCTGGATCGGCACTGTGGCCAGCAATGCCGTCCTCGTCCAGGTCCAGCCGCGGATGATCTACCTCCCTCTGGTACTCAGGAACTAGAATGTCGGAAGAAAAACGTCGCTTTGGTCCCTATACGGTAGAGGAGCGCACGGCGCGACGGCTGGCCGTCGAGAGGACGGGAAAGCCGCTGCAGACGGTGGGCCTGCTGTGGGCCGTCTGGGTGCCCATCGCCTTGCTGATCGGGCCGTGGCGCGGCGGGGCGGCGCTGGCGATCGCCCTGAGTGCATCCCTCGTCGCGGCCATCATCAGCCTGCTGATCCTGCGCTTTGTGCCGCGCCGGACGTGGTTCGCGGTCGATCTGGAAAGCGGCGAGTTTCGCAGCGAGCGGTCGTATCTCCTCCTGCGCGCCCCCAAGGCCACCCAGGCTGGTCTGGACGCCGTGGCTGGCATTCGCTGCCGCCGCCAGCTCTGGCGCGACATGCCCGGCGTCGAAGCGACGCGCTGGGTGGTCGAGCTTGTGGCGCAAGACGGGCGGGTTTGGCGGCTGGCCAAAGAAGAGCAGAAAGCGCCTATGAACGAACTGGCGCGGCTGGTCGCCGAGGTCTCTGGACGCCCTTTGCTGACAGAGGAATAAAAAGACAGCGCGCTGCCCCTGGCCGCGCGCTGTCTTGCCCACCCAACGGCGTTATTCCTCTTCCTCTTCCTCTTGCTCTTTGCGGTAGCGATAAATAATGCGGCCCCGGCTGAGGTCGTAGGGCGAAAGCTCGACCTTGACGCGGTCGCCCAGCAGGATGCGGATGTAATACTTGCGCATACGGCCAGAGAGGTAGGACACAACCTGGTGTCCGCTGTCCAGCTCCACGCGGAACTGGGTGCCGGGCAGCGCTTCCACGACCGTGCCTTCAACCGTGATCTTGCCTTCCTTCTTTGCCATTCCGCGTCCTCTGTATGGGCAGCGCTACGCCTGGTCGGCTTCAGCGTCTGCGTCGCCTTCGCCTTCCATGCCGACCGGGGAGATATCCTCCTCTTCCGGCAGCAGGTCAACGTCCTCCGCCACCTCGACGGCTGGCTCCGCCTCTTCGACTGCAGGGGCGGCAGCTTTCGCTTCGGAAGGCTGGGGTTGCTCGGGGTGCTGGGCAGCCCAATCTTCCCACTCCTCGCGACGCACGCGCCTGGCGCTCAGGCCGATGCGGCGGCGCGAGCGGTCGACGCGCAGGACTTTGAGCAGCGGCCTCTCGCCTGGTTTGAGCACATCTTTGGGCGCCACGTTGGGCGCACCGATCAGTTCGCTGACGTGCAGCAGCCCTTCAATCCCCGGCTCCAACTCGACAAAAGCACCGATCTCGGTCACACGGGTAACCGTGCCCTTGACCAGGCTATTTAGCGGATAGCGGGCCTCGACGTGCTCCCACGGGTCTTCGAGCGTCTGCTTGATGCTCAGGCCAACCCGTTCGCGGGCGCGGTCGACTTCCAGCACCACCACATCGACCGGGTCGCCCACCTTGAACACCTCGCGGGGATTCTCGACGTGATGCCAGGCCAGCTCGGAGACGTGGACGAGCCCGTCCACCCCACCCAGGTCGACAAAGACACCAAAGTCGGTGATGCTGGAGACGACGCCAGAGCGGCGCTGTCCGACCTCGAGTTCTTCCAGCAGGCGGCGCCGGCGGCGGCGCTGCCAGGCGCGATAGGCCTGGCGCTGGGAAAAGATCAGGCGGCGGCGCTGGCGGTCGACCTCCAGCACGCGCAGGCCGATGGGCTTGCCCACCATATCGAGCAGCCGCTCGCGCCGTTCCGTCTCTTTCAAACCACGACGAACGCCGACGATGTGGGAGAGAGGGACAAAGCCACGGATGCGCCCAAACTGGACGGTCAGACCGCCGCGGTTATAGCCGCTGACCTCGGTCTCGTAAATCTCGCCGCTCTTGAGCATCTCCTCGGCCTTCAGCCAGTCCTCTTCCAGGCGAGCGCGGAAGATCGAGGCTTCGACATAGCCCTCCTCGGGCATGCCAAGAATGACAACGGGCACTCTGTCGCCGGCCTTGACCTCGCCCATGCCGGCCCGTTCGAGCTGGCGCAGGTCCTCTGCCGGCACGAAACCCTCCCGCTTGAGCCCAATATCCACCAGCGCGCCGTCAGCGGAAACTTCGATCACTTCGCCCATGCGGACGTCGCCGCGCTTGCCGAGATAGGCCTCTTGCTGGTCCAGGTGTTCTTCCAGGAGGGTTTCCATGTTGATTTCCCCCTCCTCCTGGGATTCGGGTTGGGGTTCGGGTTCCAACTGCATACGTATCTCCTCGACTCGGCTGCCGCGCCGCAACAAAAACCGGCCTCGTTGACGCTGCGAGTCGCCGCGCACCAGACGCCGGGTTCAGGTTGTTTTCTTGCTGGTACGAACCTGCCTGGCCAGACCTCCTCCAACAGGTCGGCGCCCACAACAAGCACCTTCCGACACAACCCTGGTCACGCGGTGCGGCATTGCCAGATTTCGCACTATTTTATCACGTCGTGGGGGAAAGTCAAATACAAAACTGTGCCTTCTCCCAAGCGGAACCCTTTGCCCTGCCAAAACGTCCCAAATCATAGGTTGAGGAAAACGGATATGGCACGAATGACAAAAGGCACGCCGGGTTCTGCCTCGAGCGGACTCTTGTTCCTTATCGTGTTCCTCATCGTTGTCGGCTTTGGGACGCTGGCCTTGCTGGCCGCGTTTGCCCTGTTGGGATGGGTGCCCTTTCCCACCTCGGCGCCGACCCCCACACTGCCAGCCGCGCCGACCGCCTGGCTCATCCCCACCGAGGGCGCGCCGGGCACGACAGTCACTGCCGCTGGCAGCCAGTGGCCAGCCAACCAGGTCGTCCTGATTGCCTTGCCCAACGGCGAGCCGGGAGGACAACCCGAAACGATCCTGGCAACCGCCGTCACGGCCGCAGACGGGAGCTGGCAAACCACGTTTGTCATCCCACCGGCCGAGCGCTGGGCCAGCCTGCCGACCGATGTGCCGCTGCAAATCCGGGCGCCTGCCGCAGACAGCGAGGTCTCGGTGCTGTTGCGGGTCAGCGCGGCCGCCGAAACGCCAGCGCCGGGCGCCACGCCGACCGGCACGACAGCTTCACCCTCGCCCACCCCCTCAGCCGAGCCGCCCTGCAGCGACCGCGCAGCGTTCGTGGCCGACGTGACAATCCCCGACAACAGCCGCCTCTCGCCAAGACAGGCGTTCGTCAAAACGTGGCGGCTGCGTAACGCCGGCACCTGCATCTGGACGACGGCCTATGCGCTCGTCTTTGTCGGCGACGACCAGATGGGTGGCCCTGCCTCCGTGGCCCTGACGTCGGAGGTGGCTCCCGGCGCGACCGTCGACCTGTCGGTCAACCTGATCGCGCCGACTGCACCCGGCACATACCGCGGCCGCTGGCAACTGCGCAACGCCAACGGCGCCCTCTTTGGCATCGGCGACGCAGGCGACAGCCCCTTCTGGGTGCGCATCGTCGTTGGCCCGACGCCAACGCCAACGTCGACGCCAACGCGAACGCCGACGCCCGCCACTGGCTGGCGCGGCGATTATTTCGCCAACCTCAACCTGAGCGGCAATCCTGCCCTCACCCGCACCGACGCAGCGATCGATTTCGACTGGGGCACGCGCTCTCCCGCCGCCAACCTGCCCGTCGACGGCTTTTCGGTGCGCTGGAACGGCACCTTCCCCTTCCAGCAAGCCGTCTACCGCTTCTACGCTCGCAGCGACGACGGCGTGCGCCTTTGGCTCGACGATGTGCTGATCATCGACCAGTGGCACGAAGCCGCCACGATCACCTATGCCGTCGAGCGAACGATGAGCGCCGGCAACCATCGCCTGCGCGTCGAATACTATGAGAACCTGGGCGACGCGCGCGTCCGCGTCTGGTGGGAGCGGACAACCGATTTTCCCCAGTGGCGCGCCGAGTACTTTGCGCGCGTCGACCTGAGCGGCACGCCAGCCCTGGTGCGCAACGATGCTGCCATCGACTTTGACTGGAAGCGCAACGCCCCTGCCAGCGGCCTGCCAGCCGATGCCTTTTCCGTGCGCTGGACGCGCGCCCTGCTGATGGACGCCGGCACGTATCGCTTCTCCGCCACGATGGACGACGGCATGCGCGTCTATGTGGACGACGTGTTATTGATCGACCAGTGGCGCGATGGGGCGCAGCGCACGGCGACTGCCGATCGCAACCTGGCCGCCGGCTATCACCTGCTGCGGGTCGAGTATTACGAGCGTACCGGCGAGGCAGTGGCCCGCTTCAGCTGGGAGCGGATCACGGGCTACCCCGAGTGGAAAGGCGAGTACTGGTCGAACCAGACGCTGCAAGGAGCGCCCGTGCTGGTGCGCAACGATCCGGCGGTCGACTTTAACTGGGGCGCTGGCGCACCCGCCGCCGAGCTGCCCGCCGATGGCTTCTCGGTCCGCTGGACGCGCGAGCTGACTTTCACCCCCGGCGTCCACCGCCTGCACGCCACCGCCGACGACGGCATCCGTGTCTATGTGGACGGCACCCGCGTGATCAACGAGTGGCACGACAGCAGCGGCACCCAGGTCTATACAGTCGATGTGCCGCTCAACGGCCGGCACCAGATCAAGATCGAATACTATGAGCACGGCGGGCAGGCGTCGGTCAGGTTCTGGTGGCAGCGGCAGGGCGATCTGCCGACGGTGACGCCCACGCCGACGAAAACGCCCACATCGACACCCACCCCCACGCGAACGCCCACGCCTACGCGAACGCCGACGCCCACATCGACGCCCACGCAAACGCCGACGCCCACGGCAACGCCCACGGCAACGCCCACGGCAACGCCAACCAACACCCCCATCCCCAACAACCCGCCAGTGGCAATAGACGACACGGCGGTGACGACGGCGAGCGTGGCTGTGGACATCGACGTGCTGGCAAACGACAGCGATCCCGACGGCGATCCGTTGACCGTGAGCGCCTTCGACGCGACAAGCGCGCAGGGTGGCACGGTCTCCTGCACCAGCGCGGGCATCTGCACCTACACACCCCCGCCCGGCTTTACCGGCATAGACACGTTCGGCTACACGGTCAGCGACGGGCGGGGCGGCACAGACACAGCGACGGTCACAGTCACGGTGAATCCGCTGTTGAGCTGCAACGGGTCCCGCTTGCAACGGGTCCCGCTTGCAACATGTCCCGCTTGCAACATGTCCCGCTCCGGCGGGGTCTGTGACCCCGCCGCCTCGCCCCCGCTGGCGGGTCACAGACCCGCCAGGAGCAAAACAGCAACCCCGCTCCGGCGGGGTCTGTGACCCCGCCGCCCAGCCCCCGCTGGCGGGTCGCAGACCCGCCAGGAGCAAAGCAGCAGCCTCACCGCTCCGGCAGGGTCTGTGACCCC
>Ga0209018_1000538_pt1 | contig 34612 bp, 32 predicted proteins | sample YNPBryBLVA2012_FD_185814 | JGI IMG/M metagenome (GOLD analysis project Ga0209018, IMG submission 185814) | Anoxygenic and chlorotrophic microbial mat microbial communities from Yellowstone National Park, USA - YNP Bryant BLVA 2012 (SPAdes)... ...
TTCCGCCACTGCGCTGCCCTCCGAGCTGCCGGCGGTCGAATTGGTGGACGCCAACACAGGCGCCGTGCTGCGATCGGCGCCGGCTTTGGAGGCCCCCCTTTCTACGGTGGTGGGCGGCGGGCGCGCCTTCATCAATGGGCGCACCATGGCGATAGATCCCTCCGGACAGGCAGCCTACGTGCTGACCGCTAGCGGACTGAGCATCGTGCCCCTGGATCAGCCGCGCGTGGACCGGCCCGCTGTCAATCGCAACGGGGTGGTCAACATGGCCAGCTACACCACCGGCGTGGCCCCCGGCGGGCTGATCTCGATCTTCGGCCAATCGCTGGCGGCCGCCGAGACGGCCCGCGCGGTTCCCCTGCCCTCGATTCTGGGAGCAGCCTGCGTCACGGTGAATAACCGGCCGCTGCCGCTGTTGATGGCGTCTCCCACCCAGCTCAATGCCCAGCTTCCGCCCGATCTGGCGGCGGGCCGCTACAGCCTGGTGGTCCGGGCTGTGGACCGCAAGACAGCCTCTGCCGCCTACTCGCTGACCGTCTCGAAATACGCGCCGGCGGTCTTCGTGGACCCGGTGAGCGGCCAGGCGGCCATTTACCATCCCAACGGCGAGCCCGTGACCCGGGACCGCCCGGCCAAGCGCGACCAAATGGTGATCCTGTACGCCACCGGGCTGGGGGCGACCAAGGGCGGGAGGGTGACCGCCGGCATGCCGGCCCCCGCCGAGCCGCTGGCCGTGACCGATCCGGTGAAGGTCTTCTTCGGCGACCCGAGCTGGCAGCAGTCCGAGATGATCGTCGAGTGGAGCGGGTTGACGCCGGGGGCGATCGGCGTCTACCAGATCAACGTGCGGGTGCCGGGCTTCCGCATGCGGGGTGACGAGCTGCCCGTCACGGTGCGCATCGGGGGAGTGGATAGCCCGGCCTCGGCCCCGGTAGTCCCCAAGGTGGCCGTGGAGTAGCCCGGCGCGCCCTGCGACCGCCGCCCGCCCTGCATTATCCTGAATGGGAATACCGGCCGGAGGATGGCGGATGAGACTGCGATGCTGGATCGTGCTGCTGGCGCTGCTGGGCGGCTGGGCCTGTAGCCGCAACCCCGAGGTCGTCAAGCGCAAATACCTGGAAAGCGGGAACCGTTATTTCGACAAGAAGCAATACAAAGAAGCTTCCATCATGTATCGCCAGGCGCTGCGCAAGGACCCGCGCTACGGCGAGGCCTACCATCGCCTGGGCTTGACGCAACTGCGGCTGGGCCGGTTGCCCGAGGCGGTGCGGTCCCTGCGGCGAGCGGTCGAATTGCTGCCCCACTCGACGGAAGTCAAAGTGCAGTTGGGCGAGCTGTACCTGGCCGGCCTGGCCGCCACCAGTGCCGCCAACACCCGCCAGATCGAACAGTTGCGCAACGAGCTCAAGGGCCTGGCCGAACAGTTGCCGCCCAATTCCGCCCAGCGGCGGCGCTTCCTGGGCTTTTGCCATCTCAGCCAAAAGCAGACCAAAGAGGCGATCGCGGAATTCCGGGCGGCCCACCAAGCGGCGCCGTTCCAACCGGAGATCACGCTGCCCCTGGTCGAGACCCTTTTCCAGGACGGCCAGAACGAGGAGGCCGAAAAGCTGGCCCGGGAACTGATCGAGAAACACAAGAACTTCGCCCAGGCCTACGATCTGTTGTACCTGCAATACGTCAAGCAGAACCGGGAGGCCGAGGCCGAACAACTGCTCAAGCGGAAGGCGGCCAACCTGCCCAAGGATCCCGGGCCCTGGCTTCAGCTCGCCGGGCATTACCATCGCCTGAAGCGCGCGCCTGAGATGGAGGCGGCCCTGGCGAAGTTGACCTCGAATCCGAAAGACTTTCCCGAGGCGCATCAACTGGTGGGTGATTTCTATCGCCTGCGCCGGGATTTCGACGCCGCCCTACGGGAGTACGAGACAGGCGCCCGGCAAGACGGCGCCCGCCGGGCGCGCTACGAGAAGCTGAAGGCCCAGGTGCTGGTGGACCAGGGCAAGCGGGCCGAAGCGGCCGCCCTGTTGGACGAGATTCTCAAGCGGGACGCCAAAGACGACGAGGCGCGCGCCATGCGCGCCGCCCTGGTGATCGAAACCGGCACGCGCGAGCAAGTGCAGGCCGCGGTGGCGGAGCTGCAAGCCGCCGTCAGCCGCTCTCCCGACAATGCCGTGCTGCGCTTCAACTTGGGCCGGGCCCTGATGCGCCGGGGCGAGTTTGACCAGGCCCGGGCGCAGTTCCAGGAAGCGCTCAAGCGCCAGCCGGCCTATCTGCCGCCCCGGTTGGGGCTGGCGGAAGTCCATCTGCTCAAGGGCCAGTTCCCGGCCGCCCTCGACGTTCTGCGCGAAGTGCTGCAACTGGACCCGGGCAACCTCCGGGCCAAGTTGCTGCGCACCTCCGCCCTGGTGGGCATGAACAACGCCGCCCAGGCCCGCACCGAGCTGGAGACGGTGGTCAAAGAACATCCCGACTCGCGGGAGGCGCAGCTTCAGTTGGCCGCCCTGTATCTGGCCGAACGCAACTTGAAGCAGGCCGAGGCGCTGTTCGGCAAGTTGCACCAGAGCGCCCTGCCCGGCGACTACCGGGCCTTGATGGGCTTGAGCGATACCTACGCCGCCCAAGGCCGCTTCGATCAATCCATCGCCCTGTTCAAGGCCGAGCTGGCCCAATCCGACCGTCCCCTGCTGCGCCTGGCTTTGGCCAATGACTACCTGCGTTCCAAGCAGTATCCGGCGGCCATCGCCGAGTACCAGCGGCTGCTCCGGCAGAACCCTAAGGCCGGCGACCTCTACCTGCGCCTGGGCGAAGCCCAGCGCCTCCAGGGCGACCTGCACGCCGCCGAGGCCAGCTTCCGCAAGGCCACCGAACTGATGCCCAACGAGGCGGCCGCCCATCTGGCCCTGGCGCTGATTCTGGATTCGCTCAACCAGTCCAAGCAGGCCGTGGCCACTTACCAGAAAATCCTCCAGCTCCAGCCCGACCATCCCATCGCCCTGAACAACCTGGCCTACATCATGGCCGAAAGCGGCGGCGACCTGGACCAGGCCCTCACCCTGGCCCAACGCGCGCGCCAGAAACTTCCCAACGATCTGAACGTGGCCGACACCCTGGGCTGGATCTACATCAAGAAGAATCTCTCCGACCAAGCCATCGAGATCTTCCGCGATCTGGTCAAGAAGCAGCCGCAGAGCTCCACCTTCCACTACCACCTGGGGATGGCGCTCTACCAGAAGGGTGACAAGCTGGGCGCCCGCCAGGCGCTGCAAGCCGCCCTGCGCCAGAAGCCTTCGCCCGAGGAGGCGGCCAAAATCAAAGAACTGATGGGGAAGGTGAGCTGAGCGGAGCCCCGCCGTATGGCGAATCCCACGCTGGCTTACACGGCGCCCTTCCTCAGCTTCGCAGTGTTGATGAGCGCGGGCGGCTGGCTGGGGATCAGTCCGGCGGTGGCCTACCCCATCCGGGTGGCCGTGGTGGCGGCGGTCTGGCTGGCCTGCTCGCGGGGGTTGATCGGCCTCCGGCCCTGCCGTCCGGCGGCCAGCCTGCTGCTGGGCGTGGGAGTGTTTCTGATCTGGATCGGTCCGGAGCTGTTGTGGCCGGGCTATCGCGAGCACTGGCTGTTCCGGAACGCTCTGACGAGGGCGGCCGCCGGGCCGCTGGACCCCGCCCAGCGCCTGGGAGTTTGGTTCTTGGTTTCGCGCGTAGCGGGCTCGACGTTATTAGTCCCCGTGATCGAGGAGCTGTTCTGGCGCGGCTGGCTGATGCGGCGCCTGATCGCGAGCGATTTCCAGCGGGTGGCGCTGGGAACGTATTCCTCGCGAGCCTTTTGGATCACAGCCATCCTGTTCGCCTCCGAACACGGGCCGCACTGGGACGTAGGGCTGGCGGCCGGGGCGGCCTATAACTGGTGGATGCTGCGCACGCGCCACCTGGCCGACTGCGTGACGGCGCACGCGGCGACCAACGCTTGCCTGGCGGGCTGGGTGCTGGGGCGGGGCGAGTGGTCGTACTGGCTGTAGCCGGACTTTACCGTACAAAGTACTTGACAGCAATGCAGCCTTGGCCTATCCTGAAAACATGGCTTCCGCCGGTCCCTGGCGCTCCCCCCGCCGCGCCCCCACCCCCATGCAGGTCCACGCCCTGGACGACCTGCGCTTTATCCGCGAGACCATGGAGCGCGCCGGCGCCTTCACGGCCATCTCGGGCTGGGGGTTGCTGGCGGTGGGCGCCAGCGCCTTGGGCGCCGCCGCCCTGGCCTGGCGCGCCCAACCGCCGCGCTGGCTGGTGATCTGGCTGGCCGAAGCGGTCCTCTCGTTCGCCATCGCCTGCCTGGCTACGGTGCGCAAGGCGCGGGCCGCTCGCATCCCTCTGTTTTCGATGCCCGCCCGGCGCTTCGCCCTGAGCTTTTCGCCCCCCATGGCGGTGGGGGCTCTGCTGACCCTGGCCTTGTATCGAACCGGCCAGTTCCAAGCCATCCCGGGCATGTGGCTGTTGCTCTACGGGACGGGCATCGTTACCGGGGGCGCTTTTTCCATCGGCGTGGTGCCGGTTATGGGTCTGTGTTTCATGCTGCTGGGTGGGGTGACGCTGTTCGCGCCGGCAGCTTGGGCGCCGGGCCTGATGGCGGTTGGCTTCGGCGGGTTGCACCTGCTTTTCGGCGCCTTGATCGTCAGGAGGTACGGTGGCTAGAACCAGTCTTGCCCCTCGCCGGGCGGAGAGGAAGCCGGGGCGGAGCGCCCGGCTTCAGGCCGTGGCGGCGCCGGCCGAACGCCCGGCGCCGGCCCTGGATCGGTTGATTCACGAGCGGATCCGTCTGGGCATCCTCAGCGCGCTGGCGGTGAACGAGCGCTTGAGCTTCAACGATCTGAAGAAGCTGCTCCGAACCACGGACGGGAACTTGAGCGTGCACGCGCGCAAGCTGGAGCAGGCCGACTACATCGCCTGCACGAAGTATTTCGACGGCCGCCTGCCCCGCACCGAGTTCCGATTGACGGCGGCCGGACGGCAGGCGCTGGAGCGTTATCTGGATCACATGGAGGCGCTGATCCGCGCCATGCGGGAACGGTGAGCAGACCGGTGAGCCAGTCGAACATCCCCTCCTGCCCCCTGCCGGCGGCGTCCGGCGAGGGCGGCCTGCACGTGGCCATCATCATGGACGGCAACGGCCGCTGGGCGTCGGCCCGCGGCCTGCCCCGGGTGGCCGGGCACCGGGCGGGAGCGCAGGCGGTGCGCCGGACGATCGAGGCGGCGCCCAAACTGGGTATCCGCACGCTGACCCTGTACGCCTTTTCCTCCGACAACTGGCAGCGCCCGGCGCAGGAGGTCTCCACCCTGATGAATCTGTTTCACGAATACCTGGAGCGGGAGACGGGCGAGTGCGTGCGGCACGGAGTCCGCCTGAGCGTGATCGGGCGGCGGGACCGGCTGGCGCCCGAGCTGCGCCGGGCCATCCGCCGGGCCGAGGAAGCCACCGCCGCCGGCAACCACCTGCACTTGCGGATCGCGGTGGACTACTCGGCGCGCGACGCCATCCTGCGCGCCGCTCACCGGGTCAACGGCAAACGCGTCGGCCGCGCCGAGTTCGCCCGCCTGCTGGGGGAAGCCCTCCATGCGCGCGAGCCGGCGCCCGATGTGGACCTGCTGATCCGCACCGGCGGCGAGCAGCGCCTGAGCGATTTCCTGCTCTGGGAGTGCGCTTACGCCGAGCTGTACTTCACTTCGCGCATGTGGCCGGATTTCGAGGCCCGCGACCTGGAGGAGGCGGTGCGGGAGTTCCACCGGCGCGAGCGCCGCTTCGGGCGGGTGCTGGAAGCGGCCGGCTGAGCCGTCCCGCGCGGCCCGAATTCGGCAGATCCCGGAGCGGCTCCACAGCATCTATTATTCGGAAAGGAGATTGGTGCATGCCCACGCTGAAAGGCACTAAGACCCACGAAAATCTCAAGTACGCATTCGCCGGCGAGTCCCAGGCCAACCGGCGCTACCTGTATTTCGCCAAGCAGGCCGACGTCGAGGGCTACCCGGAAATCGCCGGCTTGTTCCGCGATACCGCCGAAGGCGAGACCGGCCACGCCCACGGCCACCTGGACTATCTCAAGCAGGTGGGCGACCCGGCCACCGACCTGCCCATCGGCGACACGGAGGCCAACCTGAAGGCCGCCATCGCCGGCGAGACCCACGAGTACACCGACATGTACCCCGGCATGGCCAAGGTCGCCCGCGAGGAAGGCTTCGCCGAGATCGCCGACTGGTTCGAAACCCTGGCCAAGGCCGAGAAGTCCCACGCCGGCCGGTTCGAACAGGGCCTCAAGAGCATCGCCTAAGCTTCCCGGGCGGGCGCGGCCGCCCGGCGCGCGCCCGCCCGGCGTATCCTTTCTGGGAATGATCATCAAAGGCGCCCCTACCCCCGGTTTGTGCTACGACCCGAACGACCCCCGCTACTGGGACCGGGAGGGTCTCCGGCAGGAGCTCGAGCGCGTCTTCGAGATTTGCCATCTTTGCCGGCTGTGCTTCAACCTTTGTCCTTCGTTTCCGGCTTTGTTTGAAGCCGTGGACCGCCACGGCGGCGACGTGCGCGGCCTGACGTCCCGGGAAGTGGATCGCGTGGTGGACACCTGCTATCAGTGCAAGGTCTGCTACGTGAAGTGTCCCTACACCCCGGACGACCAACACGAGTTCCAACTGGATTTCCCCCGCCTGATGCTGCGGGCCAACGCTCTGCGGGCGCGCCGGCGCGGCTTGGGCTTGCGGGCGCGCCTGCTGGCCCGGCCCGAGCTGATCGGCGGGCTGGCGCGCCGGACGGCGTCCCTGGCCAACTGGGCCAATCGCCAAGCCTGGCTGCGGGCGGGGCTGGAGCTCGCCCTGGGCATTCACCGCCGCAAGAAGCTGCCGGAATTTCACTCGGAAACTTTCGAGGACTGGGTGCGGAAGCAGCCCCCGCCGGCCGGCGACCCGAACCGGGCCGTGTTGTTCATCACCTGCTCGGTGAACTTCAATGCCCCGCAGGCAGGCCGGGATTGCCTGGAGGTGTTCGCCCGCAACGGCATCGCCCTGGCCTGCCCCAAGCACAACTGCTGCGGCATGCCGGCCCTGGAGGCGGGCGACGTGGAGCTGGCGCGGCGGCTGGCGCGGGCCAACGTCGAATCCTTGCTGCCGCACGTGCGCCAGGGCAAGAAGGTGCTAGCCCTGGATCCCACCTGCACCTACATGCTGCGCAAGGAGTACCCCGAGCTGGCCGGCGTGCCCGAGGCGCGCGAGGTGGCCGCCGCCACCCGCGACGTCTGCGAGTTCCTCTTCGAGCTCAAGCAGCAGGGCCAATTCCGGCGCGATTTTCGCTCCACCCCCGGGCGCATCGCCTATCATCTACCCTGCCATCTGAAAGCCCAGAACATCGGCTACCGTTCGCGCGACATGATGCGGCTGATTCCGGGCGCTTCGGTCCGGCTGGTGGACCAGTGCTCCGGACACGACGGCACCTGGGCGATGAAGAAGGAATTCTTCCCCCTGGCCATGCTGGCAGGGCAGAAGGCCTTCGAGCAAATGCAGGCGGCCGAAGCCGACCTCTGGGCCAGCGACTGCCCGCTGGCCGCCATCCAGTTCGAGCAGGCCCTGGGGCGGCGCCCCATCCACCCCGTCCAAGTGCTGGCCCGAGCCTATCGGCCGGACGGATTTCCCACCCCCGTGGAGGCAAGCGAGCCATGAAGCCCCTGGAGTTCTCCGAGATCCGCAACATCGCCGACTACGAAGCCGAGCGCAAGAGCTGGCGGCCGCAAGTGATGGCCCTCAAGGACCGGCGGCGGATCCGGCTGGGCGAGCACATGACCTTCCTGTTCGAGAACCGCGAGACGGTGCGCTATCAGATCCAGGAAATGATGCGCATCGAACGGATCGTCGAGCCGGAGGCCATCCGCCACGAGTTGGACACTTACAACGAGCTGATTCCGGGGCCCAACGAGCTGTCGGCCAGCCTGCTGATCGAGTACGAAACGCCCGCCGAGCGGGCGGTGAAGCTGCGCGAGCTGCTGGGCCTGGAGCGCCACATCTGGTTGGAGGTTGCCGGGCGGCGGACGCCCGCCCGCTTCGACACCCGGCAGATTTCCAGCGACCGGCTGAGCTCGGTGCAGTACCTTAAGTTCCCCCTCACCGCCGAGCAGGCGGCGCGCTGGAAGGAGGGCGCCCGCCTGATCGTGGACCACCCCCACTATCGGGCCGAACACCGCTTGACGCCGGCCGAGCTGGACGAGCTGGGCCGGGACCTGACCGAGTAGCCCGGCGGCGCCGCCACCGGCGGTCCTACACTGGAAGCAAGGTGCGCGTGGCGTGGCTTCGGGCGGGGCTGTGCCTGGCCATCCTGGGGCGGGCGGCAGCCGAAGAACCGCCCCCGGCGGTCAAGAAAGTTCTGGCCCTGTTCGACCAACTGCACCAGGCCGAGCTGGCCGAGCGTCCGGCTGCGTTGCTGCTGCGGGAAAGCGATCTTAACGAGTATCTGAGTTACTCGCTGCGCGAGGCGCCGCGCCCGGGTCTGGAATCGGTGCGCGTCAAGATCTTCCCGCACAATTACGTCTCCACCTTCGCCGTGGTGGATTTCGACGCGATCGAGCAGTGGAGGCCGGGCGCCGTTCCCGCCCTGCTGCGTCCCGCCCTGCGAGGCAAGAAAACGGTCTGGACGGACTTCCGCTTCCGCGCCCAGGAGGGGAGGCTGACGTTCCGCATCGAGAAGGCGTACTTTCAGAACCTGCGCTTGCCGCCCTTGCTGGCGGAAAAATTGCTCGAGCTGATCGCCGCACAACAACCGGAAGGCTACGACGTCTCCCGGCCGATTCCCTTGCCTTACGGATTGCGGCAGGTCTGGACCGAGCCGCAGCGCCTCCACCTGCTGCGATAGACCCTTCCGCCGCGGCGAGGCCGGCGGTGGTAGACTGAGTGCCGCTATGAGCCAGGCAGCCGGTTGGAACCGCCGGGAGCTGCTGCGGCTGGCCGGAGCGGGCGCCCTGGGGCGCCTGGCCGGGGCCGCCGAGCGGCGTCCCAACATCGTGTTTCTGTTCGCCGACGACATGGGCTGGGGCGACGTGGGCTTCAACGGGCGGCAAAGCTGGAGCACGCCCCATTTGGACCGCCTGGCCGCCCAGGGAACGGTCTTCACGCGCTGGTACGTGGGCATGCCGCTGTGCGCGCCTTCGCGGGCCTGCCTGCTCACCGGCAAGTACAACATCCACAACGGGGTGACCACGAACAGCGACGATCTGCCGGCGGGCGAGGTGACCCTGGCCGAAGCTCTGGCGCCCCTGGGCTACACGAGCGTCCTGTTCGGCAAATGGCACCGAGGGCGTTTGCCGGACGGCTCCTTCACCCATCCGCTGGAGCAGGGCTTCGCCGAGACCTTCGGGTACCTGGAGGCCCGGCACGCCTGGGAACATTTCCCCGAATTTTTGTATCGGGGGCGCGACCGGGTCCCGGTCCGCGGCTATTCCGCCGACCTGCTGGCCGAGGAGGCCGTCCGCTTCCTGCGCTCCCCTCACCAGCGCCCCTTCTTCCTCTACGTGCCCTTCATCGAGCCGCACTTCTACATCGAGGCGCCCGAAGAGGACCTGGCCCTCTACCGGGGCAAGTTTCCCGAAAAGGATCCCGCCAAGCCCTACAACGCCCACTATGCCGCCATGATCCACCGGCTGGACGCCGCCATCGGCCGCATCCTGGGCGCGCTGGATGAAACCGGGCTGGCCCGCGACACCCTCGTGATCTTCACCAGCGACAACGGGGCCACCTTCGAGGCGGGCAACCAGGGAACCTCGAATTTCCACGACAGCAACCGCCCCTTCCGCGGCCAGAAGCGCAGCCTGGAGGAGGGCGGCATCCGGGTGCCGGGCGTGGTGCGCTGGCCCGGGCAGGCGCCCGCGGGACGCCGCTTCGAGGGGCCGGTTCACATGATAGACGTTTTCCCCACCCTGCTGGCGGCGGCCGGAGGGGCGCCCGATCCGGCCTGGAAGGTGGACGGGTTGAACCTGCTGGAGGTCTGGCGGGGCAAGGCCTCCCTGCCCGAGCGCACCCTGTTCTGGGAGTGGAAGGCCGAGGGCTACGAGATGCGCGCCGCCATGCGGGGGGACTTCAAGCTGCTGGACATCAGCGGCGCCCGGTTCCTCTACAACGTGCGCGAGGACCCCGGCGAGCGCCGCACCCTGGCGGCCGAATACCCCGACCTGTTCCAGCGCCTCCGGAAGGAACTGGAAGCCTGGCTGGCCACCGCCCTGCGCCGCTGAAGCGCGCCGGCCGTCGCAGGCGCTCAGCCCCGCCTCACTCGGCCAGGAAGCGCACGCAGGTCAGAAAGGCGGCCCGCCAGGTGCGCAGCCTCTCGGCCAGGTACTCCCGCGTGACGCCGCCTTCCAGATCCACGTCCATGTCCATGTTGATGTCGTCGTCCTCGTCCAGGTACACCTTGAGGAACCGCTTCTTGCGGTTCCACTCGTTCACCTTTTGGATGGGAACCTTTTCGCGAAAGGCGGCCCGAAACTGCACGCTCATGGCGCGGCCTTCTTTGACCCCGTAGAAAAACAGCAGGCAGTTGTAGCCCTCCACTCGGAAACGGATCATCGGGTCTCCGCGCGAGTCCCGGTCCAGTTCGGGCGAGTAACCTTCGTCCCGCACGATCTGCGCCATCTCTTCGCCGCTGACGGTCGTCAGCACGCCGCCGGGCGAGGCCTTCGAGCCGAACAGCCCCATGATGCCCTCCTTCCCATACGCGATCGCTTCCGCCTTGCTGGCGCGTGTCGGGCTGTCGCTCGTCGCTGGCGCCAGGACGGGAACCAGCCCGTATTATAGACCAGCGGCGCGCGCCGCGCCCGCTCCCGGGCGGGCGCCTTGACTGGAACGGGTTCCGCAAGGTAGAACAGGGCCATGCCCGCCCGCAATCATATCGAGGTCATCGCCCGGACGTTTCGCGTGCTGGAGAGCCTGGCCGACGGCCCGGCCGAGCTGGGCCGGATCGCCGAGTCCAGCGGCTTGGGCAAGAGCAGCGTGTTCCGCATCCTGTACACGTTGCGGGAGCTGGGTTACGTAGAGCAGGCCGGGGTCACGGCGCCCTACCGTCTGTCGCTGAAGATGGCCGCTCTGGCGCGCCGGACGGGGGCCGATCTGACGCTGGCGGCGGCCGCCCGCCCGCAACTGATCCGCTTGCGGGACGAACTGGGCGAGTCAGCCTGGCTGGCCGAGCTGCGCAGCGCCGGCGTGGTGTTGACCGAGGCGGCCCAGGCCCACCACAAGCTCCGCCTGTCCCTGGACCTGGGGGACGCCTGCCCGCTGCACGCCAGCGCGGTGGGCAAGGCGGTAGCGGCCCACCTGCCTCCGGGGGAGTTGAAGCGCCTGCTGGGCGACGGGCGGCTGCCGCGGTACACGGCGCGGACCATCGTCACGCGCACCGCTTTACAGGCCGAGCTGGCCAAAGTCCGCCGGCGGGGTTTCGCCCTGAACCAGGAGGAGACCATCGAGGGCGCTTTCCTGGCGGGCGCGCCGGTTTTCGACGCCGCCGGCCGGGTCTGCGCCGCCGTGAGCGTGAGCGCCCCCACCGCTCGCTGCCTGCCCGCCAAGCGCCGGGCGATGATTGCGGCGGTCCGGCGGGCGGCGGCGGAAATCAGCCGGGAGCTGGAACGGGCGGGTTTCCAGGCGCCCTACCGTGCGCCGGGCCGGTGACGGCTTTGCGTCGCGCGCCGGAAGGCTGGCGCTCCCCGGCCGCTAACTTCGTGAAAAGGCGCGGGGGAGATTTGGCAGGTCCCTTGCACCGGCCGGGGCGGAATGCTGGAAGGAGTCGGGCGGGCGCTGGAGCGCTACATGGATCTGCTGGCCGCCCGCCAGAAACTGGTCGCCTCGAACCTGGCCAACGCCGACACGCCCGGCTATCGCACGCGGGATATTGATTTCCAGCGTGAGTTTCGCAGCCTCGTCGAGGGCGCCGGCCCGCAGCCTGTCGAAGTCTCCGGACTGCCCGTAAAGAACGACGGCAATAACGTGAGTCTGGACCGCGAGGCTCGCCTGCTGGCGGAAAACGCCCTGCGGTTCAATCTCGCTTCCAACTTGCTGCGCGGCCGCATCCGCATGCTGCGCGCCGCCATCCAGGAGGGCAAGCAAACATGAGCCTGTTCACCGCCCTCTCGGTCAGCGCTTCCGGCCTCGCCGCCCAGCGGGCGCGAGCCGAACTGCTGGCCGAGAACCTGGCCAACGCCGAGACCACCCGCACGCCGGCCGGCGGTCCCTACCGCCGCAAGGATGCGGTCTTCGCCAGCGAGCCGGTGGCCTCCGCTTTTTCCAGTGTGTTCGCCGCCGAGATGGACGGCTCGCTCAGCGGGGTGCGCGTGGCCGAGATCATCGAGGACCCGCGCGAGCCCGACAAGCGCTACCTGCCCGGGCATCCCGACGCCGACGCCGAGGGCTACGTGGCCTTCCCGCGCATCAACCCGGCCGAGGACATGGTGGACCTGATGGGCGCGGTGCGCGGCTATCAGGCCAACGTGGCGGCCGTCTCGGCCGTCAAAGACATGATCCATCGTTCGATCGAACTGCTGCGCTGAGGCCATGGCCGAGATGATCCGCCCGATCGCCGCCGCCGTCTCGCCGCCGGTGCTGGCCGGGGAGTCCCGCCGCCCGGCCGAAGGGTTCCCAGCCGCGCTCCGGCAGGCCATCGAGCGGGTCGAGGGGCTGCAACGCGCGGCCGATGAGAGCACGCTGAAGCTGCTGGCGGGCGAGAACGAGGAGGTGCACCAGACGGTGCTGGCCGTCCAGCGGGCCGAGCTGGCCTTCCAGTTGTTCCTGGAGGTGCGCAACAAGGTGGTGCAGGCCTACCAGGAGATCATGCGAATGCCGATATGAGACAGGAGCCGGGCCGCGCCGGGCCCGGCCGCTGCGCTGAGGCATGCAGCAGATTCGCAAACTTCTCGCCAGCCTGACCCTGCGCCAGAAGCTCACCCTGCTGGCGGCGGCGCTGTTGGTGACCGGCTCGCTGGTGGCCCTGACGCACTGGCGGCGGGAGCGGGACTTCCGCCCGCTGTACACCGGGCTTTCGGCTGAGGATGCCGGCGCGCTGGTCGAGAAGCTGCGCAGCAGCGGGGTCGAGTACCGCCTGGCCGACAACGGCGCCACCGTGCTGGCGCCCTCGGCCCAACTAGCCGAGCTGCGCCTGCGCATGGCGGCCGCGGGCCTGCCCCGCAGCGGGCGCATCGGCTTCGAGCTGTTCGACCGGAACAACTTCGGGGCCACCGACTTCACCGAACAGGTGAACTATCGCCGGGCCCTGGAGGGCGAACTGGAGCGCTCGGTGGCGGCCCTGGGCGAGGTCGAGCAGGCCCGGGTGCACATCACCTTTCCCAAGGATTCGGTGTTCCTGGAGCAGCGCCAGCCGGCCAAGGCCAGCGTGATGGTGCGGCTGCGGGGCGGGGCGCGCCTGGCGCCTTCCAGCGTGCAGGCCATCTGCTACCTGGTGGCCAGCGCGGTCGAGGGCCTCGTCCCCGAGGCGGTGGCCGTGCTGGACATGCGGGGCAATCTGCTGAATCGCGCCCGGCGCGCCTCGGCTGAAGGGGAGGACTCCTCGGAGGCCGCCCTGGAGCTGCGGCAGCGCCTGGAGAAGGACCTGCTGGCCAAGATCCACTCGACGCTCGAGCCGCTGGTGGGGGCCGAGAAGTTCCGCGCCGGCGTCTCGGTCGAATGCGATCTCGCCAGCGGCGAGCAGAGCGAGGAAATCTTCGACCCCACCCGCGCCGTGATGATCAGCTCGCAGAAGAGCGAGGACGTCAGCGGCAGCAGCCTGGCCTCGGGGGTTCCCGGGACGGCTTCCAACCTGCCCCGTCCCACCTCGCGCCCGGGCGCGACCGGCGCCGGCGCCACCCGGCGGACCGAAAGCATCGCCTACCAGGCCTCGCGCACCGTGCGGCGCACCCGGCTGCCGCAGGGAACCGTCAAGCGCATCTCGATCGCCGTGCTGCTCGATCAGAACGTGCGCTGGGAGGGGACCGGAGCCCGGGCGCGCCGCATCCTGGAGCCGCCGCCGCCCGAGCGCCTGAAAGTCATTCGTGAAGTGGTGGCGGCGGCCACCGGGCTGAATCCGGATCGAGGCGATCAGTTGATCCTGGAAAGCCTGCCCTTCGAGAACACTCTGAATCTGGCGCCGCCCGAGCCGCCCGCGCCTGCCTCCCGGCCTGCGCCCGCCACGCCCCTGCCCCCCTGGCTGGAACCGCTGCTGGGCGCCCATCCCTGGCTGGCGGCGGGGGCCGGCGGCGGCCTGCTGTTGCTGCTCGCCGCGGCCCTCCTGCTGTCGTGGCGGCGCCGGCGCCGGCGCAAGACGGTCGAGGTGCAAGCCGCCTTGCCGGGCGGGGCGGCCCAGCCTTCGCTGGAAGCGCCGGAGGCCAGCGCCGCCGAACAACTGGAAGCCCGGCTGGCCGAACAGGCGGCGCGCAAGCAGCAACTGGAGGCCGAGGCCCTGAGCGCCTTGAAGCTGCCGCCGGTGGGCACCAAGAAGACCGAGGTGCTCGCCAAGCACCTGGTCGAGACGGTGAAGAAGGATCCCGTCGCGGCCGCCCAGATTCTGCGGAGCTGGCTGTATGAGCTGGAGAAGTGAAGCGCGCCGGCCGGAAGGCGACCGCCGGGGGCGAGGTGAGGCATGATCCTCAACACGGCGCAGAACGAGCCGCTGGCCGGAGTGCGCAAAGCGGCCATCCTGCTGGTGTCGCTGGGCGAACAGGCCAGCGCCGAGATCCTCAAGCAGTTCGACGAGGAGGAGGTGCAGGCCATCGGGCGGGAAGTGGCCCGCATGGGCTCGATTCCCGCCGAGCAGGCCGAAAGCGTCCTGGAAGAGTTCTACCAGATGACGCTGGCCCACGACTACATGCTCAAGGGGGGGCTGGAGTACGCGCGCAAGCTGCTGATCAACGCCTTCGGTCCGGAGCACGCCAAGAAGATCCTGGACCGGGTGGTGAAGGCCCTGGGCAGCGAGGTGGCCAGCTTCGACGCCCTCCAGAAGGCCGATCCCCAACAACTGGCCAAATTCATCCACAGCGAGCATCCGCAGACCATCGCCCTGATTCTGTCGCACCTGAACCCGTCGCAGGCGGCCGCGCTGCTGATCTCGCTGCCGCCCGAGATGCGGGCGGACGTGGCTCTGCGCATGGCGAACCTGGATCAGATCTCGCCCGAGATCATCGGCAAGATCGCGGGCATCATCGGGTCGAAGCTCAAGGCGCTGGGGGAGTTGAGCCGGGAGTCCTACGGCGGGGTGCGGGCGGTGGCCGAGATGTTCAACCGGCTGGATTCGGTGACCAGCAAGGAGATCCTGGACAAGATCGAGCAACAGGACGCCAACCTGGTGGAGACGATCCGGCACCTGATGTTCGTCTTCGAGGACATGCTGCTGATTGACCCCAACGGGATCAAGGAAGTGCTGGCGCGGGTGGACCGGAAGCTGCTGACGCTGGCCCTGAAGGGGACCAGCGACGAGTTGAAGAAACATTTCATGGACCAGATGTCGAAGCGGGGCGCCGAGATGCTCCAGGAGGACATGGAGGCGCTGGGACCGGTCAAAATCAAGGAGGTCGAGGCGGCCCAGCAGCAAATCATCGCCATCGTGCGCCAACTGGAGGCCGAAGGCATCATCAGCCTGAAGGGCACGGTGGGCGAGCAATACGTGGTATGAGAGGAGGCGCCGAGCGGCAGGGAGGCGGCGCGGCGGCATGGCGTCGAAGGTGATCCGCGGAGAGCAGGCGCAGGCGGCCGAAGCCTTGCGCTGGCGGCTGGTGGCGCCCGAGCGGCCGCAGGCCGGCGCCGAGACCGTTTCGCAAGAGCAACTGCGCGCTCTGCAATTGCGCCTAGCCGAACTGGAACAGGAGGCGGCGCGGCGCGAGCAGCAGGCCTTCGAGGCGGGCTACCGGAAAGGCTCGGCCGAGGGCCACCAGCAGGCGGCCGGGCAACTGAAGCCGATGCTGGAGGGGCTGGCGGCCACCCTGCGCGAGCTGCAAGGGCTGCGCCAGAGGATGAGGCGCGAGGCCGAGCGCGACGTGGTGCAGTTGGCGGTGGCCATCGCGCGGCGGATCCTGCATCGCGAGCTGAGCGTGGATCCGGAGGCGCTGCTGGGGATCGTCAAAGCGGCGCTGGAGCGGATGGAGGGCCGGGAAGTGGACGCGCTGCGGGTGCACCCGGCCGACGCCGAGCTGATCCGGAGCTATCTGGAGCAAGCCGGGCTGGGCGAGCGCGTCCGGCTGGTGAGCGATCCCCGCCTGTCGCGCGGGTCGGCGCTGCTGGAGGGCGCGCAGGGCTACCTGGACGCCTCCCTGGAGACCCAACTGGAAGAAGTCCAGCGGGGGCTGCTGGACCGGCTGCGAAGGCGATGAGCGAGAGGCTCGATTTCAGGCCGCATCTGGAAGCCCTCGAGCGGCTGGAGACGTACCGCTGGAGCGGGACGGTCACCGAGCTGGTGGGGCTGCTGATCGAATCCGAGGGGCCGGCAGCGGCGGTGGGCGACTTCTGCGAGATTCACTGCGCGGGCGGGCGGCGGATCCGCACGCAGGTGGTGGGCTTCCGCGACGGGCGCGTTCTGTCGCTGCCGCTGGAGGAGACCGGCGGGATCCGGTTGGGCGATCGGGTGGTGGCGCGCAAAGAGGAAGCCCGCGTGGGGGTGGGCCGCGATCTGCTGGGCCGGGTGCTGGACGGCTTCGGACAGCCGATGGATTCGGGCGCGCCGCCCGAAGCCGAGGAGTGGTACGAGCTGTACCGTCCCCCGCCGGGTCCGCTGGAACGCGAACCCATCCGCGAGCCCCTGGTCACGGGCATCCGGGCCATTGACAGCCTGCTGCCCTGCGGCAAGGGCCAGCGGATCGGCATTTTCGGGGGCAGCGGGGTGGGCAAGAGCGTGCTGCTGGGCGCCATGTCGCGCCACAACTTCGCCGACGTCAGCGTCATCGCCCTGGTGGGCGAGCGCAATCGCGAGGTGCGCGCTTTCATCGAGCAGGAGCTGGGAGCGGAAGGCATGAAGCGGGCGGTCGTGGTGGTGGCCACCTCCGACCGCCCGGCGCCCCTGCGCGTGCGGGCCTGCTTCGTGGCGCTGGCGGTGGCCGAGTATTTCCGCGATCAGGGGGCCGACGTCCTGCTGGTGATGGACTCGGTGACCCGGCTGGCCATGGCCCAGCGCGAGATCGGGCTGGCGGCCGGGGAGCCGCCCAGCCAGAAAGGCTACACGCCTTCGGTTTTCAACCTGCTGCCGCGGGTCTTCGAGCGGGCGGGCAATTTCCGGCGCGGCTCGATCACCGGGTTCTTCACGGTGCTGGTGGAGGGCGACGATCTCAACGAGCCGATCGCGGACGCGGTGCGGGCCATCCTGGACGGGCACATCGTGCTTTCGCGGCGGCTGGCGGCGGCGGGCCACTATCCGGCCATTGACGTGCTCAACTCGGTCAGCCGGCTGAGTCCGCAGATCACCCCGCCGGAGCACTGGCAGGCGGCGCAGCGCATCCGCGACGCGCTCTCCGCCTATCAGCAGGCCGAAGACCTGATCAACCTGGGGGCCTACGTCAGCGGGACCAACCCCAAGCTGGACGCCGCCCTCCGGGCGCGCCAGCGGCTGCTGGAGTTCCTGCGCCAGGAGGCGGGAGTGAAGTCGCCGCTGGAGGAGACGCGCGCCGGGCTGGAGGCCGTGGCGGCCTTGTTGTAGCCGGGCGGGAGCGGGCGGCCGATGAAACGCTTCCTGTTCCGGCTGGAGAGCGCCCTGCGCTGGCGGCAGCGGCGGCTCGAGCAGGAAGAGTCCCGGCTGCGATCGCTGGCGGCCGAGCGGGATGCCCTCCGGGAGCGGATCCGGCAGATCGGCGAAGCCCGGCGGCGAGCCGAGCGGGAGTTGCTCGGGCAGGCTTCGATCCCGGCCGAGGATCTGGCCGCTCTGGAGGCCTACCGGCTGCGACTGGCGCGGGAGCGAGCGCGGCTGGAGCAGGCCGAAGCCGACTGCGAGGGCCGCCTGGCCGCGCAGCGCGAACGCGTGCTGGAGGCGCGGCGCGATGTGCGGGTGATCGAGAAGCTGAGGGAGCGCCGGCTGGCCGAATGGCAGGCGGAAGCGGACCGCGAGCTGGAAGGGCTGGCGGCGGAAGTCTTTCTGGCCCGCTGGGGCCGGCGCTGAGCAGCCCGCCGGAACAAGCCCGCCCTGCGGTGCGTCTTCCCTTCTGATGAGGTCCACCGCCTCGCTGTGGGAGGCCGTATCGGTGGCCGCGGCCTCGCTGGCTTCCAGCAAGCTGCGCAGCTTTCTGACCCTGCTGGGGATCATCCTGGCCACGACGACTTTGATCGCCGTGATGTCGGTGATCCACGGCATGGACGTCTACATCGCCGAGACGGTCTCCGACATGGGGGTGGACGGCTTCCGCGTGGACCGCTTCCCGGTGATGGGCCAGTTCGACCCCAAGAAATTCGTCGAGATGCTCAAGAAGAATCCCGAGCTCAGCCCGGAGGAGTTCGAGTTCCTGCGCTCGAAGGCCTCGCTGGTGAGCGCCCTGGGCATGCAGTCGGGGCGGCGGGTGAACGTGCATTGCGGGGCCGAACAGATCGAGGAGGTTCAACTGGCCGGGGTGAGCGCCAACATGGGCGTGCTGACCAACACGCGCACGGCGCTGGGGCGGTTCCTGGCGGAGAGCGACGACCGGCGGCGGCTGCCGGTGGCCTTCATCGGCAACGACATCAAGGAGAAGTGCTTCCCGGCGACCGACCCGATCGGCAAGACCGTGCACTTGGCGGGGCGCCCCTTCGAGGTCATCGGGGTGGCCAAGGCGCAGGGCAACGTCTTCGGACAGTCGCGGGACAACTTCGTGATGATCCCCATCCAGACGTTCTTCAAGATGTACGGCGCGCGGCAGGGGCTGCGTTACGCGGCCAAGGCCACTGCCCCGGAGTATCTCTATCAGGCGCAGGATGAAATCCGCATGCTGGTGCGCGCCTGGCGCCACCTGCGTCCGGGCCAGGAAGACAACTTCGGGATCTTCAGTTCGGATTCGCTGGTGGCGCGCTGGAACCAGCTCACGGGAGCGATCGCGGCCACGGCGGTCGCGGTGGTGTCGGTCTTCATGGTGGTGGGCGGGGTGGTGATCATGAACATCATGATGGCGGTGGTGACCGAGCGGACGCACGAGATCGGCATCCGCAAGTCGGTGGGGGCGCGGCAGCGGGACATCCTGAACCAGTTCCTGGTGGAGTCCTCGATGCTGGCGGCGGCCGGCGGGCTGATCGGGGTGCTGCTGGCCTGGATCGTCTCGGCGCTGGTCCGCAACCTGACGCCGGTTCCCAGCGCCATTCCGGCCTACGCGGTCGTGGTGGGTGTGGGGCTGTCGGCCGGGGTGGGGCTGTTCTTCGGCATGTACCCGGCGCGAACCGCCGCCCGGCTGGACCCGATCGCCGCCCTGAGGTACGAGAAATGACCTGGGAGACGATACGTTCCGGCGCGGGCATGGCGCTGGGGACGATCCGGGCGCACAAGCTCCGCAGCTTCCTCACCGTGCTGGGGGTGATCATCGGCACGGCCACCGTGATCGGGGTGGGTTCGATCATCACCGGGCTGGACGGGGCGGTGAGCAACATCTTCCGCTCGATGGGGCCCAATACGATCCTGGTGTTCAAGTTCCGCATCGGCCCGCGGGTGGGCCGCCTGAGCGCCGAGGAGCGCAACCGCAAGCCGCTCACCCTGGAGAACGCCCGGGCCATCGCCGAGCGTTGCCCTTCGGTCGAGCACGTCAGCCCCTACCTGCTCAGCCCCAACGTCTTCTCGCGCTTCGGCATGGATCGGGCCCGCTACAAGGGCGACGATCTTTACAACTTCGAGCTGGGCGGCACCGAGGAGGCTTACGCCTTCGGCGGCACGGTGATGAAGTACGGCCGCTTCCTCTCGCAGACCGACAATCAGCACCGCCTGCCGGTCTGCGTCATCGGCGAGGACATTCAGAGGCTGTGGTTCCCCAACCTGGATCCCACGGGCAAGTGGATCGAGGTGAACGGCCGCCCCTTCCAGATCATCGGAGCCATGGAGCGCCCGGCGGCCTCCTTCCCGGGGGAGGAAGACCGGCGCATCCTGCTGCCCTACTTCACCATGCGCAAGATGTTCCCCAACGCGCGGGAGCACCTGCTGGTGGTGATCGCGCAGGAAGGGCGGCTGGCTCAGGCCATGGACGAGGTGCGCAGCGTCCTGCGCATCGAGCGCCGCGTGCCGCACGACGCCCCGGACAGCTTTGCCCTCTCCACGCCCGAACAGATGCTGGAGGACTTCCGGCGGATCATGGCGGTCACGGCCATCGTCATGGTGGTGCTGAGCTCGATCGGGCTGCTGGTGGGCGGCATCGGCGTGATGAACATCATGCTGGTGTCGGTCACCGAGCGCACGCGCGAGATCGGGGTGAGGAAGGCGGTGGGGGCGCGGCGGGCGGACATCATTCTCCAGTTCTTGACCGAAGCGGTGGTGTTGACGGCGCTGGGGGGGTTGCTGGGTATGTCGCTGGGCTGGGTGATCTCGCGGGCGGCCGGATGGGTGTTCCCCAACCTGCCGACCTCGGTGCCGCTGTGGGCGGCCGCCTCGGGCGTCATCGTCTCCGTAGGGGTGGGTCTGTTCTTCGGCATCTGGCCGGCGGCCAAAGCGGCCCGCCTGGATCCGGTCGAAGCCTTGCGCTACGAGTGAAGGCCGCCGGCGGAGCGGCCGGAGGCGCCCTGCGGCAGGCCGAACCGCGTCGGTCGGCAAAGCGAGGGCGGTACAGCCACCCGTTCACGGGACGGAGACCAGTTCTCGGACCAAGGCGGACAGGTGCGTGAGGCTCCGGCTGAGCTGGGCTGGCCCGCGCGGGCCGGTGGGGGCCATCTGCGCCAGCGGCGTCGAGTAGAAGGTGTCGCGGTGCTGCGCCGACAGTTGTTCGAACTCAGGCGGGCGCGACCAAGCCGAGCGATCCCCGGACTTCAGCTTGTTGAACACCCACTGCCAGTAAGAGCCGAGCTCTGCCGCGTAGAGGTGCCGGATGAGTTCGTAATGGTGGCTGCGGCAGTAGTCATTCTCGGAATTTGATTTCAGCGTCTGCTCGGAGTGGGGGTTGATTCGCGGCCGGAGGCCGCGAATGGGTTCGGCCCGTTCCAGGCGCCGTAATGAGGCGTACAGGGAGAACTCGTCGGCGAGCCCGGTGATGTCGGCGAGGCAGTCGAGCAGGCGTCGGGTGAGCCCCCCCAGCCGGCGGACACGCTCGGCGTCAACTTTGCCGGCCCGCCAGGACTCCATTTCCACGGAGGCGGCCAGCATCCCGGCGAGCAGCGCGCGGGAGGCGGTAGTGCGGGCGATGTCCAGGGTGTCGCGCCTCCCCATCTGGTTGACCCAGGTGGCGGAAGCCATAGCGGCCAGGTCCTCCAGATAGCGGGGAGCTCCCGCCAGCCCTGGACGCAACCGCTGATACTCCTCCTCGAGTTGCTGTGCCCGCCGCTCGTCCAGGGGGAGAAACAGCCGGCTGGTCAGGACCCGGAAATGCGGCTCGCTGAAGGTCAGGCCGCGCAACCGGGCCCTCTCGGTCCAGTGCGCGCTGCCGGAGACGGGGAGAAACCCGAGCCAAACCCGCTCCATTTTCGGCTGGAGCGCGACCGGATAACGGGTGCGGCAGTAGCGGGCCACGGCCGCCGCCGGATCCAGGCGCTCGGGCCTCCAACTGTTGTCGGCCAGGTATTCGAGCAGGAAGGTGTCGCTGTGCGAGATCTCGGACCACAGCGTCATACCGATGCACTTCTCGTCGCGGGCGGCTTCCCCCAGCCGGGCGCTGAGCAACGCATAGTCCTCGTGCACGTCGGAATTTCGGGCGAAGCTGTGAAAGATGCCGAAGATCCAGGGAAAGCCTCCGTACAACCCCCACTCGCGGTAGGTCACACGCTCGAGCAGGTCGGCCGTGTAGTCCATGACGATGGTCCGGCGCGGGTCCATCTCCGCCAGGAGACGGCGGACATCCTCTGGTTTCCACCAGCCGTAAAAATCCCAGCCGGCCAGCAGCAAGGGGACGTCAGGGTAGCGCTCCCGGATGATTTGCTGGGTCTTGCGATAGACGTAGAGCTTGCGCCGGAGGTTGTCCTCATCGCTCGCCCCGAACAGCCGCTCGGCCATGCCGATGGTGTGGAAAAGGCGCGGCGGGCCGGCCGCGTATTCCCGGATGTGGGTTTCGGTCAGCCTCCAGTAGGTGTCCCAAGTGATCTCATGGTCAATGTCCCAAATGGCGGCGGTGGGCAGCTTATAACCCGATCGCTGGTCGGTGGTGGCCGGGAAGCCGGGGTGGCTCCGGTAGAAGGAAGAAGGGGTGTGTGAATACCAATGCGTGATCGTGCCGGTGTCTTCCGGGTGCAAGAGCCCGCGCTCGGCAGCGTAGTGCAGCACCTCCCGCCGTAGTTCCCCGCGGTAGCGCAGGGGCCAGAATGAGGTGCGGTCGTTGTAGCTGCGGTCTTCGGCATCCGGGTCCCGCCCGTCTTCGGGCGGATAAGCGACCTGTCCGGGGAAGGCCCGCTGGAACAGGTCGTCGATGCCGATTCGAAGCATGAAGAGGTTGAAGCGTTTCTTGACCAGCCAGTCTATCTCTCGTTTCCAGTCCTCCAGGTCCCAGTGCTCGGCCTGGAACCGATGCAGGCCGCGATGCGCAAAGTAGCGCAGCCCCCGGTAATCGAACCGCGGCTCCTCCAGGATATCCATGCCCGCTAGTGAGATCGCCTTGGGCTGCGGGATCACATCGCCGTCCCAGAAGTACTCGACCCCGGCCCGGCGCCGGAAAAAGTCGTAGACAGCATACAGCGTCGAACGGCCGCTGGCGCCGGCCACCACCAGCAGCGTCCGGCCTTGGTCGGGCACCGACAGGATCCGGTATCCGTCGCCGCCATAGCGGAAGCCCAGCGAGGAGACCACCCCTCGGCGCAGCAGGTCGCGCACGGCCGGATGCACGGCGTCCGAGCCGATCAGCACCAAGTCGCCGGCCGGCAGGGGGCGAGCGAACGGGCTGCTGGAGGTGATTACCGCCGCTGGCCCGCCGGTGAGCTTGCGCCAGTAGTCGGCGAACACCTCGCCGGCAATCTGATAGGCCCGCTCGCCCCGGGGCGGAGTAATCACTTGGAGAGGTTGTGTGGCGGCGGGCGCCGCCAGCAGCAGCAGGAGGGCCAAGCAATTCCGCGCGGTCATTTGTCGCCTCTCTCCAGTGTGGTCTCGTACCGCGGCAGGTCGCAGATGGGCAGGGTGCGCAAGGCGCCCAGGATGTCGTCAAAGGGCACGGAACCGAGCTGGAAGTCGGGCCCAGCCCACGCCATCATGCCCGCCTCGGCCACTGTCGGCAGGGCCACGTCGAGCGAGTCCCAGGTGGTCTGCAGCAGACCCATCAGGTGGTGTTTCTTGGCCACGTTCAGCAGCGCCACCGCGTTGCGGCGGGACTTCCACGGGCACACCACCACCGGGAAGCCGCGGTCGTGGAAGTACTTGGGCACCGGCCACTCACGGGTCTCCTCGTAGTTCCAAGCCGCGATCACCACGTCCTTCGGCAGCTCGTCCAGCACCCGGTGGCTGTCGAAGGGTGGCACGCTGTTGGCCGGGGCGAGGCGGCCAAGCTGCGGATGGTCGCGCTGAAGGAACATGTCGTGCCAGAGGAAAACCTGAACCCGGCGGGCGGCGAAGTACTCATAAAGCCTTTTGAGGTGTGCGGCCAGCGTGGCCCGGGGGTTGTCTCCGCGACAGCGCGGGCTGCTCATCAGCCCGCGGTGACCCCAAGCTTCGTCCAGCCCGAGGTGGAACCGGCGCGGATGGCCGAACAGCTCGAGCAGCTCCGCGTAGCGGTCAAAGAGCTGGTCGTAGATGGCTGGATTGGTCAGGCAAAACGACCAGCCGTCTTCTTCATAGAGGGGACGGAACTGCGGGAAGCGGTCCAGGACGACGTGTAACCCCGAGCGCGATCGCATGCCGCTGGCGTGGCCCCAGGAGTTCAGCATGGGGATCATCTCCAGGTGCAGGGCCCGGCCCAGCTCGATAAGGGGTTTCAATTGCGCCGGCGTATAGGCATGCTGGTAGGCGGTTTCCGGACGCCGGGCCGACTGGAGCGAGGCCCAAGGCTCAATCACCACGGCGTTGTACTTGTACCGTGCGGCCACCAGCATGGCCTGGCGCACCGCCGCCAGCTCGGTGTTGGGGAAGATGCAGATGTGCAGGCCGCGGAAGCCGAGCTCGGGGTAGTCCACCACCCGGACGCCGGCCACCTGACTGCCTGTAGCGCCCTTGCGGACCAGTTGGAGCAGAGTCTGCACTCCGAAGAGCAACGCGCGCGGCGTCTCGGCCACGATCGTCACGCCGGAGGCGCCGGCCTCCAGCAGATAAGTCTCCGGTCCTTTCTTCTCGGCGTAGAGGGCTGCTCCGGGGAGCCTGCTTAGAAGCGCCTGGCCTCTGGGGGTCGCGGCCAGCGCAAGCTGAATGGCGCCGCCCATCCCGGCGGCGGTCACGCTGACGCCCACGTGGTGCAGCCGCCGGAACTCGCCCGCCAGCACGCGAGCCACCTGACGCTCGTCGTCGGTAGCGGCGCTAACGGTCAACGGCTCCGGCAGCGCGAAGCTCTCCGCGATCCACTGCAAGTGCCGCGGCGGTGGGGTCAGCAGCACCGCCGCGAGAACGAAGCTTACCATGAAGGGGTTCCTTTCCTCTGGAGGATTGGGTTACAATTTGGCCGTGGAACTGCGCGATCTTCGCAGTTTTGTCACGGTGGCGCGCTTGAATAGCATTTCGAAAGCCGCGGCAGCCCTGCACCTGACTCCCGCAGCGGTGCACAAGCAACTGAAAAACCTCGAGTTCGAGCTGGACAGCCGTCTTTATGAGAGGGCGGGGCGCCAGCTCCGGCTGACGCCGTCGGCCCAAGTGCTTCTGCCGCACGCCACCGACTTGCTGGCGCGCTACGAAGCCGCACTGGCCGCCTTCGAGGAATGGAAGGGGCTGAAGGCGGGTTCGGTCCGCTTGGGCAGCGGTCCGAGCGCCAGCAGTTCGATCCTCCCGGAGCTGCTGGCCGAATTCCGGGCCGCCCATCCCGACATCGAGGTGGTGGTGGAGACCGGTAACACGGGCTTTCTGATCCGGGAGCTGTGCGAGGGCCAGCTCGATCTGGCTCTCATGATCTCTCCAGACACCCCGGAAGGGGAACGTCTCACCGTGGAAGTCTGCTGGGAGTTCGACGTGCTGCTGGTGACCGCCGATCCGGGAATGCCGCGCCAGGGTTCGATCCGGAATCTGGCAGGCGTACCGTTCATCCTTTACAAGAGCGGTTCGCAACTGGAAAAGGCGATCGACGCCTACCTGGCCGCACTGAATTTTCACCCCCGCGTGGTCATGCGCTTTGACAATCCCGAAGCCATCAAGGCCATTCTGCGGATCGGCGCCGGCGTGACGATGCTGCCGCGGTGGGCCGTCGAGCGCGAGATTGAGGACGGAACGCTCGCCTGGATCCGGCAGACGGAACCTCCCTTGCGCATCAAGGTCGTGCTGGCCGTGCGCCGGGGTGGCTATCTGCCAGCCCCGGCCCGCGCACTGATCGAAACGGCGCGGCGGCACAGGTTCTTCTCCTCCGGCAGGAGTTTCACAACCGCCGGTGGCGTTCGAAGACTTTGACCGGATCGTCACCGCGCGCAAACTCGCTCCGCGCCAGGTCTTCGACGCCCTTGACCCGCTCGCATTCCTCGAGCACTCTGAGGGTCAGATCCCTCGGGATCACCAGCACCCCGTCGTAATCGCCGAAAATGAAGTCGCCCGGGTTGACCTGCACCGCCGCGGCCAGCTCGCCGGAGATCAGCACGGGCACCTGGCAGTCGATCATCTCCCAGCGCCCGAAAGCCTCCACCGGGTTGCGGTAGCGGCAGAAAACCGGGAAGTCCATCGCGATCAGGTGGGCGCAGTCGCGGACGCCCCCGTCCACTAACGCTCCCACAGCACCGTGGGCCCGCGCGGCGGAGGCGCTCAACTCTCCGTACAGCGCCGCCGGAAAGACCGTCCCGCAGTCGCGCACCTCCACGCAAGGGTATTGCATCTGCCGGATCATCGCCAGGCGTTTGTAGCGCACAGCCTCGTTCCGGGTGCAGCTCATCGTCCCTTTCACGGTGAACGCCGGCCCGGCCAACCGCATGCCCCGCTCCAGGGGCGTCACCCGATGCGACACTACCTGGTGGGGGTAGCCGAGGTGCTCGAGCACGTCGTATACGAGCCCTGCGTAAAGCGCCCGGTAGCGAGCGCAGAGTTCTTCCATGGGGACCCCCGCAACCGCCGTCGCGCTGAGCTGGTCGTGCTCGGACACCGTCGGCCCCCTGTCAGAATTGCAAGCGCAAACCGAAGCGCAACTGGCGCTCTCCACCGGCGCCGAGAATCTGCATGAAGGTTGGGCTGGACACGTCGCTCGAAGGCGTCCCGAACCGCGGCGTGTTGGTCAGATTGAAAGCCTCCGCTCGGAATTCGACCTTCAGGCTTTCGCGCAGACGGAACTGCTTGAACAGGCCGGCATCCAGCCCCACCACGCCCGGCGCGCGCAGGATGTTCCTGCCCGTCGTGCCGAAGCGGACTTCTCGCACCGCGGCGAAGGCGGTCGGATCGTAAAAGAAATTGCCGGGCCCGACGCCGCCGAGCTTGGTCACCTCAGGCTTCACCTGGTCGGCGGTCTGCGCATTATAGCGCGAGTTCAGAGAGGTTCCTGGCGCCGAGACGGTGAACGGGCGTCCCTGGTACGCATAGAAAATGCCATTGGCCTGCCAGCCGCCCAACAACCAGGAGCTCCAACCTTGGGAGGCGATCTTCTTCCCCTTGCCGAAGGGCAGTTCGTAGACGAAGCCCAGATGCAGGTTGTGTGGGATGTCGTAGCCGGCCCGAGCCCGGTTGCGTCGCATCGCCGGCGCCCAGTTCCAGGGGACCCCGCCCCAGCCGTCGTCGTCCTGCATGTTGATGGCCGCCGACCAGGTGTAGGCGCCCTTCACCATCAGCCCGTTCCGCAAGGCCCGGTTGAAGGTGGCCTGGAAGGAATGGTAATTGGCGTCCGCCCAGCCATTGAAGAGCAGTGTCGAGGCGCTGCGGCCGAATCTCTGATAGAAGGGCGCCCCTGCCAGTCCCGTGCCGGGGGGCGAGTTGTTCGCCTCCCAATCCACGAAGCTGCGGATGGTGCGGGTGGCCACGTAGCCGGCGGTGAGGACGAAGTCTCCCGGCAACTGCCGTTCCAGGATGAAGTTCCAGGACTCGATGTAGCCCCGGTCCACTTTCCGCCGGCCGTCGGGGCGCCACAGAGTCCGGATGCTGAATCGGATCGGCAGCGGGAACGCGCCGGCCCGCGGGTCCTCGCCCGAAAACAGGGGGATCCCGTTCTCGACCGGCCCGAACCACTGGTAGCTGTTGACGGCCGGGAAGCTGGCGTCAATCGTCATCGGGTAACTTCCGCGCAGCGGCCGGCTCAGCACCATGGGGTTGAAGGTGATGCCGAAACCGGTCCGCAGGACGGTGTTTTCTGTGAGGCGGTGAGTCAGCCCCAGGCGCGGCGCAAACAGCCTGCGGCTGGTGGAAATGCCCAGATTCATGGGATTGCCCCCCAGCCCGCCCCGGGACGCGATGTTGCTCTGCGGATCCCACAGCTCGATGCCGGTGTGCGCGCGTCGCACCAAGGGGAAGAACTCGTAGCGCAGGCCCAGGACGGCCGTCGTGCGGCGCGCGATGTGCCAGCGGTCGCGAAGGTAAAAGCCGTATTGCCACTCACGCGTGGTCATCGTCTCCCATTGCACGCTCTTGCCCGCCGCGGTCACCAGACCGAGTAGGAAGGTGGCGTAGCCGTTGTACAGGTTGCCCGCGGGGCCACCGTTGAGCACGGTCGGGCCGATGCCGAAAGTGAGTCCGCCGCGCGGCCCCGATCCCAGCTCCGGCTGCCAGTGGTTCATCTGGTGCCGCGTGATCTCCAAACCGAACCGCACGTCGTGGGTGCCCCGCGCCCAACCGACATTGGTGGAACCGGTATAGGTCTGGTCCCGCTGGAAGGCCGGATTCCAACTGTCCGTGTCCCCCAGCGGCGAATAACCGCTAATCGAGATCGTGGGCATGCCGCTCTGCCGGATGTCGGAGCCGTTGGTGCCCGGAATGCCGAAGGTCTCCAAGCCGATATTCTTCCCGTAGAGGGGCGGCGTGACATTGATTCGGTTGCGCGTGTAGCCGAGCACGCCGTCGATCACCAGGGCCGGTCCCACCACCCAGGTATGGCCGAGGGTGGCCAACTGGGCCCGGTTGTCGCCCTTTCCCGAGCCGACGTCGCAGAGCCCCGGACCGCCCGCCGCCCCGAAAGCCGGCTGGCAGCTCGCTGGGGCGTTCATGAGGCTGTACTTGGCCCACAGTGTGTGACTCGCCGTGCGGTTCCAGTTGATCTTGACGTCGGCCTGATCCCGGTCCAATTGCTGCACGTCAGAGTTGTAGAAGTTCGCGCTGATGCCGGGCTGGTTCGGCAGGGGGATCAAGGCTTGAATCTTGCGCGTGATGGCGCTCTGGCGGGCGAGAGGAATCAGGTTGCCGGGAAACGGCTCGCGCCCCTTGCCGTCCTCGGCGCCGGTGGCCGGATCGTAAATGGTCGTGGGATAGCCGCTGAAGTCCCCACGGCGCAGGCTCTCCAGGGGCAGCGTGAACAGGCCGCTGCGGCTGACCCGCTCGCGGCTGGACTCCCAGCCACCGAAGAAGAACAGCTTGTCCCGCCGGATCGGCCCGCCCAGCGTGAACCCGTCAATGTTGCGGATGCTCTTCGGCTTCTGCGGCAGCCGTTCGAAGAAGTTGCGCGCCCGCAGATGCTGGTTCTCATGGTAGGCGAACACGGATCCGTGCAACTGATTGGTTCCGGATTTGGTCACCACCGTGATGGCTGCGCCGCCGGCCATCCCTTGCTCCGGGTCGAAGTTGTTGGTCGCGATGTTGACGGTCTCGATCGTCTCGGTGGGGGCCACGTAGGCCACGTGATGCGGCAACCAGACCGACATGTTCACGGCGCCGTCCAGTTTGGTGACGTTGTTGTTGCGGTTGGTGCCGTTGATGTTGGTGGTCAGCGCGCGCCCGGGCCGCGAGATGGCGGCGTTCTGGAACTGGGCCGGCGTGGCGCCCGCCACCAAGTTGATCAGACTCTGGTAATTCCGGTAGCCGCCGATAGGCAAGTTCGTGACCGCGTCGGAGCGGATTTCGGTGGTCACGTCGGCCCGCTCGGTTTGCAGCGCCACCGCACCGCCGGTTACGGTGATGGCGTCGGTAATTTGCCCGACCTGCAACTGGACGTCCTCGCGGCGCACCGTGTTCACCACCACCTCGAGGCCGGTTCGCTGGAGCAGGCGGAAACCAGCCGCTTTGACCTCCATGTCATAGGGACCGGCCAGCACGTTGGAGAAACTATACAGGCCGGCTTCGTTGGTGAGCGCCGTGCGCGTTTGGTTGGTCGCCCGATTGGTGATCTTGACCTCCGCTGCCGGAACCAGCGCTCCGCTGGGATCGGTTACCGTGCCCACCAGGGATCCGTAGAGGACTTGCCCCCGCGCCTGGAACGCGGGCCCCCAAACGGCCCACAGCCAAGCGGCCAGCAGCGCCGGCCGGGCCGCCCCGTTTCGAAGTCGCATCATCGCGCCTCCTTGCAGGCGGAGGTTATCATAGGCGAATATGGAAAGCAAGCGAATTATATTGAACCACCGTTCACTTCCGGTTAATCATCGGGCGCTAGCCACGATTTACCAACAGTGAAACGTCGTTCGAATCTTTTGACTTCCGTTCACAACCGCCCAGCCACTATAATGCGGTCCTCACGCTAATGACGCCCTTGGCGCCTCTCAGCCAGAGCCGGAACAAGCAGATCTACCCGTGGGCAGTGCTGGCGCTGTTCTGGTTGGTGTACTTCCTGAACCACGCCGACCGCCAGATCCTGTTTTCGGTCTTCCCGCTGGTCAAACAGGATCTGAAGCTGAGCAACACGCAGTTGGGGCTGCTGGGTTCCTCCTTTCAATGGGTCTACGCGCTGCTGGTCCCGCTGGCGGGGCTTCTGGGCGACGCAGTCAGCCGTAAGCGCATCATTTGCGGGGCATTACTGTTCTGGAGCGCGACCACGGTGGGCTCGGGTTTGGTCTCCGGGTTCGCGTGGTTTCTCCTGCTGCGGGCGCTGACCGGTGCGGGCGAGGCGTTCTACTATCCGGCCGCCACCTCGATCATCAGCGATTACCACGGCTCGGCGACGCGGGCGCTGGCGATGTCCATTCATCAGACCAGTCTGTACTTCGGGGTGGTCATGAGCGGGACGCTGGCCGGTTACATCGGCCAGCGGGCCGGCTGGCGGGCGGCGTTCCTGATTTTCGGCTCGGCCGGCCTGCTGGCAGCCGCGCTGGTGGCGAAGGTCCTGCGGGAGCCGTTGCGCGGGCAGGCGGATCAACACTGGGCCCGCGCTGCACCCCTCAGAGTGCGGAATCGCATGGCGGAGCTCTTTGCGCGACCGGCGCCTGTGGCGCTCATAATTTGCTTCTGCGGGATGAGCTTCGCCAGCGTGGCCGTGGTCACCTGGATGCCCACGCTGGTGTATCGTGAGTATGGCTACAGCTTGGCGGCCGCGGGTTTCCACGCCACCTTCTACCACCAGTTGGGCGCTTTCCTGGGGGTGCTGGCGGGCGGGCGGCTGGCGGACCGGTGGGCGGAGCGCATCCGCACGAGCCGCCCGCTGGTGCAGGCGGCGGGCCTGCTGGGAGCGGCGCCGTTCATTTACTGGCTGGGACGTCCCAGTTCGGCTGGGGCCGTCTTCGCCGCTTTGGGCGTTTTCGGCGTCTTTCGGGGGTTGTACGACTCCAACCTGTTCGCCTCACTCTACGAAGTGATTTCTCCCGGCTCCCGGGCCACCGCCACCGGGCTGACGCTGTCGGCCGGCTTCCTGATCGGAGGCTCTTCGCCGGTATGGGTGGGCAAGCTCAGCCAAAGCATGGGACTGGGACCGGCGCTGGGAGCCACCTCGGTCTGCTATCTAGTCGCGGGCATTCTGATGGCGCTGAACGCCTGGCTGTGGTTCGACACCGATGCGCAGCGAGTGAGAAGAGGTTTGACGGGATGAAGATTGTTGATCTGAGAACGCACGCCGCGGCCGTTCCGATCGAGGCCCCCTTGCGACATTCCACCGGAGTCCATCCCGGTTATTTCGTCCGCACAATCATCGAGCTGGTCACCGACGAGGGCTTGGTGGGCCTGGGGGAAGTGGGGGGAGGCGACCAGAGCGGTCTGTTGCAGAAGTTGAAGCCCCGGCTGTTGGGTGAGGATCCCTTTCATCTGGAGCGGATCAAGCAGAAGACCCTGCGCCAGATCTACTACATCTCGAACCCGCGGGCCTACGCCGCCATCGAGGTGGCTTGCCTGGACCTTCAGGGCAAGGCCACGGGACGTCCGGTCTCGGATCTGCTCGGAGGGCGACTGCGCGATGAGGTGCCCTTCAATGCGAGCCTTTCCTACCGCTACCCGGACGGAGACCGGGGAGGCGAGACGACTCCGGAGCAGATGGTGGCCTATGCCCGGCGGGAGGTGGCCGCGTGCGGCTTCCGTTCCGGAAAGCTCAAGGCGGGCGTGCTGCCGCCGGAACACGACATCGCGGTGCTCTATGCGCTCCGCGAGGCCTTGGGGCCGGCCTTCGGCTTGAGGGTGGATCCCAACGGCTTCTGGTCCCGCGGTACGGCCATCCGTGTGGCCAAGGAGCTGGAGGCTTGCCGCTTGCAGTACCTGGAGGACCCCACCTGGGGACTGGAAGGCATGGCGCGGGTGCGTGAACGCACCAGCATTCCCTTGGCTACCAACATGTGCGTCGCCCGCTTGGACGATTTCGCCGCCGGCGTGGCCATGAACGCCGTGGACGTCATTCTCAGCGATATCTACTACTGGGAGGGGCCTCACGGCGTGAAGACTCTGGCCGGCATGTGCGAGGCCTTCCGGCTGGGGTTGGGCATGCACAGCGGCAGCGAGTTCGGGGTGACCATGGCGGCCATGTTGCACACCGCGGCCACGCTTCCCAACCTGACCTACAGCGTGGACACGCTCTATCACCACCTGCTGGACGACGTCATCGTGGGCGGCAAGATGACCTTCCGCGACGGAGCCATGGTCGTTCCCAAAGGACCGGGATTGGGTGTGGAGCTGGACCCCGATCGGCTGGCGCGCGCCGAAGAGCTGTTCCGCCAGCGCGGCGACTACTACGCCAGGTTTCACGAAGATCTCCGCAGGCCGGACTGGTTTCCGATCAATCCCGGCTGGTAGATAGGAGCACCGCATGAAACTGAAGGGCAAAACGGCGGTGGTAACGGGTGGTTCGCGCGGCATCGGCCGTGCTATCGCCTTGGCCTGCGCGCGCGAGGGCGCGGCGGTGGTGGTCAACTACGTCGCGGCGGCATCCGCAGCGGAACAGGTGGTGGCCGCCATCCGTGCCGCCGGCGGGCGGGCGGTGGCGGTGCGGGGCGACGTGCAGGACCTCTCGCAGCATGACCGCATCCTCAGCCCGGCTGTCGAGCAGTTCGGGGCGCTGGATATCCTGGTCAACAACGCGGGCATCGCCCGGCGGCAGCCCTTCTTGGAGGCCACACCCCCAGCCTGGGAAGAGATCATCGGCGTCAACCTGAAGGGCGTTTACTTTCTCTCGCAGGCGGCCGCCCGCTTGATGATTCCGCGCGGCGGCGGCAAAATGATCAACATTTCCAGCGTCCACGACACGCACCCGATGCCCGGCAACTCGATTTACTGCATCGCCAAGGCGGGTTTAGTGATGCTCACCCGGTCGCTGGCCGTCGAGCTGGCCGCTCACGGCATCCAAGTGAACTGCGTCTCGCCGGGCGCCGTCGCCACCGACGAAAACCGGGACCGGCTGGCGGACCCCGCCTACCGCGAGAAGGTTCTCTCCAAGATCCCCTGCCGCCGGATCGGCGCCGTCGAGGACGTTACCGGAGCTGTCATTCTGCTGGCCTCCTCCGAGTCGGATTACATTACAGGCGTCACGCTCTACGTGGACGGCGGCATGCTACTTTCCTGAGAGGATTGTTATGGCCTTCAACACCAAGCGGCGTGGGAAGCTGACCTACTACTATCGCGGTGAGGAGCCTCTGTTCTCCCACCTGGTGACCGAGGAACAGCCCGACGGCGACCTGAAGATCTACTTTGCCGGCTTCACCGGCGGCGAGTCCGCCACGCGCAACCTGGGTTTATCGGAAACGGCTTGCATGGATCCGGAGCGAGAAATTCCGCTGGTCTTCCGCACCTGGGAAGCGTGGCTGCGGGAAGCCGGCCTCTGCCAGTCGCTGGAAGCAATTGACTTCATCGAAATGCACGTGTTCGGCTGCCAGCCCAAGTCGCCCAATCCGATGGTGGACCCGGCCGGTTTCGCCGCCGAGCGCGAGCGGCTGCGCCGGGCTTATGCCCGCGCTTACGGCGGCTACTTCCGGGAGCGATTGCCGGCTCACGGGCTGCCGGCGCGCTTCACCGTGCACCTGACCGACGTTCCTGATCCGGCGGCGTCTTACGAGTTCTACGCCACGGCGCTGCTTCAACGCTCCCGCAGGTGAGGGTCATGGAGCTGATCTCGGTGTTGCTGGAAGACAATCCGCGGCGTGTCGTTCGCCGCGCCCTGGCTGCCGGCTGGCTTCGCGCCGCCATCGTCCCCGTCGGCAGCACCGAACAGCACAATGAACATCTGGCGATGGGCCACGACTCGAACACCGTGCGCTGGCTTGCGCGCCGTGCAGCCGAGGACGTCTTCCCGGCCGCCGTAGTCTGCCCGGTGATCCCGTTGGGCGTTTCCGAGCACTGGATGGATCACCCTGGAACTCTTACCTTGTCCCCGGAGACCTTCTTGCACGTGGTCTACGAAATCTGCGACAGCCTCCGCCGCCACGGTATCGCTCGCATCATGATTCTCAACGGACACGGGGGGAACCGGCGGCCCCTCGAAGAGAAGATCGAGGAGTTCCGCAGTCGGCTCGGCGTCCGGCTGGATTGTTGTTCGTATTGGGATGCATACCCCGAGCAGACCCGCCGCGAACTTCTTTCCACCGGCGAGTGTCCCGGGCATGCCGGGGAGTTTGAGACATCGGTGGCGCTGGCCGCATTCCCCGACACCGTGCACTGGTCCGACGAACCGTATCCGCAACAGGAGCTGCGCATCGCACAGGCTTCGCGCGCGGCCGACGACCGGCGCTTCTTCGTCGGCGCGCGAGCGGCCTCGGCGGACAAGGGGCAGCGACTGCTCGACATCGCCGCGCGGTGGCTGGCGGATCGCATGCGCCGGCTCTTGCAGGACTAACTCGCACCGGGTTCATGGCTTAATCTCCTGCCTTCCGCTCCCTTCGCTGAAAGTTGAGCCTTCACTTTTCGTCTCGCCCTTGGCGCCCAGTCCAAACCGCGCCCTCCGCGTCTTTGCACAAGCAGCTTGACACCACCACCCAATTCGGTTGCCGTGTCAAGTCATTTGCTCCGGTAACCGAACGCCCACCCGTTGGGTCACGAAAGAAGTAACCGAACGAGGGGTCAGTTTGCGAGCCGAATCCGGGCTGGTCTCCCTGCCGCGGATGGTCCTCAGCAACTCATTCTGACGTTGCTCGATCTGCTGGCGGAGCT
>Ga0209018_1000539_pt1 | contig 34534 bp, 22 predicted proteins | sample YNPBryBLVA2012_FD_185814 | JGI IMG/M metagenome (GOLD analysis project Ga0209018, IMG submission 185814) | Anoxygenic and chlorotrophic microbial mat microbial communities from Yellowstone National Park, USA - YNP Bryant BLVA 2012 (SPAdes)... ...
ATCACCGCCAGGGGCACGGCGTGCCGTGCCCCTGCGCAAAGACGATACCGCGAAAATCCGGATTCTTACAATCGCAAAATGTCGGGGCGGTAGTACGTCTCGCCCTCGATCTGCACCTCGACCATTGGCCAGTCATGGGAATTGGTGAGCATGTCGTTACGGTCCGGCAGCACCAGGAAGGTATCCTCAGACACGGCCCCGCCGATGCCCGGCAGCCAGGCGACGGCCTCGAACGGTTCGATCACCAGGTCGGCGTCGGGCGTCGCGTTGAACTCGCGCGGTGCGTAGCCGATGATACCGCCCTGGATGTGCACCCGCCATTCGTCGGGATAGCCCTCGGCGGCATAAGCGCGCGCACCGATTTCCAGGATGTCAGACAGGCTGACGCCGGGTCGGGTGGCGTGAATATACGCCGCCTCGACGTGGGTCGCGGCGCGGTGACGGGCGTCGAGATCGGCCGGCAGGTGGTGGCCTATCGCTACCAGCCGGGCCAGCGCTGCCTGCAACCCCCCGCGTGCACCGACCAGCATCAGACTGGCGCAGTTGAAAATGGGGTTGTCGCGGGGCAGCGGATGGCGGTCGTTGAGTACCCGCCGATCCGCACCGACCAGCAGCAGACTGGGCGTGATCCCGACGTTGATGCAACGCCGCGTGATCTCGGCGGCGACCTCGCGCTCGGTCTGCCCCGGCACAATCGAGCGGGCAATCGACTGCATAATGGCGCTGGCGTCGTGGCACAAGGTGCGATAACGATACTGCTCGCTGGGCGTCAGCACAAAGCGCAGCCGGGCAATCGCCTGGTCCAGCAGTTGGAAGCCCGGCCAAGGCGTATCCGTTCCGATGTGCAACCCGTGCGTCAGCTCAGACAGCAACGTGGCGCGCGCGTCGGTTTCGTACCAGGGATGCGTTTGCAGCTCGAAGTTCTGGCCGACCAGTTCTTCGGCCAGCAGGCGCTCGGCCTCGACGTAGTCGGCGATCAGGTAGCTGTGGGTGCGGGTCAGCAGCAGGCTGGCCTGACCGACCGGGTCTTCGATCACGCAGTTTTCGCCGCCGCCGGTATACCAGGCGAAGTTGTCACGGCGGGCCAGCCAGAGGCCGTCCAGGCGGTGTTCCTCCAGGAAGCGGTACACCCGCTCGCGCTTTTCCCGGAGTTCGCTCTGTCGAATTTTTTGCTGGGCATCCATGCCGTTTGCTTTCCAGGCCCGCGCGCTGCTGTACGAAGCTGTCAACTGCATCGCATCCTCACTTCAACGACCTCAAACCGCAAAAAACGCGCTCTTTTCTGCGACGCTTATCCCGGCCCGACAATCGCCGCCGTCAGGCCGCCATCAACGGCCAAAGCTGCCCCGGTGATGAACGAGGCATCTGCGGAAGCGAGGAACAGCACAGCGCGGGCGACTTCTTCCGGCTGACCGATGCGGCCCAACGGATGCAGTTTGCCCGCCGCTTCCCGCGCGCCGGGCGCGGCGAAATATTCGGAGTTGATGGGCGTGTCGATGTAGCCGGCATTGATGCAATTGACGCGGATGTTGTCTCTGGCGTAGTCCAGGGCCAGGCTGCGCGTCAGGGCGATCAGCCCGCCTTTGGAAGCGCAGTAGGCCGCCAAGGCCGGCTCGGCCAGCACGCCGTTGGCCGAGGCATTAATGACAATCGCGCCCCCGCCGCGCTGACGCATCAGGGGGATCACGGCTTTGCTGCACAGGAACGCGCCCTTGAGGTTGATCGCCAGTAGGCGGTCCCATTCGGCAGATGTCGTCTCCGTCGCCGTCTTGGAGATGCCGATTCCGGCGTTGCTGAACAGCACGTCCACGCCGCCGAAGGCTTCCACCGCCCGTTCGGCCAGCCGCCGCACGGCGTCCTCGTCAGAAACGTCGGTCTGGACGAAGATCGCCTGCCCCCCCCGGCTGCGGATTCCGGCGACGACGGCCTGCCCAGCGGCAGACTGCACATCTGCCACGACGACTTGCGCCCCCTCGGCGGCGAAAAGCTCAGCGGCGGATTGTCCGATGCCGGACGCGCCGCCTGTGACGATGACGCTCTTGCCGATAAATCGTTCTGACGGTTGAGTCATCTGATGTTTACCACAATCTGTTCTGCCATGCTGCGCAACAAGCAACAGGCCACACATGCCTGTGCCCTGCGATTAATCATACTCCGGCGACCTTTCACGACCATAAAAGATTTTCAGGTTCACCTTTCAATCACCTTACGAGGGCGTGCTCAGCCTATCGAGACGCCCTGCAAGAACGCTAATTACGACCTAAAAAATCGTGTTTGCGCGGCAAAGGTCAGGTCGGTTGCACAGGAAACTGTAAGGAGGGAAAGCGGTGTGGCGCTGCCGGGCGCGCCGAAGCCGCTTCAGCGGGCTTTTCATCATCGTGCCGGGGACTTCAGTCCCCGGCGAGCGACGTGTTCTGCCGTTGTGCTGAAAAGCTACCCTGACAGGAGGGGGATGAGGGCCGAGGCGCAGCGGGACATGCCGGGGTTGCCGCGCACACTAGCGCGTGTGGCCCAGGTAGTAACCGACGCCTGCCTCAGTCATGATGTATTCCGGCTTGGCCGGATCGACCTCTAGCTTCTTGCGCAGGCGGCTGATGTTCACCCAGAGGTACTGTGTCTCCTGGTCCCAGTCGGTCCCCCACACTTTAGACAGCAATTGCGAGTGGGTGAGCACGCGCCCGGCGTTGACGGCCAGATGGTAGAGCAGCTTGTACTCCGTTGGGGTCAGCTTGACCGGTTCGCCCCGCATCGTCACCTGCCGCTGGGCGAAGTCGATCTCCAGGTCGCCTGCGTGGAACAGCGGCTCTTTTTGCGTGTTTTCCGGCAGGCGCGCCCGGCGTAGACTGGCCCGCACGCGCGCGAGGAGTTCCTTGTTGCTGAACGGCTTGACGAGGTAATCGTCGGCGCCCATGTCCAGCCCGCGCACGATGTCGTCCTCGGTGGCGTTGCCGGTGATCATCAACACGGGCACGTTGGTGAACTGGCGTATCTGGTCGCACACCTCGAAGCCGTTGGCGTCCGGCAGGTGCACATCGAGCAGGATTACGTCCGGCAGTTCGGAGGCGGCCAGGTCGATGGCGGCCTTGCCGCGCGCCGCGCTGATCACGCGGTAGCCATCCGCTTCCATCGTGATCTTGAGCAGCCGGAGCATCTGCGGGTCGTCCTCGACCAGAAGCACCTTTTCGGTCTGCTTGTGGCCGTCGCCCCTGGCGCGGGCCGTCTTGGCCTGCGACATGGCGGGCAGCTTTTCGAGCGGCTGCTCCATCAGGCGCGCCTCGACCGGCAGGGCGAAGTACACGGTGGTGCCCTGGCCGAGCGTGCTTTCGGCCCACATACGCCCGCCGTGCGCGTGGATCAGGCCGCGTGAGATATACAACCCCAGCCCTGCGCCGCGCCCCCGGTTTGCCCCGCCGTAGTCTACCTGGTAGAAGTGCTCGAAGATGCGCTCCAGGTGCTCTTTGGGAATGCCCACGCCCTGGTCGGCCACGCTGACGATCACCTCGTCGCCCTTCTTCTGCGCGGCAATGCGCACGGGCTTGTCGGCGCCGGAATATTTGATGGCGTTATCCAGCAGATTGTAAAGCACCTGCTCGATGCGGAAGGGGTCCACCTCGACGGTGGGCAGGTCGTCGGGCACATCAACCTTGAAGTAGCGCCCGCTGGTCTGGAAGGTCAGGCTCTGAATGACGCGCTGCACCAGCCGCTTCACGTCGGTGGGCCGCCGGTACAACTTGACGCCGCCCAGTTCCAGGCGCGACATCTCACGCGCGTTTTCCAGCAGACGGCTGAGCTGATCCACGCTCTCGTTGATGCTCTCTAGGAATTCCTCGCGCTCTTTTTCGCCCCAGTAGCGGTGATTGCTGAGCAGGGTGCTGACGAAGCCCTTGATCGTTGCCAGGGGCGTGCGCAGTTCGTGCGAGAGCAGCGAGAGATGCTCGGTGCGCTGGGAGACCTCGTCCCATTCCGCCGTCACATCGCGCACGATACCGCCCCAGCCGATCACGTAGCCCGGTTCGTCGCGGATGGGGAACAGGCTGACCTGCAAGCGCCCGATCAGGGTGTAGCGCGTGAGCACATTGACGATGGGGCATTGATCCAGATTGTTGACGGCCAGTTCCAGATCATACTCCACCTGGCGCACATCGTTACTGAGTTCCGCAAAGTGGTGGAAGAGAACGTCGTAAGGCTGGTCCCGCACCTCGGCGAAATCCACACCGGTCAGGTCCTTGAGGCGAGAATTGCAGTAGCGCACCCGACCGTCCACGCCGATCAGGAACAGGCCCTCGCCCGTGCTGGAAAGGACTGCTTCCAGATAGCTGCGTTCGTCCTGCACCTTCTTGATCAACTGCGCGTTTTCGATGGCGGCGGCGGTCTGGGCGGCCAGGCCGGCGATCAGGCTGAAGTCATAGCGGGTGAAGCGGTGCACCGACGGATAGCCCAGCGCCAGCGTGCCCCACATCTGATCGCTACACTGAATAGGCGCCAGCAGCATCACCTCAATACCGATATCGGTCATGAGCGGCTTGATGACCGGATCGGCGGCCTGGAGGTAGGAAACCTGGAGTTGGTCCAGGTCGGCCACGCGGCGCATAAACATGTTCTCCCAGCCGGGGCCGAGTTCTTCTAGGGCGGCGCTGACACGATCATTGGAGGGGAAAATGTGCCGCTGGCCCATATCCATGCCGGAGGTGTCCCACACCAGCAGCGCGCCGTGTTCCGCACCGGTCAGGTCCAGCGCCAGGCCCATCACGGCGTAGGCGATTTCCTGCTGGCTGGGGATGCGGCTGAGCAGCCGGGCCACCCGCAGCAGGATGGCCGACCCCCACGTTTCGGCGTTTTGGGCTGCCACCAGACGGGCGTTTGTCACCGCAAGGGCGATGTGCCGGGCGAGCGTTTCCAGCAGTTTGAGATCTTCGGACGTGAAATCGTCGGCCCGGTCGCTGGCGGCTACCAGCACGCCGACGATCTGCTCGCCGTGCGTAATCGGCACGGCGATCTCGGAACGGGTGTTGGGCAGGAGGTCGAGCGCGAGGTAATCGGGCTGCGCGGTTGTGTCCGGCACGACCGCGGCCCGGCCCTGCGCGACGACCCGCGCGGCCAGCGTGTGCCCATTCAACGGAAGGCGGAAGGATTCCTGACGCTCATAGGGGCCGGCCCCCCGCAGCGTGATGCGCAGAGACAGTTCACCGCCTTCCAACAGGCCGACCGCTACGCCGTAAAAATTAAACGTTTGCCGGGCAAACTTGGTCGCCTCCCACAGCAGCGTATCCAGGTCGAGGATCGAACTGATTCGCCGCCCGATGTCGTCTACCATCTCCATCAAGAACTGGCGGCGGCGCTGCCCCAGCAGGTGGGCGCTGGTATCCTGGTCCGGGCGAAGCTGCCGCCAGTCGCCGGGGGCAGACGCCTGCTCCTGGCTATCCGGCTTGTCGTCGGCACGGATGGTCATTCGTTACATCTCCCTTGCTATCAGGACAAAAACCGCTACGCGGTGATAAGCACACCCGCTTTTAGGCGTTCAACAGGCATCAATGCAGGCAAAACGGCCTTGCCCCGACTATCACTCTAAGTATAGCAAGGTTTTCGCAAGGGAAAAACCCGAAAACATAAACATTTTGTAAGGACTTCCAGACAAGCGGCCCGTGTCACCCTTACAAGCCTGATAGCAGAGCCGCTCCTTGCTATGTCCAGGCGAAACCCCGATCCGGCAACAAGGAGCGTCGGGGCCGGCGGCAGGCGCTCCGGTGCGCCCGTATCGTTGAAAGAAAAAAACATGCCTACTTGTTCTGTAACAATTCTCAGACAAGCATCTGTGGTATGATCCGGGCAGCATCGAATCCATGAGCGTGTTGGAGGCGGAGGATGCGGGACCGAATGATGTGGCGCAACATGGGATGGGTTCTTTTGCTGATCGGGTTGGCCGCCTGCCAGAGCGCGCCACCGCCCAACGTGCCGCAGGTGGCGGTCATCCCGACTCTCACCGACATGCCCTCGCCCTTCCCGCCGACGCTGACCCTGCCGCCCACCCTGACCGACACCCCGACGGCGACCTGGACGGCCAGCCCGACCTGGACGCCCATCGTCGTCGTGGCAACCTATACGCCGTCCGTCACCGATACCCCTTCGCTCACCTACACGCCCAGTATGACCTATACCCCGTCGGACACCCCGACGCCGACGGCGACTTTTACCCGTACCCCGCCGCCGAGCTTTACCCCGACGGAGGACCGGGACGGCCCGCAGATCGTGGCGCTGGGGCCGAGCGCCGGATCGCTGGTAGTGCCCGCCAACCCGCGCTGCGCGCCCACCACCACGACCATCACTGCCCATGTAATCGCGCCGGTCGGCCTGTACACCATCCGGCTTAACTACCTGTTCAACAACGGCCCCGGCCAGGTCGTGCCGATGCGTAACACGGGCGAGGACCTGTACACGGCGGACCTGGGGCCGTATACCACGCCGGGCGTGATTACCTACTGGGTGACGGCGGCGGATAACTGGGGCAAGTGGGCCAACAGCGCCACGCAGCAGGTTACCGTGTCGGAGTGTACCGCTTCCGAAGCCTCGGCCACGTCTGCCTCTGAAGCTGCCGCCGGGACGGCCACCGCCATCGCGCTGGGCACTTCGTTGCCGGGCATCCCCGGCGTGTTTTCGGCCATCGACGTGACGCTGACCACCACCTATCAGACCACCGCCAGCATCACGCTGGGCGCGCGCGGTGGCACGCCGCCCTACAGCATCGTCATCAACAGTTATCCGGCCAATGGCGCGGTGTTGGGCGTTCCGCCCAATGTGCAGTACCGCCCCAACAACGGCTTTGTCGGCACCGATACCTTCACCTTCCTGGCCCAAGACTCTGCCCGCAACAGCGACATCGGCGTGGTGCGCATCACCGTCGCGCAGTCGTCGCTGACGGCGCCGGACCAGACGGTCACCGTCCCGTTCCAGACGGCGGTCAATATTGCCCTTAACCCCAGCGGCGGCACACCGCCTTACAGCATCACGTATACACAGCCCAGCTTCGGCGTCGTGAGCGGCACACCGCCCAACGTGGTCTACACGCCCAACGCGGGCTTCGTCGGCCAGGACAGCTTCACCTGGACGGTGTACGACGCCGCCCCCGCCACCGACGACGGCACGATCACGCTCAACGTCGTCGCCGGGACGCCGACGGGCGTCATCGTGTTTGCCTCAGACGAAGCCTCGCCCGGCGTGTATGACATCTTCCGTGTTAACGCCGACGGCACAGGCCGCGTCAACCTCACCAACACGCCCGGCGTCAACGAGGTCGATCCCGACTGGATGCCGGACGGACGGATCGTCTATGCCAGCGCGGCGGGCGGCAACTACGACATCTACCTGATGAACGCCGACGGCAGCGGCGTCACCGGCCCGCTGACTGTCGGCCCTGCCGACGACCGCTACCCGGCGGGTGGATCGGATGGCAGTACGACCTACATTGCCTATGCGGCCTGGAATGGCACTAACTACGACATCCATCGGATGCTAACCGACGGCAGCGGCGATGTGGCGCTGGCAACCTCCGGCGACGACGAGGTGAATCCTACCTGGGCGCGCGACGGCAGTCAGATCGCCTATCAGCGCGGGCCGAACCCGTCTGGGCCATATCATCTCTGGACGATGGCCCAGGACGGCTCCGGCCAGACACAACGCACCAGCGCCGGCAACAACACCGATCCGGCCTGGTCGCCGACCAATGACTATCTCGTGTTTGTTTCGACCCGCGACGGCAACGACGAAATTTACTCCATGCTTTCCAACGGCACAAACCAGACTCGCCTGACCTATGCTTCCGGCATCGACTACGGCCCGGCCTGGTCGCCGGATGGTAGCCTGATTCTCTATCACCAGTTCACCGGCACGACGACGCAACTGATGCTCATGGACTTCAGCGGCTCGAACGTCCAGACGCTCAGCTTCACCACAGGGGCAGGCATGGACTGGCGCGCGCCGTAGGGTGTTGGTCCCGGCAGGGGCACGGCATGGCGTGTCCTTGCCCTTGCCCCTGCGATACCTACTTAAATTATCCGAATTCTAACCGGGCACGCGCAGCGGAATCGGGCAGCGGGCTTGCGCAAATCGCCGATTTATCGCATAATAGCCCGATCAAGAAGCATGGCAGCAACGCTGCGGCAGTGTTGATTGGCAACTTGCAGGGCAAACCCTGGCCCGCCAGCGGGCGGGCTTCCTGATGTAAATTGGCGCAGACTCGGCGGTACAGTAAGGTTGTGACCCACTTTGCGGGGGCGTGTGATGGCGGTCAGGAAGCTCCCTTTGATGACAGTTTGACGATTTGGGCCGCTCCCCGGCGCGCCGCGCGTCGATCCGATGGGGCGGCATTGATCGACAACCTGCATTACTCACAGGTCGAGTTTCCGGCACCCCTGGCAACGCCGCCGGGGTAGCCCGCTTGAGTCTATCGTCTTTCCGAATTCTGATCTCCCGGTTTGCGCTGTCGGTCACACTCTCGCCGTGGCGAAGGGCCACGGCGTTTGTGTTTTCGAGGAACACCCATGGCGGGCACCATCACGGCGCTTGAGACCCAAAAACGCAACCCGGAGCGCGTCAACGTCTACCTGGACGGCGAATTCGCGTTCGGGCTGGCGGCCATTGCGGCGGCTCGCCTGCAACGCGGCCAGACGCTCAGCGACGCCGAGATTGCCGCCCTCAAGGCGCAGGATGCTGTGGATCAGGCCGTCGATCAGGCTGTACGCCTGCTCACCTATCGCCCGCGCAGCACCGCCGAGATTCGCCGCCACCTGGGACAAAAGGGCGTCGCGCCGGACGTAATCGACGCCGCCTTGGCCCGCCTGGAACAGCTCGGCTACCTCGACGACCTGGCGTTTGCCCGCTTCTGGGTCGCCAACCGCGACGAATTCAACCCCAAAGGGCCGCTGGCCCTGCGGCAGGAACTTGCCGAAAAAGGCGTCCCCCGTGCCCTCGTGGATCAGGTGTTGGCCGAGGTTGATTTCAGCGACGCGGCCTACCGCGCGCTGATGCGCCGCGCCCGCCACTTGCAAGGCCAGGAGCGCCGCGAAGTCAAACGCAGGGTGTATGACTTCCTGGCGCGCCGGGGCTTTGTGGCAGACACAATCCGCGAGGTCGCTGCCCGCGTGCTGGACGACCTGGGGACGCCGACAACGGACCTGGACAATGACACCTTTGAGGAGTAACCTGCATGGAACCCAACGTCCTTCTGCTCGTGGTCGAGGTTATCCTCGGCCTGGTTGTGGTGGCAGCAGGCGTCGGGATGTGGTTTTACCTGAGCAACCGGCTGAGCCAACGGCGCATTGCCGCCGAAGAGGAAATCGCTCGCCAGCTATTGGAAGCCCAGGAGCGCGCCCGACAGCTTGAAGACGCCGCCAGAGAAGAAATCCGTCGCCTGGAACGAGAGAACAGCCAGGCGCTGGAACGCCGTCGTAAAGAACTGGACCGCGAAGAGGAACGCCTGCAACGGCGGCGTGAAGAACTGGATAAGCGAGTCGAGCGGCTGGACAGCCGCGAACAACAATTGAATAAGCGCCAGAGCCGTCTGGACAAGCGCACCAACGAACTGGACGAACTTCAGGCGCAGCGCATGGCCGAACTACAGCGTATCGCCGAAATGTCTGTCGCAGAAGCGCGCGAACACCTGTTGGCGGCAGTTGAGGAAGAGTCGCGCCAGGACATGGCCCGCCGTATCCGCGAGGTGGAAGCCGAATTTAAGGCCACCGCCGACGAGCGCGCCCGCGACATCATCTCGCTGGCGATCCAGCGCCTGGCCTCCGAACACGTCAGTGAGGTGTCGATCAGTGTTGTGCCGCTGCCCTCCGACGAGATGAAAGGCCGCATCATTGGTCGCAACGGGCGCAACATCCGCGCCTTTGAGCAGGCGACCGGTGTGGACGTGGTCGTGGACGACACGCCGGAGGCGATCACCATCAGCAGTTTTAACCCCGTCCGGCGCGAGGTCGCCAGGCGGGCGATGGAAAAGCTGGTGTTAGACGGGCGCATTCACCCGTCGCGCATCGAAAAGCTGGTCGAGGACGCCCAGAAAGAGGTTGAGCGCGTCATTATCGAAGAGGGCGAGCGTGCCATTTATGAGACCGGCATCACCGGGATGCACCCGGAGTTGATCAAGCTGGTGGGGCAGCTTAAGTTCCGCACCAGCTATGGCCAGAACCAGCACAGCCACGCCATTGAGGTGGCGCACATCGGCGGGATCATCGCCGCCGAACTGGGCGCAGACGTCAACGTCGTCAAAATGGGCGCGCTGCTGCACGACATCGGCAAAGCAGTCGATCACGAGGTCGAGGGCACTCATGCCACCATCGGCGCGGAACTGGCGCGGCGCTACGGCGCGCCGGAGAAGGTGGTCAACTGCATTGCCTCGCACCACCACGAGGTCGAGCAAACCTGCGTCGAGGCGGTCATCGTCGAAGCTGCCGACGCGATCAGCGGGGCGCGGCCCGGTGCCCGGCGCGAAAGTCTGGAAACCTACATCAAGCGCGTCAAGTCATTGGAAGAGATCGCGCAGAGCTTCGAGGGCGTCGAGCAGAGCTACGCGCTCCAGGCCGGGCGCGAGGTGCGGATCATCGTGCGCCCGCAGGACATCGACGACCTGGCGGCGCTGCGCCTGGCGCGGGATGTCGCCAAGAAGATCGAGGAGACGATGCAGTATCCCGGCCAGATCAAGGTGCAGGTCATCCGCGAGACCCGCTCGGTGGATTACGCGAAGTAACCGCCGCGCCTGCCCTCGCTGCCTTTGTGAATCTGTCCCCTTCCCGTTGTCCGGGGAGGGGATTTTTCACCTCGTTCCGTGTGCGCCTTTGTGCCCTCTGCGGTAAAGTTGCCGCAGTACATACCGCCGCCGGGTGCACAAAGTCCCCTTCCCCACCTCTGCATCCACGGCGACTTCTGCGGTGAATTTTCACGTCTTTGAAAAGGAGCACGCGGATGAGCCAAACCGTCAACTTCCTGGCGTTTGACCTGGGATCGTCCAACGGGCGTGTCATGGTAGGTCGCTGGGACGGCGCGCGTTTTGCGCTGGACGAACTGCACCGCTTTGAGAACGGCGCGGTCAACGTGCTGGGGCACATCTACTGGGATGCGCTGCGGCTGTGGACCGAGATCAAGACCGGGCTGGCCCGCTACGCTGCCCGGTTCGACGACCCGCCTGCCGGTGTGGCGGTGGACACCTGGGGCGTGGATTATGGTCTGCTGGACCGCGCCGGCAACCTGCTCGGCAACCCGTACCACTACCGCGACGCCCGCACCGACGGCATGGTCGAGCGGGTCTTCCAGATCGTGCCGCGTGTGCGCGTCTTCGAGGTGACGGGCATCCAGTTCATGCAGTTGAACACGCTGTTCCAGTTGTTTGCCGCCGCGCAGGCGCACGATCCACAGCTTGAAATGGCGGATCGGCTGCTCTTTCTGCCGGACCTGTTCGGCTACTGGCTCAGCGGGCGCAAGGTGGCCGAGTACACCATTGCCAGCACCAGTCAAATGCTCGACGCGCGGGCGCGTGATTGGGCGCATGAGATGTTGCTGGAACTGGGCATCCCCACGCCCATGCTGCCGGAGATCGTGCAGCCGGGGGTCGTCCTGGACCATCTGCGACCCGAAGTCGTGGCCGACACCGGCCTGCGGCAGGCCCCGCCCGTGATTGCCGTCGGCGGGCACGACACCGCCAGCGCCGTCGCCGCGACGCCCGGCCTGGACCCACACAGTGTTTACATCAGCAGCGGCACCTGGAGCCTGATCGGCGTGGAGACGGCGGAGCCGGTCATCAACGCGCAAACGCTGGCCCTCAACTTCACCAACGAGGGCGGTGTGGCGAACACTATCCGCTTCCTCAAGAACGTCACCGGCTTCTGGCTGCTTCAGCAGGTGCGGCAGCAGTGGCGCAAGGAAGGCCGCGAGTACTCGTGGGAAGACCTGCTCAACCAGGCCGAGCGCGCCGATCCCTTCATCAGCCTGGTCGATCCCGACGACGACCTTTTCCTGCATCCCGACTCGATGCCCGCCGCGATCTGGTCGTACTGTGAAAACACCGGCCAGCGCAAGCCGGAGAGCGTGGGCGAATTTGTGCGCTGCTGCCTGGAAAGCATGGCGCTCAAGTACCGCTACGTGATCGAGTCGTTCGAGACCCTGATCGGGCGGCGGATCGAGACGATTCGCATCGTGGGGGGCGGCAGTCGCAACCGCCTGCTGTCGCAGTTCACCGCCGACGCCTGCCAGCGCCAGGTCATCACCGGCCCGGTGGAGGCAACCACGCTGGGCAACATCATGATGCAGGCCATCGCCACCGGTCACCTGCCGGACGTGGCCGCCGGGCGCGCCGCGATTGCCGAGTCGTTCCCTCAGGAGACGTTCGAGCCGCGCCAGGGCCAGGCCGACGAATGGGATGCGGCCTATGCGCGGTTCACGAAGTTGCTGGCGGGGTAGCCGTTAGCGGTCGGCTATCAGCAATCAGCAGACCCAATGTGCAAACCTCAAAAAGACTGTTTCGCGCCGATTGCCAGGGGTTCAAAACCCCTGGCTAAGGACCAAATGTCCGCTGAAGTGGCCTAAAATGCAGGGCGAGACCGCAGCCGGCAGTCCACTTTAGTGGACTTTACACTTGTAGCCGGGGACTTCAGTCCCCGGCGCTGAAAACTTGTATATTACGTTAGCTGATTGCTGACGGCTTCTACTCGCAGCTCCCCAGGCAGCGCCGGTCGTAGTACAGCGTGTACGGCCCGCCACCGCCGCCTGCATCCCGGATGACGATCCGCCAGTCGCCGCCGCTGCCTGCCAGCGACCCGTAGTAGGCCTCGACCGGCCCCTCACTGGCGTTGTAATCAACCGCGTAAGGCCCCCAGGTGGCCGACTCGATGGTGATCACCGGGTCCCAGTTGCCCAGCGCCGTGACCTCGAAATAGTCGAAAGTGTCCGGTGCGACCCCGACCGGCTCGAAAGCCCACCACGCGCTGCCCCCGGCGGGCAGCGTCCCGCTGACCAGTGTTCCTAACGTGATGCGCTGCCCACTGTAGGTAAGATAGACCCCCCCCGGTGGCGTGCCTGCGAACGGCACGGCAGGCGTGGGCGTATCCGTCACCAGTGGAGGACGGGTCGGCAGGATCGGCGTCGCGGCGCGGGTAGGTAGCGCGGGCGGCGCGGCGGCTACCTGGCGGGGCAGAGCCGCCAGCGGCAAAAAGACCAGCGCCGCCGACGTGAGCGGCGACAGCGTGAGCGCCCCCTCGGCGGTCAGGCCGTCTGCCCCGGCCAGGGGGATATAGATTTCCAGCCCGGCTTCCGCCAGCAGCGGCGAGCCGTCAGGGTGAGGCGTTTGCGCCTGACCTTGCAGCACGGCGACGGTCATGCCGCCGCCTTGCAGCGCCCGGACCATTAGCGTGCCGCTGAACTGCACTGCCAGGCCGTTGATCGTCATCTCAGCAGTTTGCCCGGCAGCCGTCTGGAGCAACGCGCCGGGGACGGGTGCGCTGTCGCACGTCGGCTCGTCCGGCGCGCTGCGGATTTGCATCTGCCGGAAAGAAACCGCGCCGCTGCCCGCGTTGATGACAGAGGCGTCTCCATAGAGCAGCACGGTCACGCCGTCCGGCGGCGGGGCGTCGTCTGGCCCGGCCAAGACGCGCAGCAAGGCCGCGCTCCACGCGCCATTAGCCGGGTCGTAGGCGGAAGCATCCACGCGCTGGATCAGGGCCAGCGGCAGCCGGTCCCCCGGCGCGGCGAAGGGCGGGGCCGAGGCCCCCGGCTGCAAGGTGGCGCTCGCCCGTCCCGCCGCCAGGCACGCCTCGCCCACTGCCATCCCCGCGCAGGCAGCGTTGATCGCGGCGACGGCGTTGACGACATTCTGGCCGCAGGAGGGCGTCGGCGAGGGAAGCGGCGTCCGCGTGGGCTGTGCCGTCGGGGGCGGTGTGGCGGTCGGGAGCGGCGTGGACGTATCGGTCGGTGTGGGCAGGGCCAGCGGCGTGAGCAGGATCGCATCGGGCTGGCGCTGGCAGGCAGCCAGGAGCGCCAGGGCGAAAATCAGCAGGGCGAACGGTCGGCGGGCAGGCATGGCGACCTCCGGCAAGCAGCAGTTAGCAGTCAGCGGTCAGTCGTCAGCCGTCAGCGGGTGAGCAGCGGTTGACTGCCTGTAGTTTACGCCAGGACGGGGCCGGGGGCGAATGAACACCGGGAATGGGGTTCCCGGCGGCTTGCCAAATCCACACAGCGCCGTAAGATTCAAGGTGAACCCCTGTTCAGGCAGGAGAGATGTATGGCTCCCAAACCCATCACCCGCAACACCCTTTTCTACGGCGACAACCTGGCCGTGCTGCGCGAACACGTGCCCGACGAGTCGGTGGACCTGATCTACCTCGACCCGCCCTTCAACTCCAACCGCAGCTACAACGTGCTCTTCAAGGATGAAAGCGGTCTGGACAGCGAGGCGCAGATCACCGCCTTCGACGACACCTGGCACTGGGGCCGCACTGCCGAGGCGACCTATCACCAGTTGGTGACGGACGGGCCGCCCGGCGTTTCGACGGCGATGGGCGCGCTGCGGGCGCTGATCGGGACGAACCAGATGATGGCCTATCTGGTCATGATGGCCGCGCGGCTGGTGGAACTGCACCGCGTCCTCAAGCCGACCGGCAGCTTGTGGCTGCATTGCGATCCAACAGCCAGCCACCACCTTAGAACTATACTCGATGCCACCTTTGGGAATGGTTGTTTCCGCAATGAGATCGTCTGGAAACGCACTTCTGCACACAATGATGCCAAGCAGGGGGCAAGACAGGCAGGGCGGGTACACGATATTTTGCTTTTCTATTCTAAAGACCCTGAGCGATGGCTTTGGAATCCCATTTACACGAGCTACGACCCGCAATATGTGGAATCCAATTATCGCCATGTTGATGAAAATGGCCGGCGTTTTAAATCGACCGACCTGACGGCTGCTAAGCCGGGTGGGGATACATTGTATGAGTGGAAAGGCAGAAAACCGCCGAAGGGTCGTTATTGGGCTTACTCAAAAGAAAACATGCAGCGATTTGAAGATGAGGGAAGGATTTACTACACCAAATCTGGCCTCCCCCGTCTAAAACAATACTTGGACGAAATGCCCGGCATCCACATCCAGAGTGTGTGGGATGATATACCGCCGGTCAGTGCACAGGCCAAAGAGCGCCTGGGCTACCCGACGCAAAAGCCGCTGGCGCTGCTGGAACGCATCATCCAGGCCAGCAGCAACCCCGGCGACTGGGTGCTCGATCCCTTCTGCGGCTGCGGCACCGCCGTCGCCGCTGCGCAAAAGCTGGGCCGCCGCTGGATCGGCATCGACATCACCCACCTCTCGATTGCCCTGCAAAAGTACCGCCTGGCCGACATGTTCCCCGGTGTGAGCTTCGACGTGATCGGCGAGCCGGAAGACTTGGCCGGGGCGCAGCAGTTGGCCCGCGAGGACCGCTACCAGTTCCAGTGGTGGGCGCTCTCGCTGGTGAAGGCGCGTCCGCTGGGCGGACAGGCCGGCAGCCGCCAGGGCAAAAAGGGCAGCGATAAGGGCGTGGACGGCGTGATCACCTTCATCGACGAGGCCAGCGGCGAACCCAGGCGCGTGTTGGTGCAGGTGAAGAGCGGACATGTTAAAAGCGGCGATGTGCGCGACTTGCGCGGCACGGTGGAGCGCGAAAAAGCGGCGATGGGCCTCTTGCTCACGCTCGAACCCCCCTCCCGCGACATGATCGCCGAGGCCGCCGGCGCCGGGTTCTATCACTCACCGGGCTGGGGCCGGGATTATCCCCGTGTGCAGATTCTGACCATCGAAAACCTGCTCAAGGGCGCGCAGCCCGATATGCCGCCGCAGCGCATCACCTTCAAAGAAGCGCCGCGCGCCGACCGGCCCGAAAGCGCGCAGAAGCGGCTGCTGTGAAGTTCGGAGTTTTGAGTTCAAAGTTTTGAGTTTCTCTAACTCAAAACCCAACATTCAGAACGCAAAACACCTGACCGTCTTTATCCGTCCAGCGCCTTCGGCGGAATCAGCCAGACCAGTTCGCCGCGCAACGGGTCCAGCGCGGTCAGGTCCACGCGGATCAGACTGCCCTTTTTGACCACCAGCCGCCCGCCGCCGATCAACCCTTCCACCGTGATACTGAAATCCGGCTCGTGGCCGACCAGCAGCAGCGCCCCCGCATTGGCGTGGGCGGCGATCAGGTCGGGCAGGTTGTGCTGATTGAAGCCGGGAGCCAGCCCGGCGTATTCCACCACCCTCACCTTGAGTTCTTTGGCCACCAGGTCGGCGGTCTGGCGGGCGCGCGTGAGCGGGCTGGTGAGGATCACGTCCGGCGCGACGCCGAGTTTACGCATCGTGCGGGCCGAAGCGCGCATTTTGTCGATGCCGGCCTTGGTCAGTGGGCGCAGGTGATCGTCGGCGGGGTCCCAGGCGGCGCGGTCTTCGGCCAGCCCGTGTCGGACAAAATAAAGGATCATGGTTAGCCCCCCTCTGGGCATGGTGATGCCTTGTGCGGTCGAAGGCCTCACGTGTGGCCTCACGGGTATTGTAGCCGAAGCGCGCCCGCTGTCCAGAATTTTGTCGGGCGGTGCGGGCGTGACTTTTAGCGCGCCTGTGTGTTATCTTTGCGTAGTGGATGAATAAGGCGATTTTTGTGATATTTTCCCCAATGGGCCGGCTGGCTCATTGTTGGGAAGGCGTCTGCCGCCCAGACGCCTCAGCACTTGCCGCTATGACCGTTTTCAGGAGGGTAAGGACATGGCTGTTACTACCGCCGGATTAGCCCCACAGTCCGTCTCACAGGCGCAGGCCGGACTCTGGCTGCGTGACCGCAGGTGGGACCTGTTGTTCATCACGCTGAGTGTGATCGTCGTGCCGCTGCCGTATTTGGTGTATTTGCTGGGGGTGCAACTTGGCCTGCACGAGGACATCAGCCGCAACGCTGTGAACGCCTTCGTGGCGATTGCCGTCGGCGGCCCGCACATGATGTCCACCTTCCTGCGCACGGGGTTGGATAACCAGTTCCGCACGCGCTACCCGATGCTCATCCGCTCATCGATCATCATCCCTATTGTGGTTGTATCGCTGGCCTTTTTGAACCTGGAACTGTTGCTGACGGTGTTCTTCTTCTGGGCGTCGATCCACGTGCTGCACCAGATCACCTACATCGTGGAACTCTATAACCACAAGGAACATCACGTCGCGCGGCGGGGCAGCGCCGTGAGCCTGCCGGCCCGCCTGATCGACTACGCCATCATCTTCACCTGCTTGTTCCCGATGGCCGCCTACAAGATCAGCCAGGGCCAGTTCAACATCGGCGTTAACGACCTGACGCGCGTGATCCCGGACTTCTTCGAGCAGACGTGGTTCTTCGTGACCATGTCTGCCGTGTTCTTCGTGGCGTTGGCGCTGTATATCGCCAAGACGGTGCGCGAGTACCGCGCCGGGATCATCAACTGGCCCAAGACGGTCTTCATCGTGTTCACCGTCGCGGTGGCCTTCACCATGCCCGCGCTGCCGAACCTGGACACGGCCTTCCAGGGGCTTAACACCTGGCACTCGTTCCAGTATCTGGCGCTGACGTTCTACATCATCAAACTGCGCCAGCAGTACGGCGACCTGGACCGCAGCGCGCCGCTGGTGGCCCAGTGGAGCAAGCGGAGCAAAGACGCGCGCGGGCTATACGCCTTTAGCGCACTGATGCTGGGCGGCTCGCTGGCGGTAGGCGTGGCGGTGTACCTGGTGACGGCCATCGTCTCGCCGGGCATGGACCCCAATCGCCACTTCGACATCTCGTACTACACCGCCATTCTGACCTTCTTGTGGATTCACTACTATCACGACCACTTCCTGTTCACCGACTTCGAGGCGCTGGACGGCGTGAAGTACAGCCGGGAAGCGGCCTGACGGCCTGTTGCCGGGCAGAAGGCCCACATAGGGGCGGGGCATACCTCGCCCCTACGCGCCTGGGTAAAGCAGCGGGTTATCCGCCGCTGCCCTGCCGCTCAATCCTGACCGCCGCCACACCCAGCATGACTGCCACGCCCATCAGAACCGCCAGGATCAGCGACGTATCCTGGGTGCCGGCCACGATGGCTGCCGGGGAGGCACTGGCGATGTCCCCGGCCAGCGGCATGTCCAGATGGGCGTCCACGCGCGAAGCCCACAGTGCCATCACCACCGCGAAGCCCACCAGCTGGCCCATGTTGCGCGTGAGCGCCAAAAAGCCGGAGGCCAGCCCCAGCCGTTCGCGGGGGACGCTGCCCATCACGGCGCTGTTGTTGGGCGACTGGAACAGCCCCACCCCCGCCCCCGTCGGCGCGATCAGCAGCGCCAGCAGCGGCGGCGTGAGTTCCAGCCGCAGCAGGAAGGCCATCAGCAGGTAGCCTGCCAGACTCACCACCAGCCCCAGCAGCGAAATCTTCATGCTGCCGATCCGGTCGGAGAGCCAGCCGGCCCCCGGCGCGATCAGGGCGGTCATCAGCGGCCACACCGCCAGGATCAGCCCTACCTCGGTCGGCGTATGCCCCTGCGCGTTCTCGATGAAGAAAGGCATGATGTTGCGGCTCGACAGCGCGATGAACACCAGCACGGCCATCGTCAGGCTGACGGCAAACTGCGGGTTGCGGAACAGCGTCAGGTCTACCATCGGCTGGGCGATGCGCAGTTCCACCGCCAGAAAGAGCGCGATAAAAACGGCAGAGACGACCAGCAGCACTAACGTCTTGGCGTCCAGCCAGCCCCAGGTCTGTCCGAAGGTAAGGGCCAGCATCAGGGCCGCCAGGCCGATCCCCAGCGTCAGCGCACCGGGGATGTCGAAGCGCTGGCCCGGACGGCGTCCCCCGGCGGGCACAAAATGATTAATCAAGAAGATGCCGAAGAAGGCAATCGGCACGTTGACAAAGAAGATCGCCCGCCAGCCCACGCTGTCGATCAGCACGCCGCCCAGCACCGGGCCGGTCAGGATGCCCGCCGACACCAGCAAGCCGGAGATTCCCAGGGCACGCCCGCGTTCGGTCGGCGGAAAGGCTTCCGTCACAATGGCGGTGCCGAGCGCCTGCATGGCCGCCGCACCGACCGCCTGGACCACGCGGAAAGCGATCAGCACCCCGATGTTCGGCGCCAGCCCACACAGCGCCGACGCCGCGCCGAACAGGATCATGCCGATCATGTAGGGGCGCTTTTTGCCCACCATATCCCCCAGGCGGCCCATGCCCAGCAGCAACACCGTCACCACCAGCAGGTAGGCCAAGGTGATCCACTGCACGGTCGGGAGATCGGTGTGTAACTGCTCGACCAGCGTGGGCAGGGCGACGGAGACGATGGTGCCATCGATGGTCGCCAAGAAAACGCCCATGCCCACCGAGGCCAGCACGGCCCACTTGCGGCGATAATCGACAGCAGTTACATTGGGCAGAGCAACAGGCTCGACTATCACGGGTTCGCTGGTATTGCCAGGCATGGTAGGTTTGTCCTCAGTTGCAATTTCACGGATTTTTCATAACGGTCAGATTGTGGCAAGTGCGGTATGATTTAAACTAAAAACAGGCAAAAAGACAAAGTGGTCTTGCATCAGCGCGGCGCTGTGTTATAATCAATTATCATCAGGGCGCGTGGCTCAGTTGGTTAGAGCGCACGGTTCACATCCGTGAGGTCAGGGGTTCAAGTCCCTTCGCGCCCACCAAGATCACCAGTTTGGCCGCGCCGGTGCCCTTCAGGCTGTTCGACGCGGTTTTGTTTTAGGGGGAGACCGTTGAAAATCCTGAGCAGCGCGTCCCGCCTTACCTGGTCACTCATCCTGCTGCGCTGGTTGCTGGTGATCGGCGTGACGGTCCTGGCGTTCTTGCTGCCTTTGCTGAACGCAGGCGGCGTAGACAACGCCCTGCCGGGGCGTCTGCTGGCCGGGGCCGGGGTTGGGGTGCTGGTCGCGCTGCTGGGGACGGGCTTGCTGTGGATGGGCAACACCCTGACGCCCGGCATCATCGGCCTAATCATCGACACCGCCTACGCGCTGTTACTGTTCTGGGCATCCGGCGGAATGTCCTTCGTGCTGATCGGGGCAGGGATGCTGCCTATCGTGACCGGCGCGCTGCGTGTGGGCGGACTCTACGGCTTCCTCTCGGCGGTAGCGACGGCGGCAGGCGGCGTACTGCTGTATGGGCTGTCCATCGCGCCGGGCGAGCCGCTGGGACCGGCGCTGTTGGCCACCGGAACGCTGTTGCTGGTGGCGGTGTTTGTCTGCCTGCCGGCGGCGGTCGCCTCGCTTGGCTGGATCGGAGAACAGATGGCGCTCCGCGAACGCGAGCGCGAAGCCGCCCGCCTGCGGGCCGCCCGTGAGCACGCCCGCGCGATTTATGAGATGGCCTCGACCCTCACCGCCACCCTCAATTATCAGGCCGTGCTGGATGCCGCGCTGGACGTCGGCGTGTTGGGCCTGCGCGAGAGCAATCCGAACGCCCGGCTGGTCAGCGCCGTGTTCCTCTACGATGAGAATACCGGTCTGCTCAAGGTCGCCAACTCGCGCCGCCTTACCCGCACCGATGTGGATAAGCAGGTGCCGGGCAAGCGCGGTGTGTTGGGGCTGGCTTTGCAGCAGGCCGAGCCGGTCTTCGCCAGCGACGCCGAGCGCGACCCCGAACTGCAATACTTCGTCGCCTTCCAGGATGCGCGCAGCATCCTGTGCGTTCCCCTGCGCGCCGGGTTTGAAAACTATGGCGTATTGGTCTTTAGCAGCACCGAGCCTGATGCCTTCAGCGAGGAACACGTCGAGCTGATGACCGCCGTCGCCAGCCAGGCGACCATCTCGCTCAAGAACGCCATGCTCTATCAGGACCTGCTGGACGAAAAGAACCGCATCATCCAGGTGGAAGAAGAAGCGCGCAAGCAGCTCAGCCGTGACCTGCACGACGGCCCAGTGCAGGATGTGTCCTCGATTGCCATGCGCACGAATTATGTCCGTCGCCTGCTGGAGCGCGACCCGGAGCAGGTGTTGCCCGAACTTCAGCACATTGAGGACATCGCCCGGCAGACGGTCAAACAGATGCGGCAAATGCTCTTTACACTGCGCCCGTTGATCCTGGAGTCGCAGGGCCTCGGCCCGGCCCTGGAAGAGCTGGCGAAGAAGATGAAGGAGACACACAACCAGAACGTCATCCTTCAGGTCGAGCCGGGCATCGAACGCTACATCGACTCGAACGACCAGACGGTGTTGTTTAACATCGTGGACGAGGCGGTCAACAACGCCCGCAAGCACGCCGTCGCCGAACATATCTGGGTGCGGCTGGCGCGCCGCGATACCTACCTGTGGCTGGAAGTGCAGGATGACGGCGTGGGCTTCGACCAGGGCGCGGTAGACGCCAACTACGATAAGCGCGGCAGCCTGGGCATGATCAACCTGCGCGAGCGGTCTGAACTGCTCAACGGCAACCTGAGCATCGAGAGCGCCGAGGGCCGGGGCACCAAGATCACCATGATCGCGCCTATCCGCGACTCGATCCTCAAGGAACTGAACGGCGGCTCCGGCAGCACGGCCCCGGCCAGGCCACCGGACTCGCCCCCGGCTTCCTCCCCGGCGGCGCCTGTCGCCCGGACGGCGCGCCCCGCCACCCAGCCCGCGCGCCCGGTGAAGTAGCGGTCAGCCGTCAGCAGTCAGCCATCAGCGCAGACCTGATATTGCAGGTTTTCGCCGCAGGCCAGGTCCACTTCAGACGCCCGCGATCCCCCCATCAGCGACCGCTGATAACTGACCCAATGTGCAGGTTTTCAACGCCGGGGGCTGAAGTCCCCGGCTACGGATGAGAAGTCCACTGAAGTGGACTGACGGCCTCGGTCTCGCCCGGCATTGTAGTCCGCTGAAGCGGACTTTGCAGATTTAGCCGGGGGTTGAACCCCTGGCGACCCGGTCAGACACGGCCTTTTTGAACCTTGCACATTGGGTCAACTGACTGCTGACCGCTGACGGCTATTTTTTGCCGCCTGGCCCCGCAGCGGGGTATGCTTGAGAACAACAATCACGAGTCGGGAGGAGCGCCGCGATGGACTTCTTGCGCCGTCTGTTTGGGGGCGGCAGCCGCCAGCCGCGCGACGAAGGTATGTATTTCTACATCCGCAGCCACCGCAGCGGAGAGATCGTCCCCGTGCGCCTGGACATGAATCAGTTGACGCCGGACTACACCGATGACCGCCTTTCCGGTTACTTTACCCACAAGGTCGTGGTCGGGCAGCGCAGCTTCGAGCGTATGGAAGCGGATTTTGCCTTCGACGCCAACAAGCGTCTGACGAACAAAACCGTCACCGGCGGCGAATTTGTGGACCGCGCCGCCTGGGTGGCGCAGCAGCAGGAAAACGGCCCGAAGCCGGAGTAATGGCAGCATTGATCCGGTCGCCAGGGACTCAAGTCCCTGGCTAAGAAAGAAAAGTCCACTGAAGTGGACTGAAGAAACTGAACGTTTCGACGGATTTTAGGCCATTTTATTGGATTTCTCTGGCTTAGCCGGCGATTGCAATCCCCGGCAGCGACTGTTGGGTAATCTGGAGCACACTCATGAGCCATCATTCCAACGCTTCTCGTCCCCTCTCGCGCCGCCGCTTCCTCAGACTGGCCGGCGCGGGCCTGATCGCCGGGCTGGGCGGGCTGCACCTGGCCGCCCCACGCGCGGCGAACGCAGCGTCCCACCGCCAGGCTGCCGCTCGCTCCAACCGCGTGCTGCTGCACACCTTCGATCCGGCCCTCACAACACCGACCGACGCCGTGCGTGCGGCGGTGCTGTCTGTCACCGATTTCTCCTGGCTACGGCAGGGCGACTCGGTCTTCGTCAAGCTCGCCAGCAATTCCAGCTACGCGCCGCCGTCTGTCACCTCACCGGACGTGCTGGCGGGCGTGGTGGGTCTGCTGCGCGAGGCCGGCGCGGGCACGGTCTACGTGGGCGATATGAGCGGCGCGATCTACGTGCGCCACCTGGCCGACCGGACTATCGGCTCGACGCGGGAGATCATGCGCACCAACGGCCTGCTCGCCGCCGCCGAGGCTGCTGGTGCGACCGTCCATTGCTTTGAGGAGGTCCCCTTCGCACGGGCGTACATCCCCGGCGTGCCGACGGGCAACTCCACCTGGGAGGACGATCTCCAGGTCGCTGCCATCCTCGACGAGGTCGATCATGTGGTTAACCTGCCGCGCCTGGGCAAGCATGTGCTGGCCGGGGCGTCATTGGGTCTCAAGAATGCCGTCGGCTGGATCAGCGACTACAGCCGTATGGTCCTGCACCGCGACGGAGACCTCTTCCACACCCGGATCGCGGAGATCAACACTATCCCACAGTTGGCAGAGAAGATGCGCTTCACCCTTACGCTGGTAGACCGCGCCCTGACGACTTACGGCCCCGACTCCGGCCACGCCCTGACGCTGGCCCGCCCCTTGATCGTCGCGGCAGAGGACGTGGCCTGCCATGACCAGATCGCGCTGCTGGCGCTGCTGTGGGGACGCACACAGACGCCGCCCACCGCGCTGGCGCAGGACCCGTATCCTGCCCAGTCGAACGGGCTGAACTGGTGGTTCGTGCGCGTGACCTGGGACACCGAAGGCGTGACCGGCTATACCGACCTGCCGACCTTCGACGATTTGACTGATGCGACGATCCCGACACAGTTCAACACGGCCTTCGACCTGCTGTGGGGCGCGCGGCCCGAAACTATCGAGGTCATTCCCGGCGGCATGGCGCCCGACGCCGACCTGCTGGCGCTGCTGTCTGCCGATCCGGCTCTGGGGATCACGGTGGGCAACGCAGGGTGACGCGATCTGCAGGCTGTGGGGCGAGGCCAGCCCCTGCTTGTTGATGGTAAAATATCTGTGGGCACAACCCTTGTTCACAGGAGGCCACCTGTTGAACCTCTTTTAGTAGGTGTAGCTACTCTATCTGTGATCAAAACATGATGACACCCTATCGCGCGCAGGCGGCCCTGCTGGTCGCTGTCCTTCTCGCAGCCCTGGCCGTGATCGCGCTGGCGCCGGTGTGGGCGCAAGAACCCGTCACCGTGCGCGGCGTGGTGACCAACGACTCCGGCCCGCTGGCCGGCAGCGTGGTCCGTCTCCAGACCGAGACGCACTTCGCCGTGACGGACGCGCAGGGCCGCTTTGAACTGACCATCCCCCCGCCGCAGCAGGACGTGCGCATCACCGCCTGGATGCCCGGCTACCTGACCGGCTGGGCGACGATCCCCGCCGGGACAGAAGGTACGTTGGAGGTCGTCATCACGCCCACGCGCCACTACACCACCGACAACCCGGACTATAACTGGTTCTCCCATGAGGGCGCGGCGGGGTCGCTGAGCTGTTCCCACTGTATGCCCTGCTACACCGAATGGCGGCTGGACGCGCATTCGCAGTCGGCACTGAACCCGCGCTTCCTCAGCCTCTACAACGGCACGACGCTGACCGGGCGTCCGGGCACGCCGACAACGTACCGCTTCGACGCCGACCTGGGCATCGACGTACCCGTTGCGCCGTCGCTGGGGCAGGATGGAGTCGGGCCGGGCTTCCGGCTGGACTTCCCGGACCAGGGCGGCAACTGCGCGGCCTGCCACGTCCCCGGCGCGGCGGCGCGATCCGGCAATGCGCACAACACCGACCTCCAGACCATCTCCGGCATCGACACGGAGGGTGTGTTCTGCGAGTTCTGCCATAAGATCGGTGAAGTGCATGTGGACCCGATTACAGGCCTGCCCAACCCCGACCTGCCCGGTGTGCTGTCGATGCGGCTGTACCGCCCCGACGAAGGGCAGCAGTTGTTCTTTGGCCCGTTCGACGACGTGGCCCGCCGCGTGAGTTACCTGCCCTTGCAGGAGCAGAGCCAGTTCTGCGCCTCGTGCCATTTTGGGGCGTTCTGGGGTGTGGTCATGTATAACTCCTTTGGCGAATGGCTGGATAGCCCCTACAGCGATCCGGTCACCGGGCGCACCTGCCAGAGCTGCCACATGCCGTCTGTGGCTTACGACTATTTCGTCTACCCGGAGCAGGGCGGTCTGCACCGCGACCCGGCCCGCATTCTGAGCCACACCATGCCCGGCGCGCTGGACGAGGCTTTCTTGCAAACCACTGCCGAGGTGGAGATCGAAGCAGTGCGCGAGGGGGACGCCCTGGCCGTCACCGTGCGCGTGACCAACACCGGCGCGGGCCATCATATCCCGACCGACAATCCGCTGCGCAACGTGATCCTGCTGGTGAGCGCGGCAGATGCGGACGGCAACCCGCTGGCTTTTGTGGAAGGCGCGACGATCCCTGAGTGGGGCGGTGTGGGCGATCCGGCCCAGGGTTATTACGCCGGGCTGCCGGGCGTGCTCTACGCGAAGGTGCTGGCCGACTTCTACACCGGCGAGACGCCGACTTACGCCTACTGGCGGCAGACGCGCCTGGTCAGCGATAACCGCATCCCGGCCCTGGCGACGGACGAAAGTCGCTATCGCTTTGCCCTGCCAGAGGGAGCAGGCGAGATCACCGTGTCGGCGCGGCTGCTGCTGCGCCGGGCGTTCATCGAACTGATGGACCTGAAGAACTGGAACATCCCCGACATCCCGATGGCTTACGTCACCCTGGCGGTGTCCCCATGACCCAAGGAAATCGAACCGCCAAGTCGCCAGGAGCGCCAAGAAAGACGCGGTCCTCTCTTGTTTTGCTTGGCGTGCTTGGCGTCTTGGCGGTTATTGTCCTCTTCGCCACTGTGACGGTGATCGCCGCGCAGGGCCAAATCACGCCCACCGCGACCATCCCGCCGCGCCCGACCCACGCGCCGAGTCCCACGCCGGAGATCACGCCCGTCCCGCTGATCCTCACGCCGATTGCCACGCCCATCCCCCTGCCGCCCCTGCCCCCCTTGATCGGCAGCCGGTCCAGCCGGGCGCTGGCGCTGGCCGGGCAGACGCTCGTGACGGTCAATGCGGACAGCGGCAGCGTGACCCTGGTGGACGTGAACACGCTGGCCGTGCTGGCGGAAATCGCGGTGGGCCGCGATCCGCGCACAGCGGCGATCACGCCGGACGGGAGGCAGGCGCTCGTCACCCTGCGCGGCGACGACGCCCTGGCGGTGGTCAACATACAGGCGCGGCGGCTGGAGGCCGTTTACCCGGCCTGCCACATGCCCTACGGTGTCGTCGCGGACGCGCGGCGCGCTTACGTGGCCTGCTTCGCCGACGATCAGATCGCCGTGTTCGACCTGGCGTCCGGCCAGATCGTGCACCGCCTGGGCGTGCCCGACGCCCCGGCAGGGCTGGCGCTGAGCGAAAACGGCTGGCTGCTGGCAACTCACTTCTACAGCGGCCAGGTGACGGCCCTCAACGTGGCGAGCACGCCGTTCGTGCTCGGATCGGTCAACGTCGAGCCGGACGCGGTGCTGTCGCAGAGCATCGTCCTCGCGCCGGACGGGACGCGGGCTTACCTGCCGCAGACGCGCACCGGGCTGGCCTTGATCTCGCTGCAATACATGCAGGACTGGTTCCCGGTGGTGGGCGTGCTGGACCTCACGACCATGCAGGGCGACCGCAACGCGCGCCTGACGATTTCGCGCTATGACGAACAGGCAGCGAACATGCCGTTCGACGCGGCTTTTTCGCCGGATGGGGCGACGCTGTACGTGGCGCTGGCGGGCAGCGACGCGGTGCTGGCGGTGGACGTGACCGCGTATGATGTGCGGGCGCGGGTGCCGGTCGGGGCGAACCCGCGCGCGGTGATCGCGCACGAGGATAGGGTGTTCGCGCTCAATGCGCTGGACGGCACGCTCTCGATCATCGACGCGAGCACGTTCACCGTGACCGATACCGTCCGCGTGACGGACATCCCGCTCGACCCGGTGTTGCTGCGCGGCAAGGTGCTGTTCCACAACGCCGCCGATCCCCGGCTCAGCGACGGCGCGATCAGTTGCGCCACGTGCCACTTCGACGGCGGCATGGACACGCGCACCTGGATCAACTTTCGCGCCGGGCCGCGCAACACGCCCGTGCTCGCCGGCGCGGCGGCGTATCCGCCCTTTCATTGGGCGGGCGACATGGCCGAGCTTCAGGATTCGATTGAGGACACCATCCGCCACGTGATGTTGGGCGACGGCCTGATCGATGGGCCGTTCGACGCGACCGTGCCGGACGCGGTCGATGCCGGACGCTCGGCAGACCTGGACGCGCTGGCGGCCTACGTTGCCTCGCTGGAGACCTGGCCCAACCCTTACCGCCAGCCGGACGGCTCGCTGACCGAGTCGGCGCGGCGGGGGATGCAGCTCTTTATGAGCGGGTCGCCGAGTTGTAGCTGTCACGCGCCGCCGCTGTACACCGATCAGCGCCAGCACAACCTGGCCGGCGCGACCTTTTCGATGGAAGTCTACGGCAACTTCGACACGCCGACGTTGCGCGGCCTGTGGATGAGCGCGCCGTACATGCACGACGGTGTGGCTCAAACGCTGGAAGAAGTCCTGACGCGCACCGACCCGGTTCACAGTGTGGCGGGCAGCCTGACACGCCAGGAACTGGAGGATTTGATCGCCTTTCTGCTGTCGCTGTGACTGGGAGGGACGAATTTCAACGGCGCATGGATAACACGGATACCACCGATTTTCGCGGATCAAAAGCATCTGGGAGGTCCGCGCCGATCCGCGTACCGCTGAAATCTGCCTGACGAATAATCGGGCGCGGGGCGAAAGGCCCCACATGTTGTGGCGGCGGAAAGCGTTCCGCCGTTATACTTATACCGAATACTTGGTGGCGGCTTGTAGTGCAGCGTCGCCGCTGTCCGGTTGCATACACAATGTGTAAGTTTCAAAAACGACCGTGTCTGCCCCGGTCGCTGGGGTTTCAAACCTCTGGCTAAGTCCGCAAAGTCCGCTGAAGCGGACTGAAATGCGGGTCGAGACCGAGGCCGACAGTCCACTTCAGTGGACTTTACATCCGTAGCCGGGGACTTGAGTCCCCGGCGCTGAAAACCTGCACATTCCGTTTGCATACACAATGGGGTTGCTATGAACAGACCTGTGATTGTTTCCCGCCGCCGGCGTGTTGCCCTGTTGGTCGTGATCCTGACGGTTGCCGTTGCCTTGCCGCTGGGCGCGCTGTTCGCCCAGGAAGGCCGTACACCCACCGGCGGTCAGCCCTGGGACCTGAAGAACGTCACCCAGGCCGGGCAGTTCAGCTTCTTCGACACGCCCGCCGGGGCCTCGACCACCGGCAAGCCGCTGGACATCGGCGACTTCGACGGCAACGGCTGCGGCGACATCGCCATCACCGGGCAGAACGCCAGTCCCGTCTGGCGGGGCAGCGCCGGACATTTACGCATCGTCATGAATCTGTGCCCTATTGGCGGCGTGATGAACATGGAAACAGTCCAGGTAGGCCAGGGCGTGTTTTCCATCTACGGCGGCTATGCCGGCGACATGGCCGGCACCGAGACCTACACCGCCGACTTCAACAACGATGGCTACGATGACCTGCTCTTCTCGGCCCAGAACAGCGATGGCCCCTACCAAAACCGCACCAACGCCGGCGCGGCCTACCTGCTGTTCGGCGGGCCGGATTTTGCCGGCCACCCGGACATCGTGCTGGACCAGCTTCCCGCTGATATGCTCGTTTTCTACGGCGCGACGGCGGAAGATCGCTTCGGCCTGTGGGTAGAGGGCGGCGACTTCGACGGCGACGGCTTCCACGATCTGTTGATCGGGGCGAACCAGGCCGACGGCGAAGGCGATCACCGCATCAACGCGGGTGAGGCGTGGATCATCTACGGCGACGCGGACATGCCCGGCAAATACGGGCAGGTAACGGACATGGCCGAACCGCCCGCCGACGCGACCTGGATCATCGGCGGCGACTACGATGACCTGATGGGGTCGTGCGTGTGGGGCGACGACCTGGACGGCGACGGCATCGACGACGCCATCGTGAGCGCCGGGCTGTGGCGCGCGTCGTCCGGTGTGGGCGGCCTCTCGTTCGGCGGGGCCGATGGCCCGGCTAACCGGCGCTACAACAGCGGTGAGACGTTTGTCATCTTCGGGCGGCCCGATATGCGCACGCGCGTGTTCGATCTGGCCGCGTTGGTGGACGACTTCGGCGTGCCGACCGATCCGGGGATCACCGTGATCTACGGGCAGGACCCCAACGATCTGCTGGGCGAGGAGATCGCCGTCGGGGACCTAAACGGCGACGGGCGCAACGACCTGGTGCTCGGCACCCTGATCGGCGACGGGCCGGAGAACAACATGGACGAGGCGGGCGAGGCGTGGGTCATCTACACCTTCGACCCGTTCCGGGGCATCATGATCGACACGGCCAACCCGCAGCCGGGCCGCGCCGTGGTGATCTACCCCGACCAGCCGGACAGCAAGGCGGGCGACACCCTGCGTGTGGCCGACATCGACGGCGATGGCATCGACGACCTGCTCTACGGCGCGCCGGACTATGACCCGACCGGCTACGATCTGCGCGTGCGGCCCAACGCCGGGATGATGGCGGTCATTTTCGGCGAGCAGGGCGGCCTGCCGAACGACGGCGGCGTGATCCGCCTGTTCGAGCCGCCGGACGGGCTGCGCGTGCGCTTCTTCGTCGGGGCCGACGACAACGACATGATGCCCTACGCGCTGGCAGTGGCCGACATCGACGGCGACGGACATATCGACATCGCGCCGAATGCGATGGGCGGCGACGGCGCAGCGAATGACCGCATCAATGCAGGCGAGATTTACGTCATCAGCGGCGCGGAGTTCCTGTCCCTCGATCACGACTTCGGCGCAACGGCAGTCGCACCGCCCGCCGACGCAACCACGCCTGCGCCTGCCGGGGCGACCTCCACCCCGCTGCCACCAACGCCGGTCGGGATGACCCAGGGGCGCGACATCGGACTGGGCCGCCAGCATTTTGAGGAGACCTGCGCGGGCTGTCACGGCTTCCAGGGCGAAGGTGTGGCGGGCCTGGGGTTGCCGCTGGTCACGTCGCCACTGGTGCTCTACATGTCGGACGCCGACCTGCTGGCGTTCCTGCGCGCCGGGCGTCCGGCGGACCATCCCGATAACACGACCAACGTCGCCATGCCACCCAGCGGCGGTCGGCCCGACTGGAGCGACGACGACCTGCTGAACGTGATTGCCTATCTACGCTGGCTGGCTCGCCAGTAGCCGCGCGCCGGGCGATGACGGCTGTGTATATGCTGGGGCGTTCAACTGGGCGCCCCAACTGCGTTTTCTACCCGTTACGTGCCGGAGAAGTTATGAAAGTACTTCCCGGTTAACATACTCTTAAAATTGACTCTGTATCACTCTCTTAAGTCAGAAGTTACAATCGCTGTCGTCTTTCTGTCAGGTGCACGGGGGCTAAAGGGCGGCATTCGCGGCCCGGAGTCCGCTATGCTTCAAATGTGTAATCAGGTTGGAGTGGAGCAACGCATATGAACCGGGGACGTGCAGTTTTTCTGTTGATCATCGGGGCCGCTGCGCTGTTTATTGTCGTGGCGGTTGTGTTGGGCAACGCCACCGTCGGCGCGCCCGGTGGTGGCAGCCAGAGTGGAGCAGTAGAGAATCTCCCGCCCGGCACGGTCCGTGTGCTGGTCGCGTCCGCCAATACCAAACAGCGTTGGATGGACGTGATGGCCGAGCAGTTTAACGCCAGCGATGCCACCCTCTCGACCGGGGAACGTGTGGTGGTGGAAGTCTGGAACACCGGCTCCGGCCCTTCGTATGAGGCTATCCTCAGCGGTGAGTCACAGCCCGCTGCCTGGAGTCCATCCAACCAGATATGGGTGGATATGATCAACCAGGACTGGCGTGACCGTTACAACCGGGCGCTGATCACCGAGTCCTGCCCGGCTACCACCAGCATCCCCCTGGGGGTCGCCATGTGGCGCCCGATGGCCGAGGCGCTCGGCTGGCCGGACGAACCCATCGGCTGGGCGGACCTGGTCGCGCTGGCGACCGATCCGCAAGGCTGGGCCTCGCTGGGCCACCCGGAATGGGGCGCATTCCGTTTCGGGCACGGCCACCCGGAGCATTCCAACTCCGGGCGGCTGACCATCGTGGCCGAGATTCACGCCGCTACCGGCGAAACGGAAGCCCTGACGCTGGACCAGGTGAACAGCCCGCAGGCGCGCGATGCCGTCGCCGCCGTCGAGCAGGCGGTCTACCACTACGGCGAGATCGACACTGACCTGCTTAACCGCATGGTGCAGCGCGGCGCGCGCTACCTGCACGCCGTCAGTAACTACGAGGGCAACGTCATCCGCTGGAATCAGGAGTACGGCCCCGCCGGGACGGACGAACTGGAGTTCCCGCTGGTGCTCATTTATCCCTCGGACGGCATGTTCTGGGAAAGCCAGCCTTACTGCATCCTGGACAACGCCGAATGGGTCACGTCTCAGCAGCTCGAAGGGGCAGCTCTGTTCCGTGACTTCATCCTGCAGCGCGAGAAACAGGCGCTGCTCGTGCAGTTCGGCATCCGCCCGGCAGATGAGTCGATTTCCCTGACCGGCAGCGACAGCCCAATCCGCCTGGACAATGGCGCCAACCCGAACGTCCGGCAGGCCGACGTGGTCACGCTGCCTTACCCATCCCAGGACGTGCTGCGGGGCGTCATCGACATGTGGGAGACGGTCAAGAAACCCTCGACCGTCGTGATGCTGATCGACGTGTCCGGCAGCATGGACGGTGAGCCGATCCGCTCGGCGCGAGAAGGCGCACAGGAGTTCATCAACCAGATGAATCCCAGAGACGAGATCGTAGTCATCACGTTCAACCACGAGGTGCTGGAGTTCCAGCCGTCCGGCGAAGTGGGCACCGTCGGCGAAGAACTGCGCCGGCGCATCAGCGGCCTGATCGCCGATGGCGGCACGGCGCTCTATCAGGCGATCATACGCGGGATGGAGCGCGTGAATGCGCTGCGGGAAGAGGACCTGGCGAACGGCGAGCGGCGCATCTACGGCGTGGTGCTGCTCTCGGATGGGGAGAACTACGCCAGCGACGGCGTGACCGAGTCGCAAATGCTGGCCGTGCTGCCTGACGGGACCGAATCGAACGAGGCGCGACTGTACACGATTGCCTACGGCGAAGGGGCGAATGAAACGCTGCTCACGACCCTGGCCAATCGCACGAACGGCAAGTTCTTCATCAGCACGCCGGAGAATATCCGCGACATCTACTTCCTGATCTCGTCGGAGTTCTAGGCCCGGCGATAGCCGGAAAGACGCGGGGGCGCGCACAAAGCCGCCCCCATGTCGATTCTAGGCGTGTGATGCACTCGGCGCTCGCCCGGCATTGAAATGCCGGGCTACGGATACCAAGTCCACTGAAGTGGACTGAAAACCCCTGTCATTCAGGATGGCCTGAGTCCACCGAAGTGGACTTTACATCTGTAGCCGGGGAATTCATTCCCCGGCGTCCCGGCGGCGCACACCTACAAAGTGCATAACAGCCTCTAGCGCGCCGCCTGCGCGCACGCACACGCAACGATTCGCACCGGCGAGGAAGCATTGCCCAGCCAGGTGACCGCCTCTTCAAAGCGATCGGTGAAGCGCACCACTGCGCCCGGCCCCCACACTTGCGCGGGGTCATAAATGACGGGCGTATCCGTGCCGTCTACGTCGGGCACATTGATCAACCGTCGGATCACTTTCGCCGTGCGCGCGTCCTGCGCGACGATGGCGCACTGGATGTTCAGGTCGCGCCCCGCGCTCAAGCCGACGCTGAGATTGGACAGCAGCAACGCGGAGGGCATCCCGCACAGCCGTAAATCGTGCAAGATACGGTGGGGTTGCACTCGTTCTGGCGGCAGGGTGCGCTGCTGGCGACGCACTTCTTCCAGGTCGTTCACCAGGCGGCGAACCCAGGCGATCAGCGTGCCGGGCGCCTGGTCTCCCAGGCGGTAAACGGTGATCGCGCTGCCGGGCCATTTTTCAACCGTCAGTGCCGGATTCATGCTGCCTTTCCCCCCTGTTCGGCTGCACAGCAAGGTTTTAAACCCTCTTGATCTGAGCCTAGCAGATTCCGCCGCGCAAGGGGGTAAAGGGCGGTTAAAAACGGCGGTATTCGTGCTTCTCATCTTCTACAAGGCTGCCGGCACGTTAGATAGCCAGCGTTCGGCTTCGTCGATGCTGTCAAAAAAACAGATTTCGGCGCACGACGACCACATCTGCTCCCTGGTTGGGACGGACAGTGTATCGACCCCGCCCTCCGAAGGCACGTTCAGCAGCCGTTTGAAGATGCTGATGGCAATACGGTCCTGGCCGACGACCGCGCAGCGCATGGTCAGGTCGCGCCCGGTGCGCAGCCCGACGCTGAGGTACGACAGCAACGACCCGCGCGGGGTGCCGCACTTGCGCAGATCGTGCAGAATGCGCCAGGGAACAACGGACTGCCCGCCGGTCTGTTGCACCCGGCGCACAGCGGCGACATCCACCGACACGCGGCGGATCCACTCAATCAAGGCGGCAGGCGTCTGATCGCGCAGCCGGTAAACGACAATGCCGTCGGGACGCATCTCGACCGTCAAAGGCGGCGTTTGCATGGCTGTTTCCCTACATCCCCTCTTCACAGGCGCACTTTTTTATCATAACACACGTCCGGCCCGGCGTGTGATACAATCCGCCCTATGCCTGTACGACCGAATCCTCGACGTGTCTTTGTGGCCGGCGCCAGCGGCTTTCTCGGCGCCAGCGTGGTGTATGCGTTGCTGGAGGAAGGCGCTGAGGTGACGGCGCTCATCCCGCCCGAAACAACCCTGCCCTGGGGACGAGAGCGCGTCCAGGTGGTGGAGGGCGACGCCTGGAATCCCGGCAGCCTGGCCGGGCGCAGCCGGGGACACGGCGCGGTGATCCACCTGGTCGGGTCGCTGCGCCAGCAGCCCGCGCGCGGGCTGACCTACACCCATCTCAACGTTACATCGCTGCGCAACATCGCCCGCATGGCGATCACGGACGGCGTGCCGCATTTGCTGTTCCTCAGCGCGGCCTGGGCGCCCTGGTTGCCGGGGGACTACCTGGACAGCAAGCGCGAGGCCGAGCGTTACCTGCGGCGCAGCGGCATCGAGCACTGGACGATCATCCGTGCCCCGCTGGTCTATCCACGCGGCGGGTTGGGCAACCCCTTGCTGCTGTTGTTTGCCGGGCTGGGCGCCCTTCCCTTGTTGGGATGGCCTGTCGCGCGCTGGTCGCCGCTGCCGGTCGATGTGGCGGCGCGCGGAATCGCCCGCCTGGCCCTGACCGGGCAGGCGCGCGGCGAGATCGTCTACGGACCACACCTGCGCCGCCTGAACGCCGGATACGAGCGGCGGCCGACTGCCCCGGCATCGGGTTCTGACCATGCCCACGCGCAGATGGGCGAAGATGAGCCGCCTTTCGGCTGGCTGCCGTGAAGAAGTTCAAAGTTTTGCGTGCTCAATAGTCTTCCCCGTCGATCTCCACCTCGTCCAGGAACGAGTCGATCTCGTCGTCGGAGTCCTGGGTTTCGCGGCGGCGGCGTGTAGAACGATCCGTGTCGGCGGCGTGGGGATAACGGCTGGAGCGACGCACACGCCGGGAACGGGGGCGGCGGG
>Ga0209018_1000545_pt1 | contig 34301 bp, 27 predicted proteins | sample YNPBryBLVA2012_FD_185814 | JGI IMG/M metagenome (GOLD analysis project Ga0209018, IMG submission 185814) | Anoxygenic and chlorotrophic microbial mat microbial communities from Yellowstone National Park, USA - YNP Bryant BLVA 2012 (SPAdes)... ...
TCGCTCTCGCGGCAGTGACGGTGACCGCTCGCTCTCGCGGCCCTTCGGGCCGCTTCGCTCGCGGCTCTGAAAAGGCTTCGGGCCGCTTCGCTCGCGGCTGTGAAAGGGGGCAATCTTCAGTTGCGGCCCGCGTTTGGCGTCGGGCGCCCGATGGCCTGCCAGAAGTCCCCACGCATCGCTTCGGCGTCGATCGACACCGCCACCTCTACCTCGCGGTCCGTATTCTCAGGCGGAGTCCGCATCCTCTTCCACTTCACGAGCTCCGGCTTCAGCAGCCACTCGGCTGCCGCCAGGTCCCACATGATCCACGTCGACGCGCCCGGCGCGTGCTGCTTCCAGCGGACGAGCAGAAACTCGCCAAGCCGGCCGTGGCGCGCGAGCCCCTTTGCCGTTGACTCGTACTCGAACGTGAGCGCGCGGGCGACGCTGGCAGGCATGACGTGGACTTCCAGTTCCCTGCGGTTCAGCACCTCGTTCAGCCCCGGGATGTCGTTCAGGCAGTTGAACTCGCTTTTGTCCCACACGCCGCGTTCTGTGTCGATGAATGCACCCAGCCAGTACAACCGCATCTTCGGCGCAATCGACGGCTCGATCATCAGCGCCGAAGCTACGTTGGTCAACGCGCCCAGCGCAATCACCGTCAGCTTCTCCCCCGCCGGCGTGTCGCGCGCGGCGCGGATCAAATGATACGCTGCCGCCGAATAGGCCGCCCGGTCGGCGCCCCACCAATACACGCCCACGGCCGAGCCGCGCGGATGCAGGATCGACATTCGCCCGGTCAATCCCAGCAGTGCCTCGTTCAGCCGCTGGCTGGCTTCCATCGTGTTGCCCTCCGCCGCGGGCGACTTGCTCCAGTGCGCAGACGATAGCGCCACAATCTCCAAGTCCTGCGCTGCCAGCATGCGCGTGATGGCGTACAGGTCATCGATTTCATTCGCGGTGTCGGCATCGATCCAGACCCTCGTCTGCGCCGTTGCGGCGATGCAGAAGAATAGGGCAGGGAACAGCTTCGTCATGTCTTCCATCCTGCCACCTGTCGCGCCGCCTCGGCCCGGCTCAGAACTTCCAGCGCAGTGTCAGCATCCCCTGCCGCGGCGTTCCCGCCGGCAGAAACACGTGCGTGCTGGTGATCGTGCCGCCGGCGGATACGTTCACGGTCATGTTCGGCTGCCCGTAGTTGAAGTGGTTCAGCAGGTTCGTGAACGACGCTCCCGCTTCCAGCTGCTGCTCCCGCGGCAGGGTGAACCGCTTCAGCACGCCGGCGTTGAAAACTACGTATCCGGGGCCTTCGATCACGTTCCGCCCTGCGTTGCCAAACCGCCCCGCCCCCGCCGGAGGCGGAGCGAACGCCGCGCGGTCGAACCACGCCGCCAGCGTCCGCGGGTACGTCAGCGGACCCGCGACATCCGGGAGCCCACCAAACGTGTTCGTGTTGGAAGGATCCGAACCCGTGAACACCGGGTTCAGCCAGTGGCCCGTGCTCAGATTCAGCAGGAAATTGAGCTGCCAGCCGCCGAAAACGGGACCGCGCCCCAACGGCACGTCCCATAGCGCCTGGTTCATCCACTGGTGCCGGGGCACCGAGTAGACGTTGGCCCGGTCGCGCCGCCGGTCATAGGCGTCCTCGATCTGCGTGTTCAGCTCCGCGTTGTTCGTGTCGTCCACTTCGCTCAGCTGCTTGGCCCAGATCCACGTCGATTGCAGCTGGAGCCCCCGCGAATAGCGCTTCACCACGCTGGCCTGCAGCCCCTGATAACTGTTGTTGGCCCCGTTCTCCGCGTAAATCACGTTGTTGTAGATCGGATACGGACGCCTCGCCTGCGCGAACGGCTGCGGGGAAGGCAGCGGCTGATTGATGTTGCGCAGGTAGGGCAGGTGCGTGCCTTTCGTCCCGATGTAGGTCAGCCGCACGCCCAGGTTCCGGCTCAGCTCCCGCTCCACGCTCAGCGTGTACTGCAGCGAGTACATATTCCGCAGATCCGGCGTCAGCCCGTTCAGGTTCAGCGTGCCCGCCGAGCCGGGGGCGGCGAAGGGACTCGCCAGCGTGAACAGCGGCGTCCCGCCGCTGATCGCATTGTTGCTCGTCGTCGATACTGCGAAGGGTCCCGCCACCTGATTGCCCAGCGCCGCCACGCTGAAGTGCCCGTAGTAGATCCCCGCGCCACCGCGCACCACGGTGCGCCCCGCCTCGTCCAGACGCCAGGAGAATCCGAAGCGCGGCGCCCAGTTGTTTTTGTCCGCCCGCAGCAGCGTGCGCCCCAGTCCCGCCTCCTCCGCAGTTTCCAGCGGCAGTGCGGATGGGTAGAACGGGCTCGTCAGCCGCCGCGCCGCCGCCGAGGCCAGTGTCGCTGCCCCGTTGGCAACGTTGAAGTTGTAGAAGTTGTCATCTCTTGCAAGGGGCGGGCCGTTATATTCGTACCGCAGCCCGTAGCTCAGGCTGATTCTCGGATGGATTTTCCAGTCGTCCTGGACAAAAAAGGAGAGATCATTCCAGCGGAAATACTGCGCCGCCCACGGGTCGATTCTGCCCACGGTTGTCGGCAATCCCAGCAGAAAATCCCCATAAGGCTGCCCGCTGAACCGGTTCGTGAAACTGAAATCGCCGAACAGCGCCGGGTTCGATGTCACATGCCGGTTCACGAACCACCGGATATACTCGATCCCCGCCTTCACCGTGTGCCGGCCCGCCACCCGTGTCAGGTTGTCGGAAACCTGGAAATGCCCGTCGATCACCGGGTTTAGCAGGATCTGCGTGAACGTGCTCAGCCCCGCCACTCTGAAACGCGGCACTCCCGGCGCTCCCGGCCGCGGCGGCAGCCCGCGGATCCCGATCCGGTCCAGCAGGTCCTGTCCCTTCACGTCCGCCGTCGACGAAGACTCCAGATGCACCAGTCCGGCGCGGAATTCATTGAACATCGCCGGCCCCAGAGTCCACGAGTGCCCCGCCACAGCCATGTGCATTTTGCGCACGTTGTTCGACGTGCCCTCCGTCACCGGCGGCAGCTGCCCCCGCGCGCCGGGGATGTCGTAGTCGTCGTGCTTGTACTGATAGCGCAGGAAGCCGGACTGCGCGCTGGAAAAGTTGTGATCGATGCGGCCTTCGAGCAGCCGGTGCCACTCCGCCCCGTTAAAGGCGGCGCGGTAATTGCCCACCGCAAGGGTTTCCGCCCCGAAATTCGGGGCAGGGTAAAGAAGCTCTTGTGCCCGGGCCGCCTCCGGGGCGGTGCGGGACTGCGGAATGCGGTTGTCGGCGAACGGGGCTCCGCCGGCCAGCGGGTCGCGCACCGCCGCGGCAAACTCGCCGCGGCGCATGGCCAGCGTGGGCACATTCGAGTTGAACGTGTAGCCTCGCACGCCATCGATGAGGTCAGCAGTAGCGCTGAAGAAAGTCCTGTCCTTCCTCAGCGGCCCGCCGAGGCTCGCTCCATAGTTGTGGATGTTCTGGAAGGCTCGCGAGGGCAGGAAGGGATTTCGGGCATCGAGCGCCGCGTTGCGCCCAAACCAGAACAGCGAGCCGCGCAGATTGTTCGTGCCCGTTTTCGTCACCGTCGTCACCGTGCCAAGGCCGCTGAATTCGGCCCGGTTTCCGGCGATATTCGCGGTAAATTCCTCCACTGATTCCATGGAGGGCTGCGACACGGGATCCGGACTTCCGAAGTTGCCGAATGTGGTATCCACGCCGTCCACCTTCAGCCGCAAGCCGTTCGGCCCCGCGCCGGGCGACATCCAGTAGGCGCCGTTGCCCATCTGCACGACGCCGGGCACGGTAAGCGGCATCAGGTTGGCAATCAGTCCCGAATCGCCGGCATTGTTGTACACGCTTCGCAGGTTGGTCGGCAGTTCCAGCACCAGCCGGGAAGAGAGCTGCACTCCGACGCTTGGGGTCTCGCTCTGCACGACCGGCGAAGCGGTCTCGCTCACGGTCACCTCCGTGGCCGTGGACGCCAGGTCGAACCGAACGTCCTGCCTCACCGTTCGGTAGGCAGCTACCTCGAGGCCCGCAGCCTCGAACCGGCGGAAGCCTTGCGCCTCCGCGCTCAGGCGGTACGGTCCCGGCGCCAGGTTGACGAACACATAATTGCCGGCCGGGTTGGTCCGGGTCTCCTGCCTGATCCCCGTAGCGGTGTTTTCGAGTACGATGCGCACCTCCGGCACGGGAGCGCCGCTCGGATCCAGGGCAAGACCCGTCACCGCCCCCAGCGGAGACTGCGCCCGCCCCGCTCCCGCCGCGGCGAACAATGCCGCCACCAGCACAACACCGAATCGAAACGTTTCAAACGCCAGATGAAAATCCTGTTTCAGCCCTTTCCAGCTGCGCCGCCGCCCGCGGAGCCCACCATTCGAGACCAAAGCGAGAACCGGGTTCATGACTCCCATTGTTCCACAGCCCCGCCTGTGCGTCTGCCTTTAATCCGGCGCCAGCGGCTGGATCAGCCTCACATGGCGCCATCCGCCATGCGCCTCCATATGCAGCTCTTCGCGCGCGCCCGCCGGCGTGCGCCCGCTCTTCTCCATCCAGCGGTCCAGCATCTCGTGCGCCCGCGCCACCTCCGCGCTGTCCCCGCGCACGTCGGCAATGGCCGCCTCTCCGCCGGGCAGCACCAGGGACTCCACCCCCGCGCACGACGGCATCGCGCTCCGCGTCTCCACCCCCGCCTCCACCAACATCCGCCCTGTGTCCGTGAAGCCCAGATAGCGCAGAAACGGCTTCCCCTCGCCCTCCTCCCCCAGCGCCTGCAAATGATCCAGCAGCGCCGGCAGCGCTGCGTCGAGCGCCTGCGCCAGTTCCCCAGCCTCCGCTTCCACGCGAATGGCCAGCGCGGGCCTCTCGACGACCGTCGCCACCAGGATCGAAACCATCAGATCATCCTGTCCCGCGCAAAGGCCAGGCTCCGCTCCAGATCCAGCCATTGCTGCTTCTTCAGGGCCGTCCGGTACTCCGCCACGTCCATGCCCGCCACATCCTCCATCACCATCGGCTTCATCAGCGGAGACCCGCCCTTCACCAGCGCCAGGAACCGCGCGAACTCCCCCGCTCGCGCCTTCGGAAACGCCTTCCAGAACGAGTCTTCGTAGAACGGCACGACCCGCGGAGGCCGCCCCGTGATGATCTCCAGGTGCAGCGGCGCCTGCGGGCACAGGCACTTGTGCAGCTCCGCCAGCCGCGTCATGTCCACCGATCCGTCCCCCGGCGCCGTCCAGTGCGCCGCGCAGCCGCGCGGATGCGGAAAGATCGCCGTGTCCCTTACGTGTGTCGTCACCGCCACGGGTCCCAGCACTTCCAGCGTCACCTCGGGATGTTCCACGCACCAGATCGGGTTGCCCGTGTCCAGGCACGCTCCCACCGCGTCTGTGCCCGCTTCTTCCACCACCTGCCGGCACTCCCAGGCCTGCATGTCCCCCGAGTGGTTCTCGAGCGCGATCTTCACCCCCGCCTCGAGCGCCGCCTCCCGCACTGCCTTCAGCACCCGGATCGTCGCCCTCATGTGGTACTCGATCCCGTCCGGATGCAAACGGTCCTCGAAATCGCCCAGATAACACCGCAGCGATCGCGCCCCTGCGAGCTGTGCCACCCGCAGCGCCCGCCGCAGATGCTCCGCCGCATCCTCCTTCCGGTTCCGGTATGCCCGCGCCGTCGGACAGATGCACCCCGTGCCGGCGTCCAGCTGAATCCCCAGTTCCTCCGCCCGTGCCCGCACCCGCTTCAGGTGCGCTTCGTCGAGCGACTCGAAATCGCCGAGCGAAGAGATCTGCAGCGCTGTGCAGCCATGGCGCGCGGCGAACTCGAGATGCTCCATCGCCTTCAGGTTCCACGCGCGCAGCGAGTATGTGTCATAACCGAGCCGCAACCGCGGCTCCTGCGCCCGTAATTGAAAAGCACGCTCCGCCAGGGGTGCAAAGAAGAGAGTCCGTCGGCTGATCGGCATTTGCCGACATCGTATCAGGAGCAGGTCTCACCCGCGCGCCCGCGTCACCACTCGTTGTAGGGCGTGCCCTCCAGCGATCGCGCTGTCGAGCGCGACCTCACGTCGAAGATCCCCGGCTCCGTCTGGTTCACGCTCGTTACCGCGTCCTCCATCACCACTTCCCAGTCCGCCTGCCCCGTCATCGGATCCACGGGCACCTGCCGCAGATAGCCCTCGCGCACCAGATCCTCCAGCGACTGCGGCGCCTTCGACTTGTCGTAAGTGTACTCGTCGATCACCGTCCGCAGCGTGAACAGGTTCTGCCGCAGCACCGTCTCCCGCGCCCGGATCACCGACTTCTGGTACATCGGCACCGCCACCGACACCAGCACCGCGACCACCGCCATCACGATCATCAACTCGATCAGCGTGAAGCCGGCCAGCCGCCTACCACTCCGAATACAGCGTGCCATCGGGCGCCCTCTCCGTCGATTTCGTGTACACGTCGAAAATGTTCTGCCCTCCCCACGATGTCGACTGTGGATCGTCCTGCGTCGAGCGCAGTCCCCAGTCGGTCGAGTTCGTGAACGGGTCCCGCGGAATCCGCCGCAGGAAGCGGATCTTCTTCCCCGTCGGATCGTTGGCCAGCTTCACCCCTTCCACCAACTGCTCCAGCGATTCCGGGTAGCACTCCGCGCCCAGCTTTTTCTCGATCCCGCCCTTCTCGCAGGTGTCCTTGTACCGGTCGATCGCCGTGCGCAGCTCCCGCAACGCGTACCGCAGCTCCCGCTCCTTCTCCCGCCGCACGCGGTAGCGAGCCAGCGGAAGCGCCATCGCCGTCAGGAACATCATGATCGTGAAGGCGACGATCAGCTCGACCAGCGTCAGCCCGAATTCACGCCTGCTGCTGAGCTCCCTGTGCTTCATGGCACGCGAATCGTCACCGCCTGCGGCGCCGCCGGGATCGGCTCCAGCTTCGCATCGCGCAGCGTCACATCCTCCAGCCGGATCGCTCCATCGCCGCGCCCCACGGCCTGGAACTTCAGCTCCAGCAGAATGCCCGCGCCCGATATGCCGCCCGCGCCCGGCACGCGGTTCATGTTCACGATCACCAGGCCCGACGCCTCGTCCCGCGAATCCGAAAAATTCACCTGCGCGCCGTCGCCGGCCAGGAACGGCCCGCGCTGCACGTCCAGCAGCCGCAGCACCTTCGGTTCATAGCGGATGCGCAGCGGCGCGCTGAACAGCTCCGACACGTTGTCCACCTGCAATCGCACCGTCACAGTGGAATTCAGCGCGGCTTCCTTGGCCGAAGGCTGCCACGAAAGCCGTGGGCCCTGCGCCGCCGCCGGTTCCTCGGCTGCCGGCGCTTGAGCGGGCTTCGCTGGAGCCGCCTCCGGTGCGGGTGGCGCTCCGGGCGCAGTCTGCCCCGGCGCCGCTGCTTCCGCGGGCTTCGCCGGCGCCGTCTCCGGCGCAGGGGAAGGTCCCGGCGCAGCTTGCGGCCGCGGGGCCGCCGTCCCCGGCACCAGCGGCGTCCTCACGGGCTCGCCCGGCTGCCGCACCGGCTCCTGCGCCTCCGGTTCCTGATCCTCCTCCTGCGCGAAGTTCACGCGGTAAATCTGCTCCGCTCCGCTCGCCACTCCCCGCAGGCTCTCCGCCGTGATATCCGGCGTTCTGACCACCCGCGGCACCAGCGCCACCAGCAGGTCCGAATTGGCGTTCTCCACGTTCTCGCTTGAAAACAGACGCCCCAGGATCGGAATGTTCATCAACCCGGGCACTCCGCTTCTCACCCGTGAAACATTGGCCTGCATCAGGCCCCCGATCAGCGTCACCTCGCCCTCCCGCGCCCGGATCACATGCGTCACCTTACGCTGCCCGATCACCGGTTGCGACAGCCCTCCAAGGTCGATCCTCTCGCGGATGTTCGAAATCTCCAGATCCACCTGCAACGAAACCTCGTCCCCATGGATCCGCGGCGTCAGATCGATGTTCACCCCCACCTCGGCGAACTGGAACTGCGTCTGCACAAACGGCGACAGTCCACCGCCGCCCACCACCGCCCCCGGCGCGAACGAGCCCGACGCATACGGCACCCGGTCCCCCAGCCGCAGCGTCGCCTTCTGCCCGTCCACCGCCCTCACCTGCGGCGTCGTCAGCACGCGCGTCTGCCGGTCGCTCAGCAGCGCCTGCACCAGAAAGCTCGGCAACACCACGCTCCAGTCGCCCGCCCCCAGATCCTTCACCTGATTCAACGGAACCGCCCCCGACGTCCCCCCTGTAAAGCTCACCGGCGAACCCAGCCCCGGCTTGCCCGCGCTCAGCGGCGTCAGCGCCAGGTCGCGCGTCCGTGTCCGGTTCGCCTCCATCACAATCACATCCACCACCACCTCCGGCTTCGCCTTGTCCAGATCCAGCAGCACCTTCTCCGCCAGCGCCATCTGGTTCGCCGTGCCTCGTGCCACGATTGCGAACTGGCTGTTCACCGGAAACACTTTCCGCAGATCCGTCACCTGCCGCATCGCCGTCACAATCTCTGTCAACTCCTGGTTGTTGTACGCGTTCTGCAAATAGAAAATCCGCGTCACATGCTCTTCGTAATCGCGCCGCTTGGTCGGATTGTCCTGAGTCACAAAAATCGTGTTGCGGCTTAGCGGCTTGTAATATGTCTTCGTCACCAGGCTCACGTACTCCAGCGCCTCGTCCAGCGTCAGCTGGTTCAGGTCCAGAGTGTACCGCCGCGTGTCCTGGAAATCGGCGTCGAACAGCACGTTCACCCCTGCCAGCTTCCCCACCGTCTCGTACATCACCCGCGCCGTCTGGTTCACGATCTTCAGCCCGGAAATCCGCCGCGTCGCGGGCTTCAGTTCCGGCGCCTCCAGCATCCGCGCCGCCCGCTCCAGCGCCTCCCGCCTCGCCCGCTCCGCATCGGTCAGCCCTCGCTCTTCGCCCGCCTCGCCGGACTTCCCCTTTTCCTTCTTCTCGCGCTCGATCATCTGGTTCGTCCGCCGCAGTTCCTGCTCCGCGATGCCCGAGCCGGGATCGATCACGAACGCCCTTCGAAACTCCGCCAGCGCCTCTTCCAGCTTGCCCTCCGACCGCAGCTTCTGCCCCAGATCCACATGGCGCTGCGCCGCGGCGAACCGCGCCCGCCGCATGTGCAGCAGGTACGCCGCGTCGCTCGGATCGGCAGCCAGCGCCCGCTCGTAATACTCCAGCGCCGTGTCCAGATCCCCGCGTGCCTCCGCCTTCTTGCCTTCGTTCAGCAGCCGGTCGCCCTTCCGGTTGCCCGCCGCGGCAGGCGCGCCCACGGCCACCCACAAAACCGCCAGAACCACAGCTAACTGATTCATCTTCCGCATGTTATGGCTACTCGCAAGAGCCGGCGTGCTAAACTGTTCTTGGCTGTCGCTTCCCGTGCCGGCGCACACATTCTCCATTCGAATGACGCGCGGCGCGGCGCACGCGTGGAGACAATTCCTTTGGCGGAAAACAAGGCACCGGTCCGGATGGTTGCGGAGAACCGCAAGGCGCTCCACGACTATCACGTCCTTGAGCGCCTCGAAGCCGGACTCGTCCTCACCGGCACCGAAATCAAATCCGCCCGCCAGGGCAAGGTGCAACTCCGTGACAGCTACGCCGACGTCATCGGCGGCGAAGCGTGGCTGCTCAACACTCATTTCAGCCCTTACTCGCACGGCAACATCTGGAACCACGAACCCACGCGCAAACGCAAGCTTCTGCTGCACCGCTCCGAAATCGAAAAGCTGGCGTCGAAGGTCCGCGAAAAAGGGCTCGCCCTCGTCCCGCTCAAGCTCTACCTCAAGAACGGCCGCCTCAAGTGCGAGCTCGGCGTCTGCCGCGGCAAGAAGCTCCACGACAAGCGCGAGGCCGAACAGGCCCGCGAGCGCGACCTGGAAGCGCGCAAGGCCATGAGCCTCCGAAACGCCAAACGAATCAGGGATTGACCATGGAATTCACTCTCACCACTCGTCCTCTGCCTGAAATCGACGCCCCTGCGCTGGCCATCCTCGCTTTCTCCTCCCTCCCGCCCTCCCCGGACTTCGCCGGCGGCGTGCCGAAAGAGATGTCCGACTCCGGCGAGTTCACGGCCAAGCCCAACGAAACGGCTCTCATCCACCTGCCGCAGGGGCTCAAGGCCCGCCGCCTCCTGCTGGCAGGCTGCGGGGAACAGGAGAAGTTCACCCCGGCTGTCATGCGCCAAACCGGCGGAGTGATCGCCCGCGCCCTGCAGGCGCGCTCCATCCAGCAGGCCGCCGTCCGCCTCGAAGACGGCGTCGACGCCGCCATGCTCCGCGCGCTCGTCGAAGGTCTCATCACCGGCGGCTTCGAACCGGACCTGTACAAGACGGAAAAGAAGAACGGTGGCAAGCTTCTGGAGCGCGTCGAGCTTTCCGTGCCCGCCATCACTCCGGAACTCGAGGCCGCTGTGGAAACCGCCAGGATCACGGGCGAGGCCCAGAACTGGACCCGCGCTCTTGTCAATGAGCCCGGCAACGTGCTCACGCCCCGCGCCCTCGCCGAACGGGCGCGCTCGATGGCCGAGGAATGCGGCCTCGCTTGCGAAATCCTTGACGAGCCGCGGATGCGCCAGCTCGGCTTCAACACTCTGCTCGGCGTTGCCCAGGGCTCCGCCGAGCCGCCCGTGCTGATCGTTGTGCGATACACTCCGGCCCAGCCGGCTTCGCAGGACCATCTGGCGCTGGTCGGCAAGGGCGTCACCTTCGACACCGGGGGCATCTCCATCAAGCCCAGCGACGGCATGGAAAAGATGAAGTACGACATGGCCGGCGCCGCCGCCGTGCTCGGCGCCATGCGCGCCCTCGCCCGCCTCAGGCCGCCTGTCGCTGTCACCGCGTTCGCCCCCTGTGTCGAGAACATGCCCGGCCCGAAGGCGCAGCGGCCCGGCGATATCGTCAAAACATTTCAGGGCAAAACTGTGGAAGTGCTGAACACCGACGCCGAGGGCCGTCTCATCCTGGCCGACGCCCTCACCTGGGCCGCCCGCGAAGGCTGCACCCACCTGGTGGACGCCGCCACCCTCACCGGCGCCATCGCGGTTGCCCTCGGCAACCTCTACGCCGGCGCCTTCTCCAACGATGCCGCCTGGCAACAGCGGTTGCTCGGCGCCGCCGCCCGCGCCGGCGAGCGGATCTGGCCCCTCCCCATGGACGCCGAATACCGCGAACTCCTCAAATCGCCCTTTGCCGATCTCGCCAATATCGGCGGCCGCTGGGGCGGCTCCATCTCCGCCGCGAAATTCCTTGAGGAGTTCGTCGAAGGCAAGCCTTGGGTGCACCTCGACATCGCCTCCGTCGCCTGGCTCGAAGAAAACAAGCCCTGGATGGCCAAGGGTCCCACCGGATTCCCGGTCCGCGCCCTCGTCGAACTGGCCCTCGATTGGCAACAACCGAGCGCCTGAGCCGTGCACGCTGCAAGGGCGGCCGGCCCCTCCTGTTCGGGCTCTTGCCTTTGCGGCAGCCCTCTTCCCGCCTGCGCAGCGCCTCTGCCGGCCGGGAATGATCGGCTACACTGAAAGGCACGGCCCGCTGCCGGAGGATTCGCCCCCTTGGACCGCATCGAGAGAGAAAAGCTCTTCCACGACCAGGAATTCGAACACCTGGAGCGCCGTCAGCTGGACCGCTTTTATCGCATCGCTCTCCCCTCCATCGAGCATTTCATCGCCGCCTGCGTGGAAGGTGCTCGTCGCAAGCGCGTCCTCGAGATTGGCTGCGGACCCGGCTCGGTCTCCCTCCGCCTGGCCGCTGTCGCCAGCCACGTCACCGGCATCGATATCTCCGACACGGCCGTCCGGCAGGCAACCGAGCGCGCTGCGAAAGCAGGCTTCGGCCACGTCGAATTCCGCGTCATGAATGCCGAAGAGCTGAACTTCCCCGAGCAGTCGTTCGACTTCGTCTGCGGCCGCGCCATCCTCCACCACCTCGACCTCGAGCGCGCCCTGCGCTCCCTCGCTCGCGTGATGCACTCGAATGGCTGCGCGCTGTTTCTGGAGCCGCTCGGTCACAACCCGGCCATGAATTGGTACCGGAACCGCACTCCGCAGCTCCGCACGCCGGACGAACATCCCCTGCTGCGCTCCGATCTGCGCCTGGCCCTCGACTTCTTCCGCTCGGTCGAAGTGCGCCCGGAGATCCTCACTGCCCTCGCTGCCGCCTCTCTGCCCGAAGGCCCGCTCTTCCTCGCCGCCCGCGCCACACTTTCGGCTGCCGATAAAGTGCTGCTCGCGCTGCCACTGCTTCGCTGGTGGGCCTGGACCTCGGTTTGGCGGTTTGCCGGGCCAATCCGGCCGGAGGAACATCCGGCTCACTGACTGGGAGGACGCGCGCAGTGAACAACGGTCCGTTGCCGCCTGCCGGTTCCGTTCCTCGCGGCCAGCCTGTGTCCGCTCCCGTCCCCATCCTCGAATTCGAAAACGTCACCATCTGCCGCGACGGCACGGTCGCGCTTGAAAACATCTCCTTCACGATCTCCAAGGGCCAGCACACCGCCATCCTCGGCCCCAACGGCAGCGGCAAGTCCACCCTCATCAAGGCCATGACGCGCGAGCTCTACCCGCGCTACCCGGAACGCTCCCGCCTGCGGCTGTGGGGAAGGGAAACCTGGCAACTGTTCGAGTTGCGTTCGCTGCTCGGCATCGTGACCAACGACCTTGTCCAGTCCTGCTCCCGGCCCATTCCCGCTCTTGAAATCGTGCTCAGCGGCTGCTTTTCCAGCATCGGCATCTGGCCCAACCACCGCGTCACCCCGGAGATGGAAGCCCGCGCGATGGAAGCGCTGCGTTTTTTCGATCTGGAACATCTCGCCTCGCGCCCTCTCTCGGAGATGTCCTCCGGCGAGGTTCGCCGCGCCGTCTTTGCCCGCGCGCTGGTCCACGATCCGCGGGCGCTCGTCCTGGACGAGCCCACCAATTCCCTCGACCTGCGCGCCCAGCACGAGGTTCGCGAAGCCATGCGCCGGCTGGCCGCATCCGGCGTCACCGTGATCCTCGTCACCCACCATTTGCCCGACATTATCCCGGAAATTCAACGGACCATTTTATTGAGAAACGGCCGGATTTTCTTCGACGGAGACAAGAACAGCGCGCTCCGCCCGGAGAGGCTCGGCGCGCTGTTCGATGTTCCCGTCCGTGTGCTGGAATCGGACGGCCTCTACCACGCCTGGTAGCCCGTCAGCGGGCTCCCGGTTCCTTCAACAACTCCGCCACCGCCGCCTCCAGCTGGCGGTCCTTGCCGTTCAGGTTGTCTTCCGGCGTGTTTTCCACTTCGATGTCCGGTTTCACGCCCAGGTTCTCCATGTTGGTGCGCTTTGCATCGGCCAGGAAAACGCCCACGCCGGGCGTGCGGACCGTCGACCCGTCAATCAGGGAGTAGCTTCCGGTGCCGATCACCGCCCCCATGGTCTGCGTGCCCAGCGTCTTGCCGAGCCCCAGCGCCCGGAACCCGGCGGGGAACATCTCTGCGTTCGAAGCCGACCGCCAGTTCTGCAGGACGATCTTCTTGCCGAAGTAACCCGCAAACGGGCGTCCCGTGGGCTCCGTCCCGCGCGGCTGCCACACCTGGTACTCGCGCTGTACCAGAATCGCCAGCAATTGCTGTTCGATGTTGCCGCCGCCGTTCCACCTTTGGTCGATAATCAACGCCGGTTTGTTGCGGAATTCCCGCAATTCCTTTTCAAACTTGCGCAGCGATGTCTGGTCCATGGCGCGGATGTGGAGGTAGCCGACCTTGCCGGCGGAAAGCTTGTCCACCATTTCGCGCCGCTCCTTCACCCAGCGTTCGTAACGCAGCGTCGCGTATTGCGCGTTGGGCACGGGATCGATCTGTGTCTCCCAGGCGCCCGCTTCCTCCGGTTTGCTGTTCATCTTCAGCTTCAGTTTCCGGTTGAGCCGCTGGTTGTGGAAGAACTTCCACAAATTGTCCTTCGTCGTCACCGGTTTGCCGTCTACCGCCAGCAGATAGTCGCCCTTGCTCACCCGCACCCAGTCCTTGTCCGCGGGCCCGTTCTCATACACATGCTCCACGCGGTAACGGCCCGACGCTTCGTCGGCGGTGAACTCGATCCCCGGATGAAGCGTCTGCACCGCGCCCTCGCGCCCGCCCGGTCCCGGCGCAGCGCCCGTGTGCGAGGCGTTCAGCTCGCCGATCATCTCGTTGATGAGGTTCAGCAGCTCCTGCCGGTCGCCCACATATTCCACCAGGGGCTGATACTTGGCGCGCATCGCGTCCCAATCGTAGCCGTGCATCTTCGGATCGTAGAAACGGTACTTCATGGTGCGCCACGCGTCGTCGAACATCTGCTGCCACTGGCTCAGGTGGTCGATGCGCACGCGCGCCGTGAAATTGATCCGGCGCCGCCCGCCCGCGCCTCCACCCGCCTGTCCCCCGGCCGCGGCCTGCTGCATTGCCGCGGCGAAGGCGCCTGTGGCTCCCGCGCCACTGCCACCGGCTCCGCCGGCAGGAAGATTCACCGAATAGACCCCTTCGCCTTCCTTGAAGAACAGTGTCCGCCCGTTGCGCGTCACCGCCATCTGCGAGATGCCTCCGCCGAACATCCCCATGCCCGGCGCCGGCGGTCCGCCCTGTCCTTCGCCTGCGGGCGCGCTGCCGCTGGCCACGCGCGTCTGCCGCCTGCCGTTGTCCTGGATCGTGTAGATTACCGGAGTGCCGCGCACGCCCGTGCCTTCCACTGTCACGAACACCAGCGTGCGGCCATTGGGCACCACCACATACCCGCGCACCCCGCCAGGCACCCGCGTGATCTGCGACGTCCGGCGCTTCAGCCCGTCCCAGTCGATTTGGATCTCCTTTGGCGCCTGGTTCTGCTGCTGCGGGCGCCGTCCCGCCGCCGGTCCGCCCGCATCTTCCGCCGGCTCTTCCGGCGCATTCGGATCCTTGTCCAGCTTCACCAGGTGCGTCACCCACAGCTGCGTGCCGGAAAGCTCGGCGGCGCCGAAGCCGCCTATCCCCGTGCTCTCCATCCGCACGAAATAGAGCTTCTTTCCGTCGCTCGAAAAGCTCGGTCCGCGCTCAGGATAAGAATCGAAGGTCACGCGCCGCGGCGTCGCGCCACCGGCCGACGGAGCCAGCCAGATGTCGCTTTGCCGCGCCTCGTCGGACATTGAAAACGCCACCCACTTGCCGTCCGGCGACATCACCGGCGAGTTGATGCTGCCATACTTCGACGACGCCAGCTCCACCGTCTGCCCGCCCAGCTCGTGCCGGAACAGCCGGTTGTCCGACGTCGTGAAAAGGATATGCTTCGAATCCGGCGACCAGCGGATCTCCATCTTCAGCGTGTCGAGGTCCGTCACCTTCCGCGCCTGCCCGCCATCGGCCGGCACAACCCATACCTCCTCGCGCCCGCTCCGGTCGCTGATGTAGGCGATGTGCTTTCCGTCGGGCGACCACTGCGGCTCGCGGTCGCGCGCCGCGCCCTCGGTGAGCTGCACGAGGTCGCCTTCCTCCACCGGCGCCGTGAAAATCTCGCCATACACGCTGAACACGATCCGCCGCCCGTTCGGATGGATGTGGAACTGGTCCGCGCGCGACTGGAACGTTCGGATCTCCTCCGGGTTGATCTGCGTCTCGGCCTCGATGTCGAACTTCAACGGCGCCGCCTTGCGGCTCGCGACGTCCAGCTTCCAGATGCCGAAGTCGTGCTCGAACACGATCGTCTTCCCGTCGGCGGAAATTGCCGGCCAGCGCACGTCCCCTCTTGTGAACTGCGTCACCTTCTCCGCCTTCCCGCCCTTCTCCGGCACCCGCCAGATATTGGTGAGCCCCCCGCCGTCGCGGTCGCTCACGAAATAAATGAACCCGTCGCGCCCCCACATCGGCCAGGAATCCATCCCGTCGAACTGCGTCAGGTTCGCCCACTTCTTCGTGCCCAGGTCCAGCACGAACACGTCGGTCTGGTAAGATCCGCGGTAGTATTTGCGCCAGTAGACCTGCCCGCGCTGGTTGTACGCGATGCGCTTCCCGTCGGGCGAAAAGCTTCCGGCAAGCCCGTAGTCCGTTCCCGCCGGCCTCTCCACTCCCGTCTCGGCGTCCACCAGCCACAGCTTCGCCAGAAAGTCGTCGCCCCGCATCGAGCTGAACAACACCGCCTTGCCGTCCGGCGTCCACCCCAGCACGTTGTCGTCCGCCGAATGAAAGGTCAATTGCCTCGGCGTGCCTCCGCCTGCAGCCACCACATACACATCCAGGTTGCCCTTCCGGTCGGAACTGAAGGCGACCCACTTCCCGTCCGGTGAAAACCGCGGCCAGGCGTCCCGTGCCGGGTGCGCCGTCAGCCGCGTCAGGTTCTTCCCCGTCTCGTCAGCCACCCAGATGTCGGCGAGGTATGTAAACGCGACTCGCCCGGCGTGGTAAGCCGGGTAGCGCACGAGTTTGGCCTCACGGGCCGTGGCTTGGGGCAGCCATGCCGCCGCCAGACACACAGCGATCAGCGCAGTCAGTGCTCTTCGATGCATGGTTCGAGAATCCCCTTTTCTTCGCGTGTTCACGCTACAGTGATTGTGGCGGAGATCCACGCCCACGGGGTTACACATGGCCGGCCTCGTCCGCCTGCCCGGCATGCGCTGCGTGCCACTTGCGCAACCGCCCCGCTTCCGCGCATCATAGGAACTAATACGCGCTTACCGGCGCACCGCTGTCGGAGAGGCTTGACTCAAGGGGAAACTCCGCTTGGGAGCCGATCTCATATGAACCTCAGCCAGATGGCCCGGACGATCCGGGAATCGGTCACGCTAAAACTGAACCAGACCGCCGCTCAGCTCCGCGACAAGGGTGAACCCGTCATCCACCTCGGCGGTGGCGAGCCGAAGTCGAAAACCCCCATAGACGCCGTGGTCGCCTGTACTTCGGTGCTCAACTCCGGCGACATCAAGTACACGCCCCCCGATGGCATTCCTGCTCTCAAGCGCGCCATCCTTCGATACACCGAAGAGCATTACGGCCGCAGCGTGCGTCCCGAAAACGTCGTCGCCAGCAGCGGCGCCAAGCAGGCCATCATGGCCGCGCTCATCGCCATCCTCGACCCCAAGGACGAGGTCATCTACCCCGTCCCCTATTGGGTCAGCTATCCCGAAATGATCAAGCTCGCCGGCGGCACCCCCGTCGCTGTGCGCGCCGAAGACGGCTCGTTCTGCCCGACCGTCGACGAGATCGCAGCCGCCGTCGGCGCCTACACCAAGGCCATCATCATCAACAGCCCCAACAACCCCTCCGGCGTGATGTATTCGCGCGATTTCGTCGAAGGCGTCGTCGACCTCTGCCGTCGCAAGTCGCTCTTCCTCATCATGGACGACACCTACAACCGCCTCGTCTTCGACGGCCGCGCCCCCGTCAATGTCTACGACTTCGCCAAAGAGGACATCGACCAGTCCCGCGTCATCGTCATCAACTGCGTCTCCAAAATGTACGCCATGACCGGCTTCCGCATCGGCTGGGCTGTCGCCGCGCGCGAGCTCGCCACCGCCATGGCCACCATCCAGGGCCAGCAAACCTCCGGCCCCGCCACCCCCTCGCAGTGGGCGGCGGCGGGCGCACTGAACGGCATCCAAAGCTCCATCGACGCCCTTCGCATGACGCTCGAGAACAACCGCAACGTCCTCCTCGAACGCCTCGCCGCCTTCCCCGGCATCCGTGTCACCCCCCCCGACGGCGCCTTCTACACCTTCCCCGACTTCTCCAACTACATGAAGGACTCCAGGAAACTCGCCGAATTCCTCCTCGAAAAGGTTCGCGTCGTCACCGTCCCCGGCGTCGAATTCGGCATGGAAGGACACCTCCGCATCTCCTTCTGCGGAACCATCAAGGAAATCACCGAAGGCATCGAAAGGATCCGCTGGGCGCTCGACCCTACCTCGCCCAACGAAATCTACATCGGAACGCGCCGCCTCGTGCGCGACTGGATGTGACCCCCTACGGGAGCTGTGCATGAACGTCTACACCGAGATTCCGTCCCCCGCTCTGTCCCAGGCAGCCCTGGCCAAGCCCGTCTACGGCCTGGAAAACCACGGCTTTCATAACCTCCGCCGCGTCTACTGGAACCTGCCCGAACCTGCGCTGTATGAAGAAGCCGTGTTCCGCGGGGAAGGCTGGATCGCGGCCAACGGGCCGCTGATTGTTCACACGGGCAAGCACACGGCGCGCGCGGCAGCCGACAAATTCATCGTCCGCGAGCCCTCCTCCGAGCACTACATCTGGTGGGGCCAGTACAACCGCCCGTTCACTCCGGACGCCTTCAACACGCTCTTGAACCGCGTGCTTGCCTATTTCCAGGGCCGCGATGTTTTCGTGCAGGATTGTTTCGGCGGCACCGACCCCAACTACCGCCTCCCCGTCCGCATCATCACAGAGCAGGCCTGGCAGTCCCTCTTCGCCCGCACCATGTTCCTCAAGCCGGAATCGCTCGACGCCTGCCGCAACCACGTGCCCGAGTTCACCGTCATCACCGCCCCCGGCTTCCTCGCCAGTCCCCTCATCGACAACTCCCGCACCGAGACCGCCATCGTCCTCAACCTGGCCCAGCGCATGGCCATCATCGCCGGCACCTGCTACGGCGGCGAGATCAAGAAGACCATCTTCACCGTCCTGAACGCACTCCTCCCCTTCGAGGGCGTGCTCCCCATGCACTGCTCGGCCAACGTCGGCCCCTCAGGCGACGCCGCCATCTTCTTCGGCCTTTCCGGCACCGGCAAGACCACCCTTTCCGCGGATCCGGAACGCGGACTCGTCGGCGACGACGAGCACGGCTGGTCCCCCGACGGCATCTTCAATTTCGAGGACGGCTGCTACGCCAAGGTCATCCGCCTCTCGCCCACCGCCGAGCCCCAGATCTACGCCTGCACGCGCCGGTTTGGAACCATTCTCGAAAACGTCGTCTTCGATCCCCGCACGCGCCTGCTCGACTTCAACGACGACAAGCTCACCGAAAACACCCGCGCCGCCTACCCGCTCTCCTTCATCGACAACGCCGTCCCTGAAAAGCGCTGCGGCCACCCGAAAAACGTCATCTTCCTCACCTGCGACGCCAACGGCGTCCTGCCGCCCATTGCGCGGCTGACGCCGGACCAGGCGGTCTATCATTTCATGAGCGGCTACACCAGCAAGATTGCCGGCACCGAAATCGGCCTCGGCACCGAGCCGCAGATGACGTTTTCGGCCTGCTTCGGCGGGCCGTTCATGGTCCATCACCCCTACGAGTACGCGAAGATGCTCAAGGCGAACGTGATGAAGCACGGCGCCACGGTGTGGCTGGTGAACACCGGCTGGACCGGCGGGCCCTTTGGCATCGGCAAGCGCATCTCCATCCAGCACACTCGCGCCTTGCTGCACGCGGCGCTGGCCGGGCATTTCGAGGATGCCGAGTTCCACATCGATCCCGTCTTCCGCTTCGAGGTGCCCCGCCACCTCGAAGGCGTCCCCGATTCGCTCCTCGATCCCGCCTCCACCTGGGCGAGCCGCGACGAATACATGGTGCGCTACCGCTCGCTCGCTGCGCGGTTTATCGAGAATTTCCAGTACCTGACCCGGGAAGAACACCTCGGCGAGTCGCTCGCCGATCACGGCCCCAGGCTGTGACCGCGCCGCACTCACCGCTGCGTCTGGTCGAAGCTGACCCGCACGCCCATGGTGATGGCGATGTCGTTCTTCCTCTTGCCGGGCAGCGGGTTCGACAGGTAACGGTCATTGACGCCCACGGTCCACTCGAGCCATTTCATCACCGGCACGGCGGCATTGGCGTCGAAGTTGAAGCGGTATTCGCCGCGGTTGGTCAGGTTCGGGAAGAAGCCGGCGCGCTCGAACAGCTTCAGGCGGGATAGAAGCTGCAGCGTCAGCTCCTGTCCTGCCGCCACTTCGCCGGAATTGCGGACCAGCGGCCCTTCCTCCCGGCTGAACTTCTCGCGGTTCCAGTTGCCGCCGCCGCTCAGTTCCAGCGAGCCGCGCCGGCTCACCCACGGCTTGTAACCCAGCCCGCCGCCGAACACGCTGCGCAGGTCGAGCGAGAGGAAGCGGTCGTAGTCGTACGCGTTGATCCCGTACAGGAATAGCCTGCCATTGGCGCGCCGGTCGGCGCGGATCGAGCCGCTGATGCGGTTGGCCGTCGCGCCGAAAGGCTCCGTCGTGCTCTGCGTGGCATAAATCTGCGAGAAATTCAGCGCCAGCACGTTCTTGCCCGCCTCGCGCACTGCGTTGGCGGCGGTGCTCAACGTGGACGTCTTCGCGTTGCCGCTCGTGTTGGCCACCGAAAACGTCATCGAGCCGCGCCAGAAATCGCTCAGCCGGGGATGCTTCCACCTTTCCTCCTCCCGCTCGAACGCCCGCTGCGCCGCCTCGTTCCTCATCGCCGCGATCTCCGCCGGCTCCACCGTCTTCACCAGGCCGTCCGGCTGCACCAGGCGCACCGCCCTCTCCGTCGTCTCCACCTTCGATACGATCACCGCTCCCTCGGCCAGCGTCACATACATCGCCTCCCCGGCGCGGATCTCCACCACCGCCTTCCGGTCGATCTTCAGCTCGCCCGCGTAATCGGTGCGCACCACCACGGTCTTTGCGTCCGCCGACACCAGCCTGCCGCTCACGCGGTCGCCATTGGCCAGCATCACCACATCGGCGCCGCTCGCGCAGGTGGCAGCAACCAGAACAAAAATTGCAGGTAACGTTTTCATGGGCATTCTCCGCGCTGAAAACAGGACACCCCCGTTTTGTTTCGATACGGGGTCTCCTCCGTCCCGACGCACGCCGCGCGGCCCGCGTTTCTCCCAGTGTAGCCGTTCCCCCCGCCGCCCCGTCAGCGCGCGTCCCGCAGTGTCACCGCGAACCTCAGCCGCAGCGGCGCGCCCGGCTCGAGCGTGTACCCGTTCGAGCCCGCCGTTCTGCCCGGAAAAGACGCGCCCACAAAACCGTAGTGCCGCAGGCACCACTGGTACGGGACGCCCGGGTTGTCCTCATGCGGCGTGATCCGCAACACGGCGCGCCTGCCCCCGTAGGATGCCTCCAGCTCCGCCCAGCCGTGCGGGACAAGGTCCTCGTCCTTCTCCGCCGCTCCTTCACTGGTACGGATCCGCGTATCTTCCCGGGGCGCAAACCGCGCGCTGAATCCTCCATAGCTCTTGCCTGCCTCCTGCGAGCCCCGCAGCGTCACCGGCTCCTTGAGAGCCTCCCATTCCAGCGCCACATCCACGCGCCGCTCGGCATCCCGCGCTGGGTGCACCAGGATCTCCACCACCTCCCTCACGATTCGCGTCCCCTTCATGTACCAGCCGTTCTCCGCCACCAGCTGCGCCGCGCCCTCGCGCGGGTCCCGCCGGATCCAGCCCTCGAACCGGTGCTCGATCCCGCGGTACATCCACAGGTCCGCCTTGCCCGATGGCGTCTCCACTACCGGCCACGCCCAGAACAGCCCGTGGTGGTGATAGTGGTCGCGCGGAAAATCGTCCAGCACCGACACGCCGCCGGGCGTGTAGGCCGGATAAATGTAGCAGCACCGCCGCCGGTCCTCCGGCACGCCCGCGGGCAGTTGCGGGCCGTAGTTGTACACGAGCGCCGGCCTGCCGCCGTCGAGCACCTCCACCCGTTGCCCGGGCAGTTCGCGCCATTCCATCTGCGCCGCCGCCGGCAGCGCAGCCAGAACAAAAGCCAGCCATCCTGTCTTATCCCTGCGAATCACGGCGCACCCTCTCCTCGTCGACTTCCACTCCCAGCCCGGCCCCCGTTGGCGCCCGCAGCGCCCCCTCTTCCAGCCGGAACGGCGTCTTCAGCCACGAGCCCGCCAGAAACTGCAGCCCGTTCAGCGCCGCCGGGTGCCTCAACCCATACGCGCCGTACAGAACCAGCGACGCCGCCAGCGACACATCCGGATCCGTCAGCCCGCTGCCCAGGAACATCAGCCCGTGCTTTTGCAGGTACTCCACCTGCTGGCGCCCGTCCCACAGCCCGGCGGTGCGCGCCGGCTTCATCGCCACCCCGTCCAGTATGCCCAGCTTGTGAAACTCCTCCAGGTCGGCCACGCTCACCACGCCTTCGTCCAGCAGCAGCGGAAGCGCCCCCTGCTTTTTCAGCTCCCGCAGCCACGAAAGCCGGTTCGGAGGCACCGGTTGCTCCATCACATTCACGCCCGCGTCGCGCAGCTTCGGCAACACTTCCAGCGCCGTCGCCAGATCGTAGCCGCCATTGGCGTCCGCCCACAGGAAACACTCCGGCGCAAACTTCCTCACCCGCCGCGCCAGCTCCACATCGAACTTCGCGTCCGGCGCGACCTTGATGTTGAACTGCCGGAATCCCCGCTTCCGTCCCGCCTCAAGCAGCTCCTCCGCCTCCTCAAGCGTCCGCACATTCACCGTCCAGCTCAGCGTCACCCGCCCGCCCGGCTTCCGCCCCCACAGCTCCGCCACGTTCTTCCCCGCCAGCTTGCCCGCAATGTCGTGCAGCGCCATGTCGATGCCAGACTTCGCAATCGGCATCCCCGTCGAATACGACGGCGCAATTGCGCGGTTCATCCGCCGGTGCGCCTCCGCAATGTCGGTGGCGTTCAGCCCGGTCAGCGCTGGCGCCAGGTACTGCCGGATCACCACGGTCGCCGATTCCAGCGTCTCGTAGCTCCACGTCGGAATCGGGACGCTCTGCCCCCACCCGAAAGTCCCGTCTTCGCACGTGACCTTCACGAACACCGCCGGACGCTCCGGCTTCGTGAAGAACCGGAAGTAGCCCGTCACCGGATACCGCACCGGCAGCGCCTCCACCGTCCGCACTGCCGGCGCATGTTTCCGGAAGATCACCGCCGCTCCTGCCAGCAGCTCCCGCCGCGTCATGTCAGTTCCCGCCGCGCCGGATCATAGCCGACGCGCCGCCCGGTCTCCAGGGAAACCGCCGCCATGCACGTCGCCACCGCGTGCGAGTAGCCCGCCTCCACGCTCGCCCGCGGCGTCGCACGCGTCCGCATGCACCGCAGGAAGTTCGCCATGTGCGACTCCACCTGCGGGGGCAGCGGCAGCGTGTACGGCTGCATCACCCGGTCCGGATCCCGGCTTCCGTCGCCCGAAACGCGGTTCGCCTCCGCGTCCAGCATCCCCTTCGTCCCGAACCACAGATTGCGCCCGCCCGCCGAATTCGTCAGGCTCATCGCGAACGTCACCAGGCAGTCGGTGTACTCCAGCATCGCCTGGAACACGTCGCTCGTCTGCCGCCCGTCCTTCCAGTAATACACCCCGCCCATCGCCATCGCGCCCTTCGGATACGGATCGTTCAGATACCACGCCGCCAGGTCGATCAGATGCGTCATCCAAAGCCCGGAAATGCCGTTGGTCGTGTCTCGGAACAGCTGCCACTCGCGCAGCTTGCGCGGGTCGAAGCCGCCCTGGATCCGCCCGCCGAAACGGAACGCCTCCCAGTCCACGTCCTCGGCGCGGATCATGTGATAATCGCGCCGCCACCGCGGCTCGTAAAAGTGGTACTCCATCGACACCCGCGTCACCTTGCCGATCACGCCCTTCCGGATCGCCTCGGCAGCTGCCATGAACTTCGCCTCGCTGCGCCGCTGCGTCCCTACCTGCACCACGCGCCCGCTCCGCTTCACCGCATCGTAGGCCATCCGCGCCTCTTCGAACGTCGTCGCGAACGGCTTTTCCACGTAAGCGTCTTTGCCCGCCTCCACCGCATCGGCCAGGATCTTCGGGTGCGTGAAATCCGGCGTCGCGATCAGCACCGCGTCGATGTCTTTCCGCGAGAGCACCTCCTGGTACTTCGTTGTCTGGAAGGGCGCCTGCCCGAATGCCTTCTCGACATCCGACGCCATCGCCTCGCGGTTCACCCGCCACACGTCGCACACCGCCGTGATCGCCGCGTTCTCCCCGGAACCCGACACCATCTTCAACAGGTCGCGCCCCCGCCCGCCGCAGCCGATCAGCCCCAGCCGGATCCGGTCGCCCGCCGAGGGCTGGGCCAGCGCACTCATGGCGGCGCTGCTCATCAGAAACGTTCGTCGTGTGGATTTCATCTGCGGGACCTCTGCTTCCGAATCATCATATACCCGGTTTGCAGAGGCATTGCCGGGTCCGGCAATGGAGGTGCCCGCCCGAACCGTCCCGCCCTGCTCAGACCCGCTGAGGTCTCAGGACTCTTCCCACTGCCTTTCCAGCATTCGCGCGTATTCGGCCGAAGCGAACAGCTCGAAGCGGAACTGTTGGGGAGGCAGCGAAGGGAAGGGCTCCAGTCCTTGCCGCGCCGCCCACATCTGGTCCGCGTACCGGTAGTAGTTGCGAACGAAACCTGCTGTGACGAAGTCGAAATCCGGCGGCTGGTTGAATACCGCCTGCAAGCCCAGCGCGCGCGAAAAGATCGACCGGTAGTCCGTCACTCCCCACTTCTGGAGCTTCGCCAACACGTTTTCGGGCGGATGCTCCACCAGCAGCTCTGCGAAACTCGCCTGCTTCGCCCCCGCAACCGTTAACGCCTCATCCCGCGCTGCCACCTCCATGCACTGTCCCAGCCACCGCTCCAGGTCGCGGCCCACATAATAGAGCATCTTCACTTCCGTCAGCCTGCCCGAGAGCAGCCGCCGCAGCAGCTCTTCCTCGGTCAGCCCGCTCATCGGAAGGATCCCCTCCAGCATCAGGTGCGCCCGGCTGCTCTCCACCAGCTGGTCCGGCCCCGCAGGATCTGAGAAGGGATGCAGGATCACCGGCGGCAGGTCCCACACCCCACCTTCGGGCAGCGTTGCTTGTGCCATGCCTCCCTCCTCTCATCGGCAGAGCCGCCCCGGGACGTTAGCCGGCGTGCCCCTCACCGCATCTGGCTCCGGCTCCGCAGCGTAGCCCGCGTCTCCCTCACCTCCCCGCTCCGCCGGTATTTCACCACCACCGTGTCGCCCGGCTTCTTCGTCCTGAGCGCGTAAGTGAAGTCGTACAGGTTCGTGATCGGCTTGCCGTCGAACTCCACGATCACGTCCCCTCCCTTCAGTCCCGCCTCTTCTGCCGGCGATCCCTTCATCACGTCCGACAGCCGGAAGCCGTCCTTCGACTCCCCCATGTCCGGCACCGACCCGAACCACGCCCCCGACCCCGCGCTGCCGGCCACCGCCGGCTGCTGCGGCATCTGCACCTTCACATACTGCGGCCTCGCCTCCGCGCCGCACAGCCTCTCCGTCACCCGCGCCACCACCTCCAGCATCTGCGCCGCCGCCTCCGCGTTGATCTTCTCCCACGTGTCCGTCGGTTTGTGATAGTCCGCATGCAGCCCCGAGAAGAAGAACAACACCGGAACCTGCCGGTTCACAAAGGAGAAATGGTCGCTCGACCCATAGCCGCCCTGATCGGAAAAATCAAACTTCAGCGGCGAGCCCGCCATCGCCTCCTCCAGCATCCGCTTCAGCGAGTCCCCCGTGCCCGTTCCTCCTACGAACACCTTCCCGTCCTGGATGCGCCCGATCATGTCCATGTTGATCATCGCCGCCGCCTTCTCCAGCGGCAGCAGCGGATGATTCACGTAGTAATTCGACCCGATCAGCCCCAGCTCCTCGCCCGAGAAGGCCAGGAACAGAATTCCCCGCTTCTGTTTCGGCCGCCCCGCGAAGTACGCCGCCAGCTCCAGCAGCCCCGCCGTGCCCGAGGCGTTGTCGTCCGCACCGTGATGAATCGCCTTCCCCGCCAGGTCCGGCGCCAGAGAGCTCTGCTGCCCGAGCCCGAGGTGATCGAAATGCGCCCCGATCACCACATACTCGCCCGTCTCCCCCGGCAGGTACGCCGCCACATTCGGCGAGGCGCTCTGCCGCCTCGTCACATCCGCCGCCACCTCCAGCCTCAGCCCGGCGACCGGAACCGCTTTCGGCTTCAGGGTGCGGTCGGTCTCCTCCATCCACTCCTTCAGGTTCGTCCCCGCTCGCCTCAGCCATTCGTCGGCCACCGCCGCCCGCACCTGCACCAGCGGAATCCCGGCCGATTCCGGCCCCACGCGCCCCGTAAACCGCTCCAGGCGGTCCTCTTCGCCGGCGTGGTTCGGGACATCGTTCACCAGCAACACCGCCGCCGCCCCGTGAAACCGTGCGTTCACCGCCTTGTTCTGGATCTGCGCGTGCGTGGTGTAGGCGCGCCCCGCAAACGGGCTCTTTTCGTCGAACTCCTGCGGCTCGTGCCGCGATACGATCACAATCTTGCCCTTCACGTCCGCCCCGGCGTAGTCGTCGTACTGATACTCCGGCGCCGTGATCCCGTAGCCTGCGAACACGACCTCCGCCTGCGCCCGCCCGTTGCCGGAGAAGTTCAAGGGCAGATAGTCCTGTGAAAGCGCATAGGCGCGCGGCTTCGCCCCCTCCGCTGTTTCCGCCAGCCGGTTGCCCTTGCCCAGGCTCGCGCTTACCGTCACCTGGAAGCGCTGGAAATAGTCCCGCTGTCCAGGCACGGGCCGCAGTCCCAGCTCCCGGAACCGCGCCGCAATCCATCGCGCAGCATTCTCCAGCTCCCGTGTTCCCGTGAGCCGTCCCTTCATGGACTCCGATGCCAGGAACTTCACGCTCTCGCGGTAGCTCTGTTCGCTGATCGAGCCCGGCCGCAGCGAGGCCGCCGTCATCACGGCCGCCAGCGCCGCTCCCGCCAATATCAGGGTCAATCTCCGCTTCATTTCCGGTTCTCTTTCCGTGGATTCTCAGCCTGCTTCCCCGGCACGGGCAGCGTCAGCGTACAGCAATCCGGCGAGGAAGCCGCCTTCTGCGCGAAGTCCAGCTCCAGATCCAGGATCGCCTTCAGCTGCGGCCAGGGGATGTTGCCCGTCAACATCCGCCCGTTCACAAAGAGCGTCGGCGTGGACTGGATGTTCAGCCGCCGCGCGTCTGTCACGCTCCGGGCCACCTCCGCCGCCGTCTTCGGGTCGTCCAGACAGGCCGAGAACCAGGCCTCGTCCCCGCCTGCGGTCTTCAGCCATTCCAGCGCCCGGGCGCGGAAACTGGCTGCCTGGATTTCCGGCTGCTTGTCGAAAACCCAGTCGTGATATTTCCAGAACAATTCGTCCCCCTGCCGGTATGCGCACCGGCCGGCGATCGCCGCCTGCCTCGCCCAGGGATGAATCGCCTCCAGCGGCAGGTCCCGGAACACCAGCCGGTACTGCCCGGCGTACGCCTTCGGCAGATTCTGCCGCAGGCTGCGAGCCTCCTCGCGGCAGAAGTTGCACTGGAAATCGCTGAACACCACCAGCTGCAGCTTTGCGTCCGTGCTCCCGTCTGTCGGATGGCCCTCGGTCTCGATCTTCGCCGCCTGCGCCGCATACGGCGGCTGGTCGGCCCGGAACAGCGAGCCCCGCAACAGATGCCGCCCGTCCGCCGACACGTAAAACAGCACTTCCTGGCTCGCCTGCTGGTACCGCGCCGTGGCGCGCACCTCATACAGTCCGGGCACACCGGAGGGTCCGGGCTCCGAAAGCGTCACCTGGATCTGCGGCCCCCACAGCATCAGGTGCCGGACGAAGGACTCGAGCCGCCCCTTGTCGATCTGCGCAGCCCCCGGCGGCCCCTGCCCCGCGCACGCCGCCGCCGTCAGAACCAACCACGCCGCAAATTCTGGCAGCCGCCTCATCCCATCATTGTACCGAGCCGCACTCCCCAACCCCGCACGAACGGCCCGTCCGGCGCGGCCACTTGCCGCACTTCCCCCGGCAGGCTGAGCATTCTCAACCGCCGCCCCCCTCACACCCCCATCAGAGCCGCGAGTGAAGCCACCACGTTGTCAGAGCCGCGAGTGAAGCCGCCCGAAGGGCGGCGGGAACGAGCGGTCCCGTCGCAGCACGCTGCCGCGATTTCCCGGGGCGCATGGATGGCGCGGAGCCACGGGGGGACCGCTCACTCTGGCCGTCGTTCTGGCGAACGCCGGCCGCCGTTCGCGGCTCTGAATGCGCTGCCAGGTTGTCAGAGCCGCGAGTGAAGCCGCCCGAAGGGCGGCGGGAACGAGCGGTTCACTTCCGATCCGCGAGTGAAGCGAACCAACGGCCCGCGAAAACGAGCGGTTCCCCGACGAGGACTCAGCACTCCGTCCCTCCCCGAATCACTCCAATCCCCAGCGACGGGCCCGGCCGCGGACATGGTTTTCTGTCCCCGTCTCCGCACTAAAACGCCAAAAGCGCCAAGGGCGCCCCTCGCGGGGCGCCCCATTGCACCGGAATCCGGACGCTCAATCCATCTCGCGCGCCCGCTTCTTGCGGCTGCGCTTGCGCGCCAGCGCCTGCTTGAGGCGGCGTTTCTCGCCCGGCTTCACATAGTAGGAGTGTTTCTTGATCTCCTTGATGATGTCCTCCTGCTGCACCTTGCGCTTGAAGCGGCGCAACGCGCTTTCCAGCGTTTCGCCCTCCTGGACAATCACTTCTGCCATGGCTCGATTCACCTCCTCTCCGGCGCGGCCGCGCCCCGAAACTTCAGAATAGCGCATCCGCCGGCGGGGCTTCACAAGGCGCACGGATTCTGATAAACAGACGAGAAGATCTGATTCAAGCGAGGCGTTCATGCATCGTTCAGAACTGGTTTCCATCGCCCCGGCTTCCCGCCGGTCCTTCCTGCGCTCCTGCGCAGGTTGCGCCGCGTGGCTGGGCGGCGGCTGCGCCGGCGCTGCCGCCGCCACGGCGGACAGCCTCCTGCCGAAAGAGAAGGCGCGCGTCCGCCTTGTCTTCATACACCCGGATCCCAGGATCGAGGGCTGGCCATACCAGGGTTACGACTACGAATCGAGGAAGAAAATGCTCCTCGGCCGCCTGGAGCGCGGCTGCCCCGACATCGAGTTCTCGCCTGTCACCATGACGTGGGTCGAAGAGGCCGAGAAGATGCTCGCCGCCGACGAAGGCAAAGGCATTGACGGCTACGCCGTCTATATCCTCGGCATCCCTTCCAACGCCTCCCGCCCCATCGCCATGAGCGGCAAGCCGGCGATTCTCATCGACGACCTCTATGGCGGCACAGGGGCGTTCCTCGGCTACTACCCGGCCGCGCGCAAGGCGGGCAAGCCGGTCGTGGGCGTTTCCTCTTCCAGAATCGAGGACGTCTGCGAAGCCATCAACACCTTCAGCGTGATCCGCAAACTGAAGGCGTCAAGAATCCTCGTCGTCACCCCGCGCGACATGCAGAAAAACATCGACGCCATCCGCGCCAATCTCGGCCCCGAGATCGTCAGCATCCCCGCCGACGAACTCAACGCCGCCTGGAAGGCGGCCGGCCGCAAGGCAGCCGAAGAGCAGGCCGAGGCCTGGATGCGCCGCGCCGACCGCGTTGTGGAACCCAAGCCCGCCGAGATCCGCAACAGCGCCGCCATGTACCTCGGCATGGCTTCTCTGCTCGAAAAGCACCGCGCGCAGGCCATCGCGGTCGATTGCCTCGAGCTGTTCTACAAGCAAAAGATGTTTGCCTACCCCTGCCTCGGCTTCTTCCAGATGAACAACGACGGCCTGGTCGGCGCCTGCGAGGCCGACCTCACCAGCGCCTCCACCATGCTGCTGCTGCGCTATCTCACCGGCCGCGCCAGCTACATCTCCGACCCCGTCATCGACACGGCGAAAAACCAGATCGTCTACGCCCACTGCGTGGCGCCGTCCAAGGTCTACGGGCCGGAAGGTCCCGAGTGCGCTTACGAGATTCGCGATCACAGCGAGGACCGCAAGGGCGCGGCCATCCGCTCGCTGCTGCCTTTGAACGAGACGCTGTCGACGCTGGAGTTCGTCTCTTACGCGAAAACCGTGGTCTTCCATATCAGCCGCGCGGTGGACAATCTCGAAGAAGACCGGGCCTGCCGCACCAAGCTGGTGGCCGAGGTGAAGGACGCCCGGCGTCTCATGGAAGGCTGGGACTTCGGCTGGCACCGCGTCACCGTCTACGGAGATTGGAAAACGCAGATCGCCAACACGGCGGCGCTGCTCGGCTGGAAGTTCGTCGAAGAGGGTTGAGCGCGCTGCCCGCAGCCGGCGGCGTCTGTTCCGGTCTCCCCCGTGCCCGTGCGGCCGCCCTGCTTGCGGGACATCGCCGCACCCGGGTGCCTCCAGCACGCTTCGACTGCGGCCACGGTGAAACCCGCGCCCCGCCTGAATCGTCCATCGGGATGCGTGGCGGCCGCGGCCGCCTTCCGGCGTGGCTTGTCCCGCGGCCCGCCCGTACGAGTCCCACATCCAGCTTGAAGGAGGTACTGCGATGCGAAGCCTGTTCCGGCTTTTCCCCGCCATGCTTTGCGCCGCTGCCCTTCTGGCAGCGGATGCGGACGAGAGAGCCAACCTGAAGGAGATGGCCCAGAAGCTCATCACCGAGTCCCGCATCACGCGCGAAATGGCCATGCAGATCGCCGATCAGCTCCGCAAGTCGTCCGACACGGCCTCGGTGCGAGACCAGATCCCTGTTCTCGAGCAGCACGCCGCATCCATCCGGCAATTGATCGGCGAACTCGAGTCCAAAGGCGCCACGCTGACGTCCAAACAGCGCCAGCAGCTCGAGACGGCGCGCAAGGTGGCCGAGATCCTGAACGTGTTCATTGAAAACAAAAAGCAGATGCTCGCCTCGGTCAGCTCCCCGCGCGACCGGGACAACGTCCGCTTCCAGGCCATCGGCGTCGCCCAACGCGCAGAGATCATCGAAAAGACGATCTCCAGGCTTGGCCTGTAATCTGCGCCAGCCGGCGCAATGCGGATCGGTGGATCCTTTCGGCTCCGCCCCGCGCGGAGCCTGTTTTTTTGCCGCTTGCGCATTCCTGAAGCCTTCCCTCTGTCTTGCGCCTTCCGGCCCCGTCGGCCGGCCCCTTCACATCCCGGCACCCGGTTCTCTCGGGGCTGGAATTGCCATTCCTGCCCTCCTGCTGGTGCTATAATCCATCAATAGGGCTCTGCGCGCCCTCCCGCCTACGACACCGCAATCCCCCGTCAGGCAATCGTAACCAGGCTGTCACGCCACATTTGCAGACAGCCGGAATGCTGGTCTTCGGGAACGAATCACAGGAGGAAATCTTCATGTCGGCAGCTGCAAAGCGAAAGCTGTATCTGCTTGCCAGCGACTTTGATCACACGCTCAGTTTCAATGACTCCGGCCTCGTTCTCAGCGAGTTGCTGGGCGTTTCCGCGTTCGAGGAGAAGGTCCGCTCGCTCGAACGGCTCCACCTCGTCCAGCAGGGCGGCGAACTGGCCTATCTGCTTTTGCACGACCCCGATTTCCGGGACGTCAGGCCCGAGCACCTGCGCGAAACCGGACGCCGCATACGGTTGAAGAAGAACATCCCGCTGCTCATCGAACTGCTCCGCAATCTCGACGGCGCGGAGTTCGATTTTCACGTCATCTCCGCCGCGCCGCAAGAAGTGATCCATGCCGCCCTCGACGCGATCATTCCGCCGGAAAACATCCATGGCACCCTGTTTGAAACCGACGCCGGGACGGGGCGGATTTCCGCCATCCGCCGCGTCAGCGCGGGCTACGGGAAAGTGGCCGTGCTCGAGGAAATCCGCCAGCGGCTCGGCATCAGCTACAACCGCCTGGTCTATGTCGGCGACGGAAGCTCCGACGTCCACGTCATGCTCCACCTCAACCGCAACGACGGCCTCACTATCGCCGTCAGCGAAAACCGCTTCATTACCCAGATCGCCCGCCGCACCGTCCTCAGCGACGACGCACTCAGCGTGGCCGTGCCCGTAATGGAGGAGATCTTCGCCTGGGACTCCCCCCGCGTCCGCGCCTTCTTTGAAATGCACGGCGTCACCCTCCGCGAGTGGACCAAGGTTCGCACGGACCGTCTCAGCTTCGCCCCGAATCTCTCCTCCTTGCAGCCTCCGCAGTGAGAGGAACTCCCGCGATGCAGCTTGCAGATGCCATCGGATGGTTCGCGACCGCGGTCTTCGCCGCTTCTTACCTCGTGAAGGATCCACGCCGCCTGCGCCTGGTTCAGGCAAGCGCAGCCCTGGTGTGGATCTCCTACGGGCTCCTTCTGCGTGCCGCTCCCGTGGTCGCCGCCAACGCGGCAGTCGCCGCCCTTGCCCTGATCAGCCTCCGCCGCGGTCCCCCGTCCGGCCACTGAGCGTGATTCCCGAATCTCATGCGCAAATCGTGTGGAATCGCGGGCAAGAGGCCCCTGCGATGAGATTGAGGCAAGCCTGTCGGACCATTCCCGCCTGCCTTGCCCTCGCACCCCCGTGCCTCGCCCGGCAGGCGCCGGAATCTGTTTGAGAGACGTGTGATGCCGCCGCGCGTAGGGGAAGCGCGGCGGCGCGCGCGAACTTCGATCAGGCGCATCGCCAGCCGGGATCGCGGGAGGGACGGCCGGTTCAGTTCCCGTCGGGCGCCGCCATCGGGCGGCGGCTCCTGGCGTCGCGAGCCTCCTCGATGGTGACCCCGTATTTCTCCAGAATCTGCGCCGTTTGCAGATCCAGCTGGACGCGCGCGCGGCTGTAGGCGGCCAGTGCGGCGACCTCGCCTGCCTGCGCCTGGGCGAGGTCGCGTTGCGTCTGCACAACCTGGAAGGCGGTCGAGGCGCCAAGCGCGTATTTCTTGTTCTCTGCATCCAGGGTCTGTTCCTGGAGGCGGCGCTCCTTGACGGCGGACTCATACCGCGCCCGCGCCTGGATGACGGCGACGAGCGCGTTCTGCACATTGACGCGAATGTCGTTCAGAAGGCGCTGCTGGGTGAGTTCGGCCTGGCGCAGGGTAACCTGATCGCGGATGTAATCGGCCTGGGCGGTGCGGTTGCGGATCGGGATGCTCAGGTTGAAGCTGACCGAGTAGTCGGGGAAGTTGCGGCGGAAGAGCTGGGACAGGGCGGTGGCGTAGCCGCCGACGAAGAACGGGTCGGGCATCAGGGGGCTGCCCGGGGGCAGCAGCGCGTTGCGGCTGCCGGCAAGCGCGTTGTTCTGGAGCGTGGCGGTGATGTCGAGCGAGGGCAGAAGCTGGCTGCGGGAACCGGCGATCTGGATGCGGTTGTTCTCCAGAGCGATCCGGTTCTGCTCGACGTCGGGACGCGAGCGCACGGCGAGGTCGATGAGTTCCTGGAGGCGGTCGAGGCGTTCGGGCTCGGGCTCGGAAAGGCGGTCAGTCGGAACGATGCGCGCGTCGGCGATGGCGGGGCTGGCTACGCCGGTGCGGCTGAGAGCGTTCTTCAGGATGGTCTCCTGCTGGAGCAGGGCGGTTTCGGCATTGGTCAGGTCCTGTTCCGCCTGGGCGACGCGCGCCTCGGCGCGGACGATCTCGATCGGAGCGAGGGTGCCGATGGAGACCTGCTTGCGGTTGTCCTCATAGAACTTCCGGGCGACCTCGAGCGCTTTGCGGCGCACCTTCACATCCTCGTTCAGGCTCACCAGGTCCCAGTAGAGATTGACGACGCCGGCGACGGTGACCATGACCTGCTGTTTGAAGGTGAGGTCGCTGACGCGCAGGTTGTTCTTCGCCACGCGGATGTTGCGGTTGTTGACGGCGAAGCCGAAGCCCTGGAGCAGGCGCTGCGTGATCTGGAGCTGCGCGCTGGGGTTCCAGCCGGGGTTGATGACCGAGTTGCGGTTGTTGGACTCGAAGAAGCTGTTGTTCCAGGCGAAGGTGAGGCTGGTGCCGGAGAGGAAGTTTTGCTGGTAGCCGAAATTAAACTGGCGGGTGTCGAAGACGAGGGCGGTGGTGCCGGTGGTGACGGTGTTGGATTGCGGCGAGGAGCGGTGGCCGATGGTGGTGCTGGAGAAAAGGACGGGGTCGAGCGTGGGGACGGCGACGCCGGTCTGAGTGATGACGGCGCCGCCGACGCCGCCCGAGTCGCCGCCTGCGAGGGTAGCCTGCGCCCCGGTGACGCCCGCGCCGCCGGTGGCGCCGCCGGTCACCTGGGCCTGCACGCTTTGGGCGGTGGCGCGCACGGTGGTGGGGACGCCGCGCAGCAGGCCGCCGGCGCGGGCGCGCAGCAGGTCTGCCTGCGCGATCATCGGCGTGTAGCGGGAGAGTTCGAGGTCGAGGTTATTCTCGAGCGCAACGGCGATGGCGTCGGCGAGGCTCAGGTAGAGCGTGCCGGCGCGGAGGAGCGATTCCAGGCGGCCGGAATTCTCCAGGCGCGCCGGGGGCACCTCGGGGCGCTGGTAAGGCCGGAACAGCCCCCAGCTGCGGGCCTGCGGAAGTTCGAACCGGCCGCTCTGCGGAGGCGGCAATTCCGCGCCCGGGGAGGGCGGGACGGCAAGGATCCAGCAGAGAAGAGCGGCCACGGCAGGCCGGATCAATTCCTTCGTGTTCTGTTTTTGCATGTCGGGGACTCGGCACAAGGGGTTCCAACAGGAAGAAGCGCGGCGCAATGGGGGGAAGTTACCTGCGGAAATTTCATCCTACCGCAAGCGGCGGCGGGGCTCCGGTATTCCAGACCAGGCCTTGCAGAAACCGGCAGGCATTGCAGCG
>Ga0209018_1000547_pt1 | contig 34248 bp, 28 predicted proteins | sample YNPBryBLVA2012_FD_185814 | JGI IMG/M metagenome (GOLD analysis project Ga0209018, IMG submission 185814) | Anoxygenic and chlorotrophic microbial mat microbial communities from Yellowstone National Park, USA - YNP Bryant BLVA 2012 (SPAdes)... ...
TTAACAAATTTGGAACACAATACTACTTATTATTGGCGTGTTAGTGCAACAAATGAGGCGGGAAGCAGTCAATTCTCTGAAGTGTGGAGATTTACTACAGAATCATCAACTTCGATAGAAGGAAATACAAATCAAGCATCAAATTCAATTATTTTAGAACAAAATTATCCTAATCCTTGTGATTTATCAACTACAATTCGTTTCTCAATTCCTACTTACTCAAAAGTTACACTAAAGGTATTTGATCTTTTCGGCAATGAGCTAATTGTACTAATAAATGCTGAATTGGAATCTGGTGAGTATTCCATTGAATTTGATACCAGATCTTTGTCCGAGGGTGTTTATTATTACACTTTATCTACATCGAATAGTACAAAAATAAAAGTTATGGAGTTGATTAGATGATTAAATCAGTAAATTTCAAATTAGTAATATTCGTTTTTTTGTTTTTGGTGATGCTTATAGATCTAAAAGCACAAATTGTTCCTCCAATTTATGTTGTAATTTTTACCCATATTGAGGATAATACCCCTACCGGTGTTTTGGGAACAACAGAAGCCCGACAAAATTATATCCTGTGGCGTAATAGGCTAATCACTCTAGGAAATCTTTTCTTTCAATACAAAGCAAAATGGGTTTTAGAACCTGATTGGAAATTTTTGTTGGCGGCATTAAACTATGAGGACTCAACTCTCACATCTAATACTAATAAAAAAAACCTATTTCGTTATCTGAAAGAAGATTTAAATGTTGCGATAGATCCTCATTCACACGAAAAGCAAGGTTTTAACTATACCGATGTTGCCCATTTATTGGATTCATTAGGAGTTGGAGGAAGTACGGTTATTGGTGGGCATGTTTGGGATCCCAATTTGCCTGAGTTTGCAGAGTGGGATCGGTTTCGAGTTCCAGTTGCAGGTTCTAAATTTCCCTGGGCAGTTTGGCGAGGTGATATTTTGATGGGTAGTGCAACACCTAACCACATAAATGACCCTCACATAAGCGGAGTTTGGCGGCCAAAGGATCGATATCATTTTTGGGAAGATGATCCGCTTGGAAATATAGTCTGCATTGGTCAGTATAAAAATTCAGATAAAGCATACTTTAATGAATTTATTAAAAATATCAATGAACTCGGTGACTTGTATAGAACGGGTAAAGTAGCAACCAAATTTATGTTAACTATATATAAACATTTAACCCCCGCCGAAATTTCAGCACCAAAAATGTTGCAATCCATCGAAGACTCTTTGCTAAAACCTTTACTTCAACTTCAATCAATGGGAAGGCTTAAATTAACAGATTTTACATCTCTTATAGCTGATTGGAAAACTTTGTTTAATTCTCAAGCATTTATTTATAATCCAGATTTCCCATCAGCAATTGAAAACACTCTTGGATTATTTAGTGATATTACCTTATTCGAAATCTATCCAAATCCATTTAATTCAGAAACATCAATACATTTTGAATTAATAACAGATGCCAAAATTATATTGAAAATTACTAATTTATTCGGTCAGGAAATTGAAACTTTATTAGAAAAAGATTTAAGTGCAGGAAAATATTCATTAAATTTCAAACCAGATTATTTAACAGATGGAGTATATTTTTGTTATCTATCTAATGGTATTTTTATTATCAGTAAGAAAATAGTTTTTATAAGATAGAAGATTTTTACTAAATGCACATTTTATAATATTTGTTAGAATAGAAAACTAAATTTATACCTTTCATTTTTTAACTATCAAAAAAATCAGAACTTTGAATAAAGATACTTATTTCCAGAGATACTTTAAAAATTTAAATAGTTTCCATAAGTTATTATTAATTAATTAAATTTTGCTATTTTTGTAATTCTATAAAAATGTGAAAATAAAATTTATTAGGTTTAAATATGAAAAGGACATTTCAACCAAGCTTACGTAAACGCCGAAACAAACACGGCTTTCGTTCAAGAATGGCAACCAAAAACGGGCGAAAGGTTTTGGCAGCTCGCCGTGCAAAAGGTAGACATAAGTTGACTGTTAGTGATGAACCAAAGCATTTCTAAATTGAAGTACAGAAAATGAAGCAAAACTTGAATTACAGCCCTTTAAAGGGCTTTAATTCTTTTAAGAAAGCTTATGAGATAGCTAAAAAATATAGGTTCGACAACCTTTTTATTGCTGTATGTAACAAACCAACAGATTTGCTAATCAAAGGTAAGTTGCCCAGTCCCCATAAGATCTATGTTGGTATATCAGTTCCCAAAAAAACTTTCAAAAAGGCAGTTGTCCGCAACCGAATTAAACGATTAATACGGGTCTCGATGAGAAATTTCATCAAAAATAATCAAAACAACTCATCTTTGAGCGAAATTCAAGTAATTTTAATTTCGTGGAATGGTCCTCAGATAACCAATTCACGACAGATCAAATTACAAGATGTAGAACCAATTATCAATAAATCCTTGAATATGATACTAAATAAAATATCGAAAAATTGAAATATATTTTAATTTTAATATTGAAAATATATAAAAAAGTAATATCGCCGATGTTTCCGCCATCTTGTCGTTTTTATCCAACTTGTTCGGAATATTCACTTGAATCAATTCGGCGTTTTGGAGCTTTTTATGGCACAATCTTGTCAATAAAAAGAGTGGCAAGGTGTAACCCTTTTAATAAAGGTGGGTTCGATCCCGTTCCCGAAAAAATTAATAAAATTAACATAAAAAAGTTTTTTTCTAAATAAATTTGTAATTTTAAACTTGACAAATATGGACAAAAAAAGCGTTTTAGCCCTAATATTAATAACAGGTGTCATCATCGTTTGGATGATGTACCTATCAACCCAACAAAGACCAATTGAACCAAACGAAAAATTCAAAAATGTGTTAGCAAAAGATACGACAAAAACCGATACCTTGGTTAATAAGCAAGATACTATAAAATCCAAACAGCAAGCCCCAAGAGATGAAATAAACAATGACAAATATGGCTACTTTTCTCAATTTACAACTGGAACTTATAAATCAATCACTATCGAAAATAAATATCAAAAAATTACTTTAGCGACTAAAGGTGCCAACATAAAAAAATTGATAATTAAGGATTTCAAAACTTGGAATGGAAAACCAGTTAATTTGATTAACAACAAAAAAGGCGACCTCTTTCTATCTTTTCGGACTTTACAAAACAATTTGATTGATACACGGGATTTGTACTTCAATACCGATTTCGATAAAGACACAATTAAATTATCTGAAAAAGACACGGTTAGTATTAATTTTAACTTGCAATTAAGCGAAAAGGCTGCTATTAAAATTCATTACACATTTTATGGATCTTCGTATGGTTTTATCTACAATGTTGATATGATTAATATCGAAGAATACCTTCCTAATAGTGGATATAGAGTTGTTTGGGGCAATGGGATAAAAAATCAAGAACAAAATAGTGTAGACGAAGCTTCATCATCGCGAGCATATGCTTCCTTGAATGGTGATTTGGACGATTTAGATGCAAACGATGAAGGTGTGAGCGAAAGTCACACTGGGTTGATTGATTATGCTGCAATAAAAAATAAATATTTTGCAATTGCATTGATACCTCAACCTTTCAAATCTTTTGATGGAACAGTTGATATAGACGGCATTCAAAAACATTTTCCAAACGATGGATTGGCTAAAATATATTCAATTGAATTCCGAATACCCTATTTAGGTGGAATTACAAATAACAAATTTAAAATTTTTGCTGGACCACTTGATTATTCAATTTCAAAGAATTATGGTGTTGAAGGATTGGTCGACTTGGGATTTCGCTGGGGAATACGACAGATTGGCGAATACTTTATGCTGCCTATTTTCAAATTTATACACAATTTTATCCCAAACTACGGAGTTTCGATTCTCATTTTTGCGTTATTGATGAAGTTGTTGTTATATCCATTGACATTACCACAGATGCGTTCATCTCAGAAAATGCAAATAGTTGCTCCAATCATCAACCAGGTTCGCGAAAAATATAAAGACGATTTACAAAAGCAACAACAAGAGACAATGAAAGTATATTCCGAGTATGGAATCAATCCAATGGGAGGATGCTTGCCAATACTTTTGCAAATGCCAATTTTGTTTGCACTCTATTCCGTATTACGCAATGCAATTGAATTACGTCAAGCAGAGTTTGCTTTGTGGATAACAGATTTGTCGGTTCCCGATAAAATTATAGATTTTGGTTTTTCGATTATGGGAATAAACCAATTATCGGGTTTAGCACTATTAATGGGTGCAACTTTGTTCATTCAACAAAAGCAAATGATAACCGATCCCCGACAAAAGTCGATGATCTACATAATGCCCATTATGATGACTTTGCTGTTTAATTATTTGCCGTCGGGTTTGAACTTGTATTATTTTACTTTCAACCTCGTAAGTATTGCTATGCAATGGTATATGAATAAATTTTCGAAAAATAAGTTAACTTTAGAAGATTTGAAAAAGATACCTAAAAAAGAAGGGTGGTTGCAAAAAAGAATGCGCGAAGCTCAAGAAATTGCTGCTAAACAAGGAAGAACGATACCAGGTGCACCAAAACAACCAATTAAATCCAAAAATCCGGCTTCTAAAAAGAAATGATTTGCTTAATTATCTCAGAATGTAGTATTTTTTGTACAATATGAGAAATGAAAGAAAACGATATTGAATAATACCCTATTTTGTATATTATTTAAATTATAAAATATTATGAATGTACCATTATTAGATTTAAAAGCCCAATACGCAACAATTCAAGAAGAAGTTGAACCAGAATTATTGCGTATAGCTCGCAGCCAAATGTGTATTTTGGGTGCAGATGTTGAGTTATTAGAAAAGAACTTAGCAGATTATCTAATGGTTAAACACACCATAGCTGTTTCGAGTGGAAGTGATGCGATATTGATGTCGTTAATGTTGCTTGGAATTGGACCCGACGACGAAGTTATATTGCCAACGTTTTCGTTTTTTGCCACAGCTGGATGTGTTGCACGACTCAATGCCAAACCTATCTTTGTTGATAGTCAAATTGACTCGTTTAATATCGAGCCAAAGTTGATTGAAGCAAAAATAACTTCGAAGACAAAAGCAATTATGCCTGTTCATTTATTCGGACAATCAGCTGATATGGATGCAATCACACAAATCGCTCAAAAATACAATATACCGGTTGTCGAAGATGCAGCCCAAGCCTTGGGTACTCAATACAAAGATGGTAGATTTGTTGGTACTATTGGAGAATTGGGTTGCTACTCGTTTTATCCTTCCAAAAATTTAGGGGCTTTTGGCGACGGTGGGTTGATTGCTACCAACAATGATGAATTTGCAATTAAATTGAAACAAATGCGCAATCACGGAATGAACCCAAAGTATTACCACAAGTTTATTGGGGGAAATTTCCGATTGGATGCAATTCAGGCTGTTGTGTTAAACGTTAAATTGAAATATTTGGATGGTTGGCATCGTGGACGCCAAAAAAACGCCGAACTTTATAGGAAATATTTCGAGAAATATGGTTTGCTCGATAGAATTGTTTTACCCAAAGAATTGTATAAGGATTCGGGGCAACCAAACCACCACATTTATAATCAATTCACAATACAGTTTGAAAAACGAAATCAATTGCGCGATTTCTTAATCCAGAATTCAATTGGTTGTGATATTTATTATCCAGTTCCATTCCATCGACAAGAATGTTTTGGCTATTTAAAATGCGATGATAACGAATTCCCCGTAGCCAATAAATTAGCTGATAAAGTTTTGTCCTTGCCTGTTTATCCCGAGCTAAAAGAAGAGCAAATTGAATTTGTTGTGCAAAAAATTGCTGAATTTTACGAGAAAAATTAAAATTCAATATTAAACAACATCTAAACGTCTGTAATGTTTAAATCTATCCAATAATTTAAGGAATTATATGCAAAGTCAATTAATCCCAATTGTAGTTGAGCAAACAAGTCGTGGTGAGCGTTCCTATGATATTTATTCTCGTCTCCTAAAAGAAAGAATAATCTTTTTGGGAAGTCCTATTGATGATTATGTTGCAAATTTGGTGATTGCCCAGTTGCTTTTTTTGGCAAGCGAAGATCCAGATAAAGACATCCATTTATACATCAACTCTCCTGGTGGAAGTGTATCAGCTGGATTAGCGATTTACGACACAATGCAATTCATCAAACCAGATGTTTCGACAATTTGTATAGGAATGGCTGCATCGATGGCACAATTGCTACTATCTGCTGGTGCCGAAGGTAAACGTTATGCATTGCCAAATTCAAGAATAATGATGCATCAACCTTCCGGCGGAACTCAAGGACAAAGTGTTGATATCGAAATATATACCAAAGAAATAATTAGAACACGCGAAAACTTATACGAAATTATTGCAAAACATACTAAAAAAACTGTTGATCAAATTCGTAAAGATGCCGATCGAGACTATTATATGACTGCCAAAGAAGCATTAGATTATGGGATAATAGATAAAATCTTGACAAATGTAAACGAAATTAATAAATAAAAATGGCTAAAAGAACAACTACATCAAACAAAACAGTTTGCTCGTTTTGTGGTCGACGGGAACACGAAGCCGAAAAATTCCTACAAGGGATCAATGGAACATTAATTTGTAATGTTTGCATTGATTATGGCTATAGTTTTATTCACATTAACGAAAAATTATCTAAATCAATTGATATTAAACATTTCAACAAAAAACCATTGTTGCGTCCTTCGGAAATCAAAGCCAAATTGGATGAATATGTAATTGGCCAAGAACAAGCAAAAATGACCCTATCGGTTGCTGTTTATAATCATTACAAAAGAATTTATTCGGGGATTGATAGTGATGTGGAATTAGAAAAAAGTAATATATTATTAATCGGACCAACTGGGACTGGAAAAACATTATTGGCAAGGACATTGGCTCGTATCTTGGACGTCCCATTTGCTATGGCTGATGCTACTACAATAACCGAAGCTGGATATGTTGGCGATGATGTGGAAACCGTTCTTTTGAATTTAATTCAAAATGCTGATTATGACGTGAAAGCAGCCGAAAGAGGTATCATATTTATCGACGAAATTGATAAAATTGCTCGTAAAAGCGAATCTACTAGCATCACTCGTGATGTGTCGGGTGAGGGTGTTCAACAAGCCTTACTAAAAATTTTGGAAGGAACACGCTCGGGTGTACCTCCCAAAGGTGGGCGTAAGCACCCCGAGCAAAGCCTGTTATACATAAATACTAAAAATATATTGTTTATTGTGGGCGGTGCATTCGAAGGCTTAGAAAAAATTGTAGCAAACCGAATGCGTAAAAGTTCAATCGGCTTTACGGCTCCACCAATTTCTAAAACAAACGAAAGTTATGCATTATTACAACATACCGAACCAGATGACCTTGTAAAATTTGGTTTTATTCCCGAACTTGTGGGACGCTTACCAATTATCACTGCACTACACGACTTGGACGAACAAGCGTTGATCAATATATTAACAAAACCAAAAAATGCTCTTATTAAGCAATATCAAGAATTACTCAAAATGGACAATGTCGAGTTGGAATTTACAGACGAAGCTTTGAAATCCATTGCCCAAAAAGCAATAAAACTTAAAACTGGTGCCCGAGCCTTGCGTGGGATAATGGAATCACTTATGCTCGATTTGATGTATAAAATTCCCGATAATCCTAATATTGCTAAAGTTGTTTTCAATCAAGATTGCATCGACAAAGGTGAAGAGCCCGAAATAATTTTTCGAACAACTAAATCGGCTTAATATATTTGTCTGATTTATTTGAAAATAATAAAGAAAATTCAAAAACTTACATACCTCTTGCCCAAAGGATGCGTCCTCGAAAACTTGACGAAATAGTTGGGCAGGAGCACATTATTGGCAATGATTCCCCATTGCGAAAAATGATTGCTACAGGTTCGGTTCCATCTTTGATATTTTGGGGTCCACCTGGATGTGGAAAAACCACTTTAGCCTATTGCATAGCAAATGAAATTCAATCCGATTTTATTCGTATTTCGGCTGTCGAATCTGGTGTTCGCGAAATTCGCGAAATCATAACACGAGCAGAATATAACCGAAAAAATGGAAGGACAACAATCTTATTTATCGACGAAATTCATCGGTTTAATAAATCACAGCAAGATGCGTTACTACATTCAGTCGAAACTGGTTTGACCATTTTAATTGGAGCTACAACCGAAAACCCATCTTTCGAAGTAAATCCTGCTCTTTTAAGTCGCACACAAGTTTATCACTTAGAACCATTAACCGAAGAACAAATAAATAAAGTTGTTCAAAATGCTATTAAAAACGATGAAATATTAAATAAATTCCAAATCGAAATAAAACCCAATGCTCCAATATATGAATTATCTTCTGGTGATGCTCGTTTGGCTTTGAATATATTAGAAAGTTGCTTCCAGATTGCAAATAAAACAGATACAAAAATAACAATCGACGAAAATCTTGTTAAAAAAGCAATTCAGAAAAAAGTAATTAAATACGATAAAAAAGGGGATTACCATTACGACACAATCTCGGCATTCATCAAGTCGTTGCGGGGTAGTGATCCGGATGCAGCAATGCTTTGGTTGGTAAAGATGCTTGAATCGGGCGAAGACCCACTTTTTATTGCACGACGAATGGTAGTTTTTGCAAGCGAGGATGTTGGCAATGCAGAACCAATGGCTTTGACAATAGCGGTTAGCACTTTTCAAGCTGTCCAAATGATTGGGTTGCCCGAAGCTGCCATAAATCTTGCCCACTGCGTCACCTATCTTGCTTCTTGTCCAAAATCCAATGCTGCATATATGGCTTTGGAACTTGCTCGCAAGGAAATTGAAAGCAATCCTAATTTAACACCACCATTACACTTACGAAATGCACCTACTAAGTTGATGAAGCAAGAAGGTTATGCTAAAGATTATAAATACCCGCATAATTACGAATATCATTTTGTGGAGGAGAACTATTTTCCTATTAACTTCGAGCCAAAACAATTTTATTTTCCAACCACTTTGGCAAAAGAAAAAGAATTTAACGCACGCTTAAAATTCCTTTGGAAAGATAAAAAGAAATACATTTGAAAGATAATTAAATTTAAAATTAAAAGAATTTTTCAGAACTTTTTTATTGATTTTTGCAATAATTTTAATTATTCACCCAAGCGAATAGTTGTGTGAACTTCGATATCTGTATCGGCGGGTAATTCGGTGTAGCTAATAACTGCAACCATAGGATATTGTGAATGTATCATTCGGAAGAAATATGGGCGAACTTGTGCACTGCAAATCACAACAGGCATATGACCTAATATTGTAACTTCGTCGATTGCGTCCGATAAACTTTGATTTATGTTCTGGATAACTGCGGGCGGCAATCCTAACGAACTCGATATTGCCAATTGACTATTGGATTGCAATTGTTGCGTCATAATATCTTCGATATTTGGATCCAATGCAATTACGTGAACTACTCCTTTATCGTCTTGATATAATTTTTTAATTGTTTCGCTTAAATTATGACGGACATATTCTGTTAATACATCAACATTTTTTGTTACTTTAAAGTAATCCAATAAGCTTTCTAAAATTCTCGGTAGATCGCGAATTGGTATTCCTTCGATTAATAAATTTTGTAAAACTTTTTGAATGATTGATAAGCTTAAACCTTCGGATTGCATCTCGTCCAAGAGCACTTTGTGGGACGATTCTAAATTGTCAATCAATTTCTTGACCTCTTGACGTGTTAGCAATTTATCTGCATTCCGTTTAAGCAATTCAGTTAAATGGGTGCTCAGAACAGTTGCTGCCTCGACCACCGTAAAACCCCTCAATTCCGCAGCTTCTCTTTCGTTATACGAAATCCAGGTTGCTGGCAAACCAAAAACTGGCTCGGTAACTTGGATCCCATCCAATTGACCTTCGGCAGAGCCTGGATTCATAGCCAACATAAGATTTGGATACAGAATATTCCTTGCAATTTCGTTCCCACGAATTTTAATTACATACTCCTCAGGTTCTAATTGTAAGTTGTCGCGAACGCGAACTGGTGGAAGGATAATACCTAATTCTTGAGCTAATTGCTTTCGAATATTGGTAATTCGCTTGAATACGTCTCCTCCTTGATTTTCATCGACCAAGGAAATCAAATTATAACCAAGTTCTAACTCGATAGGATCGATTTTGAGAGTTTCTTCAACTGGTGTTTCTTGTGGTTTTGCAGCTGCTTCTAATTGTTTGTTCTTTTCCTCCTGCTCTTTTTGTTGATTTTCTTTTTGAATTTGACGATAGCGCAAATAACCCAATCCTCCAGTAATTATACTAAGAACGAAAAAGGGCAAAAAGGGAAATCCTGGCATTATTGCAATCAAAAATAAAACTCCAGAGACTATAAAAAGGGGTTTGGGTTTATATCCATATTGCTTGCTCAATTCTAAATCTAATTGATTAGCCGAAGCCGACCGAGTTACGACCAAACCAGCTGCAACCGAAATTAGCAACGCAGGAATTTGTGAAACTAATCCATCTCCTATTGTTAATATGGTGAATTTGCTCGCTGCTTCGGAAAATTCCATATTCATTTGCAAAATACCAATAGCAAAACCACCAAGAATATTAATAGCCGAAATAATCAATCCAGCAATAGCGTCACCTCGGATGAATTTTGCAGCACCATCCATCGAACCAAAGAAATCGGCTTCGCGAGTTAATGCTTCACGTCGTTTTCGGGCGGTTTCCTCGTCGATATAGCCAGCATTCAAATCGGCATCTATACTCATTTGTTTGCCAGGTAAAGCATCTAATGTGAAACGTGCTGTAACTTCGGCTATACGAGTTGAACCTTTGATAATAACGATAAAATTGATGATAACCAAGATTAGGAATATTATAAATCCAACGATATAATTGCCTTGTATCACAAAAGTGCCAAATGATTCAATAATTGTTCCAGCATAGCCTTGACCTAAAATTAATCGGGTGGATGCAACATTCAAGCCAAGCCGAAACAAAGTTGTGATAAGCAAAATAGTTGGAAAGCTCGAAAAATCCAATGGGCTTAATAAATACAGTGCAATTAGCAATGTCAAAACCGAGATTGTTATATTCAATGCCAACAATATATCCAACATAAAAGGTGGCAAAGGAATTAACAATAATGCCATTACGATTAGAACGCCTCCAGCCAAAATCATATCGGGGTTCTTGGTGAATAACCCTAATATCCTTTGTTGAAAGGGTTCATTGCCTTGCACTATTTGAGTTTGGTTTGCCATTGCTTACAAATCATTTACAATTATTATACCATCAAATTAAAATTAATTTATCTTTTGCTCTCGCAAAGCATAAACATATGCAAGCACTTGTGCCACAGCCTTATAGAGCGATTCGGGGATTTCCTCATCGATTTCCACATTGTAGTAAATTTCTCGGGCAAGTGGTGGATTTTCGACAATTGGTATGTTATTCTCCATTGCTACATCACGAATTTTCATTGCCAAAAAGTCCACACCTTTTGCAATTACCTTTGGTGCAGACATCATTTTTTGTTTGTATTCTATAGCAACGGCATAGTGAGTAGGGTTGGTAACAATTACATCAGCACGGGGTATGTTTTTAATCATCAACTTTCGCAATTGACTTCGCATGATCGAACGGATTCGGGATTTAATTAAGGGATCGCCCTCCATTTGTTTGCTTTCGTCCTTAACTTCTTGCTTGGTCATTTTCATATCCTCTTCGTATCGCCATTTTTGGTAGAAATAATCAGCCATAGCAATAAAAATATACACCAATCCCATCTTCCAAATTAATTCGAACGAAGTTGCAAATAAAAATGTTGCTGTATCGATAAATGGTCGCTCTATAAGACCAATTATTTCGGTTTCTTTATTTGATAGTATTGAATAAGCAACAATGCCCAAAATTATGATTTTAAGAATTCCTTTTACCAGTTCAAAAATTGAGTTTGGTGAGAAAAATATCTTTTTTAGACCACTAAACGGATTGAAAACTTCTTTGAATCGCAAACCTTCGGTGAACTTTTTTGTTGCAATCCGAAAACCAACTTGGAAAATTTCGGCAGCCAACGAAATAACAAATATTGTTAAAACTATTGGAGCCAAAATTGTAGCAATGTATAAAAGTAGTTTTTTAATTAAGTCCACTGTTGCCAATTCGGTCAGTTCGATATTACCTAAATTCATTAAAGCAGTTCTTGTAAATCCTATAAAACTTGAAGATATTGATGTCCCAAAGTAGAAAATACTCATTCCTCCAAGAAGGATAATTGCAGAAGTTGTTACGTCAATGCTTTTGGATACTTGACCACGCTGGCGAGCTTCCTCCAATCGCTTCGGGGTCGCTTGTTCGGTTTTCTCCATTCCATCAGGTGTCTCGGCCATTAAACTCTCCCTGGATTAAGTGTCATTAGTAATTTTAAAGTAAAATCTTGAAAATTTTGCAATGAATATTTTGCAACATATACAAACAATGGAACAGTTGCAAAAAGAATTAACAAGCCTACAGCAACTTTTAGCTGAAAACTTAGTATAAAAATGTTGGTTTGTGGGGCAATTCTTGCCAATAAAGCCAATGCTAAATTCACAACAAATAATGCCAACAAAAGTGGTGCAGCAATTTTCACTGCTACGATAAAAATAGTTGTTGCATATGTAATCAATACTTTTAATGTACTTTCGGTAACTGCCATCGTTGTTATAGGAACGGTTCGCATACTAATTATTAACGACTCGATTAAAAAATGATGTCCATTTATTATCAAAAACAGCATTAAAACAACTAATTCTTTTAATTGTCCTATCAATGTTGGAGATGTTTGTTGTGGGTCGAACAAAATTGAAGTGTTATAACCCATATCGAAATCGACAACACCACCAGCAAATCTTGCTGCATAGAAAACCAATTGTGCCGAGAAACCTATTGCTATTCCTATCAATAATTCCTTTAACGACAGAAATACCAACACCCAAGGATGGAAATCTATCGGCGGTTGTTCGTTCCAAAATGCTGTTGTTAGAATTAGAGTTAAAAGAAATCCAAACATAATTTTCCAATGCACTGGGATGCCAGAATTATCGAACATTGGTGCGAAAAATAAAAAACCACTTACCCTTAAAAAAATGAGTAGTGCAATAATAAATTTTCCTAATAAGACATATATTGTTGTCGAATCTAACATCATTTAACCTGTTCAATCATCTTAATCATCGCAATAGTAAACGTTTTCATCTCCGAAATTATAAATGGTAATAGTAGGACAATTACGATAAACACAGCCACAAGTTTGGGAACGAATGTTAAAGTTTGTTCCGAAATTGATGTTGCAGCTTGGAATATAGAAATCACCAAACCAACAATCAACGAAATCAATAATATTGGTCCTACAACAATGATTGTATAGTAAAATGCATTTCTTACAATCTCGATAATTTGCACATCTGTCATAACCTACACCGTTTTTAAAATACTATTCATCAAAGATTTAATAACTAAATTCCATCCATCAACCAAAATAAACAACAAAATTTTTATTGGTAAAGAAATAAGTTGTGGTGGCAATAGGAACATTCCCAGCGACATAAGAGTGCTTGCAATAACCATATCTAAAACCAAAAATGGGACAAACAGAAGAAAACCGATTTGGAATGCTACTCGTAACTCCGAAATTGTGTATGCTGGGACAATTGTCAAAGTTGATACATCGTCGATTGTTCGGGGCTTTTCGCCACTACTTAGTTTAACAAATAGGGCAAGATCCTCCTCGCGAGTGTGTTTTAGCATAAAGTTTCGGAATGGTTTAATAATATTATCCACTGCTTGTTGTTGAGTAATTTCTTCTCTCAAATAAGGCTGAATCCCTTTTTGATTGGCTTCGTCCATCACTGGCTGCATAACAAAGAATGTCAAGAACAAGGCTAAACCCGTCAAAACTTGTGAAGGTGGTTGAGTTGCTGTTCCCAATGCTTGTTTTAAAAAATGGAATACAACAATAATCCGAGTAAAGCTAGTCATCATTACCAAAATTGAGGGTGCAAGCGTCAATATGGTCATTATTGTCAATATCTGTAAAGTAAGAACCAAGTCGTTTGATTTGTCGTCCATATCTACATTTATCGACAACTTGGGCAAGGGTAACGAATTTGGAGGTGTTTGCTCGGCTTTTAGATTATTTCCTAATAAAAAAAATAAACTAACTATAAGTATAATAATATGCAAAAATTTATATTTAAATACCTTGAAAAGTATCATCCTTGATAATATTCTCCAGTTTTCAATCCGTAATTCAATAGGACAAAACTTGTGCCACTATTTCTTCCAGAATTTCAAACAAAAATAAACAAAGTTCGTTTTAACTAAAAAAAGGAGTCGATAATGGACATAAAAGAAATTTTAGAAAATTATAGAAAAATTGCTTTTTATGGTATAAGCACTAACCCCGATAAACCTGCTTACCGAGTCCCTACATTTATGCAATCCAAAGGTTACGAAGTTATACCTATCAATCCACACGCAGACCAAATTTTGGGCAAAAAAGTATACCGCAATTTAATGGATGTAGAGGAAGAAATCGAAATTCTTGATGTATTCCGACCGAGCGACCAAACTCCTCAAGTTGTCCGCGAGGCAATTGAGCGTAAAAAAGCACGCGGCGATATAAAAGTAATTTGGTTACAATTGGACATTAAGAACGAAGAAGCTCGCCAATTAGCCGAAGAAAATGGATTTATTTTCGTTCAAGATAAGTGTTTACACATTGAATATGAAAGATATTTTGATTGACCAATGTTTTGAATTTAAGTGACATTCAAATTTTTATCCTATTGCATTTTTCATATTCTTCCTTTAGGAATTTACCAGTGATGCTGTTAGGATTATTCATTATCTCCATTGGTGTTCCTTCGGCAACTATTTGACCACCTCTTTTTCCGCCATAAGGTCCTAAATCAATTATCCAATCAGCAAATTTTATCACATCCAAATTGTGTTCAATAACCAAAACAGTATTGCCTTTTTCAACTAAGTCATCGAGCAGGTTAACCAATAATTCAACATCGGCAAAGTGCAAACCAGTGGTTGGTTCATCCAATAGATATATTGTTTTGCCGGTGCTTTTTTTTGCTAATTCTGTTGCTAATTTCACTCTTTGAGCTTCACCTCCCGATAAAGTTGGCGATTGTTGTCCAAGTTTTATATAACCAAGACCTACATCTTTAAGTATTTGTAATTTTCGTTTAACAGCAGGCAAATCGCGGAAAACCTCTACTGCTTCTTCGATTGTCATTTCCAAAACATCAGCAATTGAATGGCCTTTGAATTTTACTTGTAAAGTTTCGTCATTGTATCGTTTGCCTTGACAAGTATCGCAAGGAACATAGATATCAGGCAAAAAGTTCATTTCAATTTTTTTGATTCCAGCTCCCTGGCAATCCTCACAACGGCCTCCCGGAACATTGAACGAGAATCGGCTTGAGCGATACCCTCGAATTTTGGCTTCGGGCAGCATTGCAAAGAAATCCCTAATTGGAGTGAACACACCCGTGTAGGTTGCAGGGTTAGATCTTGCAGTTTTTCCGATTGGAGATTGATCTATTTCTATAACTTTATCGATATATTCCAAACCTGATATTGATTTGTATGGTAATGGAATTTTTTCGGAATTATAGAAATGAGCAGAGAGTATTGGATAAAGTGTATCGTTTATCAAACTTGATTTACCCGAACCACTCAATCCAGTTATACAGATAAATTTACCTAATGGGAGTTTTAAATCTATGTTTTTTAAATTATTGCCAGTGCAACCTTTTAAAATTAAATATGTTCCGTGACCAAGTCGTGTGTGGGATTTGAATGGAATCTGCTTTTTGTTTAATAAGTATTGAGCAGTGAGTGATTTTTCGATAGATTTAATTTTAGTTAACTTGGATGTTTCCATAGCAAAGATAATTTCGCCACCATTAGTGCCAGCCCCAGGTCCTATATCGACAATGAAATCACTTTGTTCTATCATTGCTTTATCGTGTTCAACAACGATAACAGAATTGCCCAAATCCCGTAATTCCTTTAATGAATTGATAAGAAGTTGATTGTCGTGGGGATGCAGACCAATGCTTGGTTCGTCCAAGATATAGGTAATTCCAACAAGCTGCGAGCCAATTTGGGACGCCAATCTAATCCGTTGGGCTTCGCCACCCGAAAGCGATTTGGAACTCCTTGCTAAGGAAATATAGGATAACCCGACATTTTTCAAAAAATTCAACCTATCGATTATTTCCTTGAAAATTAGTGATGCAATTTCGTTTTGTCGTGGAGTTAACTTTTTGGGTAGCTTTTTGATAATTGGTATCAAGGACTCGACATCCTTTTCGGTTAAATCGGCAATGTTGTATTTATCAATTCTTACACTTAAACTTTCTTTCTTTAATCTTTTACCGCTACAAGTGGGGCAGTTTTTGTTGACTAAGAATTTGCGAATATATGTCTCGGCAGTTTGAATATCACTATTCATCAAATTGTTCAATATTGTTATCAAACCAGGAAATGTATGTTTGTAGGTATTTGATTTAGAGCCAAATTGGTGTTGCAAAACAATTTCATTTTCCTCGTCACCATAAAATATCTTTTTTAATTCATCTTGATGTAGTTTTGCAACTGGAATGTCGGTTTTAATATTGTGTTTTTTACAAAAAGCAATAACTTGATTAAACAAGTAAGTATTTTTGTTGTCTTCGAAAAATACGATTGCGTGTTGTTCTATTGATTTTGATTTATCGGGAATAATTTTGTCGATATCGAATTCCTCGATTTCGCCAATGCCATCACAAGTGGGACAAGCACCATATTTTGTATTGAACGAAAAATTATTTGGTGAAAGTTTGTCGTAGGCTGTTCCACAAATTGGACAACTATATTTTGTGGAATATGTTTTTAAGGCATCATTACCAAAGGGTTGAACAAAAAGTGTTTCGTCGCCCATTTTAAGTGCAATTTCGAGTGAATTTTGTAATCGAAAGCGAGCGGATTCGCTAACTTCTAATTTGTCAACGACAAGTTCGATGTTGTGGATTTTGTATCTCTCTACTTGCATTCCATCATGAATTGACTGGATTTCGCCATCAATTCGAACTTTTGAATATCCTTCTTTCAATAATTGGGCAAACAATTCTTTATAGTGTCCTTTTCGCTGTCGAACCAATGGTGACAATATCATAATTGATTTACCTTGATATTCGTTTAAAATATCAGAGAATATCCCGTCTATGGTGTTTTCGACAACTGGAACATTGCAATTGACGCAATACTGTGTCCCAATTTTAGCATATAATAAACGAAGGTAATCGTAAATTTCGGTTACGGTTCCAACTGTAGAACGAGGGTGTTTGCTAATAGTTTTCTGCTCTATCGAAATTGCTGGTGATAGTCCTTCGATACGGTCAACGTCCGGCTTTTTTAATATTTCGATAAATTGCCTTGCGTTTGGTGATAAACACTCTAAATATCGACGCTGTCCCTCGGCATAAATAGTATCGAAAGCGAGGCTGGATTTTCCCGAACCCGAAACTCCAGTTATTACAACTAATTTGTCCCTAGGAATGGAAAGATTAATATTCTTCAAATTGTGTTCGCGTGCACCAAAAATCGATATTTTATCTAAAATGTAATCATTTTTGAATATATCATTTTGAATTAAAGTTTTATTAATTTTTTTTGGCTTAGTCATATTTTTTAGAATTGCAAATATAAAAACTATAAAATTAGCAAAGTTTGGTATAATTTTTATATGAAGTTTATGTAAGAATGTGTTAATAATTATGATAAAAGTAAAAAATAATTATAATTTTACAAAAATTAAAAAAAATGAGTAATTTTGCATTAATAATTTTGGGAATTAAACAAAATTTGTCAGTAAGAGCGATTACAACAGCAATTTTGTTGTCATTGGTTTATTCCAATTTGTTGTCCTTTAATACTGAACCGAATTTTGATGAAGCAAAATTGCTTAGTATAATCAATTCAAGTAAAGATGACATTGTTCGATTGGAAAGCTATTTAAAGCTTTGTCGATATTATGTGGAAACTTTAAATCCAAACTCAAGTGTATTTTTACAAGATGCAATTTTATTAGGGAAGCAATTAAATAACAAATCAGCAATAATTGAAGGCAATTTATTATATGCCCGCTATTACTATCATCACGGAGATATCGAAGAGTCGACCTACAAAATCAAAGATGCATTAGTAGTCAACGAAGAGTTACAAAACAAAAAATGGTTTGCCGAAATTTATTTCCAATTAGCTGAGAACTACCGAGTTTCGGGCGCATTAGATTTTGCTTACGAAAACTTCTTAAAATCTCTTGAATTTGCAAAAAAAATCAAAGATACTTTACTGATTTCGGGCTTGTATAATCGATTAGCGATTTATTATTTCGAAAATTTGGATTTACTACCAGAAGTAAGTCGTGATTCATCATTGTATTATGCAGCAATATCAATGGATTTATGCAAAAGAACAAACAATACAAAATTTATTATTGCCAATTACAATGTTTTGGGATTAATTTATCGATATAAATTAAATAATTTAGATACTGCAAACCAATTATTCTACAAGGCAATGGAAATTGCCGAGAAAAATAATAGAATTATCCAACTACCAAATATCTACTACAATATCGCACGCGTTTATTTTATAAAGCAACAACTTGATAGTGCAAAGAAATATATAGATAAAGGTTTTGAAATTGCAGATAAATATCAAATTCTTGAAACTAAATTTTTATTTTATAATTTATATTCAAATTACTATGTGTTACTTAATAATTATAAAAATGCCTATGAATATTTGAATTTATATATTGAATTTTATAAAAAATCCTATGAAGAAAAATCGAGTTTTAAAGTAAAAAGTGCTTTCAATGAGCTTCAATATCGCAGCAAGGAAATTGAGATTGAGCAACAAAAGCAAACCCGTAATTTTCTTCTTATTCTTGCAGGCATAATTATCTTATTCTTTATTTTTGTTATGTTTGTGCTTTACTCACGAAACAAGCATATGTTAGTAGCTAACACCAAGCTTCTTGAACAAAACAAACTTATTGAATGTACAAATAAAGAATTGGACGAACAAAACAAAATCATTACTGAACAAAACCAAAAATTAGAAGAAACCAATGCAGCAAAAGATAAATTGTTTTCGATTATTTCTCACGATCTTAAAAACCCAATTGCCGGATTAAAAGAAATGATTACGGTGCTAGCTGATAACTTTGAATCTTTTGCCGAAGAAGAAAAAATGGAAATATTACGGGAATTAAAGTCATCCTCGGATAGTGTTTTGGAATTGTTACTTGGCTTGCTCACCTGGTCCCGAAGTCAGCGAAATAAAATTGAATATGACCCGTACGAACAAGATCTTTACCAACTTGTTTACCAAAACATAGCAATTGTGTCGACAAATGCAAAAAATAAAGGTATAACAATTATCAATTCCGTGCCCGAAAACACTACTGCGTTTTTCGATGCTAACATGATAAATACAGTTGTTCGTAACTTGCTAACAAATGCAATTAAGTTTACAAATCCAGGTGGAAAAATTGAAATTAAAGCAGAGGCATACCAAGTTGATCCAAATTATATTTTGGTATCTGTTGCCGACCAAGGTATAGGAATTCCACCCGATAAATTGGATAAATTGTTCCAAATAAAACATAGCTTTTCGACTATTGGAACAAGTGGTGAGAAAGGAACGGGTTTGGGTTTGTTGATAGTTTGGGATTTTATCGAAAAGAACCACGGAAAAATATGGGTCGAAAGCAAAGTTGGAGAAGGCACAACATTTTATTTCACAATTCCAATTAAACAACCAACAAATTAATCCTAAATTTCCCACGCAAAATTCATAAATTATTACTAATTTGCAACTTTTAAATATTTAATATATCACCCAATTATGAAAAAAGTATTAAGTATTTACTTTAACACAGATAGAACTTATGTAACAAAAGTATTAAATAGCCCCAATGGGCTCAAATTGGAATATTTGAAAGCAACCAACATACCAATTGATTTGGACTCTCTCCACACCGATCCACAAAAGCAAGCATTCGAGGAAATCGATAAATTGATTTTGGAATCTGGATTGGATTTTGATAAAATAAGCATCATATTTCCGGCTGATTCATTATTAATTTCTCATATGCCAAGCAAAAAAGGTATAACCAAAGAAGAGATTAAGGATTTAATTGGAATTGAACTTAAAAGGACTTTTCCTAATTTAGATATTTCCAATTTTCAAATACAAGTTTTTCAGTTAAAGGAAAGCAAATCTCAAGTTAATAAGCAAATTGCAGTAGTATACCAAAAGAATGACTTGAGCGTTTTTGAGCAATATTTTTCGAAATACGAGAAGGAATTTAATTTTCCATATGTTTCCCAAGTTGCAGCGGCAAATTGCTTTATGTATAATTATCCCGAATTGATGGACAAAAATGTTGGGGTAGTTGGAATTCAAAATAATTATATTGATTTTTGCGTGATTTCACAAGGTAATTTAGCCTATTTTGGGCTGGAAAGTTATTCTACTAATGAACAGATATCAACTGCATTGGAAAACCAAATAGAAAAAGTTACCAAGGAAATTGTTGGCGACCTTGCTGGCGGTATTTATTTTTATGGTCGAGATATTAATCAGCAACTTTTTATTACACTTTGGGAAACTGCAATGATTTTTGGAATAGAAGGAAAAAGATTGGGTACTTTTAGGATGATGAAAACCGATTTGGAGGATAGGGATAAAGAATATACTTTTAAAACGGCACATTACTATGCACCTTGTATTGGGGCAGCGATTCCACTATATTTTGATTCAATCATACTATAGTTGATTTTGGTATGAGAATAATTTCCGGGATATACGGAGGATTGCAATTAGTATCTAAAATCCCGCCTAATATTCGACCAACTACAGATATTTCTCGCGAAAGTTTGTTTAATGTAATTACCAACTTAATAGATTTTGAAGGTGTTAGGGTGTTGGATTTGTTTGCAGGTACTGGTGCATTAGGAATTGAGGCTATAAGTCGAGGTGCTGCGTTTGTTCAATTTGTTGATAAATCAGCCCAATCTATTTCGCTAATTAAATCGAATTTACAAAAATTTCAGATAAATCCACAAAATTATAATATCCAACAAAAAGATGTTTTGAAGTTCTTAAGTTCGGAACAAAATAAATTTGATTTAATATTTGCAGATCCACCATATGATTTAAATGTTTTTTCCCAAATTGCTGATATATTAATCCAAAAAAAAGTGCTTATGGACTCAGGAATTTTTGTATACGAACTTAGAGCATCTATGAACATATTTATACCAAATGGTTTGAATTTAATTAAAACAAAAGAGTTCGGTGAAACAAAATTTTATTTTTTAAAATATCCTTGATTAGCAATTGAAAATAAAGAAAAATTTATTAAATTACAAAAAATAAAATTGCAAATATGAGCCAACTTACAAAATTTCGGGAAGATATTTCAATAGTTTTCAAAAAAGGTATAGAAATTTTGGTATTAAGCCGTGCTTTGAAGAGCATCAGCCTGGATTTAAAATTATTAGCAGTGAATGGAATAGTCCAAGCAGGAAAAATAGGTTCGGCACAAGGTCAATCACTCATCACCCTTTCGGGCTTTCTATCCGATTTACCAATTCAAATAGCCCCCGAATTGGAGGGCTTGGAAGCTGTATCTTCGGATTTGTCCCGCCAATTAACAATTACATCAATTTCAATCGTGCGTTTTTTGTTCTATTCCAATTCATTAGCTAGTTTATTGGACGATATTTTGATAAAAAATAAAAGTAGCTTTCGCTCCACTGATTTTGATTTGTTGAATACACAAGAATTAAACAAATTATCCAAGCATCCATTGTTTGCAAAAGTATCACCTGAAGAAAAACGCAATATCGATCTTATAGCAAAAGTGAACATAAACATCACCAATCGATCAATCGAAATGTTGAATAAATCTTTGGATTTATTGGCCAAAGCCGAACAAAAAATTATAAATCTCAAGCGGAATGGATTCATAGCAAATTATATGGGTTCGAATATTTTAATCGAGTCATCATATTTAAGTACGGACCAACAGAGTTTTATCGCATTGGTAACCAATATCCGAAATATAGTTGAACGCTTGAATAGCAACTTAGATTTAATGAATAATGATATAAAATCTGCTCAAAATTATCTCAAATACATTATTATGTCTATAACAAATTAATGAATAAATATGAAAAGTGAAATAATTTTCGAAAGTGGCGACCATAAATGGGTATATTTAGGTCGAGATCCTCAAAAAAAACAACAGGTTATCGATACCAACGAATTCATCATAATTAGCAATGGCGACGCTATGATACTCGATCCAGGTGGTATTGAAATATTCCCCCAAGTATTATCCGAAATAACGAAATATGTTTCGTTGGAGCAAATAAAAGCTATATTTGCCACGCACCAAGACCCCGATATTGCATCTTCATTAGCAATGTGGTTGGATTTAATCCCAGATTTAAAAATTTATTGTCCTTGGTTATGGACAGGATTTCTTAGCCATTTTGGTATGGGTGTGAACTTTACGCTTAACGGTATACCAGATGAAGGGATGGAAATTAAAATAGGCAACAATGGCTCAACTGTATTTGCTGTTCCAGCTCATTACTGCCATTCCTCTGGCAATTATTCCTTATTCGATCCCAAATCCGGTATTTTGTTTTCGGGAGATATTGGTGCTGCTCTTGTACCGGTTGACTATCCAATTTATGTTGAAGATTTTGCATCGCATATTAAGTATATGGAGAAATTCCACCTAAGATGGATGCCCTCTACCTTTCATTTACGAGCTTGGATTCGTCGAGTTAGAGCAATAAATCCATCTGTTATTGTGCCACAACACGGTGCAATTTTTGCCGGTACAAATGTTAATAAGTTTTTAGATTGGTTGGAAAACCTCGAAGTCGGTAAATATGATTTAGGCGCAGAGACTACCGATATAAACAAAACAATTTGGATGAAATGGAAAAAATAATAAATTATCCAAATTAAACAATTTATTATTTAGCTATTTATTCATAGTTTTATTTCCTTCTTTCATTCACTTTCAATTAATTAGTTTGTTATTTTTTAAAGTGATTATTTTTTTTATTATTAATATAAAATTCATATAATCTTAACAATTCTATATTTATTTTGTATTAAAACAATTCCCATGAACGTTGGAATAAAAAAATTAAATTTGATCGAAATTCTAAACTCCAAGTCGCCACAATTACTTCAAAAGGTTCCAAAAATTTTACGTAGTTTATTCATAAAATTTCTTTCAAAGTTTTTAGTTATTAATCAAATAAATAATTTTTTAGAAAATAACTATATTAAGCAAGGAATAGATTTTATAGAGTCTTTGTTTAATGAGTTAAATGTAAAATTTGACGTCACCCAAGATGACTTAAACAAGATACCTTCCGAAGGTGGGGTTTTAATTGTTAGCAATCATCCATTAGGTGGATTGGATGGGCTTGGTTTGATTAAAACTGTGTATTCTGTTCGCAGGGACGTAAAAATTGTTGCAAACGATATTTTGATGGAAATTCCTAACCTTAGGGAATTTTTCTTGCCGGTTGATCTATATTCTGCTAATAAAAGTCGTCAGCAATTAAAAGCAATCGAGGATGCAATTATAAGCGAACAAGCAGTTATCTTTTTTCCTGCTGGAGTTGTTTCGCGATTGTCCATCAAAGGAATTAAAGACCGAAAATGGTCTGCAGGTGTTATTAAATTTTCCGCTAAACATAATATCCCGATTTTACCTATATTCATCAAAGCACGTAATTCTATTCTTTTTTACTTACTTTCATTAATTTATGATAAAATTGGCACTTTTATGTTGCCACAAGAACTTTTTAGGGCAAAAAATTCCAATTTTAAAATAATAGTTGGCGATTTGCTAAATTCCTCAAATTTTCAAAATAGCAAATTAAAACCTAATTTACAAGCCAAGCTTTTACGAAAACATACTTATATGATTGGAAAACATAAGGCTGGAATTTTTAAATCCGAGAAAACCATATCTCACCCAATTGATGCTAAACTACTGAAAAATGAATTTAAAGACAATATACTTTTAGGCAAGACTACCGATAATAAGCATATTTATTTGGTTGATTATCAGCACGGACCCAACATTATCAAAGAAATTGCTCGTTTAAGGGAAATAACTTTCCGAAAAGTAGGCGAAGGCACTGGAAAAAATCTTGATTACGATACTTTCGATCTATACTACAAACACATAGTTTTGTGGAACCCAGAGGAATTAGATATCATTGGTGCTTATCGGCTTGGTGAATGTGCAGAAATAGTTAAAGTTTATGGCAAGCGAGGCTTGTATAACTCTCAACAATTCGAAATTACCGAAAACTTTGATACATTTCTTCAGGAATCAATCGAAGTAGGACGCAGCTTTATTCAACCAAAATATTGGAAATCCAATGCATTGGATTTTATTTGGCAAGGAATTGGAGCATATTTACAACAAAATCCTCAAATTCGTTATCTTTGGGGTGCTGTAAGCATCAGCGACAATTATTCCCACCTTGCTAAATCCCTAATTGTTTATTATTACTCAAAGTGGTACAACGGTCCCAATGATATGTTCTATGCCAATTTACCTTTCAATATTCCAAAGTCCTTACAAGAAGATTGTGAAAGGGTTTTGAATTCAGATAATTACAAAGATGATTTCAAAAAACTAAAAGAAGCATTAAAAACTTTAGGATATTCAGTTCCAATTTTATATCGAAGATATACCGAAATGACCGAATATGGGGGAAGCCGTTTCCTTGGATTTAATATTGATGAAAAATTTTCAAATTCAATCGATGGATTGATATTAGTTGATTTACATTTACTGCGAAATGAATATAGAGAACGCTACTTTACGGCAAAAAGTTTTGTAAAAAACAACAATTAAGCTTTATTAAAGATATTATTTGAAATATTTATTGATACTGAACTTCAATATTTGATTTGTATCGCAATTATTTGTTTAAATTTAAATATCAACTTAACTACTGAATAATAAATAAAAACTATAGTTTTCGGGAATAATAATTTTTAATAGTTTTTTTATATTCTTAATTTGAACACAGAAGTTAGCATTGTTTTATTAACATTATCGTTAGGATAAATCGAACAATCGATTATTTTGATGTGATGTTCTATTTTTTTGTATTGTAAAATTTCACCTAATCGATTTGCTTGATTAATCATTTTTAAATTACCTTGCTCAGCAATCAAATACAAGTGTTTTTGGGATTGTAAGAACGATAACCAGTAGTTATCTTCAAGATTTGGTAAATAATGAATAGGGGAATTATAATAACAATTTTCGTCATAATAATTTTTCGAGAGCCATTGAATATCGTAAAAAGCATTAGCACCAATACTTCCAATAAAAATATCGGGACGACGTAGATAGGAATTAACCGAGTGATAGCCTCCAATGCCGGCACCACAAGTAACTATTGGCACTGGTGATCCATTGTCGTCGTAAATAAATTGTTTTACTTCGTTGACTAAAAATTGATTGAATAAGTAGTGTTGATTGGATCGCTCTTCATAAGGAATATTTTCATTCAGCCAGCTATCTAAGTTGTTTGTTTGTATAGAGAATAGCTTGATATGTCCTTTTTCAATCAATGGTTCGATTGCTTCGATAAGCCCAATTTTTTCGTATTCATAGGGGTCATCGTCGGTGATGGGAAACATTAAAAAATTAATACCAAAGTGGCCATAGACAATTATTTCCATATCCTTGTTTGTAAAAGAACTTGGAATTTTATAAACCTCTCTTCTCATCAACTCACCAATACAGTATGTGTTAAATACGAATATAATCGTATTTTGTTTTTTTATTAAAGTAAATAATATTGAGATATATTAAAATTTATATTTGGTTGATTAAAGATATCATTTCGATTGCTGTCATCGCAGCATCAAAACCTTTGTTGCCACCTTTGGAACCAGCTCGCTCGACTGCTTGTTCGATAGATTCGGTTGTTAAGACACCAAAGATAACAGGCACACCAGTTTCTAAATTAACTTGGGCAACTCCTTTGGCAACTTCGCTTGCAATGTAGTCAAAATGGGGTGTGTTGCCTCGAATTACGGTACCTAATGCAATTACTGCATCGAATTTCTTGGATTCGGCTATTTTTTTGCATATCAGGGGTATTTCATATGCACCTGGTACGTAGTAAATTGATATATTTTCGTCGATTGCATTGTGACGATAAAGTCCATCCAAAGCGCCTTCTAATAGTTTCTTGGTGATAAAATCGTTAAAACGAGAGACAACAATGGCAAATTTTTTACCACTTGCATCAAACTTTCCTTCAATTACTTTTGGCATAAAATGCTCTTATATTTTCACAAAATTACTATAATTATTTCAAATAAACAAAAATAAAGGGCTGTACCTAAAAAAGGACAGCCCTTAAATATTTGAATACTTTTAAAGTTTATTTAACAACGTTGAACTTGCGGGTTTCGCGGAATTCACCCGAAACCATTTCCAAAATGTAAGCACCATTAGCTAATTTTTCGATTGGTAGTCGAATTGAATAGGATCCAGCTTTCATATCACCCGAAATTGGAACATCTACAACATTACCTGAAGCATCTATGATGCGAATTTCGACAAAGCCATCGAAAGCAATAGAGAATGGGATATCAGTGCCCGAAGCTGTTACTGGGTTAGGATTGATAGCACCCAAGTTATAGTCGGCTGCACTTATTACAATTGGACGTAAGTTGTCAACACAAACTTCGGTTAAAGAAGCCTTGGAGCTCTTTGGATCGATATAATCGACGCATTGTTCATTTGTTGCAATTGTATGAGTAATTTCAATTGTTTTGGCTTTTACTTGTCCTTGATCATCTTTGTACCAAGGTAACCACGATATAAATTCAACTCGAACTAATTCGGTGCGTTCTGCTTTCTTTAAAGGTGTGAGACCGCTTAATACTATTGTTACTGTTTCTATGTTGGTAGCTTTGTCAAGTGAGAGTTTTGTACTTTTTACGCTCCAACCGGCAGGCATATCTGCTCCAACATTAACCAAAAGCTTGTTGTTTTCTTCGCGAATAGCAAGGAAGTTCTTTTCGTATTTCATTGTAATTGTATATTCAGTTGGATTGGCAACATCAAGTAGATTACCTTGATTGATGTATATCGAGTAAGCAATTGGTTTTGTTTTTGGATCTTGACCAGGATCTACGATAACTTGTTGCTGTCCATTTATAAGTGATTCGCTTGTGCGAGTGAAGTGGATAGCACGACCCTTAACTCCAGCAGTTAAAGTTTTCAATGATGGAGTAACTGCATCAGTTTTAACTTGAACTTTTGCTTCGTGCAGTTCTTGTTGATTTGGTTGTTTCCAAGTCTTTGGAACATACTTAACAAATATATTGACAGTTTCACCGGAAGCTAAAGCAAAACCATTTTGGTAGTTGATTTGAGATAAGTCGGCACGAGTAACCCTGTCGATAATAAATACATTATTTGGATCATTTATAATTTTGACTTCACCAGGTAATACATTAACGGCACTGGAACCGGTATTTCGTAAAAGAACTGTTATTTCATCTGTAGTATTATAACAAATATATGGTTCATTTCCTTCGATCATCTCTAATCCTTCTTGAATACCAAATCCTGTCCATCGAGATGGTGCTTCGGCTGCTGCATCGCTGATAGTAGTGAGTGTAGCAACAGCATTACCAGTCTTGGATGGTGCAAATTCACAATCTAATTCAATAAATTGTCCAGGATTTAGTTTTACGGGGAATTTTGCTATTCCAGCCATATCCAATCGAATGTTATCACCGTCATAATTGAATCCTTCTGAACCGTAAGTTCCTATTTTAGCTGATATTGCACCATTTGGTAAATTTACTAGCTGAGCAATCTCAACTTGGTCTGAGTAGTCCCAAGTTTCGTTTACAAACCTTAATGTTCTTTTAGCAGGTGTATCACCTATAACTTTTGTTCCAAAGTCCAAATCAATTGTGGAAATTTTTGGATATATACCAATACCTTCCAAAACTGATGTTGGTTTGACGGGAGCATCGCTTTCGTATTCGAGAACTAACTTATGTTCACCTTCAGTTTTTGGATGGAAGAATACTGGTATCTGTCGTGTACCTTGTTTTTCGATAACTGTAATGGATTTGCCATCTTTATCTTTAATTAGACCTAAGCTATTAATGTATTTTGTTATTGGTTCTAATTTACCATTAATTTCAATTTCGAATGCATCGCCATTTTTATTTTCAAGAATATTAATTTTACTTAGAGATACCTCTTTAGATCCATCATTGCGTAATTGAATAGCTCCATTTGGAGATGGATAAGGGGTGAATTTATAGATACTTGTTGGATCATCGTAACGGGCGAGATGGACACGTTTACGACCCCAATTATCTCCAGTTGCTTCCAACATAGGTTCGATACCTTCGCCAACTATTTTGCAAACATTATCTTTGATTGTGCCGGCATCACTAATAAATACAATTTCGTCCTCAAAAACTTTTACAGCGTTTGGTTCGAACCAAACATTAAATTGATAGGAACCACCTTTATCGATAATTAATGGATTGGTAGGTGAAATGTCGGTTGGTAAATCGTGTGTGAATACCGAAAGTTTGTTGTTTTCGTAGCCTGTAATAGCCAACGAAGTTGTTCCAGTGTTAGTAATAGTTGCAATCATTGGATTGGTTTTGAATCCAACGGTTCTCTTTCCAAAATCTACATCCGACACATTAATAATTGGAGTACCAACGCTTGCTCTAATTAAAGATTTAAATTGATAGAAACAAGTATCTCCAACACCTATTGAGTCGCGGAATTCACCTTCTTTTGTTGCTTTGAATGTAACACTAAACGAACGGGTTTGACCAGGTTGCAATGGTTCTGTCAAGAAATCATCAGGGATATTAAGAGTAAAGCCTTGGGCTTCTAAGTTATTTTTAAAGGTTTGTAAGGATAGTTCAGTTAATACTGCTGCACTTGTCTTGGAGTCATTTTTGACAACAAAGTTTTGTGTTTTCGATTCTCCAATTTTCAAATTGCCAAAATAATAAGATCGTGGAATTATTGATAATTTGATGGCATTATAATCGATTTTAATTGTTGTGTCGTTTCCAGCTCTATCAGCAAATGTAATTATAGCACGGGCATCTTGATTGGGGTCAACTGTTTTTAAAGACCATTTTATTGTTCTTGTCTCTCCAGGGATAAAATCGTCGTATTCGAAGAAATAATTGTAACTTTCGTTTCTGTGGTAAATAACAATCGCTAAATTTGTTCTAATAGTATCGTTATCTGGCATATCCATAACGATACCTGTATTTTTACCATTGCGTGGGTCTATTGTACTACCATCGCAAAATTGTTTGTAATATGGAATTGGGCATACTGTATCTGGTCTTTCCAAATCTGCCAAAGCAATTGATGTTGGAAATCCATAGGAATCCCAGTCTGCGAAACCATAAGCATAAGCAGCAATTTTTTGTGATTCGCATTTCAATCTGTACACAGCGTCGTATGGCATTTGGATAGTTTTCGAGAAGTATTTTTCTTTTTTATCAAATTGGTCTGGATCTTGGAAAATTGCACCTGGAGCACCAGATATATCTCTTACCTTGGTCCATTTTGTTTCGCCAGTTGGAAACACTTCGCCAAGCACTAAATCTTCGGGGATTTGTCCAGTCGAGTCTGATTTATATACAATGTTAATGTAGTTTTTTCTAAATCCATAACCACCTCGAATTCCAGGCGTGTTGAATATGATTTCGTTTTGGAATTGTTCTTCGGGTGTTAACATCAATTGGAATGGGTCACTTGGCACATTGTCATCTTGCATACCTTGGTTATATTGAACAACATTGATTGCTTTATCTGAATGAATTACTGCTGGTCGGTTTGTATCTGGATCGTGACGAGTTTCTAACCAGCCTTCGCCTTCCATACCAAAGTTTTGTGTTAAATAGCCAATTTCGTTTCCACCATTTCGGTAAAAGCTCGTATTTGGCTCTTTAGCGAACATACGAATGATTGAAGCTTTCTTGCGATCAACAATATTTGTTACGTGGTATTTCTTTCCCCAAGCGATTACGGGCAGTTCTTGCTCTATAATAAAGTCGCAAGCTGCAACTGCAGTGGGAATATAAGCACAGTGGGAACCAGAGAGAACTGCAACTGGTTTATTTGCCGAAACATATGTTCCACCAATATCGGATTGGGGTCCTTCGGAGGCAATCAACCAGAAATCTCCTCGATTTAGGTCTGCTCGCAATGTATTGTAAGGTTTCCATTTCTTGTCATCTATTGTTCTAACAGTTGTTGCATTGTTGCCGCCAATTTGTATGGTAACCCGTGTTTTGTCGAAAACACCAATAATGTCTGCATAAGGAGTTAAGGATTGAGATTGGAAATTTGCTGTTTCACGGTAAGCCGAAACTATGTAATTTTTGCTTAATGCGTGAGTTGGAACTGCCAAAAAACCATCTGAAGTGTATTGATAACGAGTAACACCATAGGCAATGATAGGAGCATCAGCTTTAAGAATGATACCTCTTCCAGGCCATACTTGAGTTGGTTTTAAAGTAGAAACTTGTCCACCGGCACCACGAGTGTAGGGTTGCCCAACAGCTGGAGCTAATACGAATTCGATGATATCATTTGGTTTTGTTGTCTTGATCATATAGGGTTCTTCGCTAAAGTAAGGTATTGTCAAACTTACTTGAGTTACTACTGGGGATGAAACATAGATACGCAAAGCGTTGTTGGCGCCAAATTCTTCCCAACACGGGTGGAAACCGAAAACAAATTCGGTTCCGGCATTGTTTGCACCCAATAATTTAGGTAGTGTGGCTCGAACTTTTTCGATATCCACATCTGCCCGTACTATATTATTGGCAAACACTGCTATTAACAGTAACGATAGAACGATACTGGTAAATTTTTTGAACATATTACACCTTTTATTGAAAATTGATACTTTTTTCATTTTGTCAAAATTCTAAACTATAATATTAACAAAAAAAATTAGAATTTATTACAAAATTTATTTAAAATTTTGCAAATATTAACATAAAAAATATATTAAAAACATTTAATATATTTTTTAACTCAATTTTTAACAATAACTTATGAAAGAAATAGATATTCATATTTGTAGTAACTAAATTTGCATTTTTGTAGTAATTATTTGTAGTTGTCTTAGAATTTCTATTTTTCTTCATATAAGTTGTTAATATGTTTAACACTGCTTGTTGTTGAGAATGATTTATCATTTTGTTGGTAAACATAATTTGGCTTTGATACATCTTGTTCGTTATTCGATTTTTTTGGTCTGTCCGAAAATGTGTTGTTATTTTTTTGCTATAGTGATTGTTTCAATAAATTTGTTGCCAGGAAGAGCGTTGTTCTTTCTATTAACTTTTTTGGGGGAATAATGATTAAATAATGTTATTTTTTGGGCTTTTATAAACTTTTTACACAACAAACTTTCACCATCTAAGATTTAATGGAACGAAAATTGAAAGCAACCGGAGATTTTAATTTTTGAATTTTTAAGATTTTTATGATATTGTGAATACAATTTAGACCGAATTTTGGGATTTTGAAAAGCAACACTATTTTAGACGCTCCTAATAATTTGAGAGAATACTCTATTTAATTGTTCAAGCGAATCAAACCTTAAAGTTGGATTGCATTTACAAAAAGACTCTCGAATTAAAATGGATTTAATTTCGGCACTTTCGGCTGCAAGTATATCGGATTCGGAATCGCCTATCATCCAACAATGGTTGGGTTCTAAATTATATCTTTCAATTAATTCGAGTATCATTCCTGGATTTGGTTTTCGACGAAAATCATTGACTTCGTGCAATGATGGACAAAATGCGATATCATCAAATTTATATCCAGTAAGCCTTAATAATTCTTGTTGCATATGATTGTGGATAATTGCCAAATCTATAGCTGTGTAAAGACCTTTACCAATGCCTTGTTGATTTGTAACTAATAAAGCTAAGTAGCCATTTTGCTTGGTAATTTTTAATGTTTCGAAGAATGCTGGGATGAATTTGAATTCTTCAACTTTTTTTATGTAATCGTTTACTTTTCGATAATTAACAATGCCATCTCTATCAAAAAAGATAGCTTTATTAGACATTTAAAACCTCTGCAATCAAATTATCAAGATCGCGAAAAACTCTATTCCACGAGTGTTTTGTTACAATAAGTTGGCGGGCATTTTCGGATATCCTTCGTGCTTTTTCTTCATTTTTTAATAAATCAATAGAATGTTCAATAATTTCTTCATCTTCGATACCAATCATCAAATGAACGTTGTGTTCGCCATGTATACCTTGATTACCCGATGGAGTTGTAACCACTGGACATCCAGCACTCATTGCTTCGAGAAGTTTATTTTGGATTCCAGATGCGCCTAAATGGGGATGAAGGAATAATCGAGCTTGCTGCAAATAGGGGACAAAATCAGGAACATTCTCGTATAATGTTAAAAATCCACATTTGTGAAGTTCCTTGATATACTCTGGGGCTCTTGCACCAACAAATGTTAAAGTTGCTTCGTGGACTTCCTTCTTTATTGCAGGGAAAATCCGGTCGATTATTCGATCCATCATCATCTTGTTTGCCCACAAACCCAAATTACCAGTGAATAATATAGTGTGTCTTTTGCTAAAATCATCGGGGACAAATTTGTCCACTTCTGTTCCATTTGTCAACAATCTATACTTATCAAGTGGTTGGGCTTGGTTCATAAAATCAATATCCTCCTCGGATACAAATGTATCGAGATCGAAATATTTCATTGTACGTGGTTCATAATACTTTAAAGTGAAATATTCGTATAATCGGACTGCTTTTTGAGGAATGCTTTTGCTTTCGCGGAAAGAACGATATTGGTAGATTTCTCGACAATCTTCGGCAATCAATACTTTGGGAATATTTGATTTTTTTAGGTATTCGGCTGTTCGCATAAAAAATGCAAATGCTATATCATAATTTCGAGTAGATAATAGTTCATTTACTTTTTTTCGGTATTCTGCTTGCAAATAATATAAAATTTCCAATGGTCTTAATTGGTAAATTCTAAAAAGGCAACTTAATCCAGCTTTTATTGGGTTTAGTGGGATGATGAATACTTCTAAACCAATTTTTTCTAATTCTTTTTGATATAAACGCCAATCTTGTTTTCCTTGGTAGAAAGAAACCAAAGTAACATTGTGATGTTTTGCAAGGTGTGATAGCAAATGATAAGGTTTTATTCGGTCGCCACCTATTAATGGATAAGGCAATCTTGGTGTTAGAAATAATATATTCAAATGCTTGCAATCTTAAAAACTGCAAATTAAGAATATTTGAATAAATAGCAAATTGAAAAAAATTGAACTTACAAAGAATAAATTTGATCTCGAAATTCATTAAGCATTCTTTGGAACTCTAACTTGAACCAAGGAGTATAGAATTTGCCATTTCGCTTTAATTCTTGTTCGATTTTATCGAAAGGAATAAACATTAAATCTTTGATTTCATTTGGATTTGGATAATATGGTCCATTATGTTTTCCAATATAAACATAACAAAGTTCGTTTTCGGAACCTATACTTTTGAATTTTGCTTGATATTGAAATTTAAAAACAAATTTTAATTCTGCTTGCACTCCCATTTCGTCCATTAATCTGCGTTGGGTTGCAATTTCCATCGATTCGCCTTTTCGGGGGTGACTACAAACCGTATTGGACCAATAGCCTCCCCAAAGCAATTTTTCGTCGGACCTTTTTTGGAACAACAATTCGTGCTTATCATTAAAGAGAAATATCGAGAAAGCACGATGAAGGATACCATCCCCTTGGTGGCACTTTTCTTTTGTTTCGTATCCAATTTCGTTGTCATTTTGGTCGACTAATATTAAAAGTTCGTCTGAAAACGAAACTATTCTATTGTTTTGGTCGATATTAAGATTTTTTTCCATAAAAAATTGTAGTTAGTTCGTAATATCTGTTACAATCGTGTGATAGCCAGAATTATTCAAAGCTTCGACAATTTCGTTC